>Ga0209606_1000144_pt1 | contig 118648 bp, 125 predicted proteins | sample AD_UKC057_MetaG_FD_184412 | JGI IMG/M metagenome (GOLD analysis project Ga0209606, IMG submission 184412) | Active sludge microbial communities of municipal wastewater-treating anaerobic digesters from USA - AD_UKC057_MetaG (SPAdes) (version 2) | ecosystem: Engineered > Bioreactor > Anaerobic...
AGGAGTTCGAATCTCCTTGGGTCCACTATATATTTTCGATAAAAATCAATCCTTCGACGGGGATTGTTTTTTGATTGTATTTGTGATAGTTTTTAAATTAGTCCATTGGACATTAAAGGAGGAAAAGCATTGATTGAAACAAGTGACTATGAGAAGAGAATCAAAGTTGATCGCTATAGAGACATTGATTTTAATGGCAGTAAACTCATTATCGAAAACAAAGTTTTTGTAAGAGGAGACATTTTTATTTCTCCAGGTAGCGTTTTTGTTTGCCCAGGTTCGACTATAAAGGGCAACATTCATGCAAATACGTCTGTTGTTGTTGAGAGAGGAGCTATGGTTTATGGATGCATCGAATCGTTTTCTGTTGAAAACAGAGGAGAAATAAAGGGGAACATCGAAGCCAATAATTTTGTAAGCTACATGGGAAAAAGCGAAGGAAATATAAATGCAAAGTTTGTTTTGATAGCAGAACACGCGGTTCATATAGGATTAATTAATGCAATGTGTAAAAAAATTCACGAACAAGGAAGGCACCTAGGCACTTAGATGCCTTGTTTTTTTAAATGATAATGGTATTATGTATAAATATATGATTTTAGAATCCCTAGTTATAATTATTGGGCTTTGTATATTTGAAACTCTTTGTAGTATTGATAATGCAATTGTTAATGCTAATGTTTTAAAAACAGTTTCAGACAAATACAGGAAAATATTTCTTTTTTGGGGAATTATTTTCGCAGTTTTTGTTGTAAGAGGTTTGTTGCCATTTTTAATTGTTTGGATAACAGACCCTTCTTTATCTTTTATTGATGTTATAGCAGCTTCTTTTACTTCTAATGATATGGTGGCAGAGTCTCTTGAAGCATCTAAGCCATTGCTTCTTTTAGGGGGTGGGGCATATTTATTTTTAGTATTCTTGTCCTGGCTATTTTTAGAAGAAAAGAATTGTTTACTTTTAGTTGAAAGATTTATTCATCGTCAAGGTGTTTGGTTCTATGCTATTGCTTCTCTTTTTACTACAGCTACTGTTTATTTTGCTTTAAAAGTTAATCCTATTTTAGCTTTAGCATTAACAATCGGAGTTAGTGCTTTTTTTATAACCGATGGATTCAAGAAAAGCGCAGAAGAAAAGGAAAAGGAATTGATGCAAGGAAATTTAAGTGCATGGAGTAAGTTGTTATATCTAGAAGTATTAGACGCTTCTTTTTCAATCGATGGAGTTATTGGAGCTTTTGCTTTTACCACATCAATCCCACTGATCCTTATTGGTAATGGTTTAGGAGCTTTTATTGTTAGAGATTTAACCCTCAAAGGAATAGATAAGATTAGTCAGTATGCTTATTTAAAAAATGGAGCAATGTATTCGATTGGCGTCTTGGGGTCAATAATGATTTTAGAAAGTTTTGGTCAAGAATTTCCTTTTTGGTTAGTTCCTTTATGTACAATTTCTATATTATCTCTTTTCTTTTATGTTTCTGTGAAAGAAAACAAAAAGTGTATTCAATGAGGGGTGTTGACAAAAAGATAGATTTTTAAAAATTGTTTTGGTATAATAATAAAACGGTCGTTTTAATATAAATAATTATTAATAATACCCTTATTCTAAAAACTTATAAGGAATAAGGAATATAAATATGGTGGATTGGACTAATATCACTATTCTTGCCTTGCAACAAGCATGGGAGAGTATGATAGGATTCTTGCCATTGTTATTAGGCGCTGTTGTCATTTTCATTGTTGGCTGGATAATTTCTATTTGGATTGGGAAATTAGTAGCCGGAACTTTAAATGCATTAAAGTTCGACAAATTATTTGAGAGCAGTGGATGGAAAGAAGCTTTTGAAAAAGCAGAGATCAAAGTATCTGCTTCTGATTTTATAGGAGCAATAATTAAATGGATAATGATTGTAGTATTCTTAATTGTTGCTGCTGATATTTTAGGCTGGGTTGCTTTTGCTGCATTGTTAGCAAAACTATTAGCTTGGATACCTAATTTAATAGTATCTATTGCTATTTTCATCGTTGCTGTAGTCGTTGCTGACATTTTAGGCAAAATGGTTAAAGCTTCAGTTAAGAAAATGGGAGTAAGCTTAACTAATTTTGTTGGATCAGCTGTAAAATGGGCAATTTACGTTTTTGCAATATTTGCAATATTATTGCAATTAGGAATTGCTGCTTCAATTGTTAATACCCTGGTTGTTGGATTTGTCGCAACACTTACAATAGCCTTTGGTTTAGCTTTTGGATTAGGAGGAAAAGAAGCTGCTGCAAGACTTATTGAAGAAGCAAAAAACAAGCTTTCTGACAGATAATTTAATTAAAAGAAAACACGCTTTTGGGCGTGTTTTTTTTGTTTGACTGTTTTTCTTTCTTCGAGTATATTTATATTATGACATCTGAAGAATTAAGAAAAAACTTCTTAGAATTTTTTAAAAAAAGAGGGCACATTATTGTTCCTTCTTCTTCTCTTCTACCTTCTGATAAAACAGTACTATTTACTACTGCTGGTATGCAACAGTTTTCTTTATATCTAGCTGGCAAGAAAGATGTAATTAAAGATTTTCAAAGCAGGCATTTAACTTCTTCTCAAAAATGTTTTAGAACAGATGACATTGAAGAAGTGGGAGATGATACTCATCATACTTTTTTTGAAATGCTTGGAAACTGGTCAATTGGTCAGGATGAAAATGGGTACTTCAAAGAAGGTGCAATCAGATATGCTTTAGAGTTTTTAGAAGAATTAGGATTAGATAAAAACAAACTATATATAACTGTTTTTAAGGGGGAGGGAAGTATCCCTAAAGACGAAGAAGCAATTAATTTGTGGATTAAAAATGGAATTCCAATAGAAAGAATAAAAGAATATGGAGTAAAAGATAATTTTTGGGGACCAGTAGGAGAAATTGGACCTTGCGGGCCTTGTTCGGAACTTCATTATGATAGGGGAGAAAAATATGGTTGTAATAGTCCTAATTGTGGCCCTAATTGCGATAACTGTAAAAGATTCGTTGAGATATGGAATTTAGTTTTTATGCAGTATTTTAAAAATGAAAAAGGAGAATACGATTTGCTTTCTCAAACCAATATTGATACAGGTATTGGTTTTGAAAGATTAGCTTCTTTACTTCAAGAAAAAAATTCAAGCTATGAAACAGATATATTCAAAGATGTAATATCTAAAATCGAAGAAGTTTGTAATAGAAAATACGAAGATAATAAAAAAGAGTTTAGGGTTATTGCTGATCATGCAAGAGCAATAGTATTCTTAACTAGCGAGGGAGTTATTCCTTCCAATGTTTCTCAAGGGTATATTTTAAGAAGATTAATTAGAAGATCAATTAGGTATTCTAAATTAATAGGATTTGATTTTAATCAATTTTATTCTTTATTGGATGTGATTGTAGGGAAGTATAAAGATATATATCCTGAAGTTTTGAATAAAAAATATGAGGTAATTAGAGAAGAAGAAGAGAAATTTGCAAAAACAATTGAAAAGGGATTATTGATGATTGAAAAATTAATGACCGAGAAAAGCGAAAGAACAATAACAGGAGAAGAAGCTTTTGATTTATATCAAAGTTATGGGTTTCCTTTAGAACTAGTTGAAGAGATTGCTAATGAAAAAGATTTTCTTGTAGATAAAAATGGTTTTAACGAAGCTCTTAAAAAACATCAAGATGTTTCTAGAACAGGCATGGAAAAGAAGTTTGGTGGAGTAGGTAAAGACTCAGGAGAAATGGGAATAAAGTATCACACTTTAACTCATTTATTACACACTGCTTTAAGAAAAGTATTAGGTGAGCATGTAAAACAAATGGGATCAGACATTAATGCCGAACGCTTAAGATTTGATTTTGCTCATAGCATTAAAATGACAGAAGAAGAAGTTAAGAAAGTAGAGGACTTGGTTAATGAGAAAATTAAAGAAGATTTAATTGTTGAAAAACAGGAAATGTCTCTTGATAAAGCAATAAGTGAAGGAGCTTTGGCTTTTTTCAAGGATAAATATGGAGAAATCGTTTTTGTTTGGACAATTTTTAATCCTCAAACCAAAGAAGTATTCTCTAAAGAAGTTTGTGGAGGACCTCATGTTGAGACCTTGAAAGATTTAGGAATATTTAAGATAATAAAAGAAGAAAGTTCAAGTGCAGGAGTTAGAAGAATAAAAGCAATATTAAAATGAAAAAAATATATGATATTGTTCCGCCCCACAAAGCGGATACTATATTAAAACCAAAAGAAAATACTGTTAAAGAAAAGAAAAAGAAAGGTTTTCCTTTCAGGTTTATTTTAATTGTTTTAGTTTGTATTGTTGCTTACGGCTTTTTTATGGATGGCCATGCTCAAGTTATAATCTATCCAAAAACTAGTAATCATGGTGGAGAGGAAATGTTTTCAGTTAATTTAAAGCAAGGATCAATTGATTTAGAGAATAAAATTATTCCTGGCATTATTTTTTCTAATATTCAAGACATATCAGAAGAATATAGTGCTACAGGAAAGACTGATAAGGATAAGAAAGCAACGGGAACCATTAGGGTTTATAATAAACTAAATCCAGGCAAGCCCTTAACTTTAGTTAAGGGAACTAGGTTTCTTGATGATTCAGGAGATTTAATATTTAGGGCTTTTTCAGGTTTTACTGTTCCTCAAGCAAAAACAATTGACGGCAAATTTACTAATGGGTACGTTGATGTTCAAGTTGAAGCAAATGAATCAGGAGAAAAGTATAATATTGCTTCAGGTACATTCTCTGTGCCTGGTCTTAGCGGAACAGAATACTATTCAGGTATTTGGGCAGAAGTAATTAGTCCAATGACTGGAGGAACCAAATCAGAAGTAAGCATTGTTTTAACAAGTGATTTAGAATCAGCAGAACAAGATTTTAGGGAAAAGGTTCAAATTAAGAACCAAGAAGATTTAAAGAAAAGCATTCCTTCTAATTATATGATTTATGATCAAAGCTTTTCTACTGAATTTGAAAACATTGAAATAGGAGCAAAGAAGGGAGACGAGGTTATTTCTTTTACAGTATCAGGAAAAGTCAAAACAGAGATTATGGCTTTTAGAAAAGAGCATTTAGAAGATGTTTTAGAAAGCATTATATTGGGTCAAACAACCGAAACAATTGTTCCAGAGAGTTTAAAATATAATATTATAGAAGAAAAATCAAAAGAAGAGGGCATAGAATTAAAGATTTCTTATGAAGCAAAAAGCTACTGGTTGCCTGATAACGATTTCCTGTTGCAGAGCATTTTAGGAAAAGAAAAGAACTATTCTCTTTCCTCATTGCAAAATATACCAGAAATAGAAAGAGCAGAAATCAATCTTAGTCCGTTTTACAAAACAAAGAATCCTAGCAATAAAGATAATGTCGAAATTAAGCTAAATTTTGATTAAAAATGGTTTAAAGTAAGGAATCTCTTGACCAAAATCAAAAATTCTGATAATGTTTTATTATCTCAAAATTAAACAATGAAAAATGACGATAAAATAAAGAAAGAGGGGACAGTAACAGAAAGTCTGCCAGATGGTTTTTTTAGAGTTAAGATTGACGAAGACGATTCTGAAGTTTTAGCTCATCTTGCCGGAAAATTAAGAATATACAAGATTAAAATCCTAGCTGGAGATAGGGTTACTGTTGAAATGACCCCTTATGATAAAAAAAGAGGTAGAATCATTTTTAGAAAGAAATAACAATGAAAGTCAAACCATCAATTAAGAAAATTTGTAAAGATTGTAAGATCGTCAAAAGAGAAGGTCGTGTTTATATTATTTGCAAGAAAAACCCTAAGCACAAACAAAGACAAGGTGCATAAAATTTATGGCAAGAGTTGTAGGTGTAAACATTCCAGATGAAAAATCAATATTAATCGGGCTCACATATATTTATGGGATTGGTTTGTCTTTAAGTAAAAAGATATTAGAGCAAGCCAAAATTGATAAGAAGAAGAAAGCTAAGGAATTGACTCCAGATGATTTGAATGTTTTAAAGCAAATAATTGAAAAGAACTACAGAGTAGAGGGAGAATTGAAAAGAGACATAATGACTAATATTAAAAGATTGAAAGATATTTCATCTTGGAGAGGCCACAGACACGCTAAAGGATTACCTGTTAGAGGTCAAACAACAAGAATAAATAGCAGAACAGTAAGGGGCAATGTAAGAAAAACAGTAGGATCAGGAAGAAAAGCTCCTCCATCACCTAAATAATAATTACTATGGGGAAAAAACACGTTATTGCAAAAAGTGAAGAAGAGATGATCAAAGAAGGCGAAGCTGTTGAAAAAGCTATTGCCAAAGATGTAAAGATTTCAAAGACTTCTGGCAAAGAAGGCAGATTTTATATCTTTAGTTCTTACAATAACACAATCATTACTTTGACTGATGATGGAGGTAATGTTTTAGCTTCTCGTTCAGCAGGAAGAATTGGTTTTAAGGGAACAAAGAAGTCAACTCCTTTTGCTGCTTCTAAAACAGCTGAAACAGTGGGTCAGATTGCTGAAAAAATGGGAGTAAAAAAAGTTCACATTGTTGTTAAGGGAATTGGTTCTGGAAGAGATTCAGCAATTAGATCAATTGCTAACCAAGGATTTGAAATACACTCAATAAAAGATTCGACACCAGTTCCACATAATGGTTGTCGTCCTAAAAAACCAAGAAGATTGTAATAATATGGAAACAAAAAATTGTAAAATTTGCAGAAGATTAGGAGAAAAGCTTTTCTTAAAAGGAGAAAGATGCATGTCAGCAAAATGTGCAATGATTAAGAGAGCCTATCCACCAGGACAAAAAGCCAAAAAGAGAAGAGGCGCTCTTTCTGAATACGGAAAAGAATTAAGAGAAAAGCAGAAAATGAAGAAGTGGTACAACTTAAGCGAATCGCAAATGAAAAAATATGTTAATGATGTTGCTGAAAAAAGATCAAAGATTGATAATGTAGCAGATGCTTTAGTTGGAAGAATTGAAAGTAGGCTAGACAACATTGTTTTTCGTTTAGGTTTTGCCAAGTCAAGAGCTCAGGCATCTAAATTAGTTTCTCACGGTCATTTCATGGTTAACGGAAGGAAAGTTGATATTCCTTCTTATGAAATTAAAATTGGAGATGTTATTTCAATCAGACCAGGATCAAAGAAAAAAGAGCCACTAAAAGATTTAGAAACTTTAACAAAGAATTACAAATTGCCAAAATGGCTTGATTTTAACAAAGAATTAGGAGAAGGTAAGTTTGTTAAAAAGCCTATTGCAGAAGATGTTCAATTACCAGTAGAAATTGCTACTTTATTTGAGCATTATTCAAGATAATAATAATATAACAATTATGATTCCATTACCAACATCAATAAAAGGGAAAAAAATAAAAGACAATTGTGAAGTCTTTGAAATAGAGTCCTTATACCCAGGATATGGTGTCACTATTGGCAATGCTTTAAGAAGGGTTCTTTTGTCATCTTTAAATGGCGCAGCAGTTACAGAAGTAAAGATTAAGAATGCTCCTCATGAATTTTCAACTTTAGAAGGAATAAAAGAAGACGTTTTGCATATTTTAATGAATTTAAAGCAATTAAGGTTTAAGATTTTTAGCGATGAACCGCAGATGGCAACATTGAAATTAAAAGGAGAAAAAGAAGCAAAAGGATCTGATTTTGAATATTCTCCAGAATTAAAATTAGCAAACCCAGAACTATATATTGCTCAACTAACTGACAAGAGTTCTGAATTGGAAATTGAAATCAAGGTTGAAAAAGGAGTAGGGTATGTTTTCCAAGAAGAAAAAGATGAGAAAAAAGGAATAGGTGTAATCGGATTAGATGCAGCATTCACTCCAATCGTCAAAGCAAATTATATTGTTGAAAACATGAGAGTTGGACAGAGAACTGATTTCGAAAAGATCTCTTTAGAGATCGAAACTGATGGAACAATATCTCCATCAGAAGCTCTTAAAGAGTCATTAAGTATTTTGATTTCTCATTTTAATTTTTTAGATACAGAGCTTCAAGTTGAAAAAATAGAAGAACAGGTTCCAGAAAAGAAAAAGACTGCAAAAAAGACAACCAAGAAAAAGTAACATGAATAAGCAAAAAAAAGGAAGAAAATTTAATAGAAAAACAGATCAAAGAAGGGCGCTTTTAAAAACGTTAGCTACATCTTTGATTTTGAAGGGAAAGATTAAAACAACAGAAGCTAAAGCAAAAGAATTGTCTCGTTTTATTGAAAAGAAAATTACCAAAGCTAAGAAAGGAGGAGTTCCTGTTCTAAGATATTTAAGAACATTCTTTTCCGAAAGAACAACTAAGAAATTAATGGAAGAGGTTGCTCCTAAATACAAGGAAAGACAAGGAGGATATACAAGAATAATTAAAATGGGCCAAAGAAAATCAGATAGCGCGAAAATGGCGATAATAGAATTAGTATAACAATCATGGAAAAAACAAAAACCAAAAAAGATTTCACAATCGATGCAAAAGGAAAAGTATTGGGTAGATTAGCGACAGAGATAGCGTTGATTCTTCAGGGCAAGAACAGTGTTGACTATATGCCAAATAAAGATATAGAGCATTTTGTGATTGTAAAAAATATTGAGAAAATTAAGATTACAGGAAGAAAGATGGAAGATAAAATCTATTTTAGCCACTCTGGATATTTAGGAGGAGACAAATATACTCCCATGAAAGTTATTTTTGAAAAGAATCCAGGAGATATTTTAGTAAGAGCTGTTTCAGGTATGCTTCCTAAAAATAGATTAAGAGCAAGAAGAATAAAAAGAATAAAGTTTGAATAGTATGGTTAAAGAAAAAGAAGAAACAACAAAAAAGAAAGTTCCTGTTAAGAAGAGAGTTGTCAAGAAAAAAGAAGAAACTGCTAAAGAAGAAAAAGAAATAATTATTCCAGAAAAAACAGGATCTGAATATTATGAAGGAACAGGCAGAAGAAAGACCTCTATTGCTAGAGTTAGGTTGTATAACAAAAAGAATGGCCTAGTGAACATTAATGGAAAAAAGTTAGAAGAATATTTTTCTACCGAAACTCTTCAAAAAACAGTTATCTCTCCTTTAGATAAAATGAAATCAATGGACAGATTTGAAATAAAGGTTTTGGTTAAAGGAGGAGGGATTAACTCTCAAGCAGAAGCAATAAGGCATGGAATAGCAAGGGCTTTAGTAGTATTTAATTTAGAATACAAGAAAAGATTAAGAAAAGCAGGACTCTTAACAAGAGATTCAAGAATGAAAGAAAGAAAGAAGTTTGGACTTAAAAGAGCAAGAAGAGCGCCACAATGGAGTAAAAGATAGAAGAGAGGGGAAACCCTCTTTTTTGACATTATTGAAAAAATATATTATTATCTATTTTGGTACAAAGGAGTTTATTGAAATGGAAACTGTTACAGTTGCTGAAGCAATGACGATGTTGAAAATGGACAGCAAAAAGATGCTGATAATGATTCAAGAGGGAAAACTTAATCTAGATAGCAATTTTCATATTGTTGTTGATGAAAAGTTTAAAGCCATCGCTAATTCAAGGGGAATAGATTTGTTCCCAAAACAAGAAAATGTTCAAGAATCAAACAATCAAGCTTCCAAAGCAGAAGAACCATTTTTGAAAAAAAGGCTTTTCCAAGATTCTCACAGTCTTTCAAAGTGGCCAAGTCACATAGAATCTATTTCTCGCTCCAACAGAGGTTCTCTTGAAAAATAGAGAACTTTTTTATTAATCAAATTCAGAAGAGTTATATATTTTATTTTCGCTTAACAAGTATAATATGTTTTTGTTAAACCAAATTTTTTGTGCTGATAAATCAGATAATTTAAAAACATTAATATTGTCCCTATTGTCTATTTCACTTACATAAACATTGTTGTTTGTGGTGTATAAGAAGTAATCATCATTAAACCAGGTTACATTTTTTATTTCTGAAGAAAATCTTGAAAGGAAAATTAAAGATCCGCTATTTTTAAAGAAAGGGGTATCAAAGTCTTTTAAAAGAAGAAGCCATAATTCTGTGCCAGTATTAAAGATAATTTTATCAGGAAGTAAGTCGTAATTTAAGTTTTTAGTTTTTAAGAAGAACTCAAAATCTTTTTTGTTTTCATTGAATAAGTATAAATTAGAATTATCAAAAGCAAACAATCTCCCAGAGATTATTTCCAGCTTGTAATTATCTAGTGTTATTTGTTTTTCAGAAAGCGTGGTTTCTCTATTACCCTCTATTTTAATAAGAATTTTCTTTTCAACAGAATAAATAGTATTATCTTTTGCTGTAAAAACATCAACCTCGTCTCTTATTATAGAGGTTTTTTTGCTTGATAAAACATATTTATTTATTGTTCCATTGTTTTGATAAATAATACTTTCATTAGCTAGATAGAAATTGCTGGCAGTTTCCAAGAACTTTAAATTAGCAAGGTTTAAAGTATTAAGATTAAGAGAATAATAAATTGTCTTGTTCTGTAATGATTTTCCTTGAATTAATATATTTTCAAGATTAGGAGAAAATTGGACATATTCTATCTTAGAAAAGTATTTTTTAAAATTAGCAGAACTTAAGATTGTATTGTTGTTGTAAATTAATTCTTGGTTGTTTGTTAGATATATAATGTTTTGTTTGTTTTCTGATAAAAAGAAATTATTTATATTGTCTTTAAACAAGTTGAAAGTGTTTTTTTCTGGGAATAAATAAATATTCTCTGCCTTAGTAACAGTTTTTTCTTCTACTTTAAGATTTTTATTCCAAGGATGATAATTTTCTTTCTCAACGCTTATTTTATATTCTCCAGGAATCAATTTTTGAATTAATAATTCTCTTGCAAAAGTAGAGGTCTTGTTTTTATATTCTCCATTAATAAAAATACTAACATCTGTAATAGATGATTTAATACTTATTGCCCCAAACTTTACAAATTCTTTTTTCTTAAAATCAAAACCATATCCTTGAGCATCAAGTATAAGCATTGGAGCAACAATCAGGAATATTATCACTAAACTGAAAAAAGCTATTTTTTTAACTAATAATTTATTCATTTTTATCTATTGTTATACAAATTTTAATAAAAATCAAGCACCTAATTTTGTGTTTTTATGCGGACTTGCAAATTTAAATTTTATTGGCTAGAATGACTTATATGAAAATTGGAATTGATTTAGGAACAAAAAACTCATTAGTCTTCATACCCAACAAAGGGGTTGTTTTAAACGAACCGTCTGTGGTTGCTGTTTCTTTAACAGAGAATAAGGTTTTAGCAGTAGGAAAAGAAGCTAAAGAAATGATAGGAAGAACACCAGACAATATCAAGGTTTATAGACCGCTTAAAGAAGGAGTTATTGCTGATTACAGAACCACTCAGGCAATGCTCAAGCATTTTATAACCAAAGTCAATACAGGAATAAATAGATTTTTTAAACCAGAGCTTTTAATCGGTGTTCCAGCTGGAATAACTTCTACAGAAAAAAGAGCTGTTATAGAATCAGGTATGCTTGCTGGAGCAAAAGAAGTATTTCTAGCTAAAGAGCCAGTTCTTTCAGCTATTGGAGCTGGTATTCCAATCAATTCTTCGTCAGGTCATTTAATTATTGATATTGGAGGAGGAACAACTGAGGTTGCAGTAATTTCTTTTGGGGGAATAGTCACTTTTCAGTCTTTGAGAGTGGCTGGAGATAAATTAGATCAAGCAATTGCTGATTTTATTAAAGAAAAGCATAATTTAGCTGTGGGAGAGCAAACATCAGAAGAAATAAAGATGAAAATTGGAACAGCAATAACTGAAAAAGAGCCTAAAATACTGGAGATTAGAGGAAGGGACTTGATTTTAGGATTGCCAAAAACAATAAAAATAACATCTAATGAAATTTGTACAGCAATTAATGAGCCCTTAAAGGAAATTATTCAATGCGTTAAGAACGTATTAAGAGAAACTCCACCTGAATTATCAGCTGATATTATGGATAAGGGAATGGTTGTGGCTGGAGGAGGTGCTTGTTTAAGGAATATCGCTTCTTCAATTTCAATTGCAACTGGGGTTCCTTGTTTTATTGCTGACGATCCTTTAAGTTGTGTTGCTAAAGGAACAGGGGTTGTTTTAGATAATCTTGATGTTTATAAGAAAAGCGTTATGTCTAAGAAATAATTATGGACAAGGAAGAAAAACTGGTAATCATAGGTAAAAACAAAATCCAAGGAGAGATCTCTGCTTTTGGAGCAAAGAATGCTGCTTTCCCTGTTTTAGTTGCTACCTTGTTAACCGAAGAAGACTGTATTATTGATAACGTCCCATTGATTGAAGATGTTTATCGATTGTTAGAAATTTTCGAAAGCATGAAAGTAAAAGTTGAATGGATTGGAAAAAGAAAAGTAAAGATTAATGCAAAAAATCTTGATCCTAAAAAAATTAAATATGATATTGTTTTAAAATTTAGAGGAGCGGTTCTTTTAATGGGGGTTTTGCTTGCAAGATTTAATAAAGCAGTTCTTCCTCAGCCAGGAGGTTGTATAATCGGGGTAAGGCCCATTGATACTCATTTAGACGCTTTCTCTCAATTAGGAGTAAGTATTCAAGAGAAGAAGGATAAGTTTATTTTAACTGGTCCAGAAAAAATAAAAGACAATATTGTTATTTTAGATGAATTTAGCGTTACTACTACTTCTAATATAATGCTTTATGCTTCAAAGATTAAAGAAGAAATAACAATCAAAATAGCAGATGCTGATTATCCTAATCAAGAATTAGCTAAAGTATTAAAGAAAATGGGAATCAAGATTTCCGGAGCAGGAAATCACACCTTAAAAATTAAAGGCAATTCAAAAATTAAAGGCTTTAAGCATTCTTTAATGTATGATCCAATTGAAGCTGGAACTTTCATAATTTTAACCCTGGCTACCCAAGGAGATGTTTTAGTAAAAAATGTTGAGTATAAATTCTTAGAGTTTCCTTTAAAAAAATTAGAAGATTGTGGGGCTAAATTTGAAATTAAAAATAGAAAAGGAGGGATAGTTGATGTTCATGTCCTCCCTTCAAAGAATATGATAATTAAAAAGATCCAAAGTTTACCTTATCCTGGTTTTCCTTCAGATCTATTGTCTGTATTAGGAGTGCTTGCCACTCAGACAAAAGGAGTAACCTTAATTCACGATCCTTTATTTGAGGGCAGGTTAAGATATTTAGATGGATTAATGAAAATGGGAGCAGATGTTTTTTTCTCTGACCCTCACAGAGCAACAATTAATGGTGTAACAAAATTATATGGAGCTGATTTAGGATCGTTTGATTTGAGAGGAGGGGCATCACTCATTATCGCTGGTCTTATTGCTGAAGGAAAAACAACAATTAGAAATGTTTACCAAATAGATAGGGGATATGAAAAAATAGAAGAAAGATTATCTAAATTAGGAGCAGATATTAAAAGAATAAAATAATGGAAATTATTGGTCACGAAAAACAAAAGGAAATATTGTCAAAGCTTGCTTCAAGCCAAAATATTCCTCATGCTATTCTTTTTTCTGGCCCAGACAAGATAGGAAAAAAAGAAATAGCCATTGAATTTAGTAAGAATTTATTAGAAGGGGACATTAATACAGATTTTATAATTCTTAGTCCAGAAGATAATATTATTAAAATAGAAGAGCTAAGAAGTCTACAAGAGAAACTTTCCTTAAAGCCATATAACCATAAATTTAAAATAGGAATTATTGATAATGCTCATTTAATGAAAAAAGATGCGCAAAATGCTTTTTTAAAAACATTAGAAGAACCGAGAGGAAATTCTGTATTAATTTTAATAACTCCTTTTCCTTCTATGCTTTTAGGAACAATATTATCTAGGGTTCAAGAAGTTAAATTTTCTTTAGTTGGGAGAGAGGAAATAGAAAAATATTTAATTAAACTAGGAGCAAAAAAGGAAAAAGCAAAAGAGATCTCTCTTATTTCTTCAGGGCAGATAGGCAAAGCAATAGATTATTTTAACAATCCAGAAAAAATAGAGATTTTTAACGAAGCCATTAAAAAAATCTCTTCTTTATCAAGGGTTGATTATTATCAAAGATTCAATTATGCTAAAGAAATATCAGAGCTAGAAAATATTGATGAAATAATGGATATCTGGCAAAGGTATTTTAGAAGAGAGATGATAATGATGGCAAATAAAGGAGAGAGTTTGATTAAAATAAAAGAGCTGATTAAATATGTTGATAAAACAAGATATTTAATTAATTCTACCAATGCAAACAAAAGGTTGGTTTTAGAAAATTTATTATTAAGAATATAAAAATATGCACGAAGAAATAATTAAAAAAATAGAACCTGAACTTGAAAAAGCAGTTGATTTTGTTCAAAAAAAGTTATCTTCAGTTAGAACAGGAAGAGCTTCGCCAGCACTAATTGAAGAAATTAAAGCAGATTGTTTTGGAGAAATGCTTCCAATTAAACAATTGGGAGCAATATCAATTCCTTCGCCAAGACAAATAATGATTCAACCGTGGGATAGATCATACATTGAATCAATTGAAAAAGCTTTATTAAGAGAAGCTTCGGGATTATCTCCAATTGTTGAAGGTCCAAATATTATCATTAATCTTCCTGCCATGTCAGAAGAATTAAGAAAAGAATTAGCTAAAGCGATTTCTCAAACAGAAGAAGGAGCTAAACAAACAATGAGAAAATTTAGAGATGAAGCCTGGTCAGAAATACAAGAAAAAACAAGAGAAGGATTGATTAGAGAAGATGATAAATTTAGATCAAAAGACAAGCTTCAGGAAATGATTGAAAAGTATAATAAGAAAATAGACGAAATGGTAGAAAGAAAGAAAAAAGAATTAGAAGTATAACAATATGTTAATTTTAGATTTAATAATATTTGCAATAGTTTTAAGTAGTGTGGTTATAGTCCATGAATTTGGTCATTTCTTTTTTGCTAAAAAAACAGGCGTTAGGGTTGAGGAATTTGGAATAGGGTTTCCTCCTAAAATATGGAAAAAAGTTAAAGATGGTACAGAGTATTTTATTGGAGCAATCCCTTTTGGAGGGCTGAATAAAATATATGGCATGGATGAAATTGATGATGAAAAAGACAAAGATCCCCAGAGTTATGAATCCAAAGGGCCAATAGCAAAATCGCTGATTTGTTTAGGAGGAATATTCATGAACGTACTCTTTGCTTTTATTCTTTTTTACGTCTTACTTTTTTCTTCTTCTTTTCAGATGTCTCAGAATATGATTTTATCTGACTATTCTTTTCCTTTTGGAGATCAAGAAAAATATCCTTATATAACTAAGGTTTATGAAAATACTCCTGCCGCACAAGCTGGTATAAATGCAAAAGAAGCAATAATTTCTTTGAACAATCAAAAAATATTAAGTTCAGACCAATTTGACCAAGAGATTGATAATAATGTTGGCAAAGAGGTTTCTTTAAGTTTAATGGATATTAAAAGCAAGGAAATCAGAAACATTACGATTCAGTTGTCAGACGACAAAGATAAGCCATTAGGGGTTTCTTTTGGAGAAATATCCATTATTGATTATAAGGATAATAAATTATTTTCAGGCGTAGCTCATTCTATTAATATTTTAGATTATTCAATCAATGTATTAGGAGAATTGATTTCTTATTCTTTTAAAAACAAAACAGCAGAACCATTGAGTTATTCAATGACTGGACCAGTTGGAATTTATGCAGTGACAAAAGTAATGGCTCAAGACGGATTATTTCAAATAGTCAATTTAATTGCTATTCTTTCATTGGGATTAGCTCTTTCTAATTTTCTTCCTTTGCCAGCCTTAGATGGAGCTAAATTTTTATTTATCATATTAGCAATGTTTAATAAGAAGATTTTTTCTAAGGAGTTAGAAATAAAAATAGAGACTTTTGGAATGTATTTCTTGATTGGATTAGCAATTGTTATTATTTTTAAAGACTTTTTTCAATTTAAAGATATTATTTTTAAATAAAATATGAAACAATCCAATCTTTTTACAAAAACATTTAAAGAAGTACCAAAAGATGAAAAAAGCCTAAACGCTCAATTGTTAGTTAGGGCTGGCTTTGTTGATAAATTATCTTCTGGAGTATATACATTACTTCCTTTGGGATTAAGAGTAATTAAAAATATTGAAAGAATAGTGAGAGAAGAAATGAATGCAATTGAGGCTCAAGAAATATTAATGCCCGCTCTTCATCCAAAAGAAAACTGGGAAATAACGCAAAGATGGGAAGTAAAAGAAATGTTTAAAATTAAAGGAGAAGAACTAGGCTTAGGTTGGACCCATGAAGAAATTATTACTCCTTTAATGAAAAGATATATTTTATCTCATAAAGATTTACCAAAGTATGTTTATCAAATCCAGACTAAATTTAGAAACGAGCCAAGAGCCAAATCAGGATTATTAAGGGGCAAAGAGTTTATTATGAAAGACTTATATTCTTTTCACGATGATGAAAGCGATTTAGATATATATTATGAAAAAGTCAAAGAAGCATATTTTAAAATCTATGAAAGATGTGGGCTCAAAGAAAAAACATATTTAACCTTAGCTTCTGGTGGAACTTTTTCAAAATATTCTCATGAGTTTCAAACAATAACTAATGCAGGAGAAGATATTGTATATATATGTAATAATTGTGGCACTGTGATTAATAAAGAAATAAAAGAAGACGAATGTTTAAATTGTCACGCTAAAGAATTTAAAGAAGAAAAAGCAATTGAAGTAGGCAATATTTTTAAGCTTCATGAAAAATATTCAAAGCCATTTAATTTAACGAACGAAAAAGGCAAAGAAATATTAATGGGTTGTTATGGTTTTGGAATTACAAGAGCTATGGGCGCAATTGTTGAAATATCAAATGATGAAAAAGGAATAATCTGGCCCAAGGAAGTTTCTCCTTTTCAAATTCATTTGATTGATTTAGATAATAGAGAAATTTCAGAGAAAATTTACGAGATTTTACAAAATCAAAATTATGAAGTATTATACGATGACAGATCAGACAAAACAGCAGGAGAGAAGTTCAATGACTGTGATTTGATAGGAACTCCCTTGAGGATAGTTGCAAGCAAGAAAACAGGAAAAGATAATGTGGAAATCAAAATGAGGGGCAAAGAAAAAGTTGAATTAATAAACATTAAAGATTTAATAAAAAATGTGGAAAGATTCTTTAAGTAAGTTTATTTCAGGATTGTCTCAGGATATAGCAATTGATTTAGGGACAGCAAACTGTCTTGTTTATGTTAGGGGTAGGGGAATTATTTTATCTGAACCATCAGTTGTTGCGGTTAACAAAAAAACCAATCAAGTTTTAGCAATAGGAAGAGAAGCAGAAAAAATGGTAGGCAAGACTCCTGGACATATTGTTGCAATTAAACCATTGGTATCTGGTGTTATTTCTGATTTCGAAGTAACAGAACAAATGTTAAGATATTTGATTCAAAGAGCAACCCAAGAGAAGTTTTATGTATTAAAACCCAGAGTCATAGTGGGTATTCCTTCTGGGGTAACTGAAGTAGAGAAAAAAGCAGTAATTGATGCTACAAAATCAGCAGGAGCAAGAGAGGTGTTTTTAATTGAAGAGCCAATGGCAGCAGCTATTGGAGCAAGAATGCCGGTTCATGAACCAGCAGGCAATTTTATGGTTGATATTGGAGGAGGAACAACCGAGGTCGCTGTTATTTCTTTGGGAGGAATTGTGGTTTCTAAAAGTTTAAGGATTGCTGGAAATAAACTGAATCAAGATATTATTAATTATGCTCAGGAAAAGTATAAATTATTAATAGGAGAAAGAACAGCAGAAAGAATTAAAATTAGTATTGGTGTTGTTTTCTTTGAAAAAGAACCTGCAAAAAATGAAATTAAAGAAATGCCAATGAGAGGAAGGAATTTAGTTACTGGTCTTCCAGAAGAAGTAACAATTAATCAATTAGACGTTAAAAAGGCAATGGATAGATCTATTAATCAAATAATTTCAGAAATTAAAAATACAATAGAACTTACTCCTCCAGAACTATTATCAGACATAATGAAGAAAGGAATTTGTCTTGCTGGTGGAGGCGCTTTATTAAGAGGTTTAGATAAAATGATTACCAAAGAAACAAAAATGCCTTGCTATATTGTTGAAGATCCTATGACAGCAGTAGCTAGGGGCGCAGGATTGGTTCTAGAGAACATAGATGAATATCATGACGTGCTTGTAGAAATAGAAGAATTACAGCCTCCTAAATAGTTTGACGATTATCACTTTTTTATGTATAAAAGAGCTACGAGAATTTCTCGTAGTTTGTTCGTTTAAAACTTAAAAAAAGAGGTTTATAAAATGGCAGTGCGTATTATTACTGGCAGAAACGGTTTTCATGAATTAGAGAAAATGTATATTAATACTAGTTTACCAACTAATTCCCAAACAAAAATAGATATTTTAAAAGAGCTTATCAATAAGGCAAGAACAACTGAGCAAATAGAAGAATTAAGGGATCACGTAGTGACTCTTAAGAAATATGAAAACGATGACAATCAAAAAATAAAATCTATTATAAGGGAAACGGTAAATCTTTTTCAAAGAAAAAAAGAATTAATTAATAATAATTTAGGAAAATTAGGACCTCCCGAAGAAGAGCATATCAAGAAATTTTTTATAACAAAATCAAAGATTGAAAAATCTAAAATTTTTAAAAAAATTAAAAATTCAGATTTTTCATTTGAAGATATGCTAGAACTTTTTATTAAATATAGTGGAAAAAGTTCTTTCATAAATAGAGGGCTGTGGGGTCTGTTAGTCAATAAGGCCAAAACCGAAAATGAAAAATTAATCCTTTATAATCTCTCTCAAAAAAAAAGGAGAGGAAAACTTTTAAAACTAGACTCCTTTGCTAATTTTGAAAATCCAGAAAAAGGAGATATGGATTATTGGATAAATGAGTTTTTAAAAACTACATACAAAAAAAGAAAGGGTTTTTGTATCAATAAAATAATTGAAGCAGGAACAGAATTTAATTTTAATCAATGGCTTGATATTTACAAAAGCCATGACAGTCTTGCTTTGAGAAAGGGGTTGTTTTCTAAAATCTTATCTTCCACTAAAAATATAGATGATTGCATTATTTTTTATAAGCTATTATCTATTAAAAGATATAAGAAAAAAACAGTCCAAAAGATTGTTAAACTGATTAATACTCCTAAAGATATCGAAGAAATAAGGAGGAAAATTTCTGTCCACGATAGTATTTTTTACGAAATATCCAAGGCGTTAGTCTCTCAAAAGAAGAAATAAAATCTTTATTTAAAAGCTGATTAAATTCAGCTTTTTTCAATACTTGACAAATAAATTTAATCTGCTAAATTATTAGCAGGCATGATAAATAATAAGACCATAATCAAAAACAAAGGGCGGTTAAAATAATGGCTTTAGTTTGCCATTACTGAGCCGCTTCACAGCGGTCTTTTTATTTGGAAAGTTTTTTGAAAAGTAAAGAATGATATTCGTGAAGAAGAATAAGGTTATTATTTGCTAGTCAAAATTGTGATTTCAATTTAAGGGCAAATGGTGGATGCCTTGGGACCAAACGCGATGAAGGACGTGGCGTAGCTGCGATAAGCTTCGGGGAGGTGTTAGCAACCTTTGATCCGGAGATCTCCGAATTGGAAAACCTAATCTTGCAAAACAAGATTATCGTAATTGAAGCGAACCCGCTGAAGTAAAACATTCTAGTAGGCGGAGGAAAATAGAACAACAGTCATTCCCTTAGTAGCGGCGAGCGAAGGGGGAGGAGCCTAAACTTGTTTGTGCTTTGCATAAATAAGGGTTGTAGGGAAATAGCTTCTATTTAATTAGAGGAAGTTAAAAATAATTTAGTTAACTGAATCTCTCTGGAAAGAGGAACCATAGACGGTGAAAGTCCGGTAAGTGAAAATTAAATTATGCTTCTTGCTGTTTTTCCTGAGTAGCATCGAATCAAGAAGAGTCGATGTGAATCTGGCGGGACTACCCGCTAAGGCTAAATATAATTTGGTCACCGATAGTGAACAAGTACCGTGAGGGAAAGGTGAAAAGCAGCCCGGTGAGGGCGGTGAAATAGAACCTGAAACCATTATGCCCACAAAGAGTCAGAGCTGAATTTATTCAGTGATGGCGTGCTTTTTGCAGAACGAGCCAACGAGTTTCTTTTACTAATTTGTCTAAGCGCTTATGGCGTGGAGGCACAGGGAAACCGAGTCTTAAAAGGGCGAAATATAATTAGTGGAGGAAGACCCGAAGCCAGACGAGCTTACCATGACCAGGATGAAGCTTTCAGAAATGAAAGTGGAGGTCCGAACCCGTTGACCGTACAATATCTTGGGATGAGTTGTGGTAAGGAGTGAAAAGCTAATCGAGTTTGGTAATAGCTGGTTCTTCCCGAAATAGTTTTAGGACTAGCCTCTTTGATATTTATCTTCGGAGGTAGAGCACTGGAAGAAATACCGTGGCTTCGGCTAGGTATTTTTACCAAACTCCGAATGCCGAAGATATTACAGAGGGAGTCAGACTGTGGGGGCGAAGCTCCATAGTCGCGAGGGGAACAACCCAGACCATCATCTAAGGTCCCTAAATTTAAACTAAGTGTTAGTAAGGAGGTGATATTTCTCAGATAGCTAGGAGGTTAGCTTAGAAGCAGCTACCCTTTAAAAAGTGCGTAACAGCTTACTAGCTAAGAGATTTTGCGCCGAAGATTAACGGGACTAAAGTTTAATACCGAAGATATGGCTTAAATACATTTTGTATTTAGGGGTAGGGAAGCGTCTTTATTGCATTGAAGCTAAATCGTAAGGTTTAGTGGAGCGATAAGGAGTGAGAATGTTGGCATGAGTAACCACAATTGCAGTGAGAGTCTGCAACACCGTAAACCCAAGGTTTCCTTGGCAATGGAGATCATCCAAGGGTTAGGCGGGCCTTAGGAGAAGCCGAAAGGCGTATCTGATGGACAGCCGGTTAATATTCCGGCCCTCCAATATTTTTCCGTAGGGTGACGCAATTTAGTAGTTTGGGCAGGTTATTGGATTCCTGTCGAATATTTAAGGGGTAACCCAAGAATAGGCGCGAAGCTTGTAGCAATACAAGTGAAGTCAAATGAGCAAGTTGTCCAGAAAAACCCGCAGGGTTAAGGATATTGGACCCGTACCAGAAACCGACACAGGTGGGTAGGCACAAGTGTGCCAAGGTGAACAAGTGAAAGGTCCTGAAGGAACTAGGCAAAAAAGTGATCGTAACTTCGGGATAAGATCTTCCTTTTGAGTTCATTGTTTTTACAATGGGCATAAAAAGGACGCAGCGAGCGTATCTCTAGCGACTGTTTATCAAAAACACAGGTCCCTGCTGAACTCGTAAGAGGATGTATAGGGGCTGAGGCCTGACCAGTGCCAGAGTGTTAAAAGTGGTTGTCATTTCAGCAATGGGATGGCTGTCCGCTCCAAGCCTCTGGTGAACGTCCGCGGTAACTCTGACCGTGTTAAAGTAGCGTAATCCCTTGTCGGGTAAGTTCCGACCCGCATGAAAGGCTTAACGACTAGAGAACTGTCTCCAGGACTTGCTTGGTGAAATCGCAATGGGGGTGAGAATGCCCCCTACTTGTAGCTAGACAAGAAGACCCCGGGAGCTTTACTATACCCTGGCATTGAGTTTTGATGTTAAATGCGTAGCATAGGTGGGAGACTTTGAAGTTGTTCTTTCGGGAACAATGGAGTCGTCAGTGAAATACCACTCTTTTAATGTTAAAATTCTAACTTTGCTTGTTGCGAAGACAAGCGGAAGACAGTGCTTGGTTGGTAGTTTAAGTGGGGCGCTTTTCTCCCAAAAGGTAACGGAGAAGTTTAAAGGTCAGCTAGCTCCGGATGGAAATCGGAGTGGTCCTGTAAAGGGAAAAGCTGGCTTAACTGCAAGACGGATATGTCGCGCAGATGGGAAACCAGAACTTAGTGAACCGACCATGGTTCGTAGGACCGTGGAAGATCATCAGACAAAAGTTACCCCGGGGATAACAGGCTGGTAGTGCCCGAGAGTCCACATCAACGGCACTGTTCGGCACCTCGATGTCGGCTCATCACATCCTGGGGCTGTAGAAGGTCCCAAGGGTTTGGCTGTTCGCCAATTAAAGTGGTTCGTGAGCTGGGTTCAAACCGTCAAATATGGCGGCATTCCTGAGTAATCGGGATTGCAAAATCGACTCATATCGGTGAAGTCCTATCTTGTAACTTAACCTGTCACATGATAGGATAATACCGAGGGAAGTTGTAAGTTTTATTTATGAAGAAAATAACCAATTCTCAAAAAGCGTATATTGCTGGATTTTTAGATGGTGATGGTAGCGTATATGTCAAGTTAACCAAAAATGATAGTTATAAATATGGCTATCAAATTGCTCCATATATTACTTTTTATCAAAAAGGAAATTATATTAATTTTCTAGAAGAATTAAAAAGTATCTTAGGGGTAGGTTATACAAGACTAAGAAAAGATGGAGTAGCAGAATATATAATTGGAGATGAAAAATCTTTAATCATATTTGCGAAAGAAATCTTACCTTTCAGCAAACTAAAATCTAAGCAATTAAAGTTACTTTTAAAAATTTTAAAATTAAAAGTTAAAATAAAAAATGCTAAAAACTTTATTGATCTTTGTAAAAAGATTGATACATTTAGAGAATTGAATTATTCTAAGAAAAGGATTCAAGATTCCTTAGAGGTTAAAAAGAATCTCATAAAGAAAAATTTATTAACCCCGTAGAGACTGAGCCTTCGGGCGAGAGTCATTGTTTTAAACACAATGGCTAATATGTCGATCCCCTATATTATATATAGGGTGGTGGTATAGTCCATGCACTTGGTAACAAGTGAACAAACATGCGTGAGACAGGTTGGTCTATATCTACTACAAGCGTTGAGTTTTGAGGAGAGTTGCCCTTTGTACGAGAGGATCAGGGTGAACTAACCTCTGGTGTATCAGTTGTCACGCCAGTGGCATTGCTGAGTAGCTATGTTAGGAAGGGATAAGAGCTGAAAGCATCTAAGCTCGAAGCCCACTCCAAGATTAGAACTCTTTTCCAGGTTAAAGACTATGACCTTGATAGGGCGCAGGTGTAAGCTTCGTGAGGAGTTGAGCCGAGCGCTACTAATTGGATTTAAAAATCTCTTTTTTGGCTAGCAATTAATAGCTTTATTCTTTACAACTCTTTTTTGTTTTTAATATGGGGATAATACCAGAAGTGCTCCACCCGATCCCATTCCGAACTCGGAAGTGAAATCTTCTAAGGCCGATGATAGTGGTTTCCGCGAAAGTAGGTAGTCCCCGTATTAAAGATTGAAAGGAGTTTTTATTTACAATTTAATATTTTTATGATATTTTTTTACTAGTTCATTAAAGGTGTTAGTTATGAAAACATGCAAAGAAAGATGCGGAATTACTTTTTGGAAGTGCAACAAAGAACTGTTGAAAACGATGTTAATTATATTAACTGTTGCTATTGTTTTTATGGCGCCATTTATTTTAAGAGCTTATTAGCTCTTTTTTAATAATTTGCTTTTTTTATATTATTATATATAATGACCTCATGAGAACAGGACTTACTAAAAAAAGATTATTGGGACTTCTAATAGTTGTTATTGTACTTTCTATTTTTAATCTTTTTCCAAGTGGAATAAAGAGTTTTTTTTATGATAAATCAATGGGTTTACAATCAGCATTATGGCAAATTGGAAGAATCCAGAAAACAGATGAGCAGGTTTTGAAACTAACAGAAGAAAATCAAAAACTATTATCTCAATTATCAGAATTGGAAAATCTAAAAAAAGAAAATCAATTTTTAAGAGAATCTTTAAACCTTGGCATGGAAAAAGAGTTTGGATTGATTTTAGGAAGCGTGACTGCAAAAAATACGTTCACGATAAAAGGTATTGTTTTTGAAGATTCAATTTTGATAAATAAGGGAAAGAATGATGGAATTAGAAAAGATTTTCCAGTCATATTAAATAATAAAATTTTAATTGGAAAGATAGCTGAGGTTTATGACTCTTTCTCAAGGGTTGTTTTAACTACTAATAAAGAGAATATGATTGATATCCAAATTCAAGATGCTGAAAGTTTTGCTTTATCAAAAGGAGAAGGCAACTTTAAGATGTCTTTAGATTTATTTCCTAAAGACAAAGAATTAAAAGAAGATTCTTTAGTTTATACTAGCGCTTTGGGAGGAATTTATCCATCAGGATTAGTTATTGGGAAAATAAAGAACATTCAAAAAATTGATAATGAACCTTATACTAAGGCTGATATTATTCCTTCTTTTGATTTATCTCAACTAGATAAGGTTTTTATTGTTAAAACAACGCAAATCATTAATGATTAAAAATATATTTAAAATAATTTTTATTGGAATTATATTCTATTTTCTTTATTTTATTCAAATGAGCTTCTTGCCATTTTTAAATATATTTCAGTTTAATTTTCTTTTAATTTTGGTTTTAATTATTAATATCTTTGAAGATCCTAAAAATAATAATGGTTTATATTGTGCTTTTTTTACTGGCATTTATTCTGATTTATTTTCTCCATATTTTTTTGGTTTGATCACTGGAGTTTTTCTTTTAGTTTCAATATTAATCAAATATGTTTTGTTAAGATATGTCAATATTCGATAAAAATAAAATAATAAAAAGGGTTTCAAGGGAAATAGAAACAGATGACATATTCTTGGACGCTTTAGCAAAAAAGCAGGGTGCTGGATATGAAAAGATAGAAACAGCTCTCTCACAGAGAAATTTCATAATGTTATTTTTTTTCTTCAGTCTTACTCTTGCTTTTCTTCTCTCTTGGTCCTTTTATTTTCAAATAATTCAACATGAATATTATGTTGAGAAGGCTAGTAAAAACAAGTTTGCTTTTAGGGAAATTGATGCTCAGAGGGGAATAATTTATGATAGAGAAATGAATCAATTAGTCTCTAACGTTCAAAGCTTTGATTTGGTTTGTAATGTATCTAAATTTTCTAAAGACGAAGAATTAAAGAACAAGGAAATATCTGAAATGGCAAAGATTTTAAATGTTTCGATTGAAGAATTAAATAAAATTATCGAAGAAAAGAAAAATAAGATAGAATTTAATGTTTTTTATGATTTAGAAAAAGAAAAAGTTATTATTTTTAAAGCAAGAGAGAGTGAATTCAGCGCTTTTTCAATTAAAAAGAACCAAAAGAGAGAATATGTTGACGGTCCTGTTTTTTCCAATGTGCTTGGTTACGTAACTAGAAGTGAAGAAAAAGGCGGAGCGGGAATAGAAGAATATTACGAAGATTATTTAAAAGAAATAGAGGGAGTTATTGAAAGAGAAAGAGATGTATATGGAAATATTATTAGAGAAGAATTAATTAAAGAGTCGGAATCAGGTCAAAATGTTGTCTTAAATATTGATATGGGATTGCAAAAGAAGACTGCTGAAGTTTTAGATTCAATTGTTAAGGATACAGGAGCAAAATCAGGGAGTGTGGTTGTAATGAATCCAAAAACAGGGGAGATACTGACGATGATAACCCTTCCTTCATATGATAATAATATTTTTTCTAAAAATATTTCTAACGAAGAGTTTAATAAACTTTTAAGTGATCCGAATATATCTTTTTTGAATAGATCTATTGCTGGAGAATATCCCATTGGTTCAACAGTGAAGCCAATAATTGCTGCAGCTGCTTTAAAAGAAGGAGTAATCAAGCCAGAAGATAATCTTTATTGTGAAGGAGGAATTAAATTAAAGGATGGAACAATAAAAAATGACTGGAGAGAGCATGGTTATGTTGATTTGAATAAAGCCATTGCTGAATCTTGTGATGTTTACTTTTATACTATTGGAGGAGGATACGGGAACATCAAAGGATTAGGAGTAGATAATATTGTAAATTATTTAGAACTTTTTGGATTAGGAGAAAAAACAGGAGTAGATTTAAAAGGAGAAGAGACTGGTTTTATTCCTACCCCAGAGTGGAAAAAACAGAAAACAGGAACTATTTGGTATCCTGGAGATACTTATAATATTTCAATTGGACAAGGAGACTTGAAGGCAACACCAATTCAATTAGCTGTTTTTACATCAGCAATTGCCAATGGTGGAGATTTAGTAAAGCCGCAAATAGTTAAAAAGGTTATTGGACAAGACAATAATATTATTAAAGAGTTTTCTACGGAAATAATTAAAGAAAATATAATTGAAGAAAGCGTTTTAAATGAAATAAAAGAAGCGATGAGAGAGACTATTGTTTCTCCTGCTGGAACTGCTCATTCATTAAGTTATTATAACTTTACTTCAGCAGGAAAAACAGGAACCGCAGAAACTTCAAAAAGATATTCTTATCATAGTTTGATGATAGCTTTCGCTCCTTATGAAAATCCAGAAGTAGTTGTTTCAGCAATTATTGAAAACGTAGCTTACGAGAAACTATATATTAATGTTATTGTAAGGCAAGTTCTTGATTATTACTTTAATGGTAACAAAGAAAAAGAAGAAGTAGAAAATGAGGTTTCTCCTAATTAGGTTGTTGACAAAAAAACTAAAATATTCCATTAATAATATTGGTGTAAGTAATGGAAAAGGCATTATTTACTATTGGTATCTTTGCTGGAATTTTCAATTCCAAAGGAGAGCTTCTTCTAAGAAGAAGAGACTGTGAACCGTATTTGGGAAAATGGGAGCTTCCAGGGGGAGCAGTCCTAAAATCTCACCTTGAAATAGGCGATGAAAGAGCAATAGGAAAAGCCCTTCAAGAAAGGATTCTTGATGAAATAGGAGTTTCTATCTCTCCTCAAAGAATGCCTGCAATGTATCCTACTATTCCCAAAAAAGGAGATGATATTGCTTTCGCTGTAATTATTGGAATATTTCATGAAAACACACTCTTTAGGGGAGAAGCAGAATTTGTCAGTTTAGAAAAGTTAGTTTTTCTTGCTGAATATGAAGAACTTGTCTCGGGCAAGCAAAGAATGTATAGGATGTGTTTAAGGATGTTTGCAAGCAGGGATTGTCCGAATTCTAAATATCGAGAAGAAGCAGGATATTTGTTATCTCGATTATGAGTGCTACTTAGCACTCTTTTTTTACTATTGATTTGTTTTAAATATATGATATATTATTCAAATAATAATAAAGTAGGAATATGGAAGAAAAATATATAACAAAAGAAGGCTTAGAAAAACTGAAAAAAGAATTAGAAAGACTAAAAAAAGAAGAAAGAGCTAAAATTGCTAATGAATTAAAAGAAGCAATCTCTTTTGGTGACTTATCAGAAAATGCTGCTTATGATGAAGCCAAAGAAAACCAGGCTTTTATTGAGGGAAAGATATCGGAATTGGAAAAATTAATAAGTAGTGCTAAGATAATTAAAAAGGAAGATAATAAAGGATGGGTGCAGATAGGGTCGTTTGTTACTGTAACTGATGGTAAGACTGAAGAAAGATACGAAATTGTTGGTGAAGAGGAAGCGAATCCAATTGAAAAAAGATTATCTTTTAAATCTCCTTTGGGCCATGCTTTGTTAAATAAACCCCAAGGGGCACAAGTAGAAATTAATACTGCCAAAGGAACAACTAAGTATAAAGTTTTGAAAATTGACTAATCATGTCAACATCAGAAGAAATTAGACAAAATAGGATAGAGAAAAGAAATAAACTTGAAAAGCTAAACCTTTTTCCTTATCCAATAAGCGTAAAAAGAACTCATGAAATAGTTAAGATTTTAAATGACTTTGAAAAAATACTAGAAAAAGAGCAGGAAGTTATTTTGTTGGGAAGAATAAAAACAATGAGATCACATGGTGCTTTAACTTTTTTTGATATTGAAGATGGAACTGGAAAAATACAAGTAATGTTTGCAATTGATAGGCTGGGGGAAAGCAACTACCAATTTTTTATTGATAATTTTGATATAGGGGACTTTGTTGAAGTTAGGGGTGTTGTTTTTAAAACAAAAAGAGAAGAAAAAACAATTGAAGGTAGAGACTTTAAAATGATTTCTAAAAGCTTAAGACCTCTTCCTGAAAAATGGCATGGGCTTAAAGATGTAGAAGAAAGATATAGGAAAAGATATCTTGATTTAATTTTTTCATTAGAAACAAAAAACAAGTTTGAAATTAGATCTAAAACCGTAACTGAAATCAGAAGATTTTTAGATAAGAAGGGATTTTTAGAAGTAGAGACTCCAATCCTTCAGACAATTTATGGTGGAGCAAGGGCAAAACCGTTTAAGACCCATATTAATGCTTTTGATATAGATGTATTTTTAAGAATTTCTCCAGAGCTATATTTGAAAAGATTAATCATCGGAGGCTTTGAAAAAGTATATGAAATCGGAAAATGTTTTAGAAATGAAGGAGTAGATAAATTTCATAATCCTGATTTTACAATGCTTGAATTTTATCTTGCCTATGCTGATTACAAGGAACTGATGAAATTAACAGAAGAAATGATTCAAGAAGTTTTAAGCAATGTCATTGGGTCAAATAAAGTTAAATATGGAGAAAATGAAATTGATTTTAGTGGAGAGTGGGAAAGAATTGAATTCTTTGCTTTATTAGAAAAATATACTGGAATCAAATATGAAGAAATAAATGATAAGGCGCTATTAAAAAAAGCAAAAGAATTAGGTATAGATATTCCTGAAGGTGCTGATAAAGCAAACATAGCTGATGAGATTTATAAGAAATATTGCAGAACAAAAATTATTCAGCCTACTTTCGTAATCCATCATCCTTATGGATTTCAGCCTTTAGCCAAAAACTTAGACGAAAACAAATTAGCTAGCTTTCAATTAGTAGTAGCTGGAGGAGAGATTGTAAATGCTTTTTCTGAGCTTAATGACCCTGTTGAACAAGAAAAAAGATTTAAAGAACAAGAAAAAATGTTTAAAAGCGGATTTGAAGAAGCTCAGAGATCTGACGAAGAATTTATAGAAGCTTTAGAATATGGAATGCCTCCTGCTGCTGGTTTTGGGTTAGGAATAGATAGATTTGTTTCAATTATTACAAATTCTAATTCTTTAAGAGAAATAATTTTGTTTCCTTTAATGAAACCAAAGGAATAGTTGTCAATTTTCTTATTTTTTGCTATAGAATAAAAGGTCCTTTTAAAGACCGGGAAGATTTAAGTGATAACAAAAGAGGAGCAAATTATTGACATACTAAAGATTAATGATGCTTATTGGATTCATGATGGGAATCCTAAACATCCGCATGCACAGTTGAGTAATAACCAATGCAGCAACGCATATTTCAACCTTTCAAATGTTTTATGTTATCCAGACATAAATGAAAGGTTTGCTAGAACTTTATGTTCTAAATTAATAGAAGCTGGATTAGAAGAAGAATATCCTGAATGGGTAATCAGTTCTTCTTATGCAGCAATAACCTTTGGTTATGAAGTAGCTCGTCAATTAGGAGCAAAATATGCATTTGCTGAAAAAGACTGTTCTAAAGGATTTAATTTCAAAAGATGGAAAATCTCCAGGAATACACCCGTTCTTCAAATAGAAGAATTAATAACAAGTCTTAATACTGCTAAATTGGTTAGAGAAGCAGTAAGAAGAGACAATGAATATAAGGTTAATTTCCTGCCGATCATAGGAACGATTATTTTTAGGCCAAACACTTTCCTCGATAAGTATTTTATTGAAAAAGATCAAGTAAAGATAGTTTCCTTGATTGAAAAAGAAGTTTGGTCAACTGTTCCAGAGTTGTGTCCGCTTTGCAAAAAGGGATCCAAAAGATATCGTCCAAAAGAGAACTGGGAGAAACTAAACAGAAGAGGCTAGCCTCTTTTTTTAATAGTTTGATTTTTTCCATTAAAATGATATTATGTATTAATAATATTAATTAATTAAAAATATGTTAGACATTAAGTTTATTAAAGATTATCCTGGACTCATAAAAGAAGCTTGTAGGAAGAAAAAAATCAAATTCGATGTTGATTATTTGCTTGAAGTGGAGAGAAAAAGAAAAGAATTGATGAAAGCAATAGAAGAATTAAATGCAATTAAAAATACAGCAAATAAAAGAATACAATTAGCTGAAAACGAGGAAGATAAGAAAATAATTATTGCTCAAATGAGAGAGTTGGACATTAATTCTGATATTAGAGAAAAAGAATTTAAGAATCTGGATAATGAATACAAAAGATTAATGCTTTTGGTTCCCAATATCCCAGACGAATCAGTGCCTGAGGGAGATTCGGATTTGGACAATGTTGAAATAAGGAAATGGGGCAAGATTCGTAATTTTGATTTTGAAATAAAAGATCATGTTCAAATAGCCAAAGATCTAAATTTGATAGATTTTGAAAGAGGTTCTCAAGTAGCAGGCTTCAGAGGATATTTTCTTAAAAAAGAAGCAGCATTGATTTGTATGGCTATTTGGCAATATGCAGCTGATATATTAAGAAAAAAAGGATTTGTTCCAATGATTGCGCCATCTTTAATTAGAGAAGAAGCCTTAACAGGCACAGGATACTTGCCTCAGCAAGCAGATGAAGTTTATTCTTTGAGCGATGGTATGTATTTAGCTGGAACAGCAGAAGTCCCAGTAATGAGCTATCATGCTGGAGAAACATTAAAACAAGAAGACCTACCTTTAAAATATATGGGATTTTCTCCATGTTTTAGGACTGAAATAGGAAGTTATGGTAAAGATACTCAAGGCATATTTAGAGTTCATGAGTTTATGAAAATAGAGCAAGTTGTCTTATGTGAGAATAGCAAAGAAGAATCAGTTCGATTGCATGAAGAAATTACAAAAAACGCAGAAGAAATTTTACAAGGATTAGAAATTCCTTATCATGTAGTTTTAAATTGTAGTGGTGATTTGGGATTGGGTCAAGTTAAAAAATATGATATCGAAGCCTGGGTTCCTTCTCAAAATAGATACAGGGAAACTCATTCTTCTTCATATTTTTTTGATTTTCAAACAAGAAGATTAAATATTAAATACAAAACAAAAGAAGGGGAGACCAAGCTAGCTTATTCTTTAAACAATACAGGGATTGCTACTCCAAGAATATTAATGCCTCTATTGGAAAATAATCAGCAGAAGAATGGTAACGTAAAAATTCCTAAAGCTTTGCATAAATATTTAGGATTTAAGGAAATTAAAAAATGACAGAATTACAAGAGAAAAAAATAAATATTTCTGGGATAGAAACAAGATACAGAGTCACAGGAAAAAGTGATAACAAGGTTTTGATATTCCATGGTTGGGGAGGCACTTCTTATTCCTGGAGAGATGTTTCATATTGCTTATCTCAAAAAGGTTTTGAAGTTATTGCAATAGACTTGCCTGGATTTGGAGAAACTCAGCCACCTGAAGACGCTTGGGATACAGATGATTATATTAAGTTTTTGTTATCTTTTGTTAAAAAATTAGATCTCAAAGATTTTTATTTATTGGGTCATTCTTTTGGTGGAGCGCTTGCTTTAAAATTTACTTTTAAGCATAAAGAATTAGTTAAAAAATTAGTTTTATGCGATCCCGCGATTATAAGGAAAGAAAGGCTAGGCATAAGGCAAAAAATATCTAAATTCGGTTCTAAATATTTTTCAAAAATAATTGCTAAAACTCCTTTATATCCTTTTTTTGAAAAAGCAGCTTATTGGTTTGCTGGTGCATATGATTATTATCATGCTAACGCCATAATGAAAGAAATTTTTCAAAAAGTAATTTCTGAAGACATGAGCGATATCGCACAGAAGCTAAACAAAGAATGTTTAATTGTCTGGGGGGAATATGATCAAGCAACACCAATAAAAGATGGTTTTGTTCTTAACCAATTAATCAAGAATTCTCAATTAAAAGTGATAGTTGATTCAGGGCACAATCCTCACAGAACGCATAAAGAAGAATTGTGCAAGATTTTATTAAAGTTTTTTGAATCATGATTTATTTTTTGATTTTTCCTATTTTTTTATTTTGGTTTTTAAAGATTGTTAAAGACATTATTTTTTGGCTATATTTGTGGCAATTAAAAAATTATCATATCGGAAGATTTTTGTCTCATTTTAAAACAGAAGCGGGAAACACGATTAAAAGAAATTGGTTAATATTATTTCTTTTTGCTTTATTAATTAAGCTTACTCTTAATAGTGCAAATATAGTTTTTCCATTAATTTATCTTCTTTACTGTTTATATGCTTCTTTTGGATTATTTATTAAAAGATTTAAAAAGCCAGAATTTACTAGTAAGGTTTTATTTTTATCATTTTTGTGTTTTTTACCTTTAATTATTGGTGTTTTCTTTTTTATAACTTTTGTGTCTGGTATTTATTCTCCAGAAGAAATGGCGTCTTTTTTACAAGTATTTTTAATGTTATTAGTTTTAATTGATTTATTAATTCCTTTTTACGTTACTTTTATTGTCTTATTCTTTCAGCCAGTAACGATTTTTTTAAGGAACAAAAAAATTAACAAAGCAAGAAAAAAAAGAGAATCTTTAGAAAATCTTTTAACTATTGGCATAACTGGAAGCTTTGGAAAAAGCTCAGTTAAAGATTTTTTAAAAATAATACTATCGGAATCATTCAAAGTTGTTTCTACTGAGGATAATAAAAATTCGGAAATGGGTATTGCAGAAACAATCCTAAAAAATGTCAATCAAAACCACGAGATATTTCTTTGCGAAATGGGAGCATATAATAGGGGAGGGATTAATTTATTATGTTCGATTGCTAAGCCTAAAATAGGGATTATCACTGGAATCAATAGTCAACATTTATCCACCTTTGGATCTCAGGAAAATATTATTAAAGGTAAGTTCGAGTTAATTGATTATTTACCGAGCGAAGGGTTAGCAGTTTTAAATTGGGATTCGGAACTAGTCAGAAAAGGATTTAAAAGAGAAATAGCAAGTATTAAATATAGTCTTTCTAGCAGAGAAGATATCTGGGCAGAAGACATTAAAATAGACAAAAACACAGTTTGTTTTAAGGCTTGTTTTAGCACTGGTAAATCAATAAAAATAGAAGCTGATTTAGTGGGCAAACAAAACATAATTAATTTATTATGTGCAATATCAGTTGCTAGAAAATTAGGCATGGACTTGAAAGAGATTGCTGATGCTATTAAGAAAATAAAGAATAGTAATTTTTATCCAGGAAAAGAAAAAGATATTATTAATTTTACCTATTCTTCAAATCCCTCTGCCGTTTTATCTCATTTAGAGCATTTAAAATTATGGAAAGGGAAAAAAATATTAATTATGCCTTGTTTAATTGAGTTGGGAAAAGAATCTCAAAATGTCCACGAGATTATTGGTCAAAAGATTGATGAAATATGTGATTTAGCAATTATTACCAACAAAGAATGCTTTAAGTATTTAAAATCTAAAAAAGCAATTTTCTTAAAAGATCCTAAAGAAATATATGAAAGAGTAAGAGCTAACTCTTCTTTTAATGGAGTTGTTCTTTTGGAGGGTAGAATTAACGAGAAAATTATTAATCTATTAAACAAATGAAGGATATTATATACAGCGCTTTGTTCCCTAATTTTGAAAAAGACGATGTTAATTTGTGTTTTAGATTGCTTTTTTCTTCTTTAAAAAAAGGAGAAAGCATTAAAGATTTAGAGATAGCTTTTAAGAATAAATTCAAATTTAATGAATGTTATTCTTTTAATAGTGGAAGAAGTTGCTTAATGGCTATTCTAGAAGCAATGGGAATAAAAAAGGGAGATGAAATTATTGTTCAGGGATTTACTTGCAATGCTGTGATTAATCCAATAATTAATATTGGAGCCAAGCCAATATATGTTGATTTAAAAGATGATTTGAATATTGATGAGAAAAAGATTCAGCAATCTATTAATTCAAAAACAAAAGCAGTAATTGTCCAGCATACTTTTGGTTGGCCAGCGGAAATTGAAGAAATAAGGGATATTTGCAGAGATAACAATCTTTTTTTAATAGAAGATTGCGCTCATTCTTTAGGTGCTAAGTATAATAATCAATATGTTGGATCTTTTGGGGATGCTAGCTTTTTCAGTTTTGGTAGAGACAAAATAATCTCTTCTGTTTTTGGAGGAATGATTGTTATTAATAATCCTTTATTAAAGATTAAAGAATATGATTTTCCTTCTAATTTATGGACAATAAATCAATTACTTTATCCTATTTTAATGCAATATGTATTTTTGCCTCTATTTAGGTTTAGAATAGGAAGAATATTTTATTCTTTAATGTTTGAGTTGAATATTTTTTCTTTAAGGTCGGTTGATAAAAAAGAAAATCAAGGTATTCTTCCTCGATACTTTGGAAAAAGAATGCCTAATGCCTTGGCTAGTCTAGCTTTGAATCAATTGAATAAATTAGATAGACTTAACACAAAAAGACGAGAAATTGCTAAAGCATATTTTAGTTACTTTAAAAACAGTAAAGTTAAGGTTGTCTTCAGAGAAGAATTTAATAATAAATCGCCGGTCTTTTTAAAGTTTCCAGTTTTAGTTGATAATCCAGACAAGATTTTAAGAGATTTAAGAAAAGAAAACATTTTTATCAATGATGGTTGGAGGGAAACAGTTATTGTTCCTCCTCTAACTAATCAAGAAAAGATGGAATATAATAAAGGTCAGTGCTTATTAAGTGAAAAAATATCTAAAAATATTATTTCTTTGCCTACTCATGCTAAATTAACAATAGAGGATGTTAAAAAAATTGCATCAGTAGTAAAAAAGTAGTATAATTATCAAATATGTTTGACAAATTACAACAATTAAAAAAATTAAAGGATTTTGACGATAGTTTAAGCAAAGAAAGATTAGAAAAAGAAATTAACGGAGTTAAGGTAATTATTAATGGAAAAACAGAGATTATAAGTATTAGTTTAAATCCTGAATTAAGTAAAGAAAAGCAGGAAGAAACACTAAAACAGTGCATTAATGCTGTTTGCCATGATGCGAAAACAATTATGGCTAAGAAAGCAGCAGAAATATCAAATTTTGGTTTTTAATTATGAACATATTTCCAACAATAACCACAACTAATGGACAATGGAAAGAAAAGATTAGAGAAGCTGATGATTTAGGGATTACTGAGTTAGCTGTGTTTCCAACTGGAATTAATAAAGAAGAAAGAGAAGAACTCTACTCTTTGCTTATACGCTCTAAAATTAAAAAGATTCCTTTTGTTCATTTGAGATCTGATATGGACTTAAATGAAATAGAGTTTTTTATTAAAAAATACAACACTCAAATCTTTAACACTCATTCTAATAGAGATTATCCTCTTCCAAAAGAATGGATAAAATATAGCAGTGTTATTGCTTTGGAAAACACATTTGTATGTTATTTAAATGAAGAAGAGGTTAAGACTTTTGGCGGAATTTGTCTTGATTTCGCACACATGGAAAATGATAGAATGACTGATTTGAATAAATTCTATAAAAATTGTGAAATGATGAAAAAGTTTCCAGTTAAATGCAACCATATTAGTGCAATAAAGAAAAGATTTAAAGTTGAAGAAGGGGACGATAGATTAAGATATGATAGTCATTCCTATAGTGAATTATCAGAATTTGATTATTTAAAGAAATATTCTATTAATATTTTTTCTGATTATTGCGCTCTAGAATTAGAAAACAATATTAATGAACAATTAAAAGCAAAAGAGTACATATCAAAAATTATTGAAGGAAGGGATCAATACGTTAACAAACTTTTTAATGACAGTTATTAAAGAGATAAAAAATAAAGAAGAATGGGAAAATTTCCTTTGTTTGTGTTCGGAAAAAACATTTTGCCACTCTTGGAATTGGGGAGATTTTAATGTTTCAATGGGAGACAATGTTTGGCGTTTCGGAGTCTTTGAAAAAGATCTTATAGCAGTTTTTCAAGTAATTAAAATAAGGGCGAGAAGAGGCAGTTTTCTTTTCATTCCTCATGGTCCTATTTTTTTAAATCAGGGCAACAAGGAAATAATGGAAAACATTTTAGATTTTTTAAAAGAATTAGGTAAAAAAGAGAAAGTTGCTTTTATCAGGATAGGATCTTTATTTCTTAAAAATGAAGAAAATAATAAAATATTTGATGATTTAGGTTTTATTGATGCTCCAATGCATATGCATCCAGAAATTACTTGGGAACTTGATTTGAATTTAAATGAAGAAGAGCTTTTAAGAGATATGAGAAAAACAACTCGTTATCTTGTCCGTCAAGCAGAAAAAGACAAAGATATTGAGATTGTTAAAGATACAAACAAAGAAAGCTTAAAAGGATTTGAAAAAATATACAAGGAAACAGCAGGAAGACATTCTTTTGTTCCTTTTTCAGATGATTATTTAGAAAAAGAATTAGCAGCTTTTTCTGTTGATAATGAAATACTGATTTTTTCAGGAAATTATAAAGGAGAAACAATATCATCAGCAATGATTATATTCCACTCGAAAAGAGGATTCTATCATCAAGGAGCCTCTTTACCTTCTAAGGCCCCTGTTTCTTATCTATTACAATGGGAAGCAATAAAAGAAGCAAAAAGAAGAGGATGCGAAAGATATAATTTCTGGGGTATAGTGCCTGATACCAAAGAAAACGCTAATCATCCATGGAAGGGTTTGTCTTTATTTAAAAAAGGATTTGGCGGATATGAAAAAGATTATTTAAAAACTAAAGACTATCCATTAAGTTTTAGATATTGGCTAGTTTATGTTTTCGAGAAGATAAGAAAAAGAAAAAGACATTTATGAAAAGAAAACGAAGGCGTAAAAAGAAAAAAAGTATTTTTAATAAATTATTTTTAGGCTTTTTTAGCTTTATTGTATTTGTTGTGATTCTTTTTTCTGCTTTGTATAAATTTTCTCCTAATTTAAAAATAAAAGGATTTGAAATAATTGGAGCAGAAACAGTATCTTCGGAAGAAGTTAAAAAAGAAGCCCAAACCTTATTTATTTCTTCTTTTAATTTTCTTGGCCAAGAGATTACAATAGATAATATTTTATTTTCTTTTAAGAAGGGAGAAGAATTATTAAAAATGTTTCCGGAGATAGAAAGCATTTCCGTTAAGAAAGATTTTTCCAAAAGTATTATATACTTAGAAATTAAAGAAAAAGAACCAGCTATTATTTGGTGTAATTACGAAAAATGTTCCTTGTTTAACAAAGAAGCAAGTTTTATCCGTGACTGTGAAAAATCAAATGACTGGCCGATAATTAAAGAGGAAGACAAAAATGATTATATTAAAGAGGAAGCAATAAGCGCTGTTTTGAAAATAGAAAAAATATTAAAGGAGTATAATTTAAAACCAGAACAATATCTTCTTTATTCAGAAAAAATAATAGCTGATAATGTTAATAATTGCGATATCATCTTCAATTTAGACAATGATTTTGATTGGCAGTTAGAAAAAATGGAGACAGTTCTAAAACAAGATAAATATTTAAGTCAATTAAGCACTTTTAGCTATATTGACTTAAGATTTGGCAATCAAGCTATCGTAAAATAGGGTTTATATGGTGTGGAATTTGTTCGTTGACAATAATCTTCTTATATGTTATTATCTTATTGCTTAATAATAAAGAGGGGGAAATAATATGAACAAAAAATTATTGTTTTTAACATTCTTTTTACTAACAGTAGCTGTTTTGGGCTATGTTTCTGCCCATACATACAATACAGGAGACGATTGTCTTAAAAATACTTTTGGAGCAACAGAAATAGTTTCTTATGAAGGTTATTGTCCAGAACCAACTAGAATCGTTTTTTGGGCTGAAGCTAGTTGTCCTGGATATTCTAATTACAGTTATTCTGTTCCCTCTGGATACAGTTCTGTTAATTGTAGCACTGATTATTCTTTAGGCACTCATGGGGGTTGCTATAATTGTATTATGAGTAGAATAGAACTTGTTAAGAATAATACAAGTGGAAATATTAATAATGAATGTGGTTCTGCTAGCTATGGGACATATCAATCAATTCCAACAACTAATCTTTGTAATATAGGAACTCCTTCAAGGGTTTCTGTTCATGAAAACGAAGAAGAAAGAAGAATTGGTTCTAATTATTCTAAACCAAGGAATCTTCCAGGCAATAGTTATGATAGATGGTACTGGACATGCGGACAAGTAAATTGTTCAGCAGATAATCCTTATGATGATTTAAGATCATTTTTTGGAGCTACAGAATTAGTTTCTTATTCCGGGGATTCTTCTCAGCCTGATAGGATAGAATTTTGGGCTGAAGCATATTGTCCTAATTCAAACAGTAAATTTAATTACGTTGTTCCATCAAATTATACATTGAGTTCTTGTTATAAAGATTCTTCTGTTGGAACTCACGGAGGATGTGAGCTTTGCACAATGAGTAGAATTGTTTTAACCAAAAATAATTCTTCTATTGGTGGACAATGCGGTTCTGCTAGCGGACAATATTATACTTATGCTCCAACATCAAATTTATGCAATTCAGGAACTTCTTCTAATGTATCAGGAACAGGTCCTTGGTATTGGACTTGTTATGGCCAGAATGGATATAATGCTAGTTGTGTAGCCTATAAATCTCAAGGCAACACCAACCCTTATGTTGATGCTGGTTCAAACAGAAACATTCAAGCAGGACAAAGCACTTACTTTAACGCAACTGCATCTGATCCAAACGGAGATTATTTAACATACTCATGGTATTGTAATGGAGGATCTTTGTCTTCTTACTCAATCCTTAATCCAACCTTCTATGCTCCAAGTGGCTCATACAATGCAACTTATACTTGTACTCTAACTGTAAGCGATGGAAAAGGAGGCTCTGCTTCTGATTCAGTTTATGTTTACGTAGGAACTTCTCAAGGCAACACCAACCCTTATGTTGATGCTGGTTCAAACAGAAACATTCAAGCAGGACAAAGCACTTACTTTAACGCAACTGCATCTGATCCAAACGGAGATTATTTAACATACTCATGGTATTGTAATGGAGGATCTTTGTCTTCTTACTCAATCCTTAATCCAACCTTCTATGCTCCAAGTGGCTCATACAATGCAACTTATACTTGTACTCTAACTGTAAGCGATGGAAAAGGAGGTTCTGCTTCTGATTCAGTTTATGTTTACGTAGGAACAAACTATTATTATCAAAACCCTTCAGTTAATACAAACAATGCTACAAATATTACTACTAATTCTGCTAGGATAAATGGTTATTTATCTAGCGACGGAGGAGAAAATACAAGTGTTAGATTTAATTGGGGAAGAACCTATCTTTCTTATAGCACTCAATGGATTGATTACAAAAGAACAGGCAATTATTTTTACACAGATTTAACATCCTTAGAAAAAGGCAAATCATATCAATATAGGGCAGAAGCAAAAAATTCTAGTGGAACTGTTTATGGTTCAACTTTAAAGTTTATGACTAAACCAGATGAACCAAATAATTTTGACGCATCATTGGTAAACAACTATCAAGTTCGTTTAACTTGGAACAGAGGCCAAGGATCATGTAACACAGTAATAACTAGAAAAATAAATTCTTATCCATCAGCAATAACAGACGGAACCATTATTTATTATGGCAACAACACAATCTTTAACGACACTAATATTATTTTGGGTAATAATTATTATTATCGTGCTTGGTCAATAGCTTGTGACGGAGATATGTATTCATTGTCAGATAATACATATGCTAAAGATTTTGTAACCACCTATAAATCATCATCAACTGGTTCTAATGGATCATCATCAACAACAATTACTCCAACTAATATTTTTTCAGAATGTAGTTTAGGAATAGATGTTTTAGGAAGAAATTTAACTCAAAAAGAAACATTGTGGAAAGATAAAATTGACGCTAACCCAGGAGAAGAAATAGAAGTAATGGCAACAATCACAGCCCTTGATTGTAACGCAGATAATGTAATTTTAACAAATATATTGCCAGTAAAAATAGATGATCTTTATGATGTTAAGATTGAAGATCAGTCATTTTATGGAAATGTTTCTGGTAGCTTTATTCTGGGAACCATTAAAGAGAATAAATCAAAGACAATCACATTTAAACTAAAAATTAGTGGAGAGGATAGTTTTACAGAGCAGTCTACAAACTTAACTAGTTTATCTGAAGTTAATGCAAAAAATATCGATACAATTAAAGACGGTCTAGACATAACAGTTTCAAAGAAAGGAGGAGAAGAATCAATAGCTGGATTATCAGAATTTATTAATAGAAACTGGAAAATCTTCTATCTATTATTAGGATTATTAATAGGTTTAATTTTTTTCTTTATTGTTTTATTCTTTTTGAGAGAAGCAGATGAAAAGAAAAGATTAAAGCAAGAAAATCTTCTTTTAGAAAAAAGTAAATATTTTCACATTCAGTAAATAAAAGCACCCCGTAAGGGGGTGTTTTTTGTTATTTTATCTTCTTTACTTTTATTGCTTTTTGAATAAACTCTTTATACTTATCAAGATTAACCTTTGTTTTAAGAGTGTACTCATCTAGTTCTTTTCCTAGAGATATTTTATTTTCTGATTTATATTTCCTTATTTCATCAATAGCTTGAATTGCTTCTTCGAAATCATAATCTGGTTTATTTGCATCAATTAATTCTGGCCATTGTGATTTATGAATGCTTTCTTTATGATTAAGCTGATATATTTCTTCGGTTATGAAAGGCATGATCGGCGCATAAAGCTTTATAATAGCTGTAAATACTTTATTTAAAGTATGCTTGGCAGCTTCTTTGGATTCGTTGTTATCGTTTAATCTATACTTAACAAATTCAATATAATAGTCAGCGAACTTAGACATAAAGAACATTTCAATTTCATTTTTAGCTTTTGCATATTCAAAGCTTTCAAAATGACCAGTGGTATTCTTGATTGTTTTATTGGTTTCTTCAATTATCCATAAATCTGGTTGTTCTAATTTTACATCTTCATCTAAGCTGATTCCATGCATTTGAATGAATCTGGCTACGTTCCATAATTTAATTGTAATTTGTTTTCCTTTTTTAATTTCTTTAGGATTGAATCTTAAATTTTGACCCAAAGAAGCTCCTGTGGCCCAATATCTTATTGCATCAGCACCATATTCCTCAATTAATTTATCAGAAGGAACATAGTTGCCCAGGCGTTTAGAAATCTTTTTTCCTTTTTCATCTAAACCGTGGCCAGATATCATTATGTTTTTAAAAGGAATGTTTTTGAAATGATAATAACTTTTGACAATAGAGTAGAAATCCCATGTTCTAATAATCTCGTGAGCATTAGGTCTTAAATCAACAGGAAAAAGATGTTTGTCGTTTCCCAATTCTCTTAATAGAAAAGGAGTGCAAGAGGATGTTGCCCAAGTATCCATAACATCTTTTTCAGGAACTATATCATTGCTTTTACATTTAAGACATTGTTTTGGTTTTCTTTCAGTTGGATCAATAGGCAATTCTTCTTCAGCAGCAACCAGAACTTCTCCGCAATTATTACAATACCAAAAAGGAAAAGGAACTCCATAATATCTTTGTCTTGAAACACACCAATCCCATTTAAGAGAATTGACCCAGATTTCATAATTCTTGTACATGTACTCAGGATGCCATTTGATTTTCTTTCCATATTCAAGCCAAACGTTTTTCATGTCTGCAATTTTAATGAACCATTGCTTGCTTTGAATTAATTCTACAGGAGTATCGCATCTTTCATGGACATTAACTATTTGAATGATTTTTTCTTGCTTAATTAATGATTCTTTTAAGTCTTCCAGTATCTTATTTCTAGCTTCTGTGATTGTTAGTCCTTGATATTTCCCTCCAAGCTCGTTTAATTTACCATCAGTAGTTAAAAGATTTCTTGTTTCTAATTTATCTAATCTCCATTTTTCCAAGTCTTCTCCATCTCCCCAGGTGCAAACCATCATTATTCCTGTTCCTTTTTCTTTATCTACGAGTTTGCTTGTTTTAATTGGTATTTCATAATTGAACAAAGGAACAACTGCTTTTTTATCATTTAGTCCCTTGTATCTTTCATCTTCTGGGTTGTAGTATAGGGCAACGCAAGCAGGCAATAATTCTGGCCTGGTTGTTGCAATAACAACATCTTCATTATTATTTAAGGGAAAAGAAATATAATTCATTATTGATTCTCTTTCTTTATCTTCAATATCAGATTGGGAAATAGCAGTTTGACAATATGGACACCAAAGAATTGGTACTTCTTCTCTTACAAGAACTCCTTTTTTGTACAAGTCAATCAAAGACCACTGGGAAACCTTGGTTGGTAAAGGAGCGATAGTACTGTATGTTTTAGACCAATCAACAGAAATTCCTAAATCAGTCCAAAGCTTTTTATATGTTTCAATGCCTTGCTCTGTTTCTTTTAAACAAAGCTTAATGAATTCTGCTTTTGTTATTTTTGATTTATCTATCTTGTATTTTTTTTCAACAAATCTTTCTGTGGGAAGTCCATTATCATCAAAACCCATTGGATAGAAAACATTAAATCCCTTCATTCTTTTATATCTTACAATGAATTCTGCTTGAGCATATGACATAATGTGTCCTGCGTGAAGATGATCAGCTGAAACATAAGGAGGGGGAGTGTCAACAACAAAAAGAGGGGCATTATCCTTTTTATTGAATTCGTACAATTTATTGGTTTGCCAAGTGTTTTTCCACTTGCCTTCAATTGCTTTAAAATCGTATTCTTTGGGTAATTCTTTCATAAAATAATTGTGTTTTTTAATTATTATTAGTATAATAGAAATATATGAAAATGTCTAATTCATTTACTTTAATCGAAATATTGGTAGTAATCGTTATCATCGGAATCCTTTCTGCGTTTATTCTTGTTGGAATGAGCTCGATTACTAATAGCGCTAATATTGCTAAGGGAAAAGCATTCGCTGATTCAACAAGAAATTCATTGTTGGGAAATCTTAAAGCAGAAATAAAGCTTGATGAAGGCACGGGACAAAATATTGGTGATTCTTGGAATTCAGTGGCTGGTTTTTTAGGAGCAACAAGTGGAGTAGAAGCAAGTGACCCTTCTTGGAGTAGTGATTGTATATCAAAAATTGCTTAAATTTAGGAGACGACGATTTTATTAAATTATCAGACAATAGCAATCTTCACTTTCCAGGAGATGTAACTATCTCTATGTGGATATATAACGGAGTAACATCTCAAACGGCTGGGACACTAATAAATAAAGGCGTTCAATCAAATATAAATCCTTATTGGTATGCTTATACTAATTATGGTTCTAATAAAAAAAGTGTTTTTTGGCAATTTACAAATGGCATAACCTGGAATAATGTTTCGTGGACTGGTGTTATAGAAGAAAATAAGTGGTCTCATTTAGTCTTTATGTATAATCACAGTAATCATAATATTACTTTATATGTAAATGGAGTATCGAAGGGTATAAAGTCAACAACAGATTCTTTGGCTGTTGATAATACTAGTGATTTGTATATTGGAACATATCAAGGAAATACAACAACATATAATTTTAAAGGAAAATTTGACGAAATAGTTTTTTTTGATTCTGTAATTATGGGTATTAATGTAGAAAATAATTATTTTTCAGGTTTAAATAAATTATTTAAAAATAGAAATATTTCGTCAGGAGAGTACACCGAGAAATTATCTGAATTTAAAATTAGCATAGGCCTAGATTGACTTTAATCAAAAATTGTTTTAGGTTTGACTTAGCATTTTAACAATTGCTCAAAGAGGTTTTGGTTATGAAAACAAAGACTATCAGATTAGAAGATCTGTATTCTTTAATGGCAAATGATGTTGCCTGTGATTGCTTGTTGACAACAAATCATATTCATAGATTTTTAAGGAAAATACATTATTCAGATATCGGGGTTATTCTTGATTGGGATGATACTCTAACTGCGCCTGGAATTAATAATAATTCTTGGCAAATAACGAACAGGGGTTTTTCAAAGGTGGGAACAACAAAAGACAATCTTCTATTAGAGAAAATTACAAAACAATATCATGAAATTGAAAAGCAAAGACCGTTGACTAGTACTGAGATGAAAAAATGGCAAAGAACAAATTTAGAGATGTATGTTAATCGTGGACTTAGATGGGATTGTATTGAAAAAGAGATTGGAAAATCTAGTATGCACACGTATGGAGCGATACTTCTAATATATTTATTAAAAAATTGTTCTAAAGTTTGTATTGCTTCTTCTGGTGTAAAAAACGTGATAGAAAGAACTCTAGAACGTTCTGGTATTGACCATAGAAAATATGGAAACCTTCAAATCAATGCAACCGAATTAGTTTTTAATAAAAAAGGAACTATGGAGGGTTGGGATGATCAAAGCATTGTAACAGCAAAAAACAAGCCTTGGATAACTTCTAGCTTCTCAAAGATTTGGGATATTTCTCATGAAAATATTTTTGCTATTGGGGATGGCAATACTGATTTCAATGCTCTTGATTTAGTTTCAAAAGATGCGACAATGATATTTTTTTGTCCTTCTCATAGAAGAGAAACTCTAACCAAAGAAAAAATGGAGCTTATTTCTCAGAAAGCTCATGGATTTGTAAAGGAAGATTTTGGGATAATAACCAACTTTTTCATCAAGACAATGGAGGCATGACATACTTGCCTCTTTTTTGTAAATGAAATATAGTTAAGTTAATGGAACAGAACTTTAAACCATTAGCAGATAGAATGAGGCCAGAAACATTGGCTGATTTTTTCGGGCAGAAAGACCTTATTGGAGAAGAGAAATTGCTAAGAAAAGCAATTGAAGAAGACAGGATTCCTTCAATGATATTCTGGGGTCCTCCAGGTACAGGGAAAACCACTTTAGCATATATTATTGCTAAACAAACCAAGTCTGAGTTTATTAAAATTAGTGCTGTTACATCTGGAATAAAGGATTTAAAAGAAATAATTGAAAAAGCTAAAATCAATGACCGATTAGGGAAAAGAACCATTCTTTTTATAGATGAAATTCATCGCTGGAACAAAACACAGCAAGATGCTTTGTTGCCACACATTGAAAACGGACTTATTGTTTTAATTGGAGCAACAACCGAGAATCCTAGTTTTGAAATCAGAGGAGCTCTTTTATCTCGTTCTCGTGTTTTTGTTTTCAAACAATTGGAAGAGCAAGATATCGAGGAATTGATTAAAAGAGCAATCAAGAAGGGTTTTTCTAAGTTTAAAATTAAGATTAATAAAAAAGCAGTTTCATTAATTGCTCAATTAAGTAATGGAGATGCTAGGGTAGCATTAAATATTTTAGAGTACGCTGTTTTAAGTAATTCCCTTAATGAAAACATTGTTATTAATGATGATTTAATAAAGGAAGCAGTAAATAAGATAAATCTTTTATATGATAAAGGAGGAGATGAACATTATAATATAATATCAGCTCTTCATAAATCAATGAGAGGTTCTGATGCAAATGCAGCTTTGTACTGGCTTGCAAGAATGGTTGAAGCAGGAGAAGATCCGTTATTTATTGCTAGAAGATTAGTTAGGTTTGCTTCAGAAGATGTTGGGCTTGCTAATTCAAGGGCATTAGAGCAGACAGTAGCAGCTTATCACGCCTGTCATTTTATTGGTTATCCAGAATGTAATGTAATTTTAGCTCAGGCGGTAGTGTATTTGGCTAAATGTAAGAAATCTAATGAATTATACATTGGATATTTAAAAGCAGCAGAAGATGTTAAAAATTACGGTAATTTGGGAGTACCAATACATTTAAGGAATGCTCCAACTAAATTAATGAAGAATTTAGGATATGGTAAGGATTACAAGTATAGTCCTAATTATGAATATAGCGAAAAACAGGAATATATGCCTAGTAAACTGAAGAATAGAAAGTACTTTACAGAAAAGTAAAATTGTTATATTGTTCCTATAGCAGAGTTGACAATTATGAATTCTAATGAGATTTGGAATGGCATTCAGGACGGTCTTTTAATAGTAATTTTAATTATTATTAACTTTCTCATTGTTTTTCTACTTATTTTGGCCCATTATATTTATAACTGTTGGTGATATTTATCACCTTTTTTGTTTGAATTTTTTAAGAAATCAAGCTATGCTTAATCTATGCTTATAGATGATGTAACAATTAAAGTTAGTGCTGGAAATGGTGGCAGTGGTGCTGTTGCTTTTGATAAGAATAAATTTGGAGTTGGCCCAACAGGAGCTGCTGGTGGTAATGGTGGTAATGTATATTTTATTGGCGTTCCCGAATTAGATGCTTTAAAACAATTTCGTTTTAAAAAAGAATTAAAAGCAGAAGATGGGAAAAATGGAAGAGGTCAATTTATGGACGGAAGAACAGGAGAGGATGCAATTATCAAGGTTCCAGTTGGAACAGTGATATATAATTTGGATAATCTTTCAGAAAAGATGGAAATAGTTAATGTAGGAGAAAAAATCTTACTTGCTAAAGGAGGGAAAGGAGGAAAGGGTAATTTCTTTTTTCGATCTTCTAGGAATACCTCGCCAATGCAATCTCAATCAGGACTTCCTGGAGAAGCTTTTAATTTAAGATTAGAATTAAAATTAATAGCTGATATTGGTTTTATTGGTCTTCCCAATGTTGGTAAATCAAGCTTGCTTAAAGAATTAACTAATGCAGATCCCAAGGTTGCTAATTATCCCTTTACCACTTTAGAGCCTAATTTAGGAGTATATTATGATTTGATTTTAGCTGACATTCCAGGATTAATTGAGGGAGCTTCTTCTGGCAAGGGATTGGGCATGAAGTTTTTAAGGCACGTTGAGAGAACTAAAATACTTTTTCATTTTATTTCTGCTGATTCAATTGATGTTAAAAAAGACTACTTAACCATTAAAAATGAATTGAAGGAATATAATCCAGAAATGATTGAAAAACAAGAATATGTATTTTTGTCTAAAACAGATTTAGCTCAAAAAGAAGAAATAGAGAAAAAGATTAAAGAATTGAAGAAAATAAAAGAATTAAAGAATAAAGAAATAATTGCTTTCTCTATTTTTGATGACGAGTCTTTAGAAAAAGTTAAAACTGTTTTAAATAAAATACTCAAAGAAAAATTAAAAGGATTATGAAAAAGCCGGAATTAATGTGTCCAATTAAAGATTGGTCTTCTCTAGAAGCTTGTAAAAAATATGCTGATGCAGTGTATTTTGGTATTAATGATTTAAGTTTAAGGGCAAGAGCAGGTATAAAAGTTAAAGAATTGCCCTTGTTTGTTAAAAAGTGCCATGATTTGAAAATCAAAGCATATATGACTCTTAATTCTGCAATATACAATAAAGATATTAAGAAAGCAGAAGAATTAATTAAGAAAGCTAAAAAAGCAAAAGTAGATGCTTTAATTGTTTGGGATTTTGCTGTAATTGATTTGGTCAAAAAAAATAAAGTACCTTTTATTATTTCCACACAGATGAATGTTTCTAATTATGGTTCAGCAATGTTTTTTAAGAAACTAGGAGCTAAGAGAATTGTTTTAGCCAGAGAAATGAATTTAAAAGATATTGCTGAATTAAAGAAAAAAGCAAAAATTGAAACAGAAGTTTTTGTTCATGGAGCAATGTGTCTTGCTATTTCTGGAAGATGTATATTGTCTTCATATCTATACGGCAAATCTTCTAATTGCGGTTCTTGTGCTCAACCTTGCAGAAAACAATGGTTATTGTCTGATGACGAGGGGAATGGAGTTGTTAATGAAGGGAAATACTTTTTAAGCGCTAAAGATTTATGTATGATTGAATATATTCCTCAACTAATTAAAGCAGGAATCGATTCTTTTAAAATAGAGGGGAGGAGAAGGGATGCCAAGTATATAGAAGTTACTTCTAGGTTTTATAGAGAGGCAATTGACAGTTATTATAATAAGACATTTACTTTAGAGAAAGCTAAAGAATGGAAAGAAGAATTAAGTAAGGTATATAACCGAGGATTTTCAACTGGATTCTATTTCTCTATTCCCAGTAAAGAAGGAATAGGTTATGATAAAGCTGATAATGTTTCATTAATTAAAAAAACATACATAGGAGACGTAGTAAAATATTATCCTAAAATGAAAGTCATGGCTTTAAAATTAAGTCATAGAGATATTAAGAAAGGAGAAGAAATATTGATCGAAGGAGAGAAAACATTTATTGAAGAAAATGTTTCATCAATTCATTTTAAAGGAAAAGAAATTGAAAAAGGAATTAAAGGAAGTGAAGTAGGAGTTAAAATTAATGGTAAAGTTAAAAAAGGAGATAAAGTATTTCTATATAAATAAAAAATATGGATCAACTAACTATTGCAATTATAATTCTGTTTTTTACTCTTTTTGTATTGTTCTTGAGAGAGATAGGTTTTAAAAAAGAAGTAATCACTGATTCTAATAAGAGAACCAAAGAAGAAGTAAAAGAATTAATTAAGGAACTAGAAACAAAGCTTCATCAAGTTGAAAAAGAAAGAGTAGGAGAATTTAATGCATTAAGAGCAATCTTAGAAGAACATAAAATATTGGCTGGAGAATTAAGAGATTCAACCGAAGGATTAAAGAATGTTTTATCTAATAATCAATTAAGAGGAAAGTGGGGAGAGGAAATTGCTGATAATTTACTTAAAACAATTGGATTTGTTTCAGGAGAGCATTATGTTTCTAATACTGCTCAAGATACTAATTCCAATAGGCCCGATTTTACAATATTTCTTCCTGATAAAAAGAAATTAAACATTGATGTTAAGTTTCCTTATTCAGCATTGGTTAGATTTGAAGAAACCAATGATAAAAAGCATTTAGATGATTTTGCCAAAGATGTTAAGCAAAAAATAAAAGAAGTTTGTACTAGAGATTATATTAACCCAGAAGAAAACACTGTTGATTTTGTTATACTTTTTGTTCCTAATGAAAGAATCTTTTCATATATTTACGACAAATTAGGAGATGTTTGGAAAGAAGCTTTAGAAAAGAAAGTGGTTATTGCCGGACCATTTAGTTTCACAGCAATCTTGAGAATGGTCTATCAATCTTACAAAAGTTTTATGTATTACGAGAATTTAGGAGAGATTATTAATTTAATTAAGGTTTTTGAAGAAGAGTACAACAAGTTTAGCAATGAATTAGATACTTTGGGTAATAAAATTAAAACAGTTTCAGATCAATATGAAAAAGTATCTGTTACTAGAAATAAAAAATTAAATAGAGTGATTGATAAGATAAAAGGAGAATCAGAAGAAGCAAAATTAATTGATGACAAAGATGGATTGGAGTAAATTAATTAAATTATTATCTAATGAGCCAGAATTTAGAAAAAAGCAAGTTCATAGATTGCTTTTTCACGAATTAATTAATGATTGGGACAAAGCAACCAATCTTTCTTTAATATTAAGAAACAAATTAAAACAAGAATTTCCTTTAGAAATTAAGAAGAAGTTATTTGAATCTAAAGACAAGAAAACCATTAAAGGATTAATTGAATTAGAAGATGGTTTAAAAATTGAAACTGTTTTAATGATTCACGATGGAAGAACTACTGTATGCGTTTCAACTCAAGTTGGCTGTCCTTTGGGCTGTTTGTTTTGTGCTACAGGAACAATGGGGCTTAAGAGGAATTTGAATTATTACGAAATATGCGAACAAGTATTATTATTTAAAAGAACAAGAGAGATTAATAATATTGTGTTTATGGGAATGGGAGAGCCCTTTTTAAATTACGATAATACAATTAAAGCAATAAGGATAATCAATGATTCTAATGGTTTTAATATTGGATCAAGAAAGATATCTGTTTCTACGTCAGGAATTATTCCTGGAATTGAAAAATTCATGGAAGAAGACTTACAGGTTAATTTGTCTCTTTCTTTACATGCTTCTAATAATAAATTAAGGAGCAAAATAATGCCGATTAATGATAAGTATTCTTTAAATAAAGTAATGAAAAAGGTTGATGAATATATACAAAAGACAAACAGGAAAGTAATGCTTGAATATTTAATGGTTAAAGGGGTTAATGATTCTTTAGATTGCGTAGAAGAGCTATATCAATTAATTAAGGGAAAACCTTTATACATGGTTAATTTAATAAAATACAATCCAACAGGAAAGTATGTTGGATCTGACAATAGGACAATCAGACAATTTAAAGATTATTTAGAGAAAAGAGGAATATTTACAACTCAGCGTTTTGAGTTCGGAAAAGATATTGAAGGAGCGTGTGGTCAGTTGATAGTTAAAAATTAATTTAGTATAATAATTGAATGAATAAAAGTTTTACCCTAATCGAAATATTAGTTGTAATTGTTGTAATCGGAATTCTTTCTTCCTTTATTCTTATTGGTATGAGTTCTATTACTCAAAGTGCCAATATTGCTAAATCAAAAACATTCTCTGATTCTTTAAGAAATTCTTTGCTAAATAATATTGTTTCTGAATGGAAATTAGATGGAAATACAAATGATTCTTGGGGAGATAATAATGGAACATGGAGTGGTCCTGCGGGAGCGTATACTTCTCCGTCCTGGAGGACATCTTCAGAGTGTGTTTCTAACGGATGTCTTGCTTTTGACGGGACAGATGATTATATTTCTGTCGCTCATAACGCAAATTTAAATTTAACAAATAGTATGACCATTTCTTTTTGGTCTAAAGGATTGTTTTCAGGAGGAACTTCCGGGGGATTAATAAATAAGGGTAATAGTGGTTTTGCTATAAATGTAAACTATTATATTTTTTCTAATAGTTCAACAATGCGCTTTTTTATAGGCAACGGAGTATCTTCTAATAGTGCGACTAGCGTTATTCTTCTTGATAATCAATGGTATTACTTTGTTTTTGTTTTAGATACTTCTGAATTGATTTCTTACACAAATAGTATTAAAAAAACTCCAACAACATCAAGGACCATTAATCCTGTTGCTAATAATGAAACTTTTAAAATAGGAGTTTTAACAGATTCGCCCGGTAATCCTTTTAATGGTTTAATCGATGATGTTCGTATTTATAATGCAGCTATACCAACCTCTCAAATAGAGCAAAACTATTTCTTAGGATTAAATAAGTTGTATAAAAATAGGGGATTAAGTAAAATAGAATATAGGCAAAGATTATCAGAACTAAAATCTAATCTAGCAGCACATGAATAAATCTTTTACCTTAATCGAAATATTGGTAGTAATAGTGATAATCGGAGTTCTTTCTGCGTTTGTTTTGGTTGGAATGAGTTCAATTACCACCTCTGCCAATATTACTAAATCTAAAGCATTCTCTGATTCATTAAGGAATTCTTTGTTAATAAATTTAGTTTCAGAGTGGAAATTAGATGGAAATACAAATGATTCGTGGGGAAATAATAATGGAACATGGAGCGGACCAGCAGGATCTAATACAACAGCTAATTGGAGACTAGAATCAGAGTGTGTTTCTAACGGATGTCTTGCTTTTGACGGGACAGATGATTATGTTGAAGTTATTGGAAGTGATGTTAGCACTAGTAACTTAGCTATAACCGGAGCAATAACATTGGGCGGATGGGTAAAAATGAACGATCTATCTCTCTACAACGTAGGTTTATTTAGTAGAGGAAGGGGAGCGGGTATTAATGCAAATTATGGATACTCGGTTTCTTGGCAAGACGCAACACCAAATACTAAAATATATTTTGATACTTATAGTACAACAACGAGAGACTCCTTATATACAGTTGCAAACCCGATAAAAGATAATAATTGGCATTATGTTATAGCTACATGGGACGGAACAATGAATACAAATGGTAAGAAAATATATTTAGATGGTATTTTAATAAAAGAAAAAACTTCTACGATAGGATCGTTGGGTACTCCTAATTATAATTTTAGAATTGGAAAAGATTATTATTTGGGTTTTTTAAATGGTTCTATTGATAATGCTTTAATCTATAATAATGTTTTATCAATCTCTCAAATAAAGCAAAATTATTTTATAGGAGTAAATAAGTTGTTCAAAAACAGAAGAATTGCTTTTAATGATTTTAATGAAAGAATTATAAAATTAAAACCCAATCTAACAAGCAATGAATAAATCATTTACTTTAATCGAAATATTGGTAGTAATAGTGGTAATAGGAATACTTTCTGCTTTTATTTTGGTTGGAATGAGCTCAATTACTAATTCTGCCAACATTGCTAAATCAAAAACATTTTCTAATTCATTAAGAAATTCTTTATTAACAAATTTAATATCTGAGTGGAAACTAGATGAACAAAGCGGTGCTGCGGCTAATGATGTTTGGAAAGGAATTAATAATGGAACTCTCAACGGTTTTTCTAATACAACAGCTGGATATGGAGATTTAAATACTTATGGTTGGATGAGTAGCCCTAATTGTATTTCAGGAACTTGTTTAAAGTTTAACTCAGGGAAATATATAAACTGTGGCAACAATTCTATTCTAGACGTAAGTTCAATAACAGTATCTGCTTGGGTCAAGACTGGCAGTTCTGTTCCAGTAGATTGGTCAACGATTATAGCAAAGGGAGAACAAGGATCCAATAGTCATTTTTGGTTACATTACAGAGTGGGTGCTTTTAGGCTTGAATATGGTAATGGAACAACTAGAACCAATGCTATATATAATATCGTCCCAGCAAATAATACTTGGTATCATATTGTAGGAACCTATACTAGTGGTTCTGGATATGCATATGTAAATGGGGTCAAAGGAAGCCAGAATACAAGTTTAACAGGTAATCTCGGCACCAACATTTATAATTTAATTATAGGAAGAGCTTCTTATGCAGATGCTTATTACTGGATTGGCATAATAGACGATGTTAAGTTTTTTGATTCAGTGATTTCAACCTTTCAAATACAGCAGAGTTATTTTTTAGGATTAAATAAATTATTTGAGAAAAAAGGATTGACTGAATTAGAATATAATCAAAGATTATCAGAACTAAAATCTAATTTAGCAATACATGAATAAATCATTCACCTTAATTGAAATATTAGTTGTAATTGTTGTAATTGGAATCCTTTCTGCGTTTATTCTTGTTGGAATGAGTTCAATTACTAGTTCTGCAAATATTGCTAAGTCTCAAGCATTTGAAAACTCTATAAGAAATTCTTTATTAACTAATTTGGTCTCTGAGTGGAAATTTAATGGAAACGCTAATGATTCATGGGGTATAAATAATGGAACAGTATCTAGCGCAACCTTGACAAGTAATGGTTGCGTTAGAGATTCTTGTTATTCTTTTGATGGGACAGATGATATTATCAGCTTTGGTAACGACGCATCTCTTTCAATGAGAACAGGAGATCACACTGTCTCTATCTGGGTAAAATTTAATACACCATTGTCATCAATAGATTATGAAACAGTAATATATTGTGGAGCTAGTGGTGCTGCAGGGGATAAAGGCTATTGGATTAGAAGAGAGCTTGGAACAAACAGGATTTGGGGAGGACTAAATGATGGTTCAACAACTAGGGTCGGAGGATATTTATCTGCATCAGGATCAGCAGTAGCAAATACGTGGTATCATTTAGTTGTGCTTTTTGACAGAGATGATTCTGCTAAAGCATATTTTAATGCAGTGCAAGCAGGTTCTTTTGTTATATCCACTCGTCCGGGAGATATTCAAAATACGGATTCTTTAAAGATGGGTGCTTATATTTCTACAATGCATCGTCTTAATGGTTATATAGATGAAGCTAAGATATACCACTCGATTATTTCTTCTCAATTAATTAATCAAGAATATTATTCAGGAATTAATAATTTATTAGTCAACAATGAGATAGATGATGATAATTTTATGCAAAGATTAGCAGATCTAAGAAATAATTTAGCAACATATGAATAAATCATTTACCTTAATCGAAATATTGGTAGTTATTGTTGTCATCGGAATACTTTCTGCCTTTGTTCTTGTTGGAATGAACTCAATTACCACTTCTGCTAACATTACTAAAGGAAAGGCGTTTCTCAACTCATTAGACAACTCATTATTATTGTCCAGGAAGTCAGAATGGAATTTTAATAATTTAACTGGAACAATAGGACAAGATATATCTAATGCAGCGAATTTTGTAACAGATAATTGGTCTTCTAACCATGGCACTGCTTCTGGAACGCCTAATCTTGAAGAAGGTTCTAGTTGTGTTACTGGAAAATGTTTAAGTTTTAACGGAAGCACAGATTATGTTTCTATTTCTGATCCAGTTTTGGGTTCTTCTGCTATGACAGTTTGTGCTTGGGCTAAGAAAAGCGTCTATAATCAATATCAGGGGATAGTGGCTGATTACCAAGCCGGAGATCCTTATAGAAATTGGATTTTAGGATATGAAAATCCACAAAATTCAATAACATTTTATGTTGGTAACGGAACATCAATAGACTCTATAACTATAGCAGGATTTGTTGCTAATAAGTGGCACTATATTTGTGGTACATTCGATGGCAGCAAAGATTTATTAGGTATTTACTTAAATAATGCCTATACAAGCAGAACAACTTTCATAGAAAATATTGGATCTTCTTTGTCTACTTATCATGCAATAGGAAGATATGGATCTTCGTATTATTTTAATGGATTGATTGATGATGTTCGTATTTATAGTCAAGCTATTTCTTTTTCTAAAATTAAACAAAATTATTATATCGGATTAAACAGTTTATATAACAATCGAGAATTAAGCAAAGAAGACTTTAATCAAAGAATGATATTATTAAAATTAACTGAAAATGAATAAATCATTTACCTTAATCGAAATATTGGTAGTTATTGTTGTAATCGGAGTCCTCTCTGCTTTTATTCTTGTTGGAATGAACTCAATTACTGATTCCGCAAACATTACTAAATCTAAAGCATTTTCTGATTCTTTAAGAAATTCCTTGTTAAACAATATTGTTTCAGAGTGGAAGCTCGACGGAAACGCTAATGATTCTTGGGGAGCTAACAATGGAACAGTAACTGGTGCTACTTCTACAGATATTGATTGTGCTAATGGTTCTTGTTATAGTTTTAATGGTTCTGATAACTATATTGATTTTGGTAATCCTAGTAATCTTAATTTTGGAACAAATGATTTTTCTTTTTCCTTTTGGATAAAATCAAATGGACAAGGAGGCCTAGGAACAAACGGTATTATTGGAAAAAGGATTGGAGCGTGGTCTTTAACTCCTCCAGGCGTTGAAGTAAGAGCCATGACTCTTAATATAGACGTTGTTATGGCTGATGGAACTACTAATCTTAATGGAATTGGTTTAATGGCTGCTCAAAGAGGAAAATGGAAATACATTGTTTATACTTTTGATAGAGATGAATATTTAAAGGGTTATCTCGATGGAGTTTATTTAGTTAATAGTGATATTAGTACAATAAATCAAAGTATTAATAATTCCTATAACTTTGAAATAGGTAGAACTCAAAACAATAATGGATACTGTTTTCTTGGTTATATAGATGATGTTAGAATATATAGTGCCGTTATTGCCTCTTCTCATATCAAGCAAAACTATTTTATCGGATTAAATAATTTATATAATCAAAAAAGTTTAATTAAAGAAGAATACATTCAAAGGATTGCAGAATTAAAAAATAATATAAGTAAAAATTAATAATATGAAAAAAAGAATCATTCTTAAGTTTAGTGGAGAAATATTTGGAGATGAAAAAGGAGAAGGCGTTAATATCTCTTCTTATAGGAAAATAGCTAAAAGTATTTTAAAGATTCAAAAAGAAAACAATATTGAATTAGGAATTATTGTTGGAGGGGGAAACATATTTAGAGGAAGAGAAAAAGATAAGGAATTCAATAGGGTTGAAGCAGACAATATGGGAATGATTGCCACAATCATTAACGGCTTGGGTCTTCAAGAAGCATTGGGAAATAAAGGGAAATTAATAACAGCAATAAAAATGGATTCAGTTGTTGAGCAGTATAATAGAAAAAAGGCAATAGAGTATTTAGAAAAGGGGAATATTGTTATCTTTGCTGGGGGAACAGGAAATCCATTTTTTACTACTGATTCTGCTGCTGCTTTAAGAGCTTCTGAGCTAAATTGTGATTTAATTTTAAAAGCAACAAACGTTAATGGAATATACGATAAAGATCCAGATCAATACAAAAATGCTAAAATGTATAAAAGAATCTCTTATATCGAAGCAATTGAAAAGAAATTAAAAGTAATGGATTCTACTGCTTTTGCGATGTGCTGGGAAAATAGAATACCAATCATTGTTTTTAATGTAAAAGATCTAGATAAAATATTAAAAAAGAAGGATATCGGAACTATGGTTTATGAATAAAAGTTTTACCTTAATAGAAATACTTGTGGTAATCGTTGTAATCGGAATTTTGTCTGCGCTTATTCTTGTCGGAACAAATTCTATTACTAGTAGCGCCAGCATTACTAAATATAAGGCATTCTCTGAATCACTTAGGAATTTTTTATTAACCAATCTTGTTTCAGAATGGAAACTAGATGGAAACGCTAATGATTCTTGGGGGAGCAATAATGGAACGCTTAATAATTTTTCAGGAAGCCCCTATGTTTCTTCTTGTCCATCAGGTCAATGTGTTCAGTTTGATGGGGTTGATGATTATATCTCTGTCAACGATCATGATAGTTTAGATATAGTTAATGAAATAACAATTGAAGCATGGGTTAATTTAGAAGAAGTAACTGGAGGTTATGCGGGGAGAATAATTATTGGCAAGGGGGGTGCATATACTGATCCTTATGGTGTTTGGACTAGTCAATCAGCAGGATCAATAATGGCAATGATAACTATTGAAGGTGCAGCTTCTTATGGTTCATCCACTAATATTAATTTAAAGAACGGGTGGCATTTAGTTGGAGAAATTTACAATGGAAGCAAATTATATTCAATATATGATGGAAGAATTTTATACATCAAAGATCTTACTGGGAATATAGATATTAATGCAAACAATTTAACCATAAACTCAACATCTGTTGATAGAAAAGTTAAAGGATATATTGATATGGTAAGAATATATAATAAAGCACAAAGCTCTGCTCAGATTAAACAAAAATATTATATCGGACTAAGTAATTTATTTAAAAAAGATTTAATTAGTTTGGGAGAATTTAATCAAAGAATTTCTGAACTAAAGAATAATCTTACTCAAAATTAATTCTTTCTTTTTTTCTTTTTTTGTGTTAATGTGATTGCATAATCATATATTTATTCTCATGTCTCAATATTACAAGAAATCAAATAACATATTTGATCCTAAGTCAGACAAATCTTTTAAATTAAGTAGATCAAAGATTGATTTATTCATGGAGTGCCCTCAGTGCTTTTATCTTGATAGAAGATTAGGAGTAGGAAGGCCCCCTGGTTTTCCTTTTACTCTTAATAGTGCTGTTGATACGCTTCTCAAAAAAGAATTCGATTTGCACAGAAAGGAAAAAACTCCTCATCCTTTAATTGAGGAATTTGGAGTTGATGCAATTCCTTATGAAGATGAAAGAATGGACACATGGAGAAATACATTTAAAGGAATTGAATTCTTACATAAACCAACGAATCTATTGATTACTGGAGCAGTAGATGATATTTGGATTAATAGAGAAAAAGAATTAATAGTTGTTGATTATAAGGCAACGTCAAAAGAAAGCGAGGTGAATATAGATGCTGAATGGCAGAGAGGATACAAAAGACAAATGGAAATATATCAATGGTTGTTTAAAATGAATGGATTTAAGGTTTCTCCTGTTGGATATTTTGTTTACTGTAATGGGGATACTGGTAAGCCATATTTTGACAAGAAACTAGAATTTGATATTAAAGTAATTCCATACAAAGGAGATACTAATTGGATAGATAAAACACTATTAGAGATTAAGGAATGTTTAATGGGCGATAAAATTCCGGACATGAATCCTGATTGTGATTATTGCAATTATAGGAAAAATGCAGTTATGGCAAAAATGAAACATGAAGGAAGATAAATCATATTTAAGACAAACATTAGAAAAGAGCACTTTTTCTGTTTCAGCGTATTTGGATATATTAAATACGCTTCTCTCTTCCTGTAAAACAAAAGTAGCAGGAGAGGTCTCAGAATTAAAAAAAGCTTCATCGGGCCATGTGTACTTTTCTTTAAAAGATAAAAAAGATGGAAGTGTTCTTAATTGTGTTATTTGGTCCTCTGTATATAAATTTTGTGGAGTGGAATTAAAAGAAGGAATTGAGATAAAGGCTTTTGGCTTTGCTGATATATATAAGCAAACCGGAAGGATTACTTTTAAATGTTCTTCAATTGAGTTAATGGGAGAAGGGGAGCTTAAAAAGCAATACGAAGAACTAAAGAAGAAACTGGAAAAACAAGGATTGTTTGACGAGTCAAGAAAAAAAGACATTCCTCAATTTCCTTGTAATATTGGAGTTATTACTTCTAAGGAAGGAGCAGTAATTAATGATTTTCTTAATAACTTAGGCCAGTATGGATTTAAGATAAAGCTTGTAGATTCAAGGGTTGAGGGTATTGAGGCTGTAAAAGACCTTTTAAGGGCCTTAAAAACCGTAAAAGGAGAAAAGCTTGATTGCCTTGTTATAATGCGTGGAGGAGGCTCTTTGGAGTCTTTCCTAGCGTTTAATAATGAGATATTAATTAAAGAAGCTTCTAAGCTAGAAGTGCCTTTAATTGTAGCCATAGGTCATGACAAAGATGTACCTCTTTTAGCTCTAGCCGCTGATAAAATGGTTTCAACTCCAACTGCTGCAGCTAATTTATTGAATCAGTCTTGGCAGGGTTTAGAATGGGAAATAAAGGAAAAGGAAGCAATAATATTTTCTTTTCTAAGTTCCTTTTTTGATTCAATTAAATTATTAGAATACAAAATCAAGGAAGCGTTGCCAAAAATAATTGAAGCAAGAATTAATAATTTAAAGTTGATTCTTAGTAATTCAGAAAGCGTAATTAATATTAATAATCCAGAAAGAAATTTAGCTTTAGGATATTCAATTGCTAGAAAATCAGGAAAGATTATTAAATCAATTAAAGAAATAAAGAAAGATGATTTCATTGACTTAGAGATTGCTGATGGTATAATTAATACAAAAACAAATGAAACAAGAAAATATAAATCAAAACATTAAAAAGCTTAATCAAATTATTGAATGGTTTGAAAATCAAGAAGATCTTGACGTTGAGTTAGGATTAAAGAAAGTTAAAGAAGCAATGGAATTAATTAAACAAACAAAACAGAGATTAAAGAAAGCAGAGAATGAGTTTGAGGAAATAAAGAAAAGCCTAGACTAATCAAATTTGCACTATTTTGGATTATAGGTATAATAGAATTGGTAATTTTAAATTTTCATATTTTTATTTCACCCTGAGGTGATAAGTTGAGTAGAAAGAGAAGACATGATCCTAACAATGGAAATGATAATAACGGTCAAAGTTTTAGGACTGGAATTTGTCCAATGTGTGGAAGAGATAATGTTCCTCTAAGCGAGCATCATATTTACAAAAAAGCTGTTTTTGGAGAGAGTGACAGGAAATTTCTATTATGTCGTGATTGCCATGATGTAATAGAGTTTATTAATCGAGTATGGGAAAATATGGTCCTTAGAGCATTTATCCGATCCTACAGGCAGGTATTTAATGCTTTTCGTAGTGGAAACATTAATGGCTTTGAAATTAAGCTGCATGAAAAGATGGACGAACAGGATTTGATTGATGCATTAATGCCTATAGTAATTAGGGGATTTGCGAGAATCGAAAACAAGGGAATTAATCCTTGGTTAGAAGAAAGGATATTAACTAAAGGCATTTCAGTGAAAGCCAAAAAGAAAAGAGATAACAATGGGCATTAGCCCTTTTTTTCTTGCGCGGATTCATTAAAAAAGGTATAATAGATACATAATAATTATAATCTAAAGCATTAAAGGAATAATATGGAAAAAACAACAGATAATAACTTTGAAGAAATAATAAATGGAGATAAACCAGTTTTAATTGATTTCTATACTGAATGGTGTCCTCCTTGTAAAATGCTTTCTCCAATAATTGAAGAAATACAAAAAGAATTTGAGGGGAAAATAGATGTTTTTAAAATGGATATTGATCAGAATCCTATTTCAGCTAACAAGTTTCAAATAGATAGAATCCCTACCGTCGTGTTGTTTAATAAGGGTGAGATTAAAAGCAGTTTCATAGGTTTTAGGGAAAAAGAAGATATTAAAAATTGGTTAAATTCAAATATTTAAACATGGAAAAAGAAATTGAAAAATTAATTAAAAAATACAGTGCTTACGCAAAAAAGCAAGGTTTTAAATTGAATCCCAATGAAAAAGTTTTAGAAGGAACAATTCGAGCATTAATTATGAGAGAAAAAAACTTTGGGAAGAAATATTGTCCTTGTAGAAAAATGACTGGAGACAAAAAGAATGATAAGAAAATTATTTGTCCTTGCATTTATCACATTGAGGAAATAAAGAAAGACGGCCATTGCTTTTGCAATTTGTTTTTCAAAGATGAATAAATCATTTACCTTAATCGAAATATTAGTAGTAATTGTTGTTATCGGAATCCTTTCTGCTTTTATTCTTGTTGGAGTGAGTTCAATAACTAATAGTGCTAATATCACTAAATCCAAAGCATTCTCTGAATCAATTAGAAACTCTTTATTAACCAATCTTGTTTCAGAATGGAAGTTTGATGATGGTAGTGGAACTCAAAATACCACTAAAGACTATTGGAACGGATTGAGCAACTGCACTTTTAATAACTTTAATTTTGATACAACCGACGGATGGAGATCTGATTCAGAGTGTATCTCTGACTCTTGTATTCTATTTGATGGAACCAATGACTATATTACTTGTGGCAATAATTCAATATTAAGAGCTATTGATTCTGTGACAATGGTACTTTGGTTAAAAATTAATAATTATTCTACTCTTAGCACAGATTCGATAATGGGATTTCCTAATAGGGTTGCTTATTCTTTTTGGCAGTATTCTAGTGGAGGAGTTCCTGGTTGTTTTGTTTGGGAAATATATAATGATGGAACAAGAAGATATATGGATGTTTCTTTAGGCTTGGCACCATTAAACACGTGGACTAATGTAGCTTTAACTTATAAAGAAGGTTATTTGACAGCTTATAAAAATGGTGCTTTTTATCTTTCTAAAAATGTTGGTCAAATAACCCTTCCAGCGAATAGCACTAATTTTGCATTCGGACAAAGTACTTTTAGTGGAAAAATTGATGAAGCAAGTGTTTATACAACAGGATTATCTTTATCTCAAATTCAAGAAAAATATTTTATTAGTTTAAATAAATTATTTAAAAATATGAGAATGTCAAAAATAGAATTTAATCAAAGAATCGTGGAATTAAAACATAATCTAGTTAAGCAATGAATAAATCTTTTACCTTAATCGAAATATTAGTGGTGATCGTTGTAATCGGGATTCTTTCTGCTTTTATTCTTGTTGGAGTGAGTTCAATTTCTAATAATGCTAATATTACTAAATCGAAAGCATTTTCTGATTCACTTAGAAATTCTTTGTTAACCAGCCTTATTTCAGAGTGGAAACTAGACAATAATACTAATGATTCATGGGGAACAAATAATGGTACTTGGAATGGCAGTGGAGGAGGCTCTTATACTTCTCCTTCTTGGAGAGAGTATTCAGAATGTGTTTCTGAAGAGTGCATTGCTTTTGATGGTACGGATGATTATATTAGTTTCGGAGGATTGGTTAACTCTAATATTACAAACTTTATGACTGTTAATTTTTGGATTAAAGATAGTAATTTAAGTAATAACGGTATTATGGGAAAGTGGGATTGGGACGGGGGAGATTATAGGAGCTGGGCAATTTCATTTCAAGGTAATAATTTTATGGAAATTATAGTTTCTGATGATGGAACATGGAATAATTGGAAAAAAATATCTAAAACATTAACTCCAAGTAATACTTGGATAAACATGGTTTTTGTTTTTAATTCTGGAGATATGAAATTTTTTATGAATGGAAAAGAGGAAAGCGTAGCCCCGACCTTAACTGGAACCGTAACAAAAATTTATTCTAATAATGGAGCTTTTGAAATAGGAAGAGCATATTATATTAAAAGCTTTGATGGAATTATGGATGATGTTAATATATATAATCAAGTGACTTCCTTATCTCAAATACAGGCAAACTATTACATTGGGGTTAATAAATTATTTAAGAATAAGGGATTATCGAAGATAGAATTTAATCAAATATTAGCAGAGCTAAAATCTAATCTAGTAATACATGGATAAATCTTTTACCTTAATCGAAATATTAGTAGTGATCGTTGTAATCGGGATTCTTTCTGCTTTTATTCTTGTTGGAGTGAGTTCTATTACCAACAGTGCTAATATTGCTAAAGGAAAAGTATTTGCTGATTCTTTAAGGAATTCTTTATCAACTAACTCTGTGTCGCAATGGAATTTTGATAGTTTGACAACCGCTAGTAATGGAACATCAATACCAGACAGTTGGGGCAATATTTTAGGCACTTTATTTACCAATAACGGCACAGCAAATAAAATAATAACAGATCAGTCAGGTTGCGTCTCTGGAAATTGTATTTCTTTGGATGGTGATAGTGATTATATTAGCTTTTTAACAAACGATAATTTTAATATTAATAGTACGGATTCTTTTACTATGTCTATTTGGGCTAAATCAATAGAATCAACAACTTCTGCTATAATTACAAAGGGTAGATGGAATACTGGTACAGCTGGATGGATACTTCGCAATGCTAGTTCTCCAGAAGATTTATATTTTGTATTTGATGATGGTGGAACAAATCACAGAGAAAGACGTCTTTATACCGGACGTACTTTTAACTGGAAAAATTTTGTTTTGACCATAAACCTAACAAGGTATATTATTTATATTAATGGAGCGATAAAATATAATCTAGTTAGAGATTTTAATAATACAAGTAACATCAATGATTTAGTGATTGGGTCTGATAGCAGTAAAGCATATTGTTTTTTAAATGGCATTATAGACGAAATTAGGATTTATAATGGCGATGTCGTTTCATCTCAAATACAGGAAAATTATTACATTAGCATTAACAAATTATTTAAAAATAAAGGAATATCAAAGATAGAGTTGAATCAAAGATTAACAGAATTAAAATCTAATCTCGCAACACATGAATAAATCTTTTACCTTAATTGAGATATTGGTTGTAATCGTGGTAATCGGAATCCTTTCTGCTTTTATTTTGGTTGGGACAAGTTCAATTACCAATTCTGCTAATATTGCTAAATCAAAAGCATTTTCTGATTCAATACGAAATTCTTTATTAAATAGCTTGGTTTCTGAATATAAGTTTGAGGGACCAACTTCTGTTGATTCTTTAGCTACAACTTCTGATGTTACTGATTCTTGGAAAACAAATAATTCTAATGCTCTTAATGGAAATCCTTATATTAAAGGAGATTGCCTATCAAATAAATGCATTGCTTTTGACGGAATAGGAGATACTTTTTCTATTCCTGATAGCATTAGCTTAGATGAAATTTTTGGAACAGAGAATTTTACTCTAGAGGCTTGGATAATGCCAGTATATAGAAATGATTATCAGGGAGTGATTAATAAAAGAACGAATGACTACTATAGTGCATCTCCGGGCGGTATTTTTATTAATAACGTTGGAGATAGCGCGGTTTTTTTAATAGGAACAGGAAATCCATCAGAAACATGGGTAGGAATTACAACCTCAATAAGTGGTCTTCACGGAAAATGGATTCACATTGTTGGGACAGCTGGAGGAGGATATATGAAATTATATTTAAATAGTATACAAAAAGGCAACACTGTTCCTATAACTGTAAATCCTCCGACAAATAATGAGCCAATGACAATAGGCGGTTTTTATGCAAACGTAAGATCTTTTTCGGGCCAAATTGATGAGGTTAGAATATATAATAATCCAATATCTTTATCTAAAATAAAGGAAAACTATTATTTAGGATTAAGTAAGTTATTGAAAAACAAAAATATTGCTCTAAATGAATTTAATCAAAGATTAACAGAATTAAAATCTGATATAGTAAATCAATGAATAAATCTTTTACTCTAATTGAAATATTAGTAGTGATAGTTGTAGTGGGAGTTCTTTCTGCTTTTATTCTTGTTGGAGTAGACTCGATTACTAATAGCGCCAATATTGCTAAATCAAAAGCATTCTCTAGTTCTTTAAAAGATTCTTTATTGACAAGCCTTGTTTCAGAATGGAAATTTGAAGGCCCCACTAATATTGATGGGGTTGCAACAATAAACGATGCTTTTGATTCATGGGGAAACAATAATGCAACTGCAATTAGTGGAAATCCAATCATTAAAGGAGCGTCAGATTGTGTTTCTAATAAATGTATTGATTTTGATAGTGATTATATAACTCTCAATCAAAATCTTTTTCCGAGAAGTGGTAATTGGACTGTTGAGGGTTGGTTTTATCACAAAGACTATACTTATCCAAGGACTTTTGCTCCAATAGGGGATGCTAATTCTTATGTAAATGGCAATAAAGGCTGGGAAATAGGCCATGCATATTCTTCTTCTGGTGTAAATATTGTTATCAATGATGGCACAAATCGTATTGATTCTGTATTAAGTTTTGACAATGGCAGTAAACCAGAGCAATTATTAAATAAGTGGACCCATGTGGTTATTGTTTTTGACAGGCTTTCTACTAAAAAAATATATGGGTATATTAATTCTAAAAAACAATCTTCGTCGCTTGATATATCTTTAATAACAGGAGATATTTTAGGAAATACTGATATTAGAATTGGATATGTTGTTGGTTGGGTAATGTATGGCAGAATAGACGAAGTTAGAATGTACAGTGATATTATAAACTCTGATAAGGTAAAAGAAAACTACTATTCTGGATTGAATAGGTTGTTGGTTAAGAATTATTTTAATAAAAAAGACTATTCTTTAAATGTTTTTAATATAGTTAATCATTAACTCTCCTAACATATTCACCACTTTCAGTATTGATTTCTATAACATCTCCTTCTTCAACAAAAAGAGGCGCACTTATTTTAGCCCCTGTCTCAATGGTTATTGCTTTAGTTCCTCCCTGAGCTCTGTCTCCTTTGACTCCAGGAGTAACCTCTGTGACTTTTAGCTTCACCTTGATTGGAAGAGAGACGTTGATTATTTTATCGTCAAAAACAATTGTTTCTACTTCTTCATTTGCTTTTAAGAACCTTGCCTTGTCTCCAATCTGTTCAAAAGTTAGTTCAAATCTCTTAGAAGGATTATCTGTTTCAGAAAAAACATATTTGTCTTTGTTCTGATAAATAAACTTAGCTTCTTTTTTTTCAATATCAGCTTCTTCAAAAGAATCTCTTGGTTGAATACTTCTAGCAATAAGGCTACCATTGATTAAGTTTTTTAACTTTACTTGAAGGTAAGAATGACCTCTGCCTTTAAAAGTATTAATAGCCTCTACTATTTCGTAGGGCTGATCATTGATTACTATGATTTTTCCTTTTTCTAATTCTGAGTATGATAACATATTATTCTGTTTTCCATTCAATTTTATCTTCTTTATCGGCGAATTCGAGCCATTCTCCGCCGTCATCAATAACAAACCATTTTCTTTTGGTTTGAGACCACACCATAGGTTGATTTCTATAATACGGTTTTTTTATTATCTCTTTTGGCTTCAATTTGTCAAGTTCCAGCCACTTCTTAAAAACAGTTTCAATTGAATAATCTAGTTTTCTTGATTTAGCCCAATCAGCCACAATCGTCATTGCTTGCTTTGCTTTTTTTACTGATCCAGCTAGTTCAATCAATTCTTTTGCTGGCCTGGTGTATCTAGAATAAATGATTTTTCTTTTTTTTGCATCTTCTTTTATTTGTTCTAAAGACAGTCCTTTAGTTGAAAAGAAATGATTAACTACTTCTTGGATATCGGTTTCCTTTTTTTCTTTTTTCATAATTTTTCTATAATATTTTTATAGAAAGACTTAACAACATTCAATTCTTTCAAACCTTTTTCTGTTATTTGGTAAGTTCTTCTTCGGTCTTTTAGGTTGCTTTTAACTAGATTCTCTGCTTCTAGGCGATAGAGAACTCTATAAGGGGTGATATTGCCCGGCCTAAAGCCAAATTCTTTCTCAATTAAAGAAGGGAGTTCCCAAGCATAAAGAGGGTTCTTCTTTAGAAGAATCAGAATGTATATCCAAAGATTTTCTTTGGTGTTTAGTTTTTTTAGTCTTTCTATTGGTTGCATTGTGGAAAATTAGCTTGACAAACTATTTTACAGCTGTAAAATAGGATAATAAGATTATTATTAATAGTATAATATTTTTTTAATATTATGGCAAACAAGAAAAGTAAATTAAATCCTAGCAAAAAAAGCAAGGAAATCAAAATTGCTATTGCCGGATTAGGTAATTGTGCTAGTTCATTGGTTCAGGGAATATATTATTACAAAGACATTAAAAGTGACGATGAATTAGTTCCTGGATTAATGCATAATGTAGTGGGGGACTATAGGATATCTAATATTAAGATTGTTGCTGCTTTTGATATTGATAAGAGAAAAGTAGGCAAAGATGTTTCTCAGGCTATTTTCGAAAAGCCTAATTGTACAAAAACTTTCTGTAGGGATATTCCTAAAACAGGAGTAATCGTTAAAATGGGCCCGATTCTAGACGGAGTAGCTGATCATATGAAAAATTATCCAGATGATCAAACATTCTTACCTGATAAAAAGAAGCCTGTTGATATTGTGGCTGAATTAAAAAAATCAGGCGCTGATGTTTTCGTATCATACATGCCTGTTGGCTCTCAAAAAGCTACTGAATATTATGCTCAAGCTTGTTTGGACGCAGGAGTTGCTTTTATCAACTGCATGCCAGTATTTATCTGTTCTGATGAAAAATGGGAAAAGAAATTCAGAGACAAGGGAATTCCTTGTATAGGAGATGATATTAAATCACAAATTGGAGCAACCATTACTCATAGAGTTTTGTCTCATTTATTTGCTGAAAGAGGAGTAACAATTGATAGATCGTATCAATTAAATGTTGGAGGAAATACTGATTTTCTAAATATGTATGGAGAAAGAGCAAGACTAAAAACAAAGAAAGTTTCTAAAACAGAAGCAGTTGAATCGCAATTAGCTAAAAGATTAAGCTATGATAATTTGCATATCGGTCCATCTGATTGGGTACCATTTCTAAAAGACAACAAAGTTTGCTTTATTAGGATGGAAGGAAGAAAGTTTGGTAATGTTCCAGTAGAATTAGAACTAAGATTATCAGTAGAAGATTCTCCTAATTCAGCAGGATGTGTAATTGATGCAATCCGTTTATTAAAAATCGCACTAGATAGGGGAATCGGAGGAACATTAATTTCTCCTTCAGCCTATTTTATGAAGCATCCGATAAAACAATTTACTGATGAAAGAGCAAGAGAAATGATTGAAGAGTTTATTGCAGGAAAAAGAGAAAGATAATATAATTATTTAATAATAATAAATTAAATAACATGGAGCCATTAAATAGGTTTTTATCTACAATTACAGAAGGTAATTTGTGGGTATATGTTTTATCTTTAGGATTAGAAAGAGAAACGCAAGATAGAGAGGTTTCAGGATTAGTTTTTGATAAGTTTGGATTCTTACCAAGCGAACTCTTTATCAAAACAGTTTTATTTCGATTAAGATCTCAAGGATATATTAAAAGCGAAAAGTATAAAGGAGAGAAAGCCTTTACTACTTCTGAAAAAGGAAAGGAAGAATTAAGAAGAATGAAAAAGTTTACAGAAGAATTATTACAAAAACTATAGACATATGTTAGACACAAAAAGACATTGGTTTAAATCAATAGAAGTAGTTATCGGTAAAACCTTTTCTTTGTTGCCAATTACTCCTAATGGATACACTTATCTGTCAGGAGTTTTTGCTTTAATAGGAATGTATTACATGATGACGCAAAAATTAGGACTATCAATTATTTTCTTTTTTATCGGTGCTTTCTTAGATTTTATTGATGGAGCAGTAGCAAGAAATAGGAATGTTTCAACAAAAGTAGGAGCATATCTTGATACTATTTTTGATAGATATGTTGAGGGAATGATTTTCTTTGGTTTATTATTCTTACCTCTTCCAACAATATATTTACCTGCTTACGCATGGATATTCTTAGCAGTATTTGGTTCAATTGTTACAACCTATGCTAAAGCAGCAGCTAAGGAAAAAGAATTAGTTAATCAAGAATTAAAAGGAGGAATATTATCAAGAGGGGAGAGATTAATATTAGTTTTTCTTGGTTTAATTCTAGGATTAATTTATCCTGACTTTATTTACACAACCTATATTATTATTTTAATTGCTATTTTAGGAAACATTACAGCGATTCAAAGAGTTTATTCTGCGATTAGGATTAATAAGTAAACTAGAAAATATAATTTTCAAGATAGTTTAGTGTTTGTAATCTATTTGACAGTATATAATTAATATTGTATAATATTGTTGTTAGCTAAGGAGGTAACGACTTGGTTAAAAATGTAATTGTCATGCACGATTGGGATGGTACCGACGTTGATACGATGCCGTCACACGCTAAGCTAGCTGCCAGGGTTATAAATAAGCACTTTGGCATGAAAATTAAGGAAGCTCATTCAAATTATCTTGCTACCACTGGTGTTCCTTTTGACAGGCAATTGGAAAAGATTTTTCCTCAATCTTTGAAAGAAGAAAGAGATGCTTGTGCTCAAGAATATCACACAAGAAAACTTGAAGAAGTTTATGCTCGTCCAAAAACTTTTCCAAGACTGAAGCAAACTCTTAGGGTCTCTCGAGATATTGGGTTGATTAGTGTGATTTCTTCATCTACAGAAGAAACTCTGATTAATCCTTGGGCAGAAAGAGAGAGTCTTCGTCAATATTTTGAAATGATTCTTGGTCGAGAACACGGATCCAAGACAGATCATATTAAAATTGTTCAGCGAGAGCATCCCGACTCGATAATATTCTTCTTGAGTGATTCTGTCGGAGACATGAATCTTCCAGCGATTACCATTGGTGTCTGTGTACCTAAGGAAAAAGAAAAAGAATTTTACGAAGCAGGAGCTGAATGGGTTTTTCCATCGCCCCCATCAATTGAGGTGGTGAAAAAAATAGAATCAATTTTATAAGGGTTATTACCCTTTTTTCTTTTTTTGTGATATATTGTTTTAATATAATAAAATATAAAAATATATGCCAAATTGGATAATGTATGGTTTAACAAGTGCTCTTTTTTGGGGAGTTTATTCTAATTTTTCGAAAATAGTAACTTCGGATAAGTTTTTAAAAATACAATCTGATTTATCTTCCCTTTTAATGTTAGCTGGTATTAGTATTGTATTTTTGGGATATTTTTTAATTAAATCTCAAATAGGATTTAATTATAAATTAATAGTTGCTATTTTGTTAATCGTAATAGTTAGTATTATGCTGTTTATTGTAAGTAAATCAGGAGTTGATATTTCGTGGAAAGTTATTCTGTTTGGATTGGGCCAAGGAGCATTGTGGTCTTTGGGAATGATATTCACGTTTTTAGCATTTTCTTCAGGAGCAGAAGCAGCTAAATTAGTTCCAATATATAACACGAACACATTAATAGCTGTTTTAATTGGGATGAGTTTTCTTCATGAAGTTCCTTCTCCAGATGAAAGATTAAAAATTATAAGCGGAGCAGTATTAATAGTTTTGGGAGGAATATTAGTAAGTAAATAGAATATGAATAAAGAAAAAACAAAAGGAATAATTTTCGATTTAGATGGAGTGCTCCTTGAAACAGAATATTATCAATGGCAGGGATGGGTAATTCCCTTAAGGGAATTTGGAATCGAGTTAACTAAAGAAAAGTATTTTGATTATGCTGGAAAAAATGGCAGGCAAATAGACAAAGAATTAATCAAAGATTTTAATTTAAATATTAAAGAAGGAGATCTTCTTTCTAAAAAAGAGCCATTATTGCTGAAGTGGTTTTCAGAAGAAAAATTAAATTATATGCCTTATGTTAAAGAGGCGTTAGATTTTTTTAATAATAAGTTTAAACTAGTTTTATGTTCTGGAGGATCAAGAGAAGAAATAATATTAAAATTGAAAAATGCAGATTTAATTCAGTATTTTGCTATTATTGTGGCTGGAAGCGATGTAGAAAAAAGCAAACCTGCTCCCGATATTTATTTAAAAGCTCAAGAATTAATTGGTCTTTCTAAAGAAGAATGTCTAGCAATAGAAGATACTCAATATGGTCTTCAGGCAGCTAAGGCTGCTGGATTGAATTGTGTTGCAATACCCAATGAATATTCTTTAAAGCAGGATTTCTCAAAAGCAGATATGGTTTGCAAATCATTAGAAGAATTGATAGAATACTTTAATGGAAATTAAAAACATCAAAGCAATATTATTTGATTTAGATGGAACTCTGTATAAAACAGAAGCTTATCAGTTGAAAGCTTGGAACGATGTTTTAGAAAAGAGGGGTGTTTTTATTAACCCCAAAGAATATTATAAATACGTTGGCAAGACAGCCCTAGAGGTAGAGAAAGATATTATTAAAGAATACAAAATAGATATTGAGCCAGGAGAATTAGAAAAAGAAAAAGAAACATTATTAATAGAATGGTTTAAAGATGATGATGATTTAGAATTAATGCCTCACGCCAAAGAAGTAATAGAATTTTTCTCTGATCATCCAACCATAGCAATGGGTCTTTGCACTAGCGGATCTAAGAATGAAGTAATATGCAAATTAGAAAAGAACAATCTGTTCGATAAATTTGATATAATAATAACTAAGGATGACGTTTCAAGAGGAAAACCATTTCCCGATGTGTATTTAGAAGGAATGAAAAGATTGGGTTTAGAAGGAAAAGAATGTTTAGCAGTTGAAGATACAGAACATGGTTTAGAATCAGCTAAAAACGCAGGAGCTTATTGCTTTGTTGTGCCTCAAGAATTTTCTAAAGGACAAAACTTTTCAAAAGCAGATAAGATTTTAAATTCTTTAGGAGACTTAATTGTGTTTTTTAAACCCCAGCTTAGCAAGAGTGGGAGCTAAAATATATATGAGATTTGATTTTTTGCCTTTGGCAAATGTTTTTTTATTTATAATAGCATCTTTAAATTCTTCAAGGTTGTTTGCTTCACATTCAGTATATGCATCTCCAACTGCTTGGGCGCAGTGTGCATCTGTTCCACCAGTCATTGCTAGATTGTGTTTTTTAGCAAATTCTAGTGCTTTTTGATCAGGTCCGTTAGAAGGTCTTCTTCCATTGATTACTTCAATTCCATCAATTAGATCAAGATAATTTGTAAGGTCTTCTTTAAAAGACAATGGACCATGAAAAGCATGGGGAATAATTACTAATCCTCCTTGTTTTTTAATTTCTTCCATCACAAATTTAGCTTCTTTGTGTTTACCTTGTATTTTTTCTTTTAAAAATAAACCAATAATATCTCCTTGTTTTGAATATATTTCGTCTCCTAAAATTATTGGGAAATTAAGCTCTTTTGAAACTTTTTTTGCTTCTTCCCAGCCTTCGATTGAGCTATGATCAGTAATAGCAATAGCATTCATTCCCCTTTTTATTGCTACAAGGGCCATCTCTTTTATTCCTGACATTCCATCCTTGGAATAATTTGTGTGTATATGTATGTCTACTTTCATATATTTACACTATAATGTTTTTATTGAATAAAATCAAATAATTTGGTATGTTTAATCTAATGAAAAAAAGAGTGTTTATTGCAATTAACCTTCCAGAGAATATTAAGAATAAGCTGGAAGAAATACAAAGAAAAACAGAGAATTCATTTTCCTATTTTAGTGGTACCTGTCCTGTAATTTGGACGAGGAAAAACAATCTCCATATTACCTTATTATTCCTAGGCAGTATTGAAACCGAAGAGCTCTTTGAAGTTTTTGAAAAACTAGAAGCAATAACTCAAAATACTGATCAATTAGAAATTAATCTTAATTCAATTTCTTATTCCCCAAAAGATAATCCCAGGATGGTATGGGTAAGTGGGGATAAATCTAAGGAACTAAAAGAATTCCAAGAAAAAATAGACGAAGAGTTGTTTAATCGTGGAAGCAAGGAGTTTAATATTCATATAACATTAGGTAGAATTAAACAATGGCAGTTTAAAAGAATAGAAAAAGAAGAGATCCCAGAATTTGAAGAAATAGATTTTAAATTTAATGTTAATTCAATAGAAGTAATGGAAAGCGAACTTAAAAGAGGGGGTGCTGTTTACACCACTCTTAAGTCATTTTCTTTAAATTCATGAAAATACATTTTATTGGAATTGGAGGAATAGGAGTGTCAGCTTTAGCTAAATTTTATCTAGCAAAGGGGGATATTGTTTCTGGTTCTGATGTTGTTAAATCAAGCATTACCGATGATTTAATTAAAAGAGGAGTCGAGGTTAGTATCGGAGAGCAGAAAAAAGAGAACATTAAAGATTTTGATTTAATTATTTTCAGTCCAGCAATAAAGCAAGAAAATCCAGAATTAAAAGAAGCAAAAGAAAAAGGAATTAAAACGATGAGCTATCCAGAAGCTTTAGGACAATTAACTAAAGAATATTTTACTATTGCTATTTCAGGAACCCATGGGAAAAGTACAACTACTGCTATGTTAGGATTAATATTGATCAAAGCTGGCATAGATCCAACTATTATTGTTGGGACAAAAGTAAAAGAATTTGATAATTCTAATTTCAGGCAAGGAAAATCAAAATATTTAGTGATTGAAGCTTGCGAACATGAAGCATCTTTTTTGAACTATTGGCCAAAGATTATTGTGGTTACTAATATTGAAGAAGATCATTTAGATTTCTATTCTAATTTAGAAAATATTCAAAAAGCTTTTAATGAATTTACTTCTCATTTAAAAGAGAACGGAGTTTTGATTAAAAGAGATGATGTTAAGATTAATTTTCCCAATTCAATAGATTTTTCTTTAAGAAATAAAGAGGTTGAAGAATTAAAGAAAATAATGAAGATACCAGGCGATCATAATATTTTAAATGCATTAGCAGCTTTAAAAGTAGCTAGAACGTTGAATATTAAAGATGAAATTTCTTATTCTGCATTAAGCGAATATTTAGGTTCATGGAGAAGGCTTGAAATAACCAATTTAGAAGATTTTATTCTAATAGATGATTATGCTCACCATCCAACAGAAATTATATCTACTCTTAAAGCAGCAAAAGAAAAATATTTGGATAAGAAAATTGTTTGTGTCTTTCAGCCCCATCAATATCAAAGAACAAAGTTCTTATTCCAAGATTTTGTTTCTGTTTTCAAAGAAGCCCTAAATGATAATTTAATTGAAAAATTATTATTAATTGATGTTTATGATGTTTCGGGAAGAGAAGGAACAGGAGATGAAACAGAATATACATCAGAGAGAATAGCTAAAGAAATTCATAATAAGAGGGCAAAGAGAATTGAAAGAGTTGCCCTTAAAAAAGAACTAGAGGGAGGTGACGTAGTCATAATAATGGGAGCAGGGGATGTGTATAATTTAAGTGAAGAGATAAAGGATAGTTGCAATAATACGTTAAAATAAGTATAATAATAGCATATGAAGAGGATTTTATTAGAACTTAATATAATTATTCAAGAATAAGTTTTTAACCCTATTTTTTAATGGGGTTTTATTTTAAATGAAAGTAGCAATTTTAGGACACTTATTAACAAGAAAAGATTTAGCTAAGCTTTTTCCTTTCGGAAAATATTTTCCATTGGGTTTAATGGAGCTTTTAGTTAACATTTATCCCCAAAAATTTACTCCGATGTCTGAATTTGACATTTTAGGAAAGGCAGAAGGTTGTGTTTTGGGAATTCATTTAACTTCCGAACAAATAATGAATGGGGATAAAGAAAAAATAAGAAAAATAATATTAGATACTATTTTATACGCTCAAGATCAAATGAATTGCGATGTTGTTATGCTTGGAGCATTAACTGCTCCAGCAACAGGAGCTGGTACATGGCTTAAAGAACAACCAAAAATTAAACTAAGTATAACTACAGGTAATACTTATACAGCTGCAGTTGCTATCCAGGCAGCAGAAAAAGCAATAAATTTAGCCAACCTAGATTCGAGTCAGATTAAAGTAGCAATTGTTGGAGCAGCTGGGGTAATAGGTGAAGCGGTTACAAAATATTTTAATGAAAAAAATACCAATTTAATATTAATTGAAAGAAATATTGATAGATTTGATAGACTAAAGCCAGGATTAAAGGGAGGCAATTTTCAATTAACAGATAATTTAAAGGATTTATTAAAAGCTGATATTATAATTACTGCTACATCCCATCCAGAGGCATTGATTACGGGAGATTTACTTAAAGAAAATGCTATTGTTGTTGATGTTGCTGAACCATCTGATGTTGTTTCTAATATAGGCAAAATAAGACCAGATGTTATTTCGATTGACGGAGGAAGAGTAAAATGGGATAATATCAATATTAAAGTAAATTTAGGGTTGCCTCCACATGTTGGTTTTGCTTGTATGACTGAGGGTATTATGCAGGCCCTAGAAAAAGATACGAATGATTATATTGGTTCTGTTGATATGAATCATCTAAAAAAAACAATCGAGTGGGCTAAAAAGTGGGGATTTGAGATAGCGGAATTTACATGTTTTAATAAATTAATAGATTTAAATAAATTTAATAAAAATAATTAATTTTAAAATTATGTCAAAAGCAGAATATTATGTTCCCGATAGTAGACCGTGGTTTAAACTGTATGACGAACCTGTCCAAAGGCATATTGATTATTTAGAAAAACCTTTATTTTATTTTCTAGATAAGGCAGCCAAAGAATATCCTGAAAATAGTGCTCTTAGTTTTTATGGAACGGAAATTAATTATAAAGAATATAAAGAATCAGTAGACAAATTTGCTCACGCTTTGCAATTAAACGGAGTGCATAAAGGAGATAGAGTAATTATCATGGCAATTAATTGCCCTCAAATAGTCATTGGTATCTATGGAACAATGAAGGCAGGAGCAATACCGATTCCTTTAAATCCTTTATATACCGCAAAAGAATTAGAATACTTTTTTAAGGATTTAGAGCCAAGAATGGTTGTAACTCCTGATAATTTTTATGCTAATGTATTAGAAGCTTCTAAATCAACCCCACAGATAGAAAAAATTATTAGTACCAATATTTCTGATTATTTTCCTTCAATTAAAAAACACTTAGCCCGTATTACTGGAAAAGTTAAGGTTGTCGAGTGTAAAGAAGCTGTTGATTTTAAAGAATTTATTGATGTCTCTCCTGATTTTAAAGAAATAGAAATTAATCCAAAAGAAGATGTGGCATTAATAGTCTATACTGGAGGAACAACTGGTGAACCAAAAGGAGTTATGCTAACTCATCATAATATAATGGCTAATATTTTAAATTTTGAAGAATGGTTTAAAAACGTGCCCGTAAAATCTTGTTTATTAGTTGTTCCTTTATTCCATATATATGGATCTGGGCCAATAATTAATTTTATTGCTTCTCGTGCTGGTAAAATGATTATGCTTCCTAAATTTCACACTAAAGAGACCATAAAAGAATTATTAAAGCATAAAGTTAATGGATTATTTTGTGTTCCAGCAATGTATGCTGCTTTTGTAAAATATTATCAAGATAATCCCAATGAACAGAAATTAACTGATGTGACTTTCTGTGCTAGTGGAAGTACTTCTATTTCTTCGTATGTTTGGCAAGGCTTGCAAAAAATTATTCCTAACGCATTTTTAATAGAAGGATATGGTTCTTCGGAAACATGTCCCGGAGTTATTATGGACCCAGCTGATAATAAATACAAAAAAAGGATGAATTCAGTTGGAGTTCCAATGATGGATGTTGACGCAAAAATTATAGATCTCATTAATGGGGAAGAATTACCACCAGAAAGTTCTGGAGAAATAATAATTAAAGGGCCGTCTATTTTTAAGGGTTATTGGAGAAAAGAAGATAAAACTAGAAAAGCATTAAAAGACGGTTGGTTTTATACTAATGATATTGGTAGAATGGATAAAGATGGTGTTTTCTATATAGAAGGAAGGCGTGATGATATGATTAACGTAAGAAGTGAAAAAGTTTGGCCGAGAGAAATTGAATCAATATTAGAACAAAATCCAAAGGTTTTAGACGTGGCTGTTATTGGAGTTGATAGTGAATATTATGGTCAAGCCATAAAAGCTTGTATTGTTTTAAAATATGGATTTCAATCTTCCGAACAAGAAATAATTGAATATTGCAAAGAGAGAATTACTCCTCACAAGGTGCCTCATATGGTCGAATTTTTTCAAGAGTTACCAAAATCTAATTTAGGAAAAACACTACATTCACAATTAAGAAAAAGAGAAATAAAATAATATGACAATTCCATTTCCAGTATATTTTCTTGTGCCCAGTGCTTTTATGATTATAATAGTTGGTTTTTATAGTTGGTTTAAAGTTAATAAAAAAGAAAATATATTATTTTTCCTTTTAGCTTTAGCTCAATCTGTATGGGCTCTCGCTACATTTATGATGTGGTATAATTGCGAGAGTGATGCACTTGTTATATTCTGGGATAAGGTTCTTTATACAGCATCTTTTTTCATGGTTCCTTTTTTGTATCACTTTTCAATCGAGTCATGCGGATTAAAAGAAAGAAAACATAAAATATTATTATATTTATCATACATTTTTTCTTTTGTATTTGTTTATTTGATAGTCTTTACTGATTATTTTATAAAAGATGTTTTTCGTTATGATTGGGGGTGTCACACTGTAGCTCAAATAGGGCATCATTTTTTCCTATTATACATGGTAATCTTTCTTTTCAGCGCTTTTTTTAATTTTTATTCTACTTGGAAAAATGAAGAAGAAACTAAGGAAAAAAGAACAAAAGCTTTTTATATTCTTCTTGCTTTTTTTATTTTCAGTCTTTCCGGACTAGGACTTCTTTCAGCATATAAAATATCAATTTATCCTCTATATTATTTTGCATTGCCTTTATGTGCCCTAATTATTACCTATGCTATTACCGAAAGAAATCTTTTTCCATCTGTTGTAGCAACCGATATTTTAGTTGTAATAATTTTAATTTTGCTAGTAACCTTTTTTATATTCCCAGATTTAGAATTTAATGTGTTTGCTAAAGGAATAATATTTGTTTTAATTCTAATGTTGAGCCTGCTTTTGATAAAGCACAATCATGAAGAGCTAGAAAGAAGACAAGAACTGGAAAGAATGAGCAATCTTAAATCAGAATTTATATCTATTGTTTCTCATCAATTAAGGACTCCTCTGGCTGCGATTAGAGGACATGCATCGATGTTAAAGGAAGGCGATTACGGAGAATTAAATAAGAACGCATTGAGCGCAGTTGATTATATGTACGATTCTAGCGTTAGAATGATAAAATTAGTAAATAGTTTATTAAGTGTTAGTCGTTTAGAAAGGGGAAAAATTGAAATAAATATTCAGAAAATATCTATTGAAAAAATGATAGAAGAATGTATTGAAGATGTTTCCATGGTTGCCAAAGAAAAAGGAATTTATTTAAAATATAAAAAGAATTTAAGTTTACTTCCAGAAATAAGTGGTGACTACGAAAAAATTAAAAATGCCATTTCCAACATTTTAAACAATGCTGTTCTGTATACTATTAAGGGGGGGGTAACAATAAAATCTTATTTAGATAATAATCATGTAAAGATTGAAATAAAAGATACCGGGGTTGGAATAGATAAAGAAGATTTAAAAAAGATATTCGAAAGCTTTTCAAGAGGAAGAGGAGGGATAGAACTTTATACTCAAGGAACAGGACTCGGTCTTTATGTTGCCAGAAGTTTTATCGAAATACATAATGGAAAAATTACAGCTTTTTCTAATGGAAGAAACAAAGGAAGTATTTTTACAATAGAATTACCCATAAAGTCGAATATTAAAAAACACCAAGTTTTTAATATAATGTCTTAACATTATGAAGAAAATATTAATTATAGAAGACGAGAAAATATTATCAGAAATGTATAAATTTAAATTTGATAAAGAGGGCTATGAAGTTATTAATGCTGTAGAGGTTAAAGAAGCGTTAAGATTAGCAGATAGTGAAAATCCAGATTTGATTATATTAGACATTCTTTTACCCAAAGAAAGCGGTATTAATTTCCTTGAAAAGTATAAAGGAGAAGCTCCAGTAATAGTTTTATCAAATTTTGATGATAGTGAAACAAAAAAGAAAGCATTCTCTTTGGGGGCTAAAGATTATATGATTAAGTCAAACTTTGATCCGAAAGAAGTTTTATCTAAAATCGAATCATATTTACAAAATTAAAAAAATGAAGCAAAAAGACTGGTTGTTTATTATCCTAATTTTAGTTATGACAACTTTCTTCAGACCAGAAGAAAGTGTTTTCGCTAACGAGAATAAAACATTTTTTATTCCTTTTGAAGAGCATTCTCTTTTTAGGCCCTATCCTAAGAAAAATAGTAATTTAGAGCTAAGTGCATCTAGCTATTTATCTGTTTTAGTTGATGGTAATGGAGAAAAGGTATTATTTTCAAAGAACATTAATGAAAGAAGATCCATAGCTTCGTTAACTAAACTAATGACAGGTATTATAGTTTTAGAGAACTTTAATTTAGAAGAAAGAATATCTATTTCCAAAAAATCAGTTAATACTTTTGGCACAATGGGACAGTTAAAAGATGGGGAAGCTATCTTGGCTAGAGATTTGTTAGATGTTATGCTTATTGAATCAAGTAATGATGCTGCAGAAGCTTTTGCTGAAAGCATAGGAAGAGATAAATTTATTAAACTCATGAATAAAAAAGCTTCTCAAATAGGAATGAAGGATACTCTTTTTGTTAATCCCAGCGGACTTGATTTTGACTATAGTAATGTTTCTAATATTAGCGATTTAAAAAAACTTGTGACTTATGTTATTGATCAATATCCTTTGATTTATCAAATATTATCCATTAAAGAAAAAGATTTATATAACAATAATGTTTTTCATCATAAAATGATTACAACGAATGTATTGTTGTATGAAAATAATGGCTATATCTGGGGAAAGACAGGATATACTGTTAAGGCTGGGGAATGTATTATCCTTTTAATGAAGAGGCCCTTTTCAAACAAGGAAAATAGTTATATCATTAATATAATCATTAATTCTAATGAACGTTTTAAAGATGCTAGAATAATGGAACAATTAATTAAAGAATCATTTTATTGGTAAATATGTCAATATTCACTTTTAATGCAATTAAAATAGTATCATTGGCTTTTTTTTCATCTGTAATCTCAATTATTATTGCTAATTTTTTAATTAATTTTTTGTATAAAATAAAGTTTTGGAAGAAAAAAGCAAGAAGTATAACTATTGATGGAAAAGAAGCAGATGTTTTTCTTTCCTTGCACAAAGAAAAAGAAACAACAGTCCCTAGGGGAGGAGGAATTATTATTTGGCTAAGCATGATTATAGTCCTTCTTTTAATCTTTATTCTTAATTTATTTTTTGATATCTGGTGGATTAAAGATTTAAACTTTTTGTCAAGAGAACAAACATGGATTCCCATCTTTGCTTTAATTACTGCTTCAATTATTGGATTGATTGATGATATTTTAGTTGTTTATGGAAAAGGAAAATATGTGGGTGGAGGATTAAAATTCAGAACAAGATTTTTATTGGTTTGTATAATTGGATTAATTGGAGGCTTGTGGTTCTATTACAAACTTGGTTGGTCATCAATTCATGTTCCAATGTTGCTTAACTTTCCCAATGGTTTTGATTTAGAATTGGGTATTTGGTACATTGTATTATTTATTATTGTTTGTTTAGCTTCTTGGGCGAGTGGAGTAGTTGATGGAATAGATGGCCTATCTGGAGGCGTATTTAGCTCCATATTCGGAGCTTTTGCAATTATTGCTTTTGCTCAAGGACAAATTGAATTAGCTAGTTTTTGCGCAGTCATATTGGGAACTTTATTTAGTTTCCTTTGGTTTAATATACCGCCAGCTAAATTTTATATGGGAGAGACCGGAATTTTAGGATTGTCTATTACAATGGCAGCCATTGCTTTTATAACCAACTCAGTTGTTGTCTTGCCGATTATCGCTGGTATTTTAGTGATTGAAACCGGTTCAGTAATAATTCAATTATTATCAAAGAAGTTTAGGAAAAAGAAAATTTGGCTATCAACTCCAATTCATCATCATTTGGAAGCAACTGGATGGACTGGTCCTCAAATCACAATGCGTTTTTGGATAGTTGGCGTTGTCTTAGCTTTATTGGGCGTTTCAATACGATTACTGACATGAAATATCCTGTATTTACATACGAAAAATATTCTTTTAAAAAGATAGGCAAGGATCTTGAGGTTAGCTTTGTTTTTAAAACAGGGGATATTGTGTTTAATCCTAAATTGATTATTAAAAATGTTAAAGCAAAAAAAGACATTTCTAATTTAGTTTTTAATTTAGGATTGATTGAAATGTTTAGCTACTGGAAAGCAGTTTGTTCTCCAAAGATTATAATTGAGTGCGGATATCTTGATAATTTTCAGAAAAAGTGGTGGCAAAAATTATTAACCAAGGGGATGGGACAATTCTTTTATGAAAACAAATTAAAATTTATTAATGTTTCAATTGAAACTAAAGGAAAGAAGATTAATAAAAAAATTAATATTAAAGGAGATAAAGCAATGGTTTTGATTGGAGGAGGAAAAGATTCTGCAGTTGCTTTAGAATTAGCTAAAAAAGCGAAAAAGAATGTTTCCTGTTTTGCCTTAAACCCAACAAAACAGGTGATAAGAATGACCAAGGGGTGCGAATTGATTGTTGTTAAAAGAGAAATTTATAAAAAGCTTTTGAAGATGAATAGACAAGGATTTTACAATGGACATACACCATTTGTCGCTTACTTATCCTTTTTAAGCTTAATTGTTTCTGCTTTATTTGATAAAAAGTATATTATTTTAGGTAATGAAGAAAGTTCTAATGAAGGTAATGTTAAATATTTAGGTAAAGAAGTTAATCATCAATACTCAAAGACTTTTGAATTTGAAAACGATTTTAGAGAATATACTACTAAATATTTATCTGATGCTAATTATTTTAGTATTCTAAGGCCTTTTTATGAATTACAGATTGCTCAGATGTTTTCTAAAATGCCTAAATATTTTAACATATTTTTAAGTTGCAACGAGTCTCAAAGAACTTACTCTGGTACTAAAAAGAAAACTGGAAAGTGGTGCGGAGCATGCCCTAAATGTCTTTTTGTTTTTGTTGCTTTGTATCCTTTTGTTGAAGAGAAACATTTGATAAAAATATTTAAAGAAAACTTACTTGATAAAAAAGAATTGATTCCATTAATGATGGAACTTTTAGGAGAAAAGAACATTAAGCCTTTTGAGTGTGTAGGAACTCGTAAGGAAACATTGGTTGCATTTTATTTATCTTGGAAGAAGAATAAGAAATTAGCATTATTAAAACACTTTGAGAAGAAGGTGCTTAATAAATATCCTCAGATAGAAAAATATTCAAAAGAAATAATGGGGCATTGGGGTAAGAATAATTTACCTAAAGGTTTTGACGTTGGTATAATGGATTTATGAATAAGAGTTTTACTCTCATAGAAATATTAATAGTAATTGTAGTAATTGGAACGCTTTCTGCTTTTATTTTGATTGGCATGAGTTCGATTACTGATTCTGCAAATATTACTAAAGGAAAAGCCTTTTCTGATTCTTTAAGAAATTCATTGTTAACTAATCTTGTTTCAGAGTGGAAGTTAGATGAAGGAACAGGAACACAAATAAAAGATTCGTGGGGAATTTCTGCTAACGGAAATTTTGGCTGTTATGGAACGGGTTGTGCCAATCCTCAATGGAAATTAAGTTCTTGTGTTTCTGGATCTTGCATAGAATTTGATTGTTTAAGGAATTATGGTGATCCAGATGGATCAGCAGGAAGCTACGTAAGAATAGAACAAAATAGTGATATTAATTTATCAGCAAACAAGCCGTTTACGTTAGAGTATTGGATAAAATTTAATAGATTTATTGTTGGAGATTATGTAGGAACAGTGATGAAGGGATCTTTTGGATCTTCTTATGGGCATCTTACAACTGGAAGGAATATAATAGTCTATACAGATGATGATACTGGGGCAGAGCTTCAAGTTGTTAATTTTTTTGATAGCGGAGAGGTTAATAAATGGGTGCATATAGTTCAAACTTATGACAGTAATCAAAAAATAATAATTTATAAAAATTCTAAAACATCAACTGGATATCAAAGTGGAACAGGAATTGAATTAACAATCAATGCCTCCCCCTTATTTTTAGGAACAAATGCAGGAACAATATATTTCTTTGACGGTTTTCTAGATGATGTAAGAATATATAAAGAAGCTCTTGTTTCTTTTAAGATTAAAAAAAACTACTACATTGGTATTAATAAATTATTTAAAAATAAAGAAATATCAATCATAGAATTTAATCAAAGATTAGCAGAATTAAGATACAGTCTAGCAAACAATGAATAAATCATTTACTTTAATTGAAATATTGGTAGTAATAGTTGTAATTGGAACACTTTCTGCCTTTATTTTAGTTGGCATAGGTTCAATCAATAATTCAGCAGACATGACTAAAGGTAAGGCATTTTCTAATTCTTTAAGAAATTCATTGTTAATGAATTTGGTTGGGGAATGGAAATTTGATGAAGGATCAGGACAAAATCTTTCTGATTCTTGGGGACCTAATGCAGCTTTTTTAGGAAACAACGATACCGTTGAAGCTACAGATCCAGCTTGGGTTTCTTCTGAATGTGTTTCTGAAAATTGTCTCAGTTTTGACGGTATAGACGATACTGTTAATTGTGGAAATAATTCTGTTTTTGATATAACGGGATCGGTAACCCTAGAGGGTTGGGCAAAATATAAATCTGACGCGGCAAGTTATAAGGGAAGCATTGTTGGCCAACCAATTGCATATATATTAAATTTTGATCTAGGAAGAACTCTTTATTTTAATTTAAGAAATTCTGCAGATACTTGGTTTTGTGCTACCTATTCTCCGGTTTTATCACAAGATTTTTTAAAAAAGTGGCATCATTATGTTGGAACGTGGAATAAAGAAACTGGATTTAGATATTTATATATTGATGGAAAATTACAAAATACTCCAGCTAGTTGCGGGACATATGATTTAAAAGTAACAAATGATCAAGTTGTAATTGGAAATGTTTGGGGTAATTGGCCCATGCCCGGATTTTTGGATGAAATAAGAGTGTATAAGGAGTTTTTATCTTTATCTCAAGTCCAAGAAAATTATTATTCCGGAATAAATAAATTGTTTAAAAATAATCTCATTACGCAAAAAGAATATAAGGACCTCATGGTGGAGAATTAAATTGACAATGATATGTATTTATTGTATAATTAAATTACCTTGAAAACTAAAGAGGGATTTAGTTGAAAGAGAAAATTATTCTTATTGCCATTGAAGGATGGTCTGAAAATGGAGCAGAGTGGAATTATTCTTTGCTCAGAGAGGAACTTAAAAGTTTACCTATTAAAATAGTGGTTCCCAGCTACCTAGATGCAAAGGGGAAATTTAGTAGGTTCCGATCTCATAGAACAGTAGAAGAATACGCCTCAAAAGTAGAGAAGGTAATTCTTGCTGAAAGGCGGGAAAATCCAAATGCCAAGATATATGTTCTTGGCCACAGTTTGGGCGGAGTAATCGCAAGATATCTTTGCTCTAAGAATTTTCTCCCAGAAGAGTATATGATTCTTGCTGGGACACCGAATCTTGGAATTAACTTTGGCTTTTTCAAGAATTCCATATTAAAAATTCTTGCAAAGATTTGCAATGTCCCAGCATTCTTCCAGCTTCTTGAAGGAAGCAAGTTCATTTATACTTTAAACATATTTGGAATTCCTTCCAAAGCCCACTATATCTTTGGAGAAGAAGATAGTGTTGTTTCTCGGGCATCAAGCGACCCGCTAAAAATCGGAATAAGTGTTCCTAATTGTGGACACAAGCTCTTTCCAAGAGAAAAAGAAAAACTGGAATCTAGCGCGATCCCAGTCATTAAAAGAATACTCGAAAAAGGTCTCGAGAATAAATAAAGGCCTTTTTTTATTTAATCCCTTATTTTAAACTTTCCTTCTAGTTTTTTCATCTTTTCTACAATACCACCATATTCTAGTTCACTATAAGGGAGCATAGCATTGCCGAAAAATCCTTGTTTTCTAATCTCAAGAGCTTTTTTGCTAATATTATCTCTAATATGATCCCAGAAAGGATGATCAAAAGCATCTACTGCTTCTGTTAGTATTCCATTATGAACGCAGTATGCAGCGCAAGAAACCAAAGGAGGTCCGTCAAAGAAAGAAGTAGGACACATTTGCTTAACTGGCATTAATGGTCCAGTATGACTGCCCCTCATGAATCCTGCAACATATGGACCAATATGATATGGAGCTAATATTTCTCCGGTTGCTGGAAAAGCTCCTTGAGTTCTAACCAATAAAATGGGGTCGTCTTTGCCAGTATATTTTCCAGCAATGTTTCTTAGTCTTGTTGTGCTTACTGCTGCTGCTTTTTCTCCATTTTCTCTAGACACTATTTTTTCAACAACAAATCTTTCTGGGTCTCTTAGCAAAGCAGCAATATCATATGTTTCTTCTGGTGCATTGAGCGAAATTACTTTATCTGCGTCAATGTATGAAACATCCATTATATCAAATTGAAAACCTTTAGCCATATTAGGAGAAAGAATTAATCCAGAACAGTACATTGGGTCATTGAAGCCCAAATAAAGGGGTAAATTATATGCTCCGGGGTCTGTTTTATCAGCTGCAAAGAATAGAAATGGTTCATTTGGCCTTTCAATAAATTCCATTTCACAAACAGCAGGTCCAAGGCCTTTTACATTTCCAGAAAAAGAATCTTTTAATAAATCTTGACCAGCGCCATATAGTCCTTGGTCAAAAGCAATATCTGTCCCAAACTTAAAAGCATCCCAAGCTAAATGATGAATATCATCATTATTTTCTCCTCTAGTGTGAGTGCAAAGAATAGCAATATCATCTCCAGTAAATGTTATTCTATAATCAATTAATAAATCTTTTTGATTTTGTTCTACGTATTGTTTTACTGCATCAACTAATCTTTGGCTTGGTTTAATGTGTCCACCAATACTTCCAATGTCAGCTTTAATAGCAGTAATTGTTGTTTTTTGTCCTTGTTGTTTTTCCATGTTTTTAAAATTATTATTATTGTTTATTATAAAACATAAATTGCAAAAAAGCAAAACTTTTATTCTGTCCCTTTTTGTGTTAAAATGCTCTCAATGAAGATTAAAGACTTAAAAAACAAGAGAATATTAATTTTGGGTTTTGGTTTAGAGGGAAAGAACACTCTTCATTTTTTAAGAAAGGAATTTCCTAAAAAAGAATTATCTGTTGCTGATGAAAAAGACATAAGAGATCCTAAAATAAAAAATATTAATTGGATTATTGGAAAAGAGTATTTAAAATTTTTAAATGATTTTGATGTAATTATTAGGACACCTGGAATTGCTTTAAAGAAAATAAAAACTAAGGCAATTATAACCAGTCAAACGGAATTATTCTTAGAAAACTATAAAGGATTGGTTATTGGAATAACGGGAACCAAAGGTAAAAGCACTACATCAGCTTTGATTCATCATATTTTGAAAAAGAATAAATTAAATTCGTATTTAGTGGGCAACATTGAAAATCCTGCTTTGCCTTATTTGAATAAAAAAAATGCAATTATTGTATATGAAATGTCTTGTCATCAGTTGGATGGATTAAACATTAGCCCTAAAATCGCAGTATTCTTAAATATCTATAAAGAGCATTTAGATTATTATTCAAGCTTTAAATCATATTTTAATGCTAAAGCAAACATTGCTCTTCATCAAAAAAAAGGAGATAAATTCATATTCAATCCTAAATTTAAGTGGATTGATAATTTAAAGACAAGATCTAAAAAGATCGCCATTTCTAATTACGATAAATTATTTAAAGAAAATCCATGGCTTTTAGATATTACTCATAAGGATAATTTAATTGCTGTTTTTAGGGTTGGAGAATTATTTTTAGGAATAAATCAAATATTAAAAGCCTTGAAAAGCTTTAAAAAATTACCTCATAGGTTAGAACATTTTGGAGATTATCAGGGAATTGATTTTTATGATGATTCTATTTCAACAATTCCAGAATCAACAATCTATGCTTTAGATAAATTAGGAGAAAACGTAGAGACCCTGATTGTAGGAGGACTGGATAGAGGAATTGATTTTAAGAAATTAAGCCAAAGAATTAATAAAAGCAAAATCAAAACATTAATTCTTTTCCCTGAATCAGGAGAGAAAATACGCAAAGGAATAAAAAGAAAGATTAATTATTATCCTGTTTCTTCTATTAAAGACGCTGTTAATATTTGTTTTGAAAAAACTAATCAAAACAAGATATGTCTTTTGTCTCCTGCTTCTCCTAGTTATAATATGTTTAAAAATTTTAAAGAAAGGGGAGATCTATTTAAAAAATACGTAAGAGAGTATGAAGAATAAACCCAATCCATCTTTAGCTATTGTTATTGCTTTATTAGTCATAATAGGCATTTTAGCTTTAACAACAGTCACTGTTCCAGCATCATTAAAAATCAATAAAGATGCTAGTTATTACTTATTTCATCAATTGCTTTATGGTTTTTTGCCAGGAATTATTTTAGGGCTTTTCATTTATTTCAAAATTTCTTTAAATCTATTGAAAAAAGTAGCTTTTCCCTTATTTCTAATTTCTTATTTCCTAATGTTCTTAGTTCTGATTCCAGGAGTCGGAAGAGCTGAGCTGGGTGCAGCTAGATGGTTAGACGTGGGCCCATTTAGTTTTCAACCATCAGAGCTTTTAAAAATATCCACTATATTATATCTATCTGCTTTATTAAGCTCATTAAAACAAAGGAATCTTTTTACTACTTTTTTGTTTTTTGTTGGATTAATTTTTCTAGCTCTAATTGTTCAGAAGAATTTAAGTACTTTGATTATCATATCTTGTATTTCTTTTGTTATTTTCTTTTGCGCTAAAACTTCAATTAAACACAATGCTATACTTTGGGGTTTAAGTCTTTTGGGTTTTTTGACGATGATTCTACTTACTCCTTTTAGAATGCAGAGATTGATGACTTATTTAAATCCCAATGAAGATGTTTTAGGAGCAGGATATCAAACTCAGCAGTCATTGATTTCAATTGGTTCTGGAGGATTATTTGGTGCTGGATTGGGCTTTAGTGCTCAAAAATATGGATTCGTGCCTCAAGCAATGTCTGATTGCATATTTGCTGTTTTTGCAGAGGAAACTGGATTTTTTGGAGCCTTTTTCCTTATCGCTTTGTTTCTGTCTTTTACATATATTTGTTTTTCTTTATATAAAAAAGAGTCTGACATGTTTTCTAAATTAATAATTATTGGTGTTGGCTCTTGGTTTTCGATCCAAGCGTTTATGAATATTGGAGCCATGATAAACATTGTTCCTTTGAGTGGAACACCTTTGCCATTTCTAAGTTATGGCGGATCGCATATAATTGTTGAATTAATTGCTTGTGCAATACTTTTAAAAGCTTCATCAAGACAATCCCACTTGTTAAAAACCTAAAAAAATACTATATTTATAATATATGAAAATTATATTCACAGGCGGAGGAACAGGCGGTCATATTTTTCCTATTATTGCAGTTTCTAGAGCCATCAAAAGAATCGGACCTTCTCGCGGTTTAGATTTTATGTATCTTGGACCAGAAGACAATTTTTCTAAATCAGCCCTTGAAAAAGAAGGCATTTATCCTCAATATATTTTGTCAGGAAAAATTAGAAGGTATTTTTCAATACCAGCTTTTTTTGAGAATATTGTTGATGTTCTATTCAAAATTCCTTTAGGCATAATTCAAGCATTTTATACTATTGTTAAGAATCCTGCTGTTTTGGTTTTTAGTAAAGGAGGTTATGGGTCTGTACCAACAGTTATTGCTGCCTGGTTTTTGGGTATTCCCATATTCCTTCATGAATCTGACATTTCTCCAGGATTGTCTAATAAGATTTTAAGCAAATTTAGCAAGCAAATATTTGTTTCTTTTCCAGTTAAAGAAACAGAATATTTTCCTGTAGATAAAATGATCAAAGTAGGCAATCCGACTAGAGACAGTCTTTTATGGGGAGACAAAGAAAAAGCAAAGAAGATATTTAATCTTAAGGCTCAGAAACCCGTAATATTAGTTTTAGGAGGGTCTCAAGGAAGCCAGAGAATCAATGACTTAATTTTAGGAGTATTGTCAGAATTGCTTAAGACTTATGAAATCATTCACCAAACAGGAGATTATGATTTTGAAAGAGTCAAAACACAAGCCAATGCTTTTCTTTATGAATCAGCTAAACAGGAATATCATGCCTATGGCTTTATTTCTGAAGACGATTTAAAGCATGCTTATACTGCAGCTGATTGTGTAATATCAAGAGCAGGTTCTGGCATAATTTTTGAATTAGCAATCTTAAAAAAGCCTAGTATTCTGATTCCCTTACCTGAATCAGCTCAAAATCATCAAACTAAAAATGCTTATGCTTATGCAAAATACAATGCTTGTGTTGTTCTAGAAGAAAACAATCTATCACCCAATTTCTTTTTAAAGAAGATTAACAATATTTTTGAAACCAATCAGCTTGAACAAATGAGAAGAGGTGCAGAAAGTTTTACCTCTCCATATGCAGCAGACACTATTGCTAAATATTTAATAGAATATATATCAAAATGACCCCAAGAAAAGAAGAAAAAAGAATGCGCACTAGATTTGCTCCGTCACCAACAGGGCCAGTTCATATTGGAGGAATAAGAACAGCTTTGTTTAATTATTTGTTTGCTAAAAAAAATCAAGGCGATTTTATTCTAAGAATAGAAGATACTGATAAAGAACGTTCAAAAAAAGAATGGGAAGAACAATTACTCAAGGCTATTAAATGGTTTGGTTTAAATTGGGATGAAGGACCTGTTTTTTCAGAGCAAAAAGAAATAGGGGAAAGTTATATGGGCGACCATGCTCCTTATAGACAAAGCGAAAGAGGGGAATTGTATAGAAAGTATTTACAAAAGTTAATTGATGAAGGAAATGCATATTATTGTTTTTGCTCTAAAGAAGAGGTTGAGTCTCAAAAGCAATACTTAATGTCAATCGGAGAGCCTCCTGTTTATCTGGGTAAATGTAGAACCTTAAGCAAAAGCCAAGTTGAAGATAATTTAAAACAAGGAAAAGAATGCGTAATTAGATTTAGGACTCCAGAAAATATCCATATTAAATTTAAAGACCTGATTAGAGGAGAAATAGAGATTGATTCTGGAACAATGGGAGATTTTGTTATTGCTAAAGATTTAGACACCCCGTTATATAATTTTACTTGCGCTGTTGATGATGCAGAAATGGAAATATCACATGTAATTCGCGGAGAAGATCATATTTCAAATACCCCCAAGCAAATATTATTATTAAGAGCATTTGGTTTTGACGAGCCCAAATATGCTCATCTTCCATTAATTTTAAATCCAGATAGAAAAAAGCTTTCCAAAAGAGATGGGAAAACATCAGTAAATGAATATATAGAAGAAGGATATTTAAAAGAATCTTTGCTTAATTTTATTGCTTTATTGGGCTGGAATCCAGGGGACAACAGAGAAATATTTTCTCTTGATCAATTGATTAAAGAATTTTCTTTAGAAAAGATACAGAAAGCTGGAGCAGTTTTCAATATTGATAAGTTGGATTGGATTAACGGATTATACTTAAGAAAAAGATCAATCAGAGAATTAACCATAGCTTGTCTTCCATTCTTAGATAATTTTATTGAAAAAACTTCAATGGAGACATTTAGAATAAAGGAAACCGGAGAAGAAGTAACAATCGAGTGGCTAGAGAAAATAATTCTTCTATATCAAGAAAGATTAAAGAAATTAAAAGAAATAGGGGAGATGATAGATTTGTTTTTAAAAAAAGAAATAAATTATGACAAAACATTGCTTAAATGGAAAGAAATGGACGATAATCAAATTATCCAATCTTTAGAATCCTCTCTTAAAATTATTTCTCAAATTGAAGATTTTAATCATGAAAAGATTCAAGAAGAATTATTTAAAGAAGCAGAAAAAATGGAGAACAAAGGAAATTTACTCTGGCCATTAAGAGTTGCTTTAACAGGGAAAAGTAACTCTGCTCCTCCCTTTGAAATAGCAGAGGCATTGGGAAAAGAAAAAACAATTCAAAGAATTAAAAAAGCAATAAGATTAATAAAATCATGAACAATAAATTATTTGTTATTATCTTTGTTTTTCTTTTTGTTGGCTTATCATGCTATGCCAGCAATGAATATGTCGATTCTTTTATTGAAAAAATAATGTATTTAAAAGATTGGTTTCTTAAAGTAGATAATGTAAAAGAAGAATTTGAAAGGGAGATAGAAGAGTTAAAAGGAGAATTACCAGGGTTAATTATTAAAATAAAAGGATTGTTGCCTGATAAATAATATTAATGTATAGTTAGAATATGATTAAAAAGATTGCCAAATTAGCTAATTTGATTATTGATGATAAAAAACTAGAAAAAGATTTTTCTTCTATTTTAGAATATGTAAACAAATTAAAGGAAGTTGACGTGTCTGGAATAGAAGATACGTCTAATTTATCAGATAATGTCAACATATTCAGGAAAGACATTGAGCAAAGAAAGGAAACAAAAGAAATTATTGATTTAATTCCAGAGAAAGAAAATAATTATTTAAGAATTAATGAAATATTTGAAGAAAATGACTGATTTAACAAATTTAACAATCAAACAAGCTCATCAAGGATTAAAAGAAAAGCAATTTTCTTCTGTTGAATTAACTCAATCTTATTTGGATCGAATACAAGAAAAAGATAAAGATATCAAAGCATATTTAACAATTACCTCTGAACTAGCTTTGAATCAAGCTAAAATAGCTGATGAAAAGATTAAAAAAGGAGAAATTAATATTTTAACTGGAATACCCTGCGCCATAAAAGACAACATAATGATAAAGGGAGTGCGATGTACTGCTGGTTCTAAATTTTTAGAACAATATGTTTCTCCATATAATGCAACAGTAATTGATAAACTTGAAGGAGCAGTATTTCTAGGCAAAACAAACCTTGATGAGTTTGCCATGGGTTCTTCTTGTGAGAAATCAGCATATTTTCCTACTCATAATCCTAATGATTTAGAAAGGGTTCCAGGAGGGTCTTCAGGTGGTTCTGCTGCAGCAGTTGCTGCAAATGAATGTGTTTTTGCTTTAGGATCTGATACAGGAGGGTCAATTAGACAGCCTGCTTGTTTTTGTGGGATTACGGGTTTAAAACCTACCTATGGCACTGTTTCCAGGTATGGTCTTATTGCTTTTGCTTCTTCGTTAGATCAAATAGGACCAATGACTAGAAATATTGAAGATGCAGAAATTGTTTTTAGTGCTATTAAAGGATTGGACCCAATGGATTCTACTAGTTCAGATAAAAGCATTAATAAAGAAATTAAAAAGATAAAAATTGGAGTTCCAAAAGAGTATTTTGCCCAAGGACTTGATCCTAAAATCGAAGAATCAGTTAGAAATGCAATTTCTTTTTATGAAAAACAAGGAGCAGAGATAATAGAAATTAGTTTACCTCATACTGAATATGCTTTAGCTTGCTATTATATTATTGCTCCTTCTGAAGCAAGTGCTAACCTAGCTAGATTTGACGGAATAAGATATGGAAAAGTTTCTTCAGGCGAGAACTTAATGGATTATTATTTACAGAATAGAACCAAAGGATTTGGAGAAGAAGTAAAGAAAAGAATAATTTTAGGAACATACACTTTATCAGCTGGTTATTATGATGAATATTACAAGAAAGCATTAAAAGTAAGAACATTAATTAAACAAGACTTTGAAAAAGCTTTTGAAAAAGTAGATGTGATTATTGGTCCCACTTCTCCTTGCTTGCCTTTTAAGATAGGAGAATTGATTGATGATCCCTTGGCCATGTATTTATCAGATATTTATACTGTATCAGTTAATCTAGCAGGACTTCCTGCAATTTCAATACCTTGTGGGAAAAGCAATGGATTGCCAATTGGCATGCAAATTATTGCTCCTGCTTTTATGGAAAATAATTTATTTAATATAGCAAAAATATATGACAATAGAAGAGATTAATTCTTTTTTAACTTCATCTGAGCTTTATCAATTTCTTTTTCCTTTGAAATTAGTTTTTATTATTCTCTCAGCAGTAATGATATATTTAATTATTTATTATTTTTTCAAACAGAAATTTCTATTAGGAGAATCTAAAAGAAAGTTTAACAATCTTTTATCTTCCCAGCATTTTAATTATCAATTGGATTTATTAAATCAGTGGAAAGAAATACAAGAATTATTACCAAAAGAAAATCAAGTTGATTATAAGTATATTGTTTATAAGGCCTGTAATTTATTCTATGAAGTTTTAGAAATATTGAATTTAAGCGATAGAGATATAGAGGAATTAAGTGAAAAGCAGGTTCCGAATATAGGGAAAATGCAAGAATTAGTTAAATTAGCGAACGATTTAAAAGAGGATCCGACAATTGCAGTTGAGATTTCAAAAGTAAAAGAGCTTGTTGTTTATCTTGGTCAAACAATAGATAAATTAAAAATATTATAATAATTAAATAATAAACATATGTGGGGATATATAATAGTTTTTTTATTAATAATTGTTTTGGGTTCAATAAGACAAGTTAACCAGTATGAAAATGGTGTTAAGTTTACTTTAGGTAAATTCTCAGGAATAATGCAGCCAGGATGGAACATTGTTCTACCTATATTTCAGTCATATCAAAAAATAGACATGAGGGTAAAAGCAGTAGATGTTCCAGATCAAGAGGCAATTACCAGAGACAATATTTCAGTTAAGGTTAATGCTGTTATTTATTATAAGGTTCGTTCTGCAGAGCTAGCTCTTCTTGCAGTAGAAAACTTTTATTACGCTGTTTCACAATTAGCTCAAACAACAATGAGAAATGCAGTTGGTCAGGTTGAATTAGATGAATTACTCTCTCAAAGAGACAAGGTTTCTGAAAACATAAGATCAATTATTGATGAGGCTTCTGATCCATGGGGTATTAGTGTTGACAATGTTGAATTAAAAGATATTACCCTTCCAGAAGAAATGAAAAGAGTTATTGGTAAGCAAGCAGAAGCAGAAAGGGAAAAAAGAGCTGTTATTATTAAAGCAGAAGGAGAGGTTGTTGCTGCTAGCAATATGGCTAAAGCAGCTGAAATTCTTTCTTCTTCAGGAGGAGCTCTTCATTTAAGAACCCTTCAGTCAATTAATGATATTAGTTCAGATCAATCAAATACAGTTGTTTTTGCTATTCCATTAGAAGTATTAAGAGCTTTTGAGAAATTAGGGAAATAACCCTTGATTTTATTTCTTTTTCTGCTAAAATGCATGTATTATAGCGGTTTAGAGGAGTAGTACCTCGCCAGTCTCATAAGCTGGAGACCCTAGTGCAATTCTAGGAACCGCAACATGTTTGTTTTTGGGCTTCTCATTGTCATTTTAGAGCCTGAGTAGCTCAGTGGTTAGAGCGTTCGTTTCATAAGCGAAAAGTCGTGGGTTCGATTCCCACCTTAGGCACAGATATGGATCCGTAGCGAAATTGGTTATCGCGCCTCCCTGTCACGGAGGAGACTGCCGGTTCGAGCCCGGTCGGGTCCGCAAAATATTGCTTTAACCTTTTTTTAATGATAAAATATTCTAATGAATAAGAGTTTTACTTTAATAGAAATATTAGTAGTAATAGTTGTAATTGGAATACTTTCCGCTTTTATTTTTGTTGGCACAAGCTCTATTACCAATAGTGCTAATATTGCTAAATCTCAAGCATTCATTGAATCAGCAGATCAATCATTATTGTTATCAAGAATGTCTAATTGGAAACTTAACGAATCATCTGGAATTACAATATACGATTCTTGGGGAAATAGTGAAGGAACATTAAGTGGTACTCCTTATCCAGAAATTAAAAATTCTGGATGTGTTTCTAATAATTGTTTAAATTTTAATGGAAGTACCGCTTATGTTAGTTTAAATGCCTTTCCTAATATCTCTAATTTATCTTCATATACAATATCTGCATGGGTTAAAATTACTACAGGAGGAAGCACTCAGCAAGCTTTAGGGTTTGGTTCCTCTTCAACTAATGCACCGATAACTAATATAGGGGTGGATTCTGCCAATAAACCAATATTTCAACATCGCGACGATCTTAGTAATATAGCATTTGTTCATGGAGAAAATACAATTAATGACAATAAATGGCATCTTATTAACGGAATTAGATATTTATCAAATAATCATAGAATATTTGTTGATGGTGTTCTGCAACTAGAAACAGACCCAGATACAGTGGGCACAACTACTGTTAATTTAGCTGCAATAGGGGTGTTACCAAGAGCAGCCTTAACTTATTTTTGGAATGGCTTAATAGATGATGTTCGCGTATACAATCAATCAATTTCAAGCTCTTACATTGAGCAATATTATTATTTAGGAATTAATAAATTATTTAAGAGCAAAGAAATTACTTTTCAAGAATTCAATCAAAGAATTGTAGAGTTAAGAATTAATTTAGCTGAACAATGAATAAATCATTTACCTTAATTGAAATATTGGTTGTTATTATTGTCATTGGAATACTTTCTGCATTTATTCTTGTTGGAATGAGCTCTATCACTAGTAACGCTAACACTACCAAAATTAAAGTATTTATTAATTCAATAGATAATTCATTATTAACATCCAGGGTATCTTATTGGAGCTTAAATGGAAACGCCAACGATTCTTGGGGTACAAATAATGGAACCCTTGTTGGGCCAACACATCTTCCAGTATTAAAAACTGGTTCCGATTGTATTATTGAATCTTGTTATGAATTTGATGGAAGCGAAGATTATATAAGCTGTGGGAATGGGTTAAATAATATTTACAATGAAGATGTTTTTAGTTTAACAATGTGGGTTTACAAACAAAGCACTGGAACCGTTAAGGCTTTATTTACCAATAGAGACGTTGCTACTGTAGGAAACATATTTATATTTAAATCTGCCACAGAATATCTTGTTTGTGATTTATACGATGCTTCATCAATAAGGTGGACTACAACATATCAACTACCAAGTAATATTTGGACTTCTGTTGTTTTTGTTCATAACGGAACAAATACAATATTATATATTAATGGAGTTCAAAAAGATTCAACTAGTTCTCAATCAACAGCATCTTTTCCGGGCACTTCAACTTATGGAACATTTATTGGCAGAGACTCTCAATCAGCTCAATATTTTTGGCAAGGGAAAATAGATGATGTTCGTATATATAATCAAGCTATTTCGACTTCTACGATAGAACAAAATTATTTTTTAGGTTTAAGCAATCTTTGCAAGAATGAAATATTGAGTAAAACAGAATATGTTCAAAAAATTAATCAATTTAGAAATCATTTAGTAAATAATGAATAAATCTTTTACTTTAATTGAAATATTGGTCGTTATAGTTGTAATTGGAATTCTTTCTGCTTTTATTTTAGTTGGTATAAGCTCTGTTACTAATAGTGCTAATATTGCTAAAGGAAAAGCATTTTCCAATTCTCTTAGAAATTCTTTATTGATGAGTATTATGTCTGAATGGAAAATAGACGATGTTTCTGGAACTGGGGCCAACGATAATAAAAGCAATATAAATGGAACAATTCAAGGACTAACTAATACGTCAGCAGGATACGGAGACAATAATACTTCTGGTTGGATGAGTGCTACCAATTGTATATCTGGAACCTGTCTTAAATTCAATGGTAGTCAATCTATTTCTTTTGTTTCTTCTTTTCCGGCAATAGGAGACAATAGTTTTACTTGGGAAGCATGGGGAAAAACGCAAGTTTATGATTCTAGTAGAGCGATAATAAGGCTTTCGGTTGCTGGTATTACAAATTGGAATGGAAGACTTAATTTTCCTCACAGTACATCAAATAAAGCATTAATGTATGTCAGAAATTCTTGTTATAGATATTCTTCAACAATTATCAATGATAACAAGTGGCATCATGTTGTTGGTGTAATGGACAGATCGAAAACAACACCAGACATATATGTTGATGGAAAGATTGATAATTATGGTACTGGCTCTAGCGCAGAATGCTCTACTATAGGATCAATTCCAGCAGGAGAACTAACCTTGGGATATAGTAGCTATAATGGAGGAATGGATGAAATTAAAATGTACAATGAAGCTGTCCCGGTCTCGAGAATAGCGCAAAATTACTATACCGGATTAAACAATCTTTTTATTAATAACAATATTGGGGCCATTGAATATATGGAGAAAATTGCTCAATTTTAAAGTCAAAAAACATTTGATTTTTATTGAAAAATAAGGTAGAATATATGCATATCATGGACTTTGAAGAAATCAAAAAAACAATAGAAAAAGAGCTTGAAGAAATTAAAAACTCAAAGGAATTGAGAGATTTTTCTAAAAAATACTTAGGTAAAAAGGGAGAAATCAGAAAAATATTTGAAGAAATAAAAGACTTGACTTTAGAAGAGAAAAAAGTAATAGGTCAAGAAATTAACTCTTTCATAAAAGATCTTGATATTAAAGTCGGGGAATTAGGAAAAGTATTAAAAGAAGATTTACCTCAAGAAAAAATTGATATTAATATTCCTCCAGAAAACATTGAAACAGGACATTTGCATCCCATAACTCAAGTTAGAAGAGAAATAGAGAGCACTTTTCAATTAATGGGATTTACTGTTGTCGAGGGCCCAGAAGTAGAGGACACTTGGCACAATTTTGATTCATTAAACATTCCAGAAGGACATCCTGCTAGAGATGCATTATCTTTAGGCAAAACCTTTTATTTAAGAAAAAACCTTGTTTTAAGGAGTCACACTTCTCCTGCTCAGACAAGATACATGAAAAAAATGGGAGCACCATTAAGAATTGTAATTCCGGGAAGGGTTTATCGTTATGAAAGAACTGATGCTTCTCATGAAATAAACTTTTATCAAATTGAAGGATTAATGCTTGACGAGAACATTTCTGTTGCTAATTTAAAAGGAGTATTAGAAAGATTTTTACAAGAATTCTTTAAAAAGAAAGTTAAGATTAGATTAAGACCAAGCTATTTTCCTTTCACTGAACCAAGTTTTGAAATAGATATGAGCTGTGCTGTTTGCTCGGGAGAGGGTTGTCCAGCTTGTAAGAAAACCGGTTGGGTTGAGATATTAGGAGCAGGAATGGTTCATCCTAATGTTATTAAAAATGGGGGATTAGATCCTGAAAAATGGAAAGGGTTTGCTTTTGGTATGTCGATTGATAGATTAACAATGATGAAGTATAAAATCAATGATATTCGTTGGTTTCACAGCGGAAATCTTAAGTTTTTAAAACAATTTTAAAATGATAGTATCATATTCTTGGTTAAATTCATTTTTTAAAAGACCTCTTCCTCAGCCAGAAAAATTAGCTGAGATTTTAACTATGCATTCATTTGAAGTAGAGTCTGTAGAAAGATTAAAGAATGATTGGATTTTAAATATTGACGTATTGCCAGATAGAGCAGGAGATTCTTTGTCTCATATTGGAATTGCTAGAGAATGTGCAGCTATTCTTAATTTAAAAATGGCTTATCCAGAGATTAAGATAAAACAATTTGAAGATAAGAACAAATACAAGGTAAATGTTGAAATTAAAGATAAAAACTGCAAAAGATATTCTGCTAGAATTATTTCTAATGTTAAGGTTAATTCTTCTCCTAAGTGGGTTCAAGATAAATTAAATAACTGTGGAATTAATTCTATTAACAATATAGTTGATGCTACTAATTATGTAATGCTTGAATTGGGCCAGCCTATTCATGCTTTTGATTATGATAAAATAGGAGGACACAAAATAATTGTTAGGCATGCTAAACCAAACGAGAAAATAGTTCTTCTTAATAATAGCGAGTGTATTTTAGATAAAAAAGTAATGGTTATTGCTGATGATAAAAAAGCTTTGGCAATCGCAGGAATTAAAGGAGGAAAAGAAGCAGAAGTTAATTTAGAAACAAAAACAATTGTAATAGAATCAGCTAATTTTGATTCTAAAACAATAGGTCAAACAGCAAGAAGATTAAATTTAAGAACAGACGCATCAGCGAGATTTGAAAATCATTTAGATCCTAACTTAACAGAAGTAGCCTTGAATAAGGTTTGTTATTTAATTAGTGAATGGGCAAAAGCACACGTTTGCCCTGAAATAATTGATATTTATCCTGAAAAAATCAAACCAATTAGAATTAAGCTAGAATTAAGCTTGCTAAACAAGGTATTAGGAATAATTGTTCCTCTAAATGAAATAATTAGTATATTGAATCGTTTAGACATTAAAATAGTTTCTAAAAACAATACAAGTATATTATTAGAAATACCTACTTTTAGGCAAGACTTAACAATTCCAGAAAACATTATTGAGGAAATTGGAAGAATTAATGGTTATGAAAAGATTCCTTCCCTATTGCCTTATTCATTTTTATCTCCTGCAGAAAGAAATAATGAATTGTTTTTAATTAATAAAATCAGAGATATATTTAAAGAGTTGAATTATTCAGAAACATATAATTATTCTTTTATATCTGAAAAAGAAATTAAGGGTTTAAAAGCTGAGCCAATCAATAACCCAGTTAGTAGTTTTTTTAAGTATTTAAGGCCAAGCTTAATTCCTCAGATTGAAAACAATATTAATGAAAATCTTAAATTCTTTAATAATGTAAAAATATTTGAAATAGGTAAAATATTCATTCCAGAAGATAAAAAGATAGAAGAAAAAACAGTGATTAGCGGAGGAACGTCTTTAATGAATTTAGCTAAATTAAAAGGAGAATTATTGTGCGTTTTAGATTATTTAGGTATCAAAGCTTCTTTTAAGGATTTAGAACTAAAAATTAAAGGAGAAAAAGCAGGAGAGATTATTATTAAAGATCACCTTTTATTTCAAATAGAATTTAATATATTACTTAAAAATCAAAAAGAAGAAAAAGAATACGAAAAAATATCATATCATCCAGAAGCAACAAGAGATATATCAGGATTAATAAAAGAAGAAATAGATATAGAAGACATAAAAGATGAAATAAAGTCAAAACAATTAGTTAAAAGCGTCGAATTGTTCGATATATATAAAGGAAAATCTATTGGTCAAGATCTAAAGAGCGTATCAATGCGTATTGTTTTCCAATCAGAAGAAAGAACTCTTGATTCTGAAACTATAGATAAATCTTTAAAAGAAATAATAAAATCTCTTACAGAAAAGTTTAACTGGCAAGAGAGGAAATAATAATATGGCAAAAGAATCATATAGCGCAAAAGATATTTATGTTTTAGAAGGATTGGATCCAGTAAGAAAAAGACCTGGTATGTATATTGGATCAACTGGTGCTCAAGGTTTGCATCATTTAGTTTACGAAGTAGTAGACAACTCTTTAGACGAAGCTTTAGGAGGATATTGTGATAAAATAGAAGTATACTTGTTGCCCAACAATCAAGTTAAAGTAACAGATAATGGTAGGGGAATTCCAGTTGACAAACATGAGAAGACAAAGAAGTCAGCTTTGGAAACAATTATGACTACTCTTCATGCTGGAGGAAAATTTGGTTCTGGAGCATATAAAGTATCCGGAGGATTGCATGGAGTAGGAGTATCAGTTGTTTGTGCTCTATCAAAAAACATGACTGCTGAAGTTTGCAGGGATGGTAGTTTATATTCTCAGTCATACAAGCAAGGAAAGCCTATTTCAGCAGTTAAAAAGACTGGCACATGTAAACAAACAGGAACAATTATTACTTTTGAGCCAGATCCTGAAATATTTAAAGAAATAATTTTTGATAGAAAGAAACTAATTAGTCACTTAAGACAACAAGCATATTTAACTAAAGGGGTTAGGGTTGATTTTTATGATTTAAGAGATAGTAAAAATCCTTTTGATTATCATTTCTATTTTGAAGGAGGAGTGAAATCATATTTAAAGCATTTAACTAAGAATAAAGAATCTTTACATCATAATGCTTTTTATGGAACAGGAGAAAAAGAAGACATAGTTGTTGAAGCTTCTTTTGTATATACTGATGATTTTGAAATATATGAAGAAAGCTTTACTAATAATATCTTTACTTCCGAGGGAGGAATGCATTTAACGGGCTTTAGAGCTGCTTTAACACGCTTGATTAATGATTATGCTAGAAAAGGAGGGTTTCTTAAAGAATCAGAGCCTAATTTAAGTGGAGATGATATTAGAGAAGGTTTAACAGCTATTGTTTCAATTAAGATCAAAGAGCCTCAATTTGAAGGACAAACAAAATCAAAATTAGGCAATCCAGAAGCAAGAACTGCCACTGAAGCAGTTGTTTCTGAAGCATTGTCTGATTATTTGGAAAAGTTTCCTCAAGATACGAAGGTCATTATTGAAAAAGCTGTTCTATCTTACAAAGCAAGAAAGGCTGCTAAAGCAGCTAAGGAAACTGTTTTAAGAAAAGGTGCTCTAGATGGATTATCACTTCCTGGCAAACTCTCTGATTGTACTTCAAGAGATCCAGAAGAATCAGAAATATTTATTGTTGAGGGAGAATCTGCAGGCGGTTCAAGTAGACAAGCTAGAAGCAGAAGAAATCAAGCTATTCTTCCCTTGAGAGGAAAAATATTGAATGTGGAAAGAGTAAGAATAGATAAAATGTTATCTTCTGAGGAAGTGAAGAATCTAATTGTTGCCTTAGGAACAGCGATTGCTGATGATTTTAATATTGAAAAATTAAGATATCACCGCATTATTCTTATGTGTGATGCTGATTCTGATGGAAACCATATTAATGCTCTTCTAATGACTTTGTTTTTTAGACATTTCAGACAGATTATAGATAGGGGATATTTGTATTTAGCTCAACCTCCTTTATACAAAATACAGATTGGTAAAGAAGTTAAATATGTATACAATGATCAAGACAAAGAAAAGATATTGAAAGACTTAAAAGACAATACTAAATATAGTATTCAGAGGTATAAAGGTTTGGGAGAAATGAATCCTGAACAATTATGGGAAACAACAATGGATCCAGAAAGAAGGATACTGTTAAGGGTTACTATTGATGATGCTATTGAGGCAGATAGAACTTTTGACATGTTGATGGGCAAAGAGGTTTTACCAAGGAAAAGATTTATTCAAAGTTCAGCTAAAAGCGTTAAAAACCTAGATATTTAAATAAATAATTGACATTTAGCCCTACTTTTGCTAATCTATACAATATGAAAATAGCAAATCTTTTTAAAGATGCGAGTTCGGAAATTAAGAAAATTACCTGGCCAACTCGCAAAGAAACAATCAAATACACCCTTATTGTAATAGGCATGTCAGTAGTAGTTGCCTCTCTTTTAGGGTTTTTTGACTTTGTTTTTCTTAAATTTATGAATAAATTCATATTTTAATTTATGGCAAAACAGCAAGCAACAACTGAAAAAAGATGGTATGTACTTCACACATATTCTGGTTATGAAGACGCAGTAGCAAAAAGCTTGAAACAAAGAGTTGAATCTTTGGGTATGGAAGACAAGATTTTCAATGTATTGGTTCCAAAAGAAAAGAAAATCAAAATCAAGAACGGAAAAAAGAAAACAGTAGAAGAAAAAGTTTATCCAGGTTATGTGTTAGTAGAAATGATTGTAACTGATGATTCTTGGTATGTAGTTAGAAACACTCCTAATGTAACTGGTTTTGTTGGTTCAGGAACAGTTCCTTTACCAGTTTCAATAGAGGAAATGAGTTTATTGAATAAAAAAATTGACACAGAGGAACCTAAGTATAATATTGAATTCAAGAAAGGGGACTTGATTAAAATAACAGATGGACCTTTTAAGGATTCTGAAGGAAAAGTATCTGGAATAGATAAGGAAAAAGGAAAGGTTAAAGTTATGATCAATATGTTTGGTCGCGACACACCGTTAGAATTAGATTCATTACAAATTAAGAAACTATAATATGGCAAAAGAAATTAAGAAAGTAATAAAACTACATATTCAAGCAGGAAAAGCAACTCCAGCACCTCCTGTTGGTCCAGCATTAGCTCAATATCAAGTAAATATTGCTGAGTTTTGTCAGAGATTTAATGATGCAACAAGAGAATTGGGTAATTTCAAAATCCCAGTTGATATTACTGTATATTCAGATCGAACTTATGAATTAAAATTGCATGAACCTCCAGCAGGCCAATTAATTAAAAAAGCATTGGGATTAGAAAAAGGATCTGGAGAGCCTAACAAGAAGAAAGTAGGAAAAATTACAAGAGCACAATTAGAAGAAATAGCTAAACAAAAAATGAAAGATCTTAATACTGAAGATATGGATCAAGCTGTTAAGATTCTTGAAGGAACAGCCAGATCATTAGGAATTGACGTTGAAAAATGATTTTAGGAGATAAAGACATTGAAAAAGCTCTTAATGATAAAACTATTCAGATAATTCCTGAGCCAAAATTAGCAGAACAATTAGGTTCTGCTTCTTTAGACTTAAGATTAGGAAATGAATTCATGGTTTTTGAGCACGCTAAAAAACCATACATTGATACTAGGAACCAAGAAACATTCAAAGATATGACTAAAATGGTAAGAGTAGAGAACGGCGATTCTTTTGTTTTCCACCCTGGTCAGTTTGTATTAGGAGCAACACTAGAAGAAGTATATCTTCCAGATGATATTTGCGCAAGAATTGACGGAAGGTCAAGCTTGGGAAGATTAGGAATTATTGTTCACTCAACAGCAGGACATATTGATCCAGGATTTAGAGGAAAGATTGTTCTTGAAATGCAGAATATTGGCATGATTCCAATTCTTCTTTATCCAGAAACAAGAATTTGCCAATTAGTGTTTGAGAAATTGTTAACCCCAACCAGTAAGCCATATTACAAAAAAGCAGGTGCTAAATACGTTAATGTAAAGCACCCGCAAGAAAGTAAATTAGAACAATCATAATGCAAAAAGGTAAATTCATCATTATTGAAGGTATTGATGGATGTGGAGGAGAAACTCAGACAGGTCTTTTGTCTGATTTTTTTATTACTCAAGGAAAACAAATTGAAAAAATGACTTATCCTCAATACGATCAGCCAATTGGACAATTAATCCATAATTTTCTTTATGAAAAATATGATTTGTCTCCAGAAGTACAAACATTAATATATTTTTCAGAATTTGTAAAAGACAAAGAAAAGATACAAAAAGATTTAGAATTGGGCAAAATATTAATCAGTGATAGGTATTTTACTTCAACCCTTGTTTACCAAGGATTAAGAGGCGTTGATTTAAATAAAATAATATCATTGTCTGACTTATTTAATATTCCTAAACCAGATTTATGTATTTATTTAAGAATCTCTCCTGAAACATCGATGAAAAGAAAATCAAGTGAAAAACAAGGAGATTTAGATAGAAATGAAAAAGATTTGGAGTTTTTAAGAAATCTTGTTAATATGTATGATAGAATAGCTAAAGATAATCTATTTTGTAAGTGGGAAATAGTCGATGGAGAAAAACCAATACAAGAAGTATATAATCAGATAATAAAAATAATATGAAAAAACCAATCAATAAATATATAGATCATACAAACATTAAGCTTAATGCAACAAAAGAGGACATAATTAAGACCTGTGATGAGGCAAAAGAATACGACTTCAGAGGGGTTTGCATTAGACCAAAATGGGTTAAAACAGTTGCTAAAGAATTAAAAGGAACAGGAATTGAAACAGTAGTTTTAATTGATGATCCAATAGGGGATAGCGATCATAAAGTAAGGGTTAAAATGTGCAAGAAAGCGAAAGAAGATGGAGCTGATGATTTAGATGTTGTTATTTCAATTCCCGATGTTAAACACGAAAAATGGGAGAAAATAGAAAAAGAATTAAAAGAAATTTGTAAGATTGGAAAAACTAAAGTAATTATTGCTTCAGGAATGTTAACTGATAATGAAATTGCTAAAGCTTCTTCAATAGTTAAAGCTGCTGGTGGGATATGTGTTAAAACAGCTACAGAGAAAGATCCTTTAGAAAATAGAGAATTAGAAGAAAAAGCAAGACATCTAAAAATAATGAGAAAGAATGCTCCAGGACTATTAATTAAAGCTTCTGGTAAGATACAAACATTAGAAGATGTGAATAAAATGATTAAAGCAGGAGCTGATATTATTGGTTCAAGTAATGGAGTTAAAATAATGAAACAAGTTAAGAAATATGTATAAAACAACTATTGGATTAGAAATACACTTTGAATCAAAGACAAGATCAAAAATGTTTTGTTCTTGTCCTAATGAAGAATGGAATGCTTTAGAGGAAAAGCCTAATACTAATATTTGTCCAATATGTACTGGCCAGCCAGGAACTTTGCCAGTTATTAACGAAGAAGCAATTGATAAAATAATAATGACTGGTTTAGCTTTAAATTGTGAAATTGCTCCTCAAACAAAATTTGATAGAAAGAACTATTTTTATCCTGATTTGCCAAAAGGATATCAAATATCTCAATATGATATGCCAATATGTAAAAACGGATATTTGGATATTAAACTAGACAATGGTGATACCAAAAGAATAAGAATTACCAGAATCCATATGGAAGAAGATACTGGAAAATTAGTTCATGTTAAAGGAAAAACACTAGTTGACTATAACAGAGCAGGAGTTCCTTTAATGGAATTGGTTACAGAGCCAGACATTAATTCTTCTGAAGAAGCAAAGAAGTTTTGTCAAGAATTACAATTAATTTTAAGATATTTAGATGTTTCAGCTGCTAACATGGAAAAAGGACAAATGCGTTGCGAAGTTAATATTTCTTTAAGTAAAAATGAAAAACTAGGAACAAAAGTAGAAATTAAGAATCTCAATTCCTTTAAATCAGTTGAAAGATCAATTGAATATGAGATTAAAAGACAAACAGAAGCTTTGGATAATAAGCAAGAAATAATTCAGGAAACTAGAGGTTGGGATGATGTTAAGGGCATAACTTTCAGTCAAAGAGAAAAGGAAAGTGCACATGAATATCGGTACTTTCCAGAGCCTGATTTGCCTCCATTAATTATTAATAAAGATAAAATAGAACAAATACAAAGTAAAATGATAGAGTTACCAAGTGAAAAAAGAAAAAGGTTTAAAGAAGAGTATGACTTGGATGATAAGACAATAGAATTCTTCATTAAAGACGCTAATTTGGGTACATATCTTGAAAAAGCAGCTTCTGAATCATGTTGCTGGGTTGGAGAAAAAGATTGCGTTAAGAACAAAAAGGAGGTTATCAAATTGTGCGCTAATTATTTAACTACAGATCTTCAATTTTTAATTAAGAATTCAAAAGAACCAGTGGAAATTGAGAAAAAGATTAGTCCAGAGAATTTTGGTGAATTTATCTGTCTTATCAGTCAAGGAAAAATATCTAGTAAAATCGCAAAAGTTGTTTTAGAGGAAATGTTTAATACAGGCAAAGATCCTTCTAATATTATCGAAGAAAAAGGATTGTCTGAAATTAAAGATGAAGGAGAAGTAGAGACAATAGTCAGAGATGTTGTTAAAGAAAACCAAAAAGCAGTAGAGGATTTTAAAAAAGGTAAACAGAACAGTTTTACTTTTCTTGTTGGGCAAATAATGGCAAAGTCAAAAGGAAAAGCTAATCCACAAAAAGCAGAAGAACTTCTTAAAAAAGAATTGGAGAAATAAAAAAGGCATAGATTTTTCCATGCCATATTAAAGGTAGTTTTTTGGCCAAAGAGTATATTCTCTGGTTTTTTCAAATTGTTCCGACGTTGAAATTGAAGAAACCATTTTATGTGTTGCAAAACTTTGAAGATCAGATTTTTCTAATGGAGTATAACATCGCAGGATATGCCAGTGTTCAAAATTAAGAGCCCTTCCTTTCATAGCGTTTAAAACAAAACGATAAAGAGGATTACTTGGTTCTATTTGCTGGCATATTTCGTGCCAATCTTCAAAACTAGATGCATTGTGAGCAAGCCATTTAAATGATTTTACTGCAATTTCTTTGTAATAACTATAATTCCTAATATTATTTAAATGTTCTTGTTTTTCTTCGGTCCACACAATATGACCTCAATATATTTATACAACTATTTATATTTATGTCAACTGTGAATTGACTTTTAATAAAATTAAGAGTAAATAAAAAGTGTCCCAGAAGAGGACGATTTGCTAATTTAAAAGGTGATATATGTGCATTATGAGATGAACTTTTCCTTGATTATCAATCCTGACAATCGACAGATTGTTGGATTTTCTCTTGTAGCTGGTGAGCAATCCGAAGCAGAGTCTTTTGTTTTATCTTTTTTGCAAGCTCAAAAAAATAGAAATGCAATCTTTTCTATTGATGATCCCGGACAAAATGGGGAGGTGAGAATGGATTTTATCATCGACGACTGTAATAGTCCTGAGATTTATTCTGTTCTCTTAAAAAAAGATCAGGCAGAAAGAATTAATCAGCTTCTTGAAAGCATGGATAGATTAGTCCTGCTTGACGACGGATTTTTGTCTCCAGGGTTCAAGGTTATTCTGAATTCAGAGAAAGAAAATAAGTTAGAAAAGATTTTTATTAAGAATAATTGATGCAATATTTGCATCTTTTTCTTATTAAAAGATAAAATTCATAATAAAATTAAATATTTGTTGGCTGTTTTTTAGAATTAAATAAATAATTCTTAAACCTCCGAAGAAGAAAATAGTAGTAATGATTAAAGGGATTGAAACATTCAAAAAAACAACAAGGTCTTTATTCCAGGCTTTAAAATGTTTTGTAATATTATTGATTACAATAATACTAGCGTGAAATATTACAGATGGGCCTAAAAGTGGTATTAGTTGCATATGTTTTTAATTATAGAAGAATCTTTCAGGTTTAAACCATTTTAAATTTTTTTCTTGTAATAATATTTCTATGATAAACTGTTCTAAGAATATAGCTGAGTTTATAAAAATAATAATCATGTAGGGAAATGGTACTAAAAGAAAAATAGCACGTCTTTCTTTTATAGCTACCAAAAGTCCGTAAACTAATGCGAGAGATAAATAGCCACTAAGGAATAATAGCATTAAAGGTAAATTAACTATTGGCAAAAGAAGTATTAAAACAGAGAAAAATAATCCTTCGGCATAAACAAGACTTAATTCAAATGTTTTAATAAAATTAACCCTGGCTGCAAAATGTTTTAAAAGATTTTGCCATCCTCCTCCATACCATCTACGCATTTGATTGACATATGATTTTAGATTAGAAGGATCTTGGGTATAGGAGATTGCTTTGCGACAATAAGCAATTCTGAATTTTTTATTCTGTAATTTGTAAGTGAAATCAAGATCTTCAGTTATGGTATCATGATCAAAAGTAATGTTTTCTTTAAAAATTTTAGTTCTAAATGCGCTTCCAGCACCTGGCATTACAAAAATAAAATTGATATAACTTTGGGCAAGCTTATGAAGATTTTGCCCTATAACATAATCATAAGCTCTGCACAAAGTCAACCAATTAAAAGGTAGACTTTCAATGTATCCAGCCATTGCAGCTGCATCAGGATTTGCATTTAAGCATTTCTCAACTTCTTCTACATAATGTTCATCTAGTATTGTATCAGCATCTGTTGTTACGAACACATCACCTGTAACAAATTGTAATCCGAATTCTTGAGCCCTGCTTTTATTACCAGTATTATTAGGAGTTCTTTTAGTAATAATTTTATCTGGATATTGGGCGAGGATATAAGGAGTTCTGTCTGTGGAGCAGTCATCTATGAAAATGATTTCATCGAACTTACGTGTTTGATTTAAACACGATTTAATGCATGCCTCCACAGACTTCTCCTCATTATAACATGGTACAAGAATAGAGATTTTCATTTTATTCAGACAAAGACTGTAATCCTTGAGCGTTAGTTACAACCGAAACGTTTTTAAGTTTAAGATAATCAACAATTTGCTGAAGCATTTGAGGAGTAACGCTATATTGTTCTCCACTTGTATCAACTCTGTGGAAAACTAGAATAACCCAAGTATTATTTGCAACAGCTGTATCAATCCAATTTTTAATCGTATTAATAGTGGTGCTTGATTCAATAGAATAACTATTTAATATATATTTATTACTTGTCTTATCATTATATCCTCCCTCTACACCTCTTGCTCCAATAAATCCTGTGCTTTGTATACTTGAAATAATAGTGCTGTTAGTTGAACCATAAGGATATGCATATGTAAGAACTTGAGTTACACCAATATTAAGTAAATCTTGTTTTGATCCTACAATTTCATTTTGAAGCTGAGTTCCAGAAAGAGTAGTTAAATCAGCATGAGTTTGACTGTGTGCTCCGATTTCATGTCCAGTTGCTTGCATAGCTAGAATTTGAGAAGCAGTAACATAACTTGCTGCACCTATTTGATTAGAAATAATATATTGTGTACTTTTATATCCAGCCGCATTCAAGATAGGCAAAGCATTATTGTATACAGACAACCATCCATCATCAAAGTTTAAAGATACCTGACCTTGGCTAATTGGTGTAATAGTCGTCTTACTAAGATAAAAGTTATCAACAGTTAAGTATCCAACAGAATTGATTAAACTGAATACAGTAACAGATACAGTATTTGCTGGAGTAGTAAATGTTTTTTCTACACTAGCCCATCCTGCTGAAGGAGTTAATGTTCCAATATCAGCATATTGTACTGTTGCATCAGATAAAGTGTAGCGGACAGTTAAGTATCCAGTAGTATTAGATTGATAATTCAAAGATATCTTGTATTCTTGATTTGCTAAAACACTTACATCATTGAAATACCATTTTGCATCACCGTCAGTATAGCTAGTTATTTGTACTTTAGCAGCTTTAGCGCTGTTGTAACCAGCTACAGGATAAGTAAACACGGGTGTGTTAGTTCCCCATCCACCAGTAAACCAACCAACAGGATTGCTTGAAGCATCGCTTTCTTCAAAAGAAGGATTCTGTATTAGATTATCAGTTACAACAGTTTTGTTTGCAGAACAACTAGCAGTTGTTCCTCCATTTAATCCAGCACAAGTCCATGCCCAAGGTCCTGTTCCAGTAACAGCAGAAGCTGTTCCTTTGTTACATAGGTTTGTAGTAGGGGCAGTAGAAACTGTTGATCCATCAGCTGATCCACATTCACCGTTAACAGGGGTAACTGTTCCTGTATTATATATCCTCACTAAGTTGTTAGCTGATCTCTTAGTGTTTCCAGCAGCATCTCTAGCAATAGCGTAAATGTAGTAATAGTTGTTTTTGATTGTTGTAGTATCAAGGTCTACTGAATATGGAGCACTAGTATCTTCTGATCCAATGTTAAGTCCTCCAATCACGAACTGTACTCCAACTACACCAACATTATCTGTTGCATCAGCAGTTAAAGTAACTGTTCCTGAGATAGTTGATCCATATTTAGGATTAGTTACTGTTACAGATGGAGCAGTGGTGTCAGTTGTTGTGCCTTGTTTGTTTGCAGAACAACTAGCAGTTGTTCCTCCATTTAATCCAGCACAAGTCCATGCCCAAGGTCCTGTTCCAGTAACAGCAGAAGCTGTTCCTTTGTTACATAGGTTTGTAGTAGGGGCAGTAGAAACTGTTGATCCATCAGCTGATCCACATTCACCGTTAACAGGGGTAACTGTTCCTGTATTATATATCCTCACTAAGTTGTTAGCTGATCTCTTAGTGTTTCCAGCAGCATCTCTAGCAATAGCGTAAATGTAGTAATAGTTGTTTTTGATTGTTGTAGTATCAAGGTCTACTGAATATGGAGCACTAGTATCTTCTGATCCAATGTTAAGTCCTCCAATCACGAACTGTACTCCAACTACACCAACATTATCTGTTGCATCAGCAGTTAAAGTAACTGTTCCTGAGATAGTTGATCCATATTTAGGATTAGTTACTGTTACAGATGGAGCAGTAGTGTCAGTTGTAATTATAGTAGTAGATGTTTTTACAAGTTCAATCTTAGCCATTATACAATCAGGACAGCCTCCATGAGTTCCTAAAGAAGAATCAAGAGAACAGCTTGTAGAGGTATATCCTGTAGGTACAGTATAAGCGTAATTAGGGGATCCAGGACAAGTAGCAGTTGCCCAAAAGATTACCCTAGTTGGGCTTGTATATGAGCCTTCATAAGAGACTATTTCTGATGCACCAAAAATGCCTTTCAAATAGTCAGTTTCTGTACTAGCATATACAGAATTTGCCCCTAGAATAAGGGTTGTTATTAATAAAAACAAGTTAAGAAACAAAGATATTTTTTTGTTCATAATGCTTTACTTTTATTATTATTTATTTTATAATATATTATAGATAATAACAAACAAAGCTAATTTTGTCAATACCAGTAATAAAGGATGCTTTTCTTTATTAAATATGGTACAATTCAATATATGTTAAGAATATATTTAATAATATTAGGAATTTTAGGAAGTTTAGACTTTTTATGGCTAGGTATAATATCAAAAGGGTTCTATAAAAGCTATTTAGGCTTTCTTTTCAGACCCCAAGCATACATAACTCCTGCTTTATTATGGTATTTTATCTATTCTATAGGTTTGATTGTGTTTGTAATAAGCCCAGCTATGAAAAGTAACAGTTCAATCAAAAGTGTATTTATATTAGGATCTTTCTTAGGACTTATAGCTTATTCTACGTATAACCTAGTTAATTATTCAACAATAGCTAACTGGCCTTTAAAAGTTGCAATTGTTGATACTTTATGGGGCGTATTAGCTTCAGGTTTAACTTGTGCTTTAACTTTTCTTATTATCAATCATTTTAAGATAAGCTAATGCCTCTTTAGTTGTTTTTACCCATTTAATGGTTTTGTCTTTTTTAAACCAGGTCATTTGTCTTTTAGCAAATTTAAAAGTATTAGAATTAATTTCTTCCTTAATGTTTCCTTGTTTTTTCCATTCAGAATATCCAATCGTGTTTAAATTAGGATTATTGGGATATTTTGATAGTAATTTCTTTGCTTCTTTTTCTAATCCTTTTTGAATCATTTGGTTAGTTCTTTTTTTAATATTTTCTTTTAGTTTTTCTTTTGTTATATTAATCCCAATTTGGATAGATTGATACAATGGCTCTTGTCTTAATCTTTGAGAAGAAAAAGGTTTTTTAGTTAATAGACAAACTTCTATTGCTCTCACCAATCTTCTCTTATTGTTTTTATCTATTGTTTTTGAACCTTCTTCATCTAGTTTTTCATACATTTTAAATAATTCTTTTGTATCTTTTGATTCCAGATTCTTTCTTATTTCTAAATTAGGCTTTACTTTAGGAAAGTCTAGATTGTCTACAATAGATTTAATATATAATCCTGTTCCGCCAACTAAAATAGGTGTTTTTCTTTTTTCAATAATTTGATCAATTGCTTGGATTGCTTTTTCTTTATACATTGCTACGCTGAAATCTTGTTTTAAGGAAACGATGTTTATTAAATGATGGGGGAATGATGATTTTGCAGTTCCAATATTCATTTCTTTGTATATTGTTTTTGAATCAGCAGAAACCAACTCTCCATTATATTTTTTAGCAATCTTAATAGCTAAATCAGTTTTTCCAGAAGCAGTTGGTCCTAAGATCACAATTAGTTTTTCTTTTATTAACTTTCCTTCAAAACCGAAGTTTCTTACTTTATTGATTTTTACTTTAACGAATTTTCCAATTAAATCATCGCTTCCTTTGAATTTAATTGTTTTGTAATCTCTTGTTTTTCCGATCAAGTATTCTTTATTTTTTTCTAAAACCAAAACTTCGACAATTTTTCCTTTAGCTTTTTTATTATTCTCTAAAGAGGTTTTACTCAAAATACTATTTAATGCTTTTTCTCTTATCTTTTTCTCTCTTTTTAAAACAGTATCTTCCATTTTTTTAAAGCATAAAGATTCGGGGCGAGGGGAGTATTTAGAAATATATGCCATATCAAACTTAATTGTTTCCATTGCTTTTAAGGTATTGTTAAACTGGTCTTTTGTTTCTCCTGGAAAACCAACAATAATGTCAGTAGAAATAGCTAAATCCTCGTGTTTATAAACCCTAAAAGCCTTTCTTAGAGCAGAAACTAGAGTAAGGTACTGTTTTATGGTGTATGGCCTGTTCATGGCTTTTAAAACCTGATTGTCTCCGGATTGAAGAGGTAGATTGATATAAGGGGTAATTTTAGGACTTTTAGCTAAAGCATTAATCATTTCTTTGGAAAAGTCTTTTGGATGGGGGCTAGTAAATCTAAGCCAGAACTTGTTTTGTATTTTATCAATTTCTTTAATTAATTTAACAAAATCCATTTTTCCATAATGATAATTATTAACGTTTTCTCCTAAGAGCCATATTTCCTTATATCCTTCTTGAATTAGATCTTTAATTTCTTTTAGTATTTCTTTGTAATCTCTAGAAACTAGTTTGCCTCTTGTATAAGGAACAGCGCAATAGGTGCAATAATTACTACAACCAAAAGAAATTGGTATATAAGCAACAAAAGGACTTTCGTACTTAGGAATAATAGATAAATAGTTTTTATTAATCTTTACTTTTTTATTTAATAAATCATTAAGCTTATACAATTCTTTTTTATCTATTATAAAATCAACAAAGGAAAGTAGCTTAATTTTGTCTGGTTTAAGAATGCAACCAGTAGCAATGATTTTTAATTTTTTATTCTTCTTTTTTAGTTTTTTAAATTTAGGATTTAAACCATAAACTCTATCTACTGCTGGTTGTCTAACAGCACACATATTGATTATTATTACATCAGCCTCTTCAATGTTTTTTGTTTTTTCATAATTCATTAATTCCAAAATAGCGCTGATTCTCTCAGAGTCAGAGACATTCATCTGACAGCCAAATGTAATAATATGATATTTCATTAAAACAATAATACATATGTTTAACATTATTGACAAGAGACATAATTGACAAATATCAATATTAATATATATTCAAACTGGTTCGGATTTTATCCGAAAATTGAAATCAGGAGTTTTACTGTGAAAGACAAAAATAACATTTTTGCAGTCGCTGCTATTATCTTAATGGTTTCTGCAATGGGTTTAGGATGCGTTGCCATAGGCAAGACGTATCAGTACAGCTGGAGATTAAACTTTGCTCAAAAGCATCTAGACATTGCTCAAGGAGTAACAGATGCAGAGGCTCAGTATAATGAAATTTCAAAAACAATTGAAATTTTAGATACTTTTCCCAAGCAAGGGAATTATCTGATATATAATCCTAGCTATCCGACTACAAATATGCAAACTTCCTGGTCAACTCTTTATCAATTGCAAAATTATAGTAGAGAAATTAGCGCGCTAGATAAAAGCAGTTCAGCTTATCAGCTTGGGATATATAATTTCCAAGAAAAAGTAACTTATTTCAGGACAAATCTTTGGGAAGCATTCCCAACTTATTGGAGATGGGGAGCTTATGGCTGGTTAGGAGAAACAGCTGAATATTTAGGAATCTTCGGTTTTCTTCCATCTATGATGCTTTTGATGGTGACTCACATCAGAAATAAAATGCCAAAGTCTTTATTAGCATTACTAGCAACGACTTTTATTTTAATGATAATATTTGGAGCAATAATTTTCTACATATTAAATGTGCCAGTGTATTATACTGGACCAATATAGGGAGCAATAGCTCCTTTTTTATATAATAAAACAACCTAACAAATTTGTTAGGCTTTTAAGGTGGTGTGAGATAGTGGAGGGTTAGACCCTTCAGTTGAATAGTTTTTAACCTATTCCGGGTTCATGAACTGTCTCCGTGACTCTCACATCTGATCTTCTCTGTGTAAGAAGTATCTAACGTTGAACAGTGACATAGCTGATCTCTTGATCAGCGATTAACTAAATATTCAAGCTTTTTCCTCCTTGAAGTTGTGCCCCCGTAGAACGCAGATGGGGTTTCGCTTGGATATGCAGGTGCTGTGATTTTACTTTAATCAGCTTTAGGGTTTCTAAGATAGAAGCCGATACGCAGGTCACCTTACGTCAAGCTGAAAGATTTAGGGTTCCTTTTGGGAGCGGTCCTGGTCGTCGAGGTATTATTATATCACGCAGCATACTGCGCATGTTCGGGTAAAACAACAAACAAGCATAGGCATCCCTCCTGAAGGGTTTCACTGCTTAGAACATTTCTTTGTCTGCACATTGACCACCTAGATTTTCTGATGGCCTACTTTAATAATACAAATATACTATTAAAGTAAACCACCAGAATAATAATTAAACGAACATGCAATTGTTATTACATAATATTAATAATTTGTCAATAGCTTACTTTCTAAAGCTTGCTCCGCATTCTCCTCTGTAAAAAGCCCATTCTTCGCATTCTGTTCCATCTGGAAACTTGCAAACCCCGTATTCTCCGCCATTACTACCCTTCCTTATTTCTAAAGCATATCCTAATTTTAAACAGTATTCTGAAGAAGGATTAGCTGTTTGAACTGAATTAGGGCTTGGAACAGCAGGTGTTTGAGATTGAGAATTAGGAATAGCACTGTTAGGATTATCATCTTCACATCTTCCCTTGTATTTTACTCCTACTCCTGCTCTTTTAGCTTCACAAGCATTAGAATATGTTTTGTTATTGTCTCCGCAAACAGGACTATATTCCGTGGTGCAAAGAATATCATTATTGCTTTCACAGGTTTTTCTACAAATTCCCATACTGCTTACTCCTGCAATTGCAACTGGACAGAAAACAAGATTTTCACAGCAATTCTGTTTATTTAAAACAGCCCTTCCGTTTTCTTGTACACAAGCTCCACATTCTCCTTTATAGTCAATATCAATACCTGCTTTTTTAGCTTCACAAGCACTAGGATATGTTTTATTATCAGTACCGCAAACAGGATTATATATTGTAGCGCAAGCAATATCATCTTTATTAATCTTATTAATCAAATCTCCTATAACATCATCTATGATTCCTTTTGATTCAGGAGAAATTTCTAAAGAATTAAATTCAGTCACAACATTATTAATATCAATTGCTTCTTGAGATAAAATATTTTGAGCTAAATCATTAAGTTTTTGAAGATCTTCTTGTGAGATTCCGTCTAATTGATTTAAGACTGATTGATTTTCAGTAATGATTTTTCTGGCAAAATTTTCTAAAATCATTTTCTTGTAAGTTGTATTTGTACTTAACTCATTAGCTATTTCTTCAATTTTAAGCTTTTCCTCCTGAGTCAAATTTTCATTTTCAAGATTCTGAGAAATCATTTGTTCTTGCAATTGAATTATTGCTTTCTTTTGTTCTTGGTTGTTTAATCTTTCTTCCATTTTGTCTAAAATCTCTATCTTTGAAACTGGCTTGATGTCTTGAGATTGTAATTTTTCCTGAAGTTTTTCTTTTACTTGTTCTGAAGTGCTAACACTAAAAGAAGCATTAGTTAAATTCTCTAAAGATTTTGTTTTAACTTCAGCTATCTTCTCCTTATTACTTAAACTATATTCCATTTGTTCAAGAATAACTTGGTGAAGTAGATTATTAGAAACTATTTTATTAAGCAATGCTTGATTATCGGAATTGTTTTTATTTAATGTTGCAGCATAACTGTATAGTTTTTCTGTTTCTTTCTTGTAATTTTCAAGTGCTTTATTAATAGCATCTTGATTACTCGGATTATTTTCAGAAACCTTTTCCGCTTCAGCAAGTTTTTGATTAACAAAATCCATTCTTAGTTCAGCTTTTTTAATTGGATTAAAAGTAAGGAACAATTGCACTTCTCTTCCTATGTCTTTTAAGAAATAGAATGGATTATTGGGAAGCAAGCTTGGTTCCGCAACACCTAATTCTTCAGCACTAGCAAATGTAAAAAAACATAGTAATGCAAAAATGCAAATAAATATTTTTTTCATAAATTATTTTCTTTATTTATTATATCTTTGAATTCTTCAATTGTTTTAATTCCCAGATCTCCTTGACCTCTTTTTCTTACACTGATCGTATTAGAACTTTGTTCTTTTTCTCCAACCACTAATAAGTATGGGGTTTTTTCAATTTCTCCTTGCCTAATTTTTTTAGAAATGGTTTCGTTTTCATCTGATATTTGAACTCTTAATCCTTTTAGTTCATTCCTAACCTTATTAGCATAATCAATAAATTTATCGCTTACTGGTAATATTTTAATCTGAATAGGGGAGAGCCATAAAGGAAAAGCTCCAGCATAATGTTCTATTAATAAACCAATAAATCTTTCAAAAGAGCCGAATAAAGCTCTGTGGAGCATGTAGGGTCTTTCTTTTTCTCCTTTTTCATTAGCAAAAACCATATCAAATCTTTCTGGGATGTTAAAATCAAATTGAAGAGTAGAGCATTGCCATTCTCTGCCTAAAACATCTTTTATCTTAAAGTCTAGCTTTGGACCATAGAATGCAGCTTCTCCTAATTCTTCTTTAAAGTTTAATCCTTTTTCTTGGGCTACTTTTCTTAAAATAGATTCTGTAAAATTCCAACCTTCGTCATTACCAGCATATTTCTCCTTGTTTTGAGGGTCTCTTAAAGAAAGATAAACATTAACTGAGTTTAAATCAAAACCAAAAGATTTATACATGAAAAGTATAAAATCAATAACTCTTTTTAATTCTTCTTCCACTTGATCTTTTCTGCAAATAATGTGAGCATCATCTTGAGTAAAACCTCTGACTCTAGTTAATCCAGAAAGTTCTCCTTTTTTTTCAAAGCGATAAACTGTTCCTGTTTCAGCCCAGCGAAAAGGAAGCTCTCTGTAAGAATGAGGTCTACTATTATATATTGATACATGAAAAGGACAGTTCATTGGTTTTAATAAAAACTGTTCTGATTCAGAGACTTTGTTTTGTTTTTGCAAATCTTCAAGAGATTGGCCAGTTTCAAGAGGCGGATACATTGAAGAAGAATAAAATCCCCAATGACCTGAACGTTCCCATAATTTACGGTTACCAAGATGGGGAGTTCTTACCAAATCATATCCATTTTCTAAATGTTTTTCATACCAGAAATCCTCGATGATTCTCCAAAGCATTGCTCCTTTTGGATGCCATAAAATTAATCCAATTCCAACTTCTTCATCAGCGTGGAATAAATCTAAATCTCTACCTAGTTTTCTATGATCTCTTTTTTCTGCTTCTTCTCTTACTTTTAAGAAATTATCTAATTCTTCTTTTGAATTAAATGCTAAACCATATATTCTAGTTAGCATTGGATTCTTTTCATTTCCTTTAAAATATGCTCCGGCTATCTTATCTAACTTAAAAGCATTTGCATTAATTTCTTTTGTTGAATTAATATGAGGACCACTACATAAGTCAATAAAATTATCTGTTTTGTAAATTGAAACGTGATCTCCCTCAATATCTTTTAATATTTCTAATTTGTATGGCTGATCTTTAAACAATTCTTCAGCTTGTTTTTTACTTATTACTTCATGTTTGAAAACAATATCTTTTTTAATCAATTCTTTCATCTTGTTTTCAATTTTTCCTAAATCTTCTTCTGCGATAGGGGTTTTTGTTTCTATATCGTAATAAAAACCGTTTTCTATTTCTGGCCCGATTCCAAACCTAGTTTCTGGATAAAGTTCTTTAATACTTAAAGCTAGAATATGGGCTAAAGAATGTTTAAAATTATTTTCCATATATTTTTTATGATTCTAATATTTCTTCAATTTCATTAGCAATTATTTTAGGAGAACCATCTTTAACATCAGTTCTTCCTGTAATTGATATTATTTTGTTTTCTTTGAACACTTCTGGATTCTTTTCAATCATTGAAGGAAAAACAACCACCTCGATTCTGTCAGTTAGATCTTCTACTTTTACAAACATCATGACCTGTCCCTTTTTGGTAATTATTTTTTTGATACTGGATATAATACCTCCAATGGTTACTACTTCTCCTTGAAGTATGTATCTTTCAAAAGGAGAGCGGGGAGTATAAGTGCCTAAATCAGTATTAATCTTCTTAATAGGCGTGGTCATATTATTTAACATTTCTTTATGTTTTTCTAAAGGATGTCCGCTAATATATAGACCTAAAAGTTCTTTTTCCCAATTCAATTTATCGTACTCATTAATAGCTTCGGCACTTTCAAGATTAATATGATTATGAGTAGGCATACTAGAGAATAATCCTTTTTGCCCGCTTTCTCTTATTTTTTTATCGTCTTTTGACCATTGTAAAAGCTTTTCTAGATTATGCAGTATTTTATTCCTTTCTTCAAGGTTATCAAATACCCCAGCTTTAATTAAGCTTTCTAATGATTTTTTGTTTAATACTTTTCCATTTACTCTAGACATGAAATCTTGAATGGATATAAAAGGACCATTTTTCTTTCTTTCATCTATTATTTGCTCAACAATATTATATCCAACATTCTTAATTGCTGTTAAACCAAATCTAATCTGGTTTTTATTAGGCACAACACTGAAATTACTGAAACTTTC
>Ga0209606_1000146_pt1 | contig 117951 bp, 91 predicted proteins | sample AD_UKC057_MetaG_FD_184412 | JGI IMG/M metagenome (GOLD analysis project Ga0209606, IMG submission 184412) | Active sludge microbial communities of municipal wastewater-treating anaerobic digesters from USA - AD_UKC057_MetaG (SPAdes) (version 2) | ecosystem: Engineered > Bioreactor > Anaerobic >...
GGGAGGCGTGGGCGCCGACCAGCGGGTAGGTGCCGTGATCGAAGTGGCCCTGCTCCCACGACGCGTCGCCGGCATTGTGGCAGTCATCGCAGGTGGTCGGGAAGCCGGCGGCCGCGTGGTCCGGCTCTTCGGCACCCTGGTAATCGTCGAGGTGGCAGTCGACGCAGTCGGAGGGCAGGCCCTGGTAGACGCCGCCGGAGTGGCAGGCCTCGCACGGCTGGGAGGCGTGGGCGCCGACCAGCGGGTAGGTGCCGTGATCGAAGTGGCCCTGCTCCCACGACGCGTCGCCGGCATTGTGGCAGTCATCGCAGGTGGTCGGGAAGCCGGCGGCCGCGTGGTCCGGCTCCTCGGCGCCCTGGTAGTCGTCGAGGTGGCAGTCGACGCAGTTGGAGGGCAATCCCTGGTAGACGCCGCCGGAGTGGCAGGCGTCGCACGGCTGGGAGGCGTGGGCGCCGACCAGCGGGTACGCCCCGTGATCGAAGCGCGCCTGGTCCCACGACGTGTCGCTCGGGCTGTGGCAGCTGTCACAGGTCGTCGGGAAGCCCGCAGCCACGTGGTTGGGATCGTCTGTCGCCTGGTAGTCGTCGAGGTGGCACGACTCGCAGTCGGTTCCGAGGCCCGGCTCGAAGCGGCCGTCGACGTGACAGGCCTCGCACTCCAGTGTCGCGTGCGCGCCGCGCAGCTGATGGCCGGTCGCGACGCCGTGGTCCCAGTTCACAGCGGTCCACGAGGTCGGACGGTGGCACTGCTCGCACTCGTTGCCGAGGCGGGTGCGGTAGCGGTCGTCCTGGCGCCGGACCCAGTGGCAGTCGTAGCACCGGGTCGGGGTGCCCTTGATCTGGCCGTCCCAGTGGCAGTCGGCGCACGGGACCTGCAGGTGCCGGCCCTCGAGCGGCAGCATGGTCGACTTGTGGAAGGCGCGCGACGGGTCGCGGAACGGTGCGTGCACCGTGTGGCACGAGGCGCAGTCGTCACCGAGCGTCGCCTTGTGGACGTCCTCGTGGCAGGTCGAGCACTGCCGGTCGAGGTTGGTGAACTGGATCGCCTCGCCGTGCCCGGCCGGGAAGTCCGTCTCGACCGCGCGGTGGCAGGCGCGGCACTCGACGGTCGCGTGGCCGCCGGTGAAGAACTCCGGGTCGCCGCGGTGATCGTGGCTCGTCAGCTTGAAGGTGTCGGTGCGGTGGCACTCCGAGCAGTGGTCGCCGAGCTGGCCGAGGTGGACGTCCTTGTGGCAGGTGATGCAGGCGCCGCTCGTGCCCTTGAACTGGACGGCGGTGCCGTGGCCGGCCGGGAAGTCGGCGGTGACGGTCTTGTGGCAGGTGATGCACTCGATGGTCGCGTGCTTGCCGGTCAGCGGGAACTCGGCGCGCGAGTGGTCGAACGAGACCTGCTTGAAGCTCGCGGCTGCCACCGAGTGGCACGAGCCGCACTGTGCGCCGAGCTGGCCGAGGTGGGCGTCGCGGTGGCAGCTCGCGCACTCCATCGACAGGCCGCGGTAGGTGCGGGACGACACCGGGCTCTGCGCCGGATCGGCGCCCGCCGCCCCCTTGTGGCACTTGCTGCACTCCACGGCGGCATGCGAGCCGCCGAAGAACTCGGGGAACCTCGGGTGCTGGAACGTCGCCAGCCCGAAGGAGCGGGTGCCGTGGCAGCTCGCGCATGCGGCCCCGAGCGCCCCGGCGTGCGGGTCCTTGTGGCAGGTCGCACAGTCCTTGGAGGCGCCGCGGAAATCGACCGTCCGCGGGGCCCCCGGAGCGGGAGCGGGCTGCTTGTGGCAGGCCACGCACGCAATCTCCGCGTGGCGGTCAGCCAACGCGAATCCGGTGCGGGCGGCGTGGTCGAAGGTCCCGCCCGCAAACGCGGTCGTGCTGTGACAGGCGGCGCAGTCGTCGGCGAACACCCCGAGGTGAGCGTCCTGGTGGCAGTCGCGGCACTGATCGTGCTTGAGCTTGACCTTGGTCGCGGGCTGGACATGGCACTTCGCGCAGGGCAGGGTGGCGTGCGCGCCGACCAGGGCGAATCCGGTCCTCGTGTGGTCCATCGACCGCGTTTTCCACCCGGTGGGGGTGTGGCAGGACGAGCATGCCGGCCCGAGCTTTCCGGCGTGGGGCTCCTGGTGGCACGCGCTGCACTCGGCAAACCGCAGCCCCCGGTACTGCCTGGTGGGATGGCACTTGGCGCACGCGACGGTGAGGTGAGCGCCCTCCAGCTTGAAGGCCGCGCGCGAGTGGTCGAAGCCCGCCGCCGCCTCGGCGAACGGCACCGAGGTGAGGTGGCAGGCCGCGCACGCGGCTCCGAGCGCGCCGTTGTGGCTGTCCTTGTGGCACGCGCCGCAAGCCGGGTCGAGCGTGAGGAAGGACCGCGTCTTGTGGCACCTGGCGCAGTCGCGGGCGAACGCCGCGTGGCGCCCGTCGAGCGCGAACCCGGTCTCCTCGAGGTGGTCGAAGTCCCCCTTGTCGAGCGGCCGGATGTCGGCGTCGCGGCCCGCGTGCTCGGCGTGACAGACCGCGCACTCGTCGGTGACGTCGCGGTGTACGCCGGCCTTCCTCGCGATGCGGTCGGCGATCGGCTGGTGGCAGGTCAGGCACTTCGTCGCCGACACGCCCTTGCCGGGCTCGTGGCACTTCTCGCACGAGTCGAGCCCCTCGAGCTTCGCGTGCGCGGCGCTCAGCGGCCCGGGCGAGACGAGCCTCCCGATGTCCTGCGCCCATCCCGGGGCGGCCACAATCAACAGCAGGGGAAGGAACCGAAAAACCGTCCGCGCCCTGGTCGTGAGTGGCATCCTGAGACCTACCTCATCGGATATGCATAGCCAAAGTACCACGCAATGCCGACGTGCACCACCACGATGAGCCCCATCAGCACCGCCAGCGGTTTGTGGTAGACGCGCCACAGGTCGAACAAACGCTTGGTTTTCTTCAGGTAGGCGATGCGGCGCAGCAGGAAGTCGCGCTCGGCCAGCAGGGTGAGCTGGTCGGAGACCAGGCGGCGATCGCCGACGACCTGCCGGAGCTCGCGAGAGAGGGCGATCAGTCGCAGCCGGATTCTCGGTTCGCCAAACAACAGCCCGAGCCAGCTCGTGTCGTCCTCGGATGCCGGTACCGACGCCGCCTCGAAGGCGGCGATCCGCTCCGCCATCTGCTGCGGCAGCTCGATCGCAGCGAAGCGCTGGCGCAGCTCGGCCGCCTTGGCCTCGAGCTCGGCGCGGGAGAGCTCGTGGCCCCTGATCGAGCGCGGGATCCGGACGTAGAGGTAGCGCCCGACAAAGCCCGACGCCACGACGATGACCATCGACCAGTAGGCGACGGACACGAGGCCGTTGAACTTGAACGAGGTGTGCAGCGTGACCAGCACCGGGCCGAGGATCCCGCAGAAGATGTGGGCCTCGAGCCAGACGTTGATCGGACCGAGCCGGCTCAGAAAACGGGCCCGCTTGCGAAGCGAGTAGAGGTGCATGATGACCATCAGGGACGCGCCGCTGATCCCCAGCACGTGGCCGACCGTGCCCGACGGTCGCAGCTGTGGGTGGAGGTCGGTGTAGGCGCGGACGTCCAGTGGGGTCCAGTAGTATCGCCAACCGTCCAGGCCGACGATGACGAGCGCCACGACTGCGATCGAGGCGAGGACCGCGAGCCCGACTCCGGTCCGCAGGAAGGCCGGGACGCGCGGGACGTAGCGGGCCGCAGGGGCCAAGGTCGCGGCCGCGACTCTCTCGGTGGGGACCGGTGTTTGAGTGGGGCGCGCGGGCTTGATCGTCCCGAACATCCGCTCACGCGTCCAGCGCGCAGTCGCCGGTGGGCCACGACACGCAGGGGAGGATATACCCTGCTGCGCGCTCCGCCGGGTCGAGCAGGTCGGACTCGCACCGCACCTTCCCCTCGACCACCCGGGTCCGGCAGGTGCCGCAGACGCCAGCGCGGCACGCCGAGGGCAGCGGGATGCCCGCCGCCTCGCAGGTCTCGAGGAGAGTGCGGGATCCGGGGGCGGCGATCGCCTGGCCGCTGACCGCGAGCCGCAGTTGGAAGGTGCCGCCTGCCGCCGCGGCCGCGGGCTCCAGCGGGGCCGTGACGTCGACGGCGGGGGCTTCTCCCGCCGCGCGGGCGTTGGCGAACGCGACGGCGGCGGCAAACTCCTCGAATCGGACCTGTTCGGGAGGGACGCCGAGGTCCGCCAGTATCCTCTTCATGGCTGCGATCATCGGCGGTGGGCCGCAGAGCATGAAGATGGTGTGCCTTGGATCGTCCACCTGCGAGGCCAGCAGGTCGCGGTCGATCATGCCGGACAGGAGCTCGGCGGTGGCCGGCTCCTCGGCCGTCGCGATGACGATCTTCGCCTGGAGGTGGCGCCGGGCGATGGTTGCCAGCTCATCCCGGAACGCGATGTCTTTCTGGGTGCGGACCGAGTACAGCAGGGTGACCGGCCGCGTCGGGTCGGCCTGGACCGCGTGGCGCAGCATGCTCACCAGCGGCGTGATCCCGACGCCGCCCGCGATCAGGGTGAGCGGCCGGTGGTCGTCCGATGGATAGACAAAGGCCCCGGCCGGCCGCATCACGTCGAGCAGCGAGCCAGGCCGCACCATCCCGTGCAGCATCCCCGATACCAGACCCTGCCGCTTGACCGAGATCTCGACGTACCCGGTCGACTCCGGGGCCGACGACACCGAGTAGCAGCGCGACACCGCCTTGCCGTCGATCGAGAAGCGGACGCTCAGGAACTGGCCGGCCTTGAAGTCGAAGGCGTCGGGCCTCACCATGCGAAACGTGGTGATGTCGGGTGTCTCGCGGTGCACGGCGATGACCGGGGTCTTGACCCACCCCGCCGGCCTTCCGGCCGGCTGGGCGGCGGCGGCAGGCCGCGGCGCCGCGATCGCCCCCGGCGCAGCGGTCACGGGAGCAGGAACGGGGACGGGTGGGCGCGGCACCAGGCGCTCGCAGGCAGCGAACCAGACGAGGTGGACCGCGATCCCGGCGGCGACCCCGCCGACGCTCGGAAACAGCCACGGCGTGGTGGCGAAGACCAGCGAGGGAAGGAGCAGCGCATCGTGTCGGCGGCCCGCAGGGTTGCGATGCATCCGCAGCAGCAGCATGGCGAAGTGGACGGTGGTGGCCACGGCCAGGACCGCGGTCGCAGTCTCGATGCTCAGGATCTCGATCAACATCGACTCCTCATTCCTCGCCGAAGGATAGCGGCACATGCCCGTAAAGTGAACAATGAGATCCATTCCAGGAATCCCGGCGACAGGTCCGCGCCGGCCCGAGCTGCGCCGTCACGCGCTTTGCGGGCAGAGGCCAGGACGGCCAGGGGATTACGCGTGCGGCGGCCCCTGTTGAAGTGTGGCGGACCGAGAGGTGTCAATGGTGCGCATTGCGGCGGTCGGATCGGCGTTTCCCCCCAACTACTACGACCAGGGGACCTTGCTCGAGGCGTTCCGCCGGCACTGGGCGGGCCGCCTTTACAACCTCGACCGGCTCGAGGCGCTGCACCACAACGTGCTGGTCGGGGGCCGTCACCTCGCCCTGCCGATGGAGGCGTACGAGGGCCTCGAGACGTGGGGCCAGGCGAACGACGCCTGGATCGCGGTCGCGCAGCAGGTCGGCGAGCAGGCGGTGCGCGACGGGCTCGCGGCGGCGGGGCTGACCGCCGACGACGTCGGCGTGTTCGTGTTCGTCACCGTGACCGGGGTGGCCACACCGTCGATCGACGCCCGGCTGATGAACCGGCTGCGGCTGCCGGCGCGGGTGCGACGGGTGCCGGTGTTCGGCCTCGGCTGCGTGGCCGGCGCGGCGGGCGTGGCGCGCGCCGCCGACCTGCTGCACGGCCTGCCCGGCGAGGCGGCGATCGTGCTGTCGGTCGAGCTGTGCTCGCTGACCCTGCAGCGCCGCGACCTCTCGATCCCGAACTTGATCGGCTCCGGGCTGTTCGGCGACGGCGCCGCGGCGGCACTCGTGGTCGGCTCGGGGCGGGCGTCGCGCGGGCCGGAGATCGTCGCGTCGCGGTCGGTGTTCTACCCGGGCTCCGAGCGCGTGATGGGCTGGGACGTCACCGAGGCCGGCTTCCAGATCGTGCTTTCCGCCGAGGTGCCGGAGGTGGTCCGGAAGTTCCTGCGCCGTGATGTCGACGGCTTCCTCGCCGAGCACGGGCTGACCAGGTCCGACATCGCGGTCTGGGTGTCGCACCCCGGTGGGCCGAAGGTGCTGGAAGCGATGGAAGAGGCTCTCGAGCTGCCGCAGGACGCCCTCGAGGCGTCCTGGCGCACCCTGCGCGAGGTCGGCAACCTGTCGTCGACGTCGGTGCTGCTGGTGCTGCGGGACGTGATGGAGCGCAGCGACCCGGCGCCGGGCACCTGGGGCTTGATGGTCGCCATGGGCCCCGGCTTCTGCTCGGAGCTGGTACTGCTGAAGTGGTGAGACTAGGGGCGGTCCGGTGTCTGGACGCCGCGAGCCTCGGCCTTGCAGAGCTTGGCTCATCGGCGTGGTCGAATCGGACGCGGAAGCGGAAGCGGGCGCGGAAGCGGGCATGAATCGGACCCCGCGGCACACGATCGTCGAACTCGAGCGGCGGGCCTCTGGCCGGCCGCCCTCGATCGGAAGCTGATTGGTGGACACTCGGGTGGCGTACACCGTTCTGGTGGCGATGGTCGCGATCCTGCGGCTGGCCGAGCTGCGGATCTCGGCGCGAAACGTCGCGGCTCTCAAGGCGAGAGGCGCGGTCGAGGTGGGCGCGGGCCACTACCCCTGGGTCGTCATGGTGCATGCGTCCTGGCTGACAAGTTGCGTCCTCGAGGTGTGGCTGCTCGACCGGCCATGGATCGCAGGCCTCGGACTGTCGATGTTGGTTCTGTTCGCAGTCGGGATGGCCCTGCGCTACTGGGCCATTCGCACTCTCGGGGCGCGATGGTCCACTCGCGTCGTGTTCATTCCTGGCGAGCCGTTGGTCGAGACCGGCCCCTACCGGCTGCTGCGCCACCCGAACTACCTGGGCATCGTGCTCGAGTTCATCGCGCTCCCGCTGGCGCATTCGGCGTGGATCACCGCCGTGGTCTTGTCGGCCGCCAACTGGCTGGTGCTCCGTCGCCGGGTCGCGGTCGAGACTGCGGCCCTCGCCTGAGCGCCGCGAGCGACCGCGCGCAGGCCGCTGTGGCGCAGCGCACGCCAATGTGGCTGGAGAAACGGCGGTCTGGCCACCGGGGTTCGCGCCGTGCATGACGATGATCCCGAACAAAGGCGCATGGCACGGATCTTGCTTGGAGAGGCGGCCAGATCGGCGAAGACCGAGAGCTTCGTTGGACAGTCGCGCCCGGCTGCGGCATGCCGCTGGACGGGAGGAGATCGTGATGAGCAAGGCCTGGGTGCTGGTCGGAGTCGCGTGGCTCGGCGTCACAAGCGTGGCGATGGCTGCAGAGCAGACGCTCCGGATCGATCCGACGGCGAGCGCGGTCTCGTTCACGCTCAGGAGCACGCTGCATCAGGTCGAGGGACGGATGGTCGTGAGCAGGGGGGAGATCCGCTTCGACACGGGCACCGGCGAGGCCTCGGGCGAGGTCGTTCTGGATGCCAGGCAGATCACGACGGGCAACGAGGAGCGCGACGAGAAGATGCACCGCAAGGTCATCGAAAGCGGCCGCTTCCCCGAGATCGTCTTCGCGGCGGAGCAGGTCACCGGCGACCTTCCGACGAGCGGGGAGGGGCGGATCGAGCTGCGAGGCACCGTCACCGTGCACGGCGCCGGCCATCCCGTCACCTTGACCGCCCGCGTCACCCGTGAAGGCGACCACCTCCACGCAGTGGCGGCGGTGCCGATCCCGTACATCGAGTGGGGCATGAAGGACCCGAGCGTGCTGGTGCTGCGAGTGGCCAAGGAGGTCAACGTCGCGCTCGACATCGACGGCAGGTTGTCGCCGTGACGGGCCGGGGTCGGGCGGGGTCCGGCCGGGCGCGTTGAGCGGGCCGATGGACAGCCGGACGGCGTACACCATTCTGCTCGGGCTGGTCGCTGCCGAGCGCGTCGCCGAGCTCGGGCTGGCGCACCGCCACGATGTCGCGCTGCGTGCGGCCGGGGGGGTCGAGGAGGGAGCGGCGGCATACCCCTTCATGGTGGCGATGCACGCCGCGTTTCCGGTCGCGTGCCTGGCCGAGGTCTGGGGCCTGCGCCGGCCGTGGATTCCATCGCTTGCTGCCGTGATGCTGGCGCTGATTGCCGGCGCGATGGCGCTTCGCGGCTGGTCGGTGGTAGCGCTCGGGCCCCGCTGGACCACCCGCGTGCTGGTGGTGCCTGGCTCGCGCCGGGTGACCGCGGGCCCCTACCGGCTGCTGCGCCACCCCAACTACCTCGCGGTCTCCGTCGAGATAGCGGCGCTGCCGCTCGTCCACACGGCGTGGCTCACCGCGGTTGTCTTCAGCGCCCTCAACGGTATGCTGTTGCGGGACCGGATCCGGGTCGAGGAGGCCGCGCTGGCGCGGTGGTGCGGCACCGCCGGGCCCACGAATGAGAGCGCGTGAACGACCAGGAGATCCTCGAAGGCATCGGCGAGGTCGCCCGCCGGCATCTGGGCTTCACGGGAGAGCTGCGGCCGGGACAACGGCTGGCGGAGGACCTCGAGCTGGACTCGTTGAAGATGCTGACCCTCGCGGTCGAGGTCGAGAACCGGTTCCGGATCTGCCTGGACCCGTCGAGCGAGGCGCGGATCGCGACCGTCGGCGACCTGGCGGCGGAGGTGGGGAGGCAGCTTGAGCGGCGATCTGACGACGCTCCCTGAGCTGCTCGAGCGCGCCGCCGGTCACGGCGATGCCGGCCTGCGTTTCGTGGACGGCGCCGAGAGCGCCGGCTGGTTCCCGTGGCCGCTCGTCCGCGAGCGGGCGCTCGACGGGTGCGGCCGGCTGCAGGCTCGCGGGGTGTCGCCCGGCGACCGCGTCGCCCTGGTGCTGCCGACGTCGATCGAGTTCTTCGACGCCTTCTTCGGCGTGCTGCTGGCGGGCGCGGTGCCGGTGCCGCTGTACCCGCCGGTGCGTCTCGGCCGGCTCGACGAGTACGCCGCGCGGACAGCGCGCATGCTCGAGCTGGTGCGCGCGACGGTCGTGGTCACCGACCGGCGGGTGCGCCGGCTGCTCGGGCCGGCGGTGGCGGCCGCGCGGCCGCGGCTCGGCTGCGTCGTGCTCGACGAGCTGGCGGACAGTGACCCGCACCCCGCGCCGGGCGCCCCGCAGGACCTGGCGCTCGTGCAGTTCTCGTCGGGCACCACCGTCGACCCGAAGCCGGTGGCTTTGAGCCACCGCGCGGTGGTGGCGCAGACGCTGCGGCTCAAGGCGTACTGGCCGCAGCCCGAAGGCCGGACGGTGGACAGCGGCGCGAGCTGGCTGCCGCTCTACCACGACATGGGTTTGATCGGCTGCGTGCTGCCGGCGCTCGAGCACCCCGGCACGTTGACGCTGATCCCGCCCGAGCTCTTCATCGCCAGGCCCGCGCTGTGGCTGCAGACGATCTCGCGCCACCGGGCGACGATCTCGCCGGCGCCCAACTTCGCCTACGGCCTCTGCCTGGACAAGATCCGTGACGAGGAGCTGGATGGGGTCGACCTGTCGTGCTGGCGCATCGCACTGAACGGTGCCGAGCCGGTGGCGCCGCGGGTGCTGCGCGGGTTCTGCGAGCGCTTCGCGCGTTGGGGCTTCTCCTCAGCGGCGATGACTCCGGTCTACGGGCTGTCGGAGGCCGCCCTCGCAGTGACCTTCTCCGACGTCGCGGCACCGTTCCAGGCCCGCCGCTTCGACCGCGAGCAGCTGGCGCGCGCGGGCAGGGCAGTGGACGCGGCCGACGGCGTCGAGCTGGTGGCGCTCGGGCGGCCGCTGCCCGACTTCGCGCTGGCGATCGTCGACGACGCGGGCGCCGAGCTCGCGCCGGGCCAGGTAGGCCACCTGCTGGTGCGCGGCCCGTCCCTGATGGATGGCTATCTCGACCAGCCGGAGGCGACCGCCGGGGTGCTGCGCGACGGCTGGCTCGACACCGGCGACCTCGGCTTCCTGCACGACGGCCAGCTCTACCTCACGGGCCGCGCCAAGGACGTGCTGATCCTGCGCGGCCGCAACCACTCGCCGCACGAGGTGGAGGACGCGGTCGACTCGGTTGCCGGCGCGCGCGCGGGGTGCGCAGTCGCCGTGTCGTGGCTGCCCGAGGGCGACAGCGGCGAGCGCCTGCTGCTGCTCGTCGAGGCCAGGCGCGACGTGCCCGGCAGCGATTACCCGCGGATCGCGCGCGAGTGCGCGGGAGCGGTGCGGGCCGCGGCCGGCCTCGACCCCGACCACGTCGAGGTGCTTGTCCCGGGGACGCTGCCCAGGACCTCGTCCGGCAAGCTGCGGCGGGCCGAGACGCTGCGCCGCTGGCTGGCGGGTGAGCTCGACCCACCGGCCGCCGTCACTCCGCTGCGTGTGCTTGCCGCCGCCGCCCGCTCGCGCCTGGCGTTTGCCAGGATGCGGCTGGACTCCGATGAGCGATCGTGATCTCGTCATCGTCGGCGGCGGACCGGCGGGTCTCGCGACCGCGATCCGGGGCCGCCTGGCCGGCCTCGGCGTCACGGTTCTCGACGGGTCGCAACCGCCGATCGACCGGCCCTGCGGCGAGGGTCTCATGCCGGAGGGCGCCGATCAGCTCGAGGCGCTCGGGGTCCGGGTGGTGGAGGGCCGGCAGCGGGCGTTTTACGGGATCCGCTACCTCGACGGCGCCACGGTCGCGGAGGGGCTGTTCGACGGCCGGCCGGGCGTCGGGATCCGCCGGCCCGTCCTGCACGAAGCGCTCACCGGTCGGGCGGCGGCGCTCGGCGCCGACCTGCAGTGGGGCTGCGAGGTCCGCGGGCTGACCGAACGCGGCGTCGACACCGAGCGCGGCGAGGTGCGTGGCCGCCTCGTCGTCGGCGCCGACGGGCGGGGCTCCCGGGTCCGGCGGTGGGCAGGCCTCGACGGCCGGCCGCCCCGGGCGGGCCGCTTCGGGGTGCGGCGGCATTACCGGATGGCGCCGTGGTCCGACCGGGTCGAGGTGCACTGGGGCGACGGCTGCGAGGCCTACGTCACCCCGGTGGCCGCCGACCTGGTCGGCGTGGTCCTGATGTGGAGCGGCCGCGCCGGCGGCTTCGACGACCTGCTGGCCAGGCTGCCGTCGCTCGCCGGGCGGGTGGCGGGAGCTCCCTCGGCGTCACGCGACGCCGGGGCCGGGCCGTTCGGCGCCCGCGCGAGGACGGTCGCCGCGGGGCGGGTGGCACTGGTTGGCGACGCCGCCTGTTGTCTCGATCCGATCACCGGCGAGGGGGTGGCGCTCGCGCTCGGGTCGGCCGATGCGCTGATCGCGGCGATCGCCGCCGGCGACCTCGGACGGTACCGCTCGGCGCAGGCCCGGCTGGCGCGGGCGCCGGCGCGGCTGAACCGGCTGGTGCAGCTGCTCGAGAAACGGCCGAGGCTGCGGCGGCGGGTGATCACCGGCCTCGCATCCCGGCCGCAGCTGTTCAACCGGTTCCTGGCGGCGCGGCGAGGGACTGCGGCCACGGCCGGCGGCGCGGTGCTGCTGCTCGGCTGGCAGCTGCTGGGGCCCGGCCAATGAGCTGGCGACGGACGGTCGCGGTGGCGCTGGTCGCGGTGACCGCCGCCGCCGCCGTCGTGGCGAGCCGGGTCCGGGTCGACAACCGGCTCGAGCGCTGGGTGGACACCGTCGCCGCCGAGGCGGCGCGCTACCGCGAGTTCCGGGAGATGTTCGGCAGCGACGAGTTCGTGGTGGTGGCGCTGAGCGGCGCGCCGATCTTCGACCCGCAGTCCCTCGACGCCATGGTCGCGGCCCAGGAGCGGCTCGAGGCCGTGCCGGGCGTGACCCGGGTCGACAGCCTGGCCGCGGTCTACCGTGACCTCTACGGCGGCGAGGACCCGCAATCGCTCGAGGAGGAGGCGACGTCGACCCCGTTCTATCGCGGGCTGCTGCTGTCCGACGACGCGAAGGTCGCCGCGATGCTGGTCGAGGTGGACCCGGCGGCCGAGCCGGAGGCGCGCCACCGCATGGTCGGGGAGCTGCGCCGCGCGGCCGAGCCGCTGCGCGCCCAGGGCTTCTCGGTCGACCTGGTGGGCTCCACGGTCCTGGTGGATGCGCTCGACGAGCTGTCGCGGCAAGAGGCCCTGCGCACCTTCCCGGCAGCGCTGGCGGCGTCGATGCTGGTGCTGGCGCTGCTGGTGCGGTCGTGGCGCGGGATGGCGGTGGCCGCCGTCTGCTCGGGCGCCACCGTGCTGCTGACTCTCGGCGTGATGGTGGCGGTCGGCCGCCAGCTCCACATGATGTCGTCGGCTCTGCCGTCGCTGCTGTGGGTGCTCTCGCTCGGCAACAGCGTCCACATCCTGCAGCGCTACCAGAGGCTGCGCGAGCAGCACTCGGTGGACGACGCGGTCAGCGAGGCGGTGGCCGACGCCACCCTTCCCGGCACGCTGGCGACCCTGACCACGGCGCTCGGCTTCCTGTCGCTGGCCACCGCGAGCATGGCGCCGGTGCGCGAGGTCGGCCTGTTCGCCGCGCTCGGGCTGACGCTGTCGCTGCCGGTCAACCTGGTGCTCGGCCCGGAGCTGACCCGGCTGCTGCGGGTGCCGGCGCGGCGCTCGGTGGCCAGGGCGGGAGCGCACTGGAGCGCCCGCACCGTGCTGCGCCGGCCGCGGCTGGTGCTGGCGGTGGCGGCGCTGGTGGCGGTGGCGGCCGCGGCGTTGATTCCCCGCATCCGGGTGGCGTCCAACCCGCTCGCCTTCCTGCCCTCCGGTCACGAGGTGGCGCGCGCCTACCGGTCGACCGCCGAGCGGATCGCCGGCTTCTACTCGCTCGAGGTCGTGTTGACGAGCGAGCTGCCCTGGACCGATCCGCGCATCTGGCCGGTGGTCGAGGGGCTCCAGGCGCGGCTCGAGTCGTCGCCGGTCGTCGCCAAGGTGGTCAGCCCGCTCGATCTGCTGCGCAAGCTCCAGCAGTGGCAGCGGGGCTTCGACCCCGTTGCGTACGCGCTGCCCTCCTCCCGCGACGAGGCCGAGGCCCTGGTCGGCAGCCTCGACGGGCGCGGCCGGGCGCTGGTCGAGCGGCTGGTTGCCGCCAATGGGCGGACGCTGCGCCTGTCCGCAGTCGTCAACGAGATGGACGAGGGCCGCTTCCTCGAGCTGGCGGCCGCGACCCGACAGGATCTCGAGGGGCTGCCGGCCGGCGTCGACGGGTGGGCCACGGGCATGGTGCTGCGGCTGGTCGAGGCCCAGCAGGACCTGGTGTCGTCGCAGCTGCGCTCGCTCGGCTTCGCCTGTGTGGTGATCTTCGTCGTCATCGCGCTCGGCCTGCGCTCGTGGCGCCTGGGCCTGCTGTCGCTGCCGCCGAACGTGCTGCCGGTGATCATCATCTTCGCGCTGATGGCGGTGACCGGCATTCCGCTCGACGCGGCAACGGTGATGGTGGCGAGCGTGACCCTCGGCATCTCGGTCGACAACAACATCCACCTGCTGACCGACTTCCGGCGCGAGCGCTGGCTCGGCGGATCGCGTCGGCTGGCGGCAGGCCGGGCGGCGGACCAGGTCGGCGCGGCAATGGTGGTGACCACGGCGACCACCTGCATCGGCTTCTTCTCGCTGTGCCTGTCGGCCTTCGTCCCGATCCGGGAGTTCGGCTTCCTGGTCGGCGCCGCCATGGTGATCGGGCTGGCGGCCGACCTCTGGATGGGGCCGGCGCTGCTGACCGCGAGGGAGGACGCACCGTGATCGTGAGCCGGGTCGTCGCCGCCGTCGCGCTTGCCGGGGCCGTGCTCGCGATGGCCGGGCAGCCGCGGGACCTGCAGTCGCTGGGCGCAGCGCTCGACGACGCGGTTCGAAGCTACGATGCGGCCGCGGCGACGGCGGTGCTGTCCGAGGCGCGGGTTGCGCGGGCGTCCGCCGACTCGCCGCAGCTCGCCGAGCTGCACGCTCGGGCCGCGCTGGCGGTCGCCGAGCTGCTGCGGATCGAGCTCGAGGGGCTCGCGGCCGGCGAGACGGAGCAGCGGCGGCTGCTCGGACTGCGCATCGATGCGGCCGCGGAGGACGGCCTGCAGGCGCTCGGCGGCCTGCCGGAGACCTCCGACCGGCAGCGCACCCTGGCCGACCTCATCGCGACCATGATCCGCTCCGACTTCAGGGCCAAGAAGCACGAGCAGTCGTTCAAGGCCGCGGTCGCGCGAGCTCTGGAGCTCGACCAGGGCAACGCCAGGGCGTGGGTCAGCTCGGCCAAACCGTTCCTCTTCGCCGAGCCCGAGCAGGGAGGCGACGTGGCCGAAGCGCTGCGCCGGCTCGACCGGGCGTTGGAGCTCGATCCCGGGCTGGAGCCGGCCCGCCTGCTGCGCGCCGTCGCTCACGAGAAGGCGGGGGATCCGGAGGCTGCCGAGCGCGACTGGCGGGCCGCCCTGCGCGCCAACCCGCAGTGCCGTCCGGCCCGGGAGCAGCTGGAATCGCGCCCTTGAACATCGTCTGACGGTCCTCCGCCGCGTCCGTCTGCGTGCCAGTCTTCGTGCCCGCTCGTTTGCTCCGTCCTCGAGACCACGTCGCGCCGCTTCTCCGGAGGCGCTCCCCGAGGGAGCCACCTTTGGCGATTTCGGGTCGCAAGCACGTCGCCAGCCGGAACGTGGCCCCGAAATCGCCAAAGATGGCACGCCCGCAGGACGCGCTTGCCGCGTGCTCGCTTTTCCCCCCGGGCGCGGAAGCGGGCGCGGCAGAGGAAGCGGATCAGGGCACGCCCATGCCATCTCGAAGTCGAGGCCGGCTCGCTGGAGCTTGATTCAGCGGCGTCGCGCGATGCGCTACACTGACCTCCCCGAGGGAGGGCGGTGATGAGCGTCGATCACGACTTGGCGCAAGCGGTGACGGTTCTCATTCTCGGCGGGGGCCGCGGCATCCGGCTCTACCCCCTGACCCAGCTCCGCGCCAAGCCTGCGGTGCCGGTCGGCGCCAAGTACCGGCTCATCGACATCGCGATCTCCAACGCGATCAACTCGGGCATGGAGCAGATGCACGTCCTCACCCAGTTCAACTCGGTGTCGCTGCACCGGCACATCCACCGCGCCTACCGCTTCGGCGCCTTCTCCAAGGGCTACGTCCAGATCCTGGCTGCCCAGCAGACCCCGCACGGCCAGGGCTGGTTCCAGGGCACTGCCGACGCGGTCCGCCAGTACATCAACGTGTTTCGCGATCTCGAGTGTGACTATGTCCTGATTCTGGCCGGTGACCACATGTACCGCATGGACTACCGGCAGCTGCTGCGCGACCATGTCGAGCACCGTGCCGACATCACAGTCGGCGTCAAGCCGTGCTCGGAGTCCGAGATCGGCGAGTTCGGGGCGGCTCGCGTGGACGCGAGTGGCCGGATCGTCGAGTTCCGCGAGAAGCCGTCGTCGGCGGCGGCCCGCGAGGGGATGGAGGCCGATCCAGCGCTGCTGGCGGCTCACGGCGTGAGCTCCGATCTCCCGTACCTGGCCTCGATGGGCATCTACATGTTCAACAAGGGCGCCCTGCTCGACGTGCTCGACAGCAGCCTGGTCGACTTCGGGCGGGACATCATCCCGTCCGAGACCGGCCGCCGCCGCGTCCAGGGCCACTTCTTCCACGGGTACTGGCGGGACATCGGGACCATCCGGGCGTTCTTCGACGCCCACATGGACCTCGTCAAGCCGGAGCCGCCGTTCAGCTTCCACGATCGGACGTGGCCGATCTACACCCGGCCGCGCTACCTGCCCGGAGCCCGCCTCTCCGGGTGCCGCTTCAACCATGTCGTGCTCGGCGAGGGCTCCCGCATCGTCGACTCCGAGGTCGAGGACGCGGTGATCGGCCTGCGCTCGGACATCCGCGGCGCCAAGATCAAGCGCGCCCTGGTGATGGGCGTCGACAGCCACTACCCGGAAATCCCCGGCGCGCCGCCGGTCGGCATCGGCGAGGGGAGCGAGATCCGCGACGCGATCATCGACAAGAACGCCCGCATCGGGCGCCGCGTCAGGATCGTCAACCAGGCCGGGGTCCAGGATGCCGACGGCGACGGCTGGGCGATCCGTGAGGGCATCGTGGTCGTGCCCAAGAACAGCGTGATCCCCGACGGCACCGTGGTCTGAACTGCCCGGGGCGCGACAGCAGGGCCACCCCTCCGGCTGGGCCCGCTCGCAGACGCGCGGGAACCATTCGGGCATTCGGGAAGGCGCCAACTCAGCGGCGGTCAACAGGTCCCCTGTCCTCATCACGCCCTTGCCGGATCGGTGGCTCGGGTGCCAGCGTCAGGGTTGGGCACCGCTCGCAATCCAGCCCCGCACGAGCTCGAGCTCGTCGCTGGGGAGCTTCTTCGCACCGAACAGGGTCCGCGGCATTCCCTTGCCCTGCTCGGCGGTGCCCAGCAGCTTGACCCACAGGTAGGAGGCTTCTGGGTCGCCGGGCACGACGAGATGCATGCTCGGAACCTGGCGACTCGGGACCGAGACCAGCTTCCCGTAGCCGGACCCCGCGTCGAGCACGAGGTCTCCTCGGGGCTCCTCGGTTGAGTGGCAGCTGTGGCAGTGCTTGAGAAACAGGCCCTCCACGTCGGCGGAGTAGGAGGTCGGGCGCGGGGCAGCTGTGGAGGCGTCGTTCGCCAGCGCGGCCACGGCGACGATCACGACGAGCACGACGGGCAGTGCGACGGCCGGAACTTTCATGCCAAATCCTTTCAAAAGAAGCCCGGAGGATGGTGGAGTCACCCTCCTCCGGACCGGCTCGATCAGAAGTTCACATCCGCTAAGAGCGTCAGTCGGTTCGACTTCTCGACGCCCTCGGCAACCTGGACGTCGCGGGAGTACTCGAGGGCGAGCTTGAGGTTCTGAATCGGGTAGACGCCAACCTGTCCGGTGACGAACGCGTAGTCGATGGACCCGTTACTTCGCTCGGTCCAGTCGTAGCGAACGAGCGGCACGATGAACGGGTCGTCGTCGCGCCGGGTCACGTACAGGAGCTCGACGTATGCGGAGTCGTTGCTCACGTCCGAGAACCCGGCCAGCTCCTCGTCGTTCTTCAGGTACATGCCGAGCGCCGAGAGATTTCCGATCTCGATGTTGAAATCGATGCCGTATCTGGCGATGTCGAGCTCGCCATCGTCCTGGTCGCGGTTGCCCGAGTAGTAGAGCCCCCCGAGCATCACCTTGGGCGTGAAGTCGAAGGCGATGCGACCGAGGTAGTCGCGGGGATCCTCACCCTCCGGGTTGCTGTTGCCTCCGGAGAGTCCGGCGGCGTAGTAGAGCTTGCCGGCTCGCCCGTAGAAGGTGGCGTACGACGAGTCACTGCGGAAGCGGGTGCCGCCGGCGCGCACGTCCAACGGCAGCTTGTGGGAGACCGTGAGCCGGCGACCGCCGTCCTGGAGGGAGTTGTAGGGGTCCACCGCCAGGATCGGCCCGTAGCCGGCGATGACGTTGGCGCCCTGGAGGGGATGCCAGCCGAAGCTCCCGACGACGAAGGTGTCCCAGCCGTCCTCGTCTTCTCCCTCGATCTCGATGAAGAAGGACCCTTCCTTCCAGTAGTTGCCGGCGGCGAAGATCTCGATCTCGTGGCTCGGCCGTAGCTTGAACTCCTCGCCCTTGACATCGTCGTACACGTAGCCCTTGAAGCGAGCGGACACGGGGAAGTACTTGTCCCAGATCAGGGTGTCGGAGATCTGCTCGGTGGCGGCGGCGGCCATCTCGTCCTGCGGCTCGCTTCCCTCCGCAAGAATCCGATAGCCGGCCTCCTTGAACCTCCGCCCTTCGGCGTTCAGGTAGGGCATGGCGCTGTGGCACGCCGAGCACTCGACCTTGTACTTCCTCGCGAACGCGGGGATGGCCTCGCTCGTCGGTGCGTAGCTGACCGCGATGGTCGTGAATGCCATCACTGCGAACATCTTGGCGTGATTCCGGACTGTGAGGTGCATGTGGTTCTCCTTGAAGTGTTATCGGGATGGGATTTCAGGCGGTACCGCCGCCTGGGACATGGTGGTAGCGGTCGTGAGGGGAGCGTCTGGAACTGGCCTGGCCACCGCGACGCCGTGGCGGTACACGAGCGCGCCGCCTTGGTCGGCCGTCCAGAATAGAAGGCCCTGCGCGACGAGGGCCGCCGCCAGGCCGAAGACCCGGAGCGGCGTGAGTCGCACCCGGGGCGCCGTGCGCTCGCGCCATGAAGCCGTGAGGCGAATGCCGCCGACGACGATGAACGCAGCGAGCATGAGCAGGGCGCTGTCTCCGTGGTCCCACACCGCGGTCTCCACTGGCCCACTGAGGCCACGGATGGAGTTGGCGGCCTGGCGCCCGGAGAGGTAGGTGGCGCCTGCGGAGACGGTTCCGAGCAGGTACAGCGACAGTGCGGCCCAGTCGAACCACCGGTGGCGCCGGAAGGCCAGGCAGGCAACGTCGAACCCGAGCGCGGTCAGAAGCAGCGCGACCGGAAAGTGGACCAGGGCCGGATGCAGGTTTGGCAGCGCCGTGAGCGAAAGTGCGACCTCCAACGGACTCCTCCTTGACTGCGCGGAGCGAAACCCGCGCCGAAATCAGGCAACGCGGAAGGTGAGGGTCATGAGGGTGCGTCTAGATCGGCATCGAGACCTCCAGGCGGGTGCGGCAGAAGCCGCAGCCGCCGCGGCGTGGCCCGATGTCGGCGAGCGCGGGTGGACTCGGCGAAGTGAAGCGCCGCCGCTGCCGCGAGGCAGCTGCGACGATCCCAACACATGTCCAGCGGTGCCCCATCACCTCGATCCACCCCCCTCTGGTTGGGCCGCCTGGGCTTCGCTCGACCCTTACTTCTTGCGTGGCTTCGCGGTAAAGCACGAATCGTGCCATCGATTGACAGCGACTCGATCGCTGCAGTCAATTGGCATTAACAAACAACTTACACCCCTCGGTCACCCGCGAGTCCGTCAGGAGGTAGAAGCTCGAGCCAGACCCGGGCCGACTGGGGGTGTGCACGCTAACTTCCTTTGGAGATTGCAGTTACGACTCCACTCCTGGCAACGAGGGTTCGTGTCTCGTCGTGAGACACTCTGAGACAATGCGACAGTTGATTTCTGAGTGAACGACATCCGTGATGACGAATGTGAAGTCACTAAACAAGTTGGCTGTGTCCAGGGTCACAGAAGCGGCGGGCTGTCGGGTGTCTCGTGGTGAGACAGAGGGGCGGCGGCCACAGCGGTCCGCGATCACGCGGAGGCCGCTGCCCGAACAGCGCGGCTCGACGTCGCGCTGTCTGGGGTGAGTGGCAGGGCCGTCGCGTGACGCCTGGGGTATCATTCGGACGTCGGCTCAGGGTTTGTTCGACGGTGACGCCGCGGCGCGCGGATCGCGCCCGACGACCTCCATCCCACCCGAAAGGGGCGGGCATGTCGCACCGGTTCAAGGACTTCGAGCACCTGCTACGGATGGCGGCGATGTTCGCGGTCGGGCTGGGCCTGTTCGCGGTGGCCAGGGGACTGCTGGTGCCGGAGGACTTCGGGGTCTGGGGCCACTATCGGGCCGGGGCACTCGACGACAACCGGCAGCGGCCGCTCGTCCACGCCGGCGCGGCGGCGTGCGGCGAGTGCCACGACGACGTCGCGGCGAGCCGCGCTGGGGGCGGCCACGAGACCATCCGCTGCGAGGCCTGCCACGGACCGCTTGCACGGCACGCCGCCGAGCCATCTGACCAGGCGCCGGCGCTCCCGGATGGGGGCACGATCTGCCTCCGGTGCCACCTTCCGGCCATGGCCAAGCCGGCCGGGTTTTCCCAGGTCGAACCTGATGACCACGCCGGCGGTGAGCCCTGCGACGTCTGCCACGCCGCGCACGCGCCACGCCTCGAGGGGACGTGACCATGCCCACGGACCGACGCGAGTTCCTGATCGGCAGCGGGAGGGTTCTCCTCATCGCCTCCGGCGCGGCGGCAGGCGCGCTCAAGTGGGTGCTGGCCGGCGCGCCCGAGCAGGCGCCGGGCTATGACGTCGAGGGCCACTGGTGGGCGATGGCGATCGACATCGGCCGCTGCATCGGCTGCGGCAACTGCGTCCGCGCCTGCAAGGCCGAGAACGACGTTCCGCTGGAGCCGCTCTACTTCCGGACCTGGGTCGAGCGCTACCAACTGCCCGAGGGCGACACCGATCGACCGCACGTCGACTCGCCCAACGGCGGCTACGATGGCTTCCCCGAGCGCGACGAGCCCGGAGCCGGCTCCAAGGACTTCTTCGTGCCCAAGCTCTGCAACCAGTGCGCGCACTCGCCGTGCGTCCAGGTCTGCCCGGTGGGCGCCACCTTCGTCAGCCCTGACGGCGTGGTGCTGGTCGACACGACCTACTGCCTGGGATGCCGCTACTGCGTCCAGGCCTGCCCGTACGGCAGCCGCTTCATCGACCCGCGTTCGCAGACCGTCGACAAGTGCACGCTGTGCTACCACCGCATCACGCGGGGGCTGACCACCGCCTGCTGCGAGGTCTGCCCGACGGGAGCCCGCGCGCTGGGCGACCTCAAGAACCCCTCCGATCCGATCCACGGCTTCCTGCGCGAGCACGCGGTCCACGTCCTCAAACCGCAGATGGCGACCGGAGCGAAGGTCTTCTACGCCGGCCTCGACGGGTCGGTGCGCTAGGGGGAGTCGATGGAGGTCGCGACCCTGCTCAGCCAGGTCGAAGGCTTCATGTACCCGAACGAGGTCGAGCTCCAGTGGAGCGTCCTCATCGTGCTCTACCCCTTCATCACCGGGCTGGTGGCTGGCGCCTTCATCCTCGCTTCGCTCGAGCGGGTGTTCAAGGTCGAGGAGGTCCGCCCGACCTACCGGCTTGCACTGCTCACGGCGCTGGCGTTCCTGCTGGTGGCGCCGCTGCCGCTCCAGCTCCACCTCGGCCATCCCGAGCGGTCGTTCGAGATGTACCTGACGCCGCACACGACGTCGGCGATGGCGATGTTCGGCTTCGTCTACCTGTGGTACCTGATGGCCGTGCTGGTCGTCGAGATCTGGCTCGACTACCGGCGGGACATCGTGCTCCAGGCGCGGTCGCAAACCGGGGCGCTGCGCTTCATCTACCGCGCGATGGCGCTCGGCTCCGACAACATCAGCCCGCGCTCGCTCGAGATCGACGACCGGGTTGGGCGCTTCGTCACCATCGTCGGGATCCCATCAGCCTTCCTGCTCCACGGGTACGTCGGCTTCATCTTCGGCTCGGTCAAGGCCAATCCCTGGTGGTCGACGCCGATGATGCCGGTGGTGTTCCTGTTCTCGGCGATGGTCTCGGGCATCGCCCTGGTCCTGCTGCTGTACATGTTGGTGTCCTGGGTCCGGCGCACGGCCATCGACATGCGCTGTCTCGACACGGTTGCGCGCTACCTGTTCTATGCCTTCCTGATCGACTTCAGCCTCGAGCTGCTCGACCTCGTGCACCGGATCTACGAGGCCGACGAGTCGTTCAAGAGCCTCGACTTCATGGTCAAGACTCGGCTGTTCGGGTCCCAGATCCTCCTGCAGATCATCGTCGGCACCCTGGTGCCGCTCGGCCTGCTCGCGCTCGCCCAGCTGGTCCGGCTCGGCGACCGGGCGCGCAAGGCTCTGTACGCGGTCGCGGGGGTGCTGACCCTGATCGGGATCTTCGCCATGCGCTGGAACGTGGTCATCGGTGGCCAGCTGTTCTCCAAGTCCTTCCTCGGATACACCGTCTACAAGATGGGCTTCGCCACCCGTGAGGGCCTGCTGCCGGCCATCCTGCTGATGGTCCTGCCGTTCGTGATCCTGGCGCTGCTGATCCGGCTGCTGCCGCCGTGGCCGGAGCCGGCGCCGCCGCGCGATCCCGCCTGAAACGGGCGCGCTGACCGTCGTCGACCGGTGGAGGCGCCTCGGCTACGGAGCCGGCTGCACCGGTGGAAGCGGCGGCTGATCCACTGGCGGCGACTTGGTCGCAGGCCACCCGGCCGCGTCGACCGCCGTCGCGGGCGGCGCCTGATGCTTGAACACCGCGCCGCCGATCAGCCCGCCGATGGTGCCGAAGATCACTCCGAGCACGATCGAGAAGAAGATCCCGGCCAGCGCGAGCACGCTCGGGCCGGTCGAGTCCATGAACCGACTGACCTGGTCCAGGACGTCGGGGTCCATCGTGCCGATGCCCTCGAGCTGCTCGACGATGTCCTCGAAGTCGCCGACGCCGAGCAGATTGGTGAGCACGGCGCTGACGATCCCGGTGACGATGCCGTAGATCACTCCCGAGGCGAGCCCGACCACGGCGCCGTTGCCGACGGTGAAGCCGGCCCCGGCGGCCTTGCTGCCGCGGGAGAGCAACCAGGCCGCGACGAAGCCGCAGCCGATGATCAGCGCGCAGCAGGCACAGTTGATCCAGTTGATCACCGGGATCGCTCCGGCGACGCCGAAGGCCGCGCCGGCGATCAGCGCCGGCTTGAGCATCGAAGGGGCCTGGCCGTTCATCGAGTCCTCCTTGGGCGAACCCTATTGTACGGGATCGCGCCGGGGGCGCTCGCCGGGGCGGCCGACGTGCGCCGCGAGGTCCGCGATCGCGTCGGCGAGCAGCAGGCCGAGGACCGTCCCCGGGACCAGGGCGACCGCGAAGCGCGGCCAGTTGGGCAGGGCCGGCAACCCGACCGCGCCGGCCGCGACGTCGAGCAGGGTGGGCGCCGCCGCGGCGACGAGAGCGCGCAGCGAGGGCCGGCAGCGGACCCCGGTCACGACGGTGGCCAGCAGCCCGAGCAGGCCGCCCGCGTAGAGGCCGGCGCAGCGCGCGCACACCGCCAGCTTGCCCGGGCCCAGGTCGAGGCAGCGGTCCGCCTGCTGGTGGCAGGTGGGCGCGAAGGCGAGCCGCAGCCACGAGCCGGCCGCCGCCCCGTGCTGCTCGAGCCACGGCGCGAGCACGATCCCCGCGCAGTACACGGCGGCCGCGAGCGCGACCACGGCCAGCCAGCGGCGGGAGCGGAGGTCGAGGCGGCGCATGGCGGGAATTGTACGGCGGGCGTCTCGTCATTTGAGGCGGGTAGGGAGTTCGAGAACGGGAACGGGGACGGCTCGGGCGCGGATCCGGCTTCCCTCGTCGCCTTCGACTTCGCCGTGACAGGTCGCCTGCGACTCCCGGCGTCGTGCTCCGCACTTCGCCGTGGCAAGCCGCCGTGCCAAGAGCGGGCGGGGGTGGGGCCCTATCCCCCAGATCCTGGATCCTAGATCCTAGATCCTATCCGCTGGGTGGGCGGGGGCAGGGTCAAAGAGCGCCAGCTGCTCGTGGTCGCAGGGGATCAGGCCGCTGGCGCTGACCCCGAGCAGGCGGACCGCGCGGGCGGCGGCGTCGGTGCGGCGCACGAGCACGCGCGCACAGCTCGCGATGACCGGTGCGGCGGGAGTGGGGACGGCCAGGCTCATCGAACGGGTGTGGGTCGCGAAGTCCGGGTAGCGGACCTTGACCGTGATCGTGCCGGCGGCGAGCCGCCGGTGCTCGAGCCCGCTCGCGACCTCGGCGGCCATCTCGTCGAGGACGGCGTCGATCGCGCGGGGGTCGGCGAGGTCGCGCGCGAAGGTCCGCTCGGTGCCGAGGCTCTTGCGGACGTGCTCGGTCCGAACCGGCCGGCCGTCGATGCCGCGGGCGTACTGGAACAGGGTCCGGCCCCAGCTCCCGAAGCGGGCCAGGAGCTGGTCGAGAGACAGCGCTCGCAGCTCGGTGACGGTGGCGATCCCCATCGCCTGCAGCGCCCGCTCGGAGGAGGGCCCGACGCCGTGCAGGCGGCGCACCGGAAGCGGCGCGAGGAAGGCCATCACGCGGCGCGGGGGCACCACAGTCAGGCCGTCCGGCTTGCGGTGGTCGGAGGCGATTTTGGCGACCAGCTTGTTGGGCCCGACACCCACGCTCACGGTGAGCCGAAGCTCGCCAGAGACCCGGCGCCTGATGTCGACCGCGACCGCCGTCGCCGAGGGGAAGCTGCCGAGGTGGTCTGTGACGTCGACGTAGGCCTCGTCGAGGGACATCGGCTGGACCACGGGTGAGTAGTCGCGGATGGTGGCCAGGATCTTCTCCGACTCCGCGACGTAGCGCCGGAAATCGGGGCGCAGGAAGACCGCCTCGGGGCACAGCCGGAGCGCCCTGGCCGCGGGCATCGCGGAGTGGATGCCGAAGGCGCGCGCCTCGTAGGAGGCGGCGGCGACGACCCCGCGGCCGGCTGGGTCGCCGCCCACCACCACCGGTTTGCCGCGCAGCGTCGGGTCGTCGCGCATGTGGACCGCGGCGTAGAACGCATCCATGTCGCAGTGCAGGATGCGGCGCGGTGCGATGGCTTCTGGCACGATCGGAGTTTACACCTCATTTACGATTGTGGTATCGAGCGCCAGCGTGCTCGTGTGGGGATTGACGTCCGCTTCCGCCATGGATTCCGCGCCCAATTTCGACCTTTCTCGAACCGGGAGTCCACAATCCGGAAGCGGGCGCGAAAGCGGGCTCGACGGAGGCGGAGGCGCGCGACGGTCTCCACCGCCTCGACCGCATGACCTCATTCGTCTGATTCTCGATTTCGATTGCGCCGGCCCGGCGTCAGCCCGGCCGGCGGAATCGAAGGGGGGTCACGAGGCCGCCGGGTCGGGCTCGCGCGCCTCGGGGGTGGGGGCCGCCCACTTCTTCACGGCCACCACCTCCTTCATGTGGTCGATGACGTGGAGGGAGACCTCCTTGGCCAGCCCCTCGACTTCCGCCAGGCCCGGGCCGTAGGCGAGGGCGTCGACGACCGACGAGGCCAGCTCCTCGAGCGCCCGCCGCCCCTCCGCGGAGTCGAGGGTGGCGGTGATCGCCTCGATGGTGGCGTCCAGGACGACCTCCCCGGTGGCGCGGACGAGCGGCCTCAGGATCACCCCGGGCACCGGCACCGCCTGCAGCGCCTGCGAACCGTCGACCGCGGCATCCAGGTTGAGCTTCAGCAGGGACCGGAGGCTGTCGAGCGTCTTCGGGTCGGCGAGAACCGCCCGGATCTGCCCGGCGAGGAGCAGGCGGACCTCGCCGAGCCGCGGCTCCACGGTCGATCGCACGATCCTCCGGTGGGTCCCGTCCTCGATCTCCTCGCGCAGCTCCGACAGCAGCCGCACCGCCACCCGGTCGGAGACCTCCTCGGTGATGATGTTGGAGACGTAGGCGACGGCCCGGCTGAACACGTCCCGGCCGACCACCGAGCGGTCGCTGCGGCGCAGCCGCATGTACATCGAGACCACGCGAAGCAGGCGGAAGACCCGGAAGTACGCGAGCGGGACCAGCCCCAGCAGGTCGTACCAGTTGAGGATCGGGAAGAAGAACCACTTCGCCACCAGGCGACGGCGCAGCGCGAGCCACCAGCGGACGACGAACTCGATCCAGAACAGCGTCAGGAAGGGCAGGTCGATCATCCAGAAGTGATCGGTGAGGCGGCCGCCGAGATCGTAGGAGCGCTGGTAGTTCAGCTCGAGGGCGCGGTCCAGCTGTGGGTCCCGGTGGTCGAGCCGGCTCCGGAGCCCCTGCGGGTCCTCCGGCCACATCCCCGCCACCGCCTGCTCGAGGACCTGCGGGTTCTCGAGGTCGGTGCGGGGCACGCCGGCCTGGCCGGCGAGCCGCTGCTTGAGCACGTCGAGCCGGGCCGACTGGCCGGCCCGCTCGAAGGGATTCTCGCGGTACACCCGCAGCGTGAGCGCCCGCAGTTGCTCGAGGTGCGTGGTCAGCTCGGGCGAGCCCGGGTCGCTCTCGAGCACGGCCCACGTCGCCTCGATCTCGTCCAGCAGGCCCTGCGTCAGCGGGTGGGGCTCGATCCCCTTGACCGGGTCCCAGATCCGGGTCACCACCGGGAGGTAGCGGTGGTAGGTCGGCCGGAGCCAGAGGTAGGTGAGGTCGAAGAGGATCAGCGACAGGTTGATGACCGCGACCCAGACCATGACGACGTCCCAGGCGAGCGCGAGCTTGGCGCGCCGGCTGAGGCCGCGGAACCCCTGCGACACCTTCATGGCGCCTCCGGGGAGAGCATTCCCGTATTGTAGGGCGAACGTTCGCGTCGTGCCTGTCTCCGTGTCCGTTTTCCGCGCCCGCTAGGCGAGGCGAGTGCGAAGACAGCGCGTCCTGCGGGCGTGCCATCTTTGGCGATTTCGGGACGGCGTTCCTCCGGAAGAGGTGCTCGAGGCCTGAAATCGCCAAAGGTGGCAACCTGCCGACGGCAGCGGCTGTGGCCGTCGCCGCAATAGCTTGCGGCCTACGGCCACCCGCTGGTGACGGCTGGTCACCGCGGCCGCCGGCCGCGAGTAACCTCGGGGAGCGCGTTCAGAGAATCGGCGCGAAGCGTTCTCGATGACGGAGCGAACGAGCGTGCACGGGAAGCGGACGCGGCAGCGGGCACGGAGACGGAGACGGGCAGGGAGCGGGGAGACCATCTCCAACTAGGTGACCAACGGGCTCGGCGTCGACGAGGTGCGGATCGCCTTCATGGACGACGCCGCTACTCCGGGGCGGGCGATGACTGTCCTCGAGCAGGCAGTGGCGGCGTATTTCGCCCGCCGCGATTTGGCGGCCGTCTCGAGTTGAGGGCGGGGCTCGAGGCTCGCATTCTCACGGGGATGTCGAACCGCGGAGGCGCAAAGGACGCCGACTGGGCAGGCGTCGAGCTCGCGACATGAAATGCCGGGCGCCCGATGCGCACCGGTGCGGAGGGTGCTGAGGAAGGCCCCGCCGGGACGGATCTTCTCTTCGCGTTCTTCGCGTCCTCGCGGTTCAGAGCGACCACTGCCTCACTGGTTCACGACCGCTCGGCACCCTACGTGCCGATTCTCTTCACCGCGATGATCGGCCCGTCGAGATGCTCGAGGTCGGACAGGTCCACGGTCGCCTCGACACACCAGAGGTCCTCGCCCTCGGGGTCGCACACCACCTGCGAGGCCTCCCACCTGAGCTCGCCGGCCGGCCTGACGGTGGTCTTGTCGGCGAGCCGGGCGCGGTGGTCGAAGACGATCCTGCCGAAGCGCTCGAGGAACGGCGCCAGGCACTGAGCGAAGCGCTCCGGGGGCCAGTGCGCGTCCGAGCTCTCGGCGCCCTGGCGGACGGCACCGGCGGCCTCCTCCCACTCCCCCCGCGACAGCGCGGCGAGCAGTGCGTGCAGCTCGCCGCGGATCCGTGACGTCAGCCGGCGGGGATCGGCGATCAGCTCCTGGGCGACCAGGCGGCGGTGGCCGGCCCGGCTCGATTCGCCCTGGAACCGAAGCTCCGGGTGGACCAGGGACTCCCACTCCTCGATCAGCGAGGTGTCGGTCCGCTCGAGGATTCCGCGGAGATACCCGATGATGTCCCATACGGCATCGGTCTTGAGGGCGTCCGGGACGTTCTGGTCGAGGGTCTTGTAGACCTGGGAGAGGTAGCGCAGCAGGACGCCCTCGGACCGCTGGAGGCCGTAGCGGCGGACGTACTCGCCGAAGGAGAGGTACTCCTCGATCATCTCCCGGGCGACCGACTTCGGACGCACCAGATCCCCTCCGACCCACGGGTGGCGGCCCCGGAAGTGGTCGAAGGCGATCTGGATGAAGTCGGCCGCCGGCTGCGGGTGGGTGACCTCGTCGAGGCGCCGCATCCGCTCCTCGTAGGGCACGCCCTCGGCCTTCAGCTGGGCGACCAGCAGGTCCTTCGCCCGGTCCACCTGTCGGCGCAGGACCACGGTCGGGTCCTCGAGCACCGACTCGACGACGCTCAGCAGGTCCAGCGCGTGGGTCTCGGCGGCCGCGTCGAGGCGGCCGATGGCGTCGACCAGGAACAGGGACAGGTTGTGAAACAGCGAGAAGTCGACCTGGAGGTCGGCGTCGACGATCGCCCAGTAGTAGGCAGAGGCGGAGTCGCGCACCATGCGCACGATGCTCTCGCGATGGAGCGAGCGGACCAGCTGGGCGGCCCGCGCGAGATGGCGCCCCTTCGACGCCTCGTCCTCGTGCGAGTCGGCGATCAGCCGCCGGATGGCGTGGAAGTTTCGGCGCTCGGGGTCGTTGGCCGCCGCGTCCCGCTGCAGCAGGTCGACGATCACGCCCGAGGTCAGGCGGAACCTGGACTGGAGCTTCTCCGGAGCCGACTCCCGGAGCCGGCGGAAGGTCTCGTCGGTCCACGACACCTCGCCCTCGGCCGGCTTGCCGAGCGACCGTCGCCGCTTCTTATTGCCGCCGCCGGCCGCCGCCTTGGCCTGCTCGCGCCGGCGCTCGACGACGTGCTCCGGGGCCTGGGCCACCACCCAGCCGCGGTCGTCGTAGCCCTTGCGCCCGGCACGGCCTGCGATCTGCTTGAAGTCGCGGACCTTGAGGTGGGTGGTCTTGCGGCCGTCAAACTTGGCGAGCGCGGTGAACAGCACCGTGCGGATCGGGATGTTGACGCCGACCCCCAGCGTGTCGGTGCCGGAGATGATCTTGAGCAGGCCCCGCTGGGCGAGCTGCTCGACGGTGAGGCGATACTTCGGCAGCAGCCCGGCATGATGGACGCCGATGCCGAACGACAGGAAACGCCGGAACTCGCGGCCGTACGGGGTTAGGAAGCGCGCGTCGCCGAGCGCCTCCGAGACCGCCGCCTTGTCCTGCTTGGCGGTCAGCGGCAGCGAGGTCAGCTTCTGGGCGAGCTCGGCGCAGTCGCGCTGGGTGAAGTTGACGATGTAGATCGGCGCGCGGTCGCCCTCGACGAGCGCCATCACGGTCTCGTGCAGGGGCGTCTCGAGGTACTCGAACTCGAGCGGCACCGGGCGCTCGACCGATGTCACCTCGGCGACGGCGTTGCCGGTCGCTGCTTCGAGCTGGCGGGCGATGCTCGTCATGTCGCCGAGGGTCGCCGACATCAGCAGGAACCTGGTTCGCGGCAGGGTGATGAGCGGGACCTGCCAGGCCCAGCCGCGGTCCGGGTCGCTGTAGTAGTGGAACTCGTCCATCACCACGTAGGGCGCGTCGAGGCCGTCGCCGAGCCGCAGTGCCAGGTTGGCGAGCACCTCGGCGGTGCAGCAGATCACCGTGGCGTCGGGGTTGATGCTCGCATCGCCGGTCAGCATGCCGACCCGGTCGGGCCCGAGCTCGTCGCACAGCGCGAAGAACTTCTCGCTCGCCAGGGCCTTGATCGGCGAGGTGTAGTAGCTCGTCCGGCCCTCGCACAGGCCTTTGAAGTGGAGCCCGAGCGCCACCAGCGACTTGCCCGACCCGGTGGGGGTGCTGAGCACCACGTGGCGGCCCGACATCGCCTCCAGCAGCGCCTCCTCCTGGGCCGGGTAGAGGGCGAAGCCGGCCGCAGCCGCCCACTGCAGGAAGAGGTCGAGGATGCGGTCCGGGTCCTTGGTGCCGCCGCGCGGCACCAGCTCGCCGAGCGTCATCCGGTTGGCTGGAGGATCGTCGGGCACTGGCGGCTCGCTCCCGGCCGCCAGCCGTCGAAGCGGCCCGCGGCAAAGCCCAGTGTACGCGGTCTCAAGCGGAATTCAGGAACGGTCACCCTTCGACTCGCGCCGCGCCTGCGCCGCTCGCTCAGGGCAGGCTCCTCGGGCGCGGAAGCGGAAGCGGAAGCGGGCCGGAGGCACTCCTGTGGGAAAGCTAGGCCTGCCCGAACGCCACCTCGAGGATCGCGTCGGGGTGCCTCGGACGACCGCCGTGGTCGATCATGCTGGTGCGCTCCACCGAGGCCTGCACCTCGGCGAGGTGGTCGTCGATCTGCGGGTCGAGGCGGCGCAGGAACTCGAGCCACGCTTGTGACCCGGACAGCGGCTGGAGGGGCGCCCCCCGATCCGACTTCCGGTGCCGCAGCCACACCGCGTGGTTGCCGACCGGGGCGCCGAACAGGACCGCATACTGGCGGAAGTAGTCGATCAGCACGAACGGGTTCGAGCTGTGCATCGAGCCGAGCAGCTGCTGGTCCTGGCGGACCTCGAGCGTCCATCCGTAGTCGCCGGCGACCTCGATGGCAGTCGGCGGGGCCGGCGAGCCGCCGCCGTTGGCGCCGTTGACGCCACCGGCCCTGCTCGCCCCGTTGGCCGGCCTGGGTGGCTTGATCAGACTCCCGAGCATGCGGTCCTCCCGTGGAATCCCCCGCAGGCTGCGCTGCACCGGGTTCCACGGGAGGTGATGCAAGGCAAGTGCCGCCTTTGAGCGAGGTGCTGGAACGAGTCGTTGTCCCGGAATGTGACAGCCGATTCCGAAAGGAGCACCTCTCCGGGATTCGAGGCTTCCCCCGACTGGAACCGCAGAGGTCGCGGAGGTCGCAGAGGTCATCGCGAAGAAGGTCCTGTGTACGTGCTCTGCGTTCTCTGCGACCTCGGCGGTTCAGATGACCAGGGGCCGACTTGGCAGACGTGCAAGGTTACGGGTGGGGCGGAGCGGGAACGGGATCGGGGACGGGAACGGGAACGGGAACGGATCCGGGAGGGGGTCACACGGGAAGCCGGCCCCCTCGACCCCCGACCCCCGATCCCAAACCCCTCAACTTCCGAGAGCCCACTTGACGGTCGGGTCGATCCACTCCGGCCGCGGCACGAAGAAGGCGCCGTGCCCTCCACCGAGGCGAACCTCGAGCTCGTGCGTCTCGCTGCCGGGCGGTGCGCGCGCGAGCAGGGCCTGGCAGCTCCCGGCGAGGTCGTCGCTGGCCTCGAAGATCGACAGCAGCCGGCCGCGCGGCACGAGATCCGGTCGCGCCGAGGCCCACCGCCCGCAGCCGGCGAGAATGACGAAGTTGACGTCGTCCTCGCCAAGCCCCGCGGAGGCGAGGAGGGCGATCGCGCCGCCTTTCGAGAAGCCCGCCACGGTGATCTTCTCGGGCGGCGCTCCGGACGCGATCAGCATGCGGACCTGGCGGACGACCCGGTCGGCCCACACCGCCGGGTCGGCATCGGGCTCCCGCCGCTCGGCGACCACGATCAGCCTTCGCTCGGCGAACGCCGCGAGGATCTCCTCGTACTGGTAGGGGCCGAACTGCGGGTGCTCCTGTCCGGGCGCGGCGGTCTCCAAGAACTGGTTGTGGTGGTAGATCAGATAGTGAGCGCCGGGGTCGATCGTCTCGGGCAGGCTGCGCAGGATGGCGCCGACCGGCGCGACCGGGGAGTGCGGCGCTCGGGCCGCGACCGGCTCGGGCGATCCGCACGCGGCCCCGGCCAGCAGCGCGGCGGCGGCGGTCAGGGCACGGCGGCACCGCACCGTCGGGCCCCTCCTTCACCGCTCGCGGCGGTGGCGGCGGAGTCGAGCGCGGGGATGGCCCGCGGCCCCACCGGTTCGCCGGAGCCAGCGCAGAGCCGGCGGTCAACCGCTCGCCGCACGCGTGGGGCCGTGCGCGTCATCACCCCTCGAGGTGGGTCTGCAGCCGGGCGAACTCGGGGGTGAGGCGCCCCCGGTGCAGGATCACCGCACGGCGCATCTGGTCGGGAAGGTCGAGCTCCTCGAACGGACGCTCCCAGTCGGCCGCGCCGAGCGCCTCGAGGAACGGGGCGAGCAGGTAGGAGAACGCCTCGGAGGCCTCGCGCGGTAGCTCGGCGGGCAGGATGTCGACGGCCAGGATCACCGGGCCGGGCCCCTCGACGCCATCCGCGATCCGCCCCGACACGGGGTCGTAGGTGTACACCGGGTCGCCGGGCTCGGTGGCCTTCACCGTGCACTCGACCGAGCCGCCGATGTCGCAGGAGAGGTCGCCGATGACCTTGAGCCGGGCCGACCGGTCGGCGCCGAAGAGATCGCGAAGCTCGGCCTTGGTGACCAGGCGGGGGTAGCGCTGGTCCCAGTAGTTGCAGTTCATCAGCACGGTCAGCCTGGGCAGGTGCCTGCCGAAGATCGAACGGTAGCGTTCGGGGTGGTCGTAGTAGTCCTGGAGCTCGAAGCGATGCGCCGGCTGGCGCGACTCGACGATGTGCTGCTCTTTGAAGGTGGTCTGGACCAGCGCTCGCGCCACGTCGCGCGGCTGGACGTTGGCCAGGTTCTCCGGCTCGACCTCGATGACCGGCAGGTCGGAAAGCACCTCCCGCACCCCGCTGGCGACGTTTCCGTAGCCGGCAATCCCGATCACCAGGGGGGAGATGCCGGGGGGAAGCCCGCTGGACTGGATGGCTCTGCCGGCGAGCCGGACCGCGTCGCGGGCTGCCTCCAGGCTGGGGTAGGTGTGGGCCGGCGCGATGCCCTCGAAGGGCGAGCGGACGCCCTCCCAGCGCAGCCGCTGGCCGAGGGCCCACAGGGTGTCGATCGCGCCCGCCAGCCCCGCGTATCGCCCGAAGAAGATGAGCCGGCGCCCGGCCTCGTCGCGGACCATCTCATAGTCGATCAGGGTGCAGCCGAGCTCGCTCAGCCGCTGGAGCATCGGCATGTTGTGGGGCTGGCCCTTGATCACGTGCGCGAAGAACAGGTAGGCGGCGCCCGGCAGCAGGCTCTCGGGCGGCACCTCCTTCACGCCCACGATCAGGTTGGCGTCGGAGAGGTCGTTCGACACCGCCGCGCCGGCACGGACGTACTCCTTGTCGTGATAGACGCGCCGGGCCGAGGGCTGGACGACGACCTTCAGGCCCGGGACCTCGGACAGCGAGCGCGCGAGGGTGGGCGTCACCGCCGAACGCCGTTCCCAGGGGCTCTTGGTCTCCCGCCGGACGCCGATCACGCCGCGCATCTTCTCAAGGTTAGCGCGTCGCCGGCCGGTCGACAAGTCGGCTCCAAGACAACGCCCCTGCCCCGCGGCCGGGGCGTGATGCCTGAGCGGGAGCGCGTGCTTGGAGCTCGTACCGCATTGTCCTGTCGAGCGGCCTTGTGAGATTGGACGGCAGGGGACGGCCACGGCAGTACAAACTCCTTCTGAGAGTCTCCATCATGAGTAGCTGTCTCACTGCCTGAGGACGCGCGCAGCGCATCCTTCTCGGCGCGCGTGGGGCGGAGGCCAACCAGCAACCGCGACGCATCACGCGCACCCCAGAGCCTGCGACCCGCGTGCGCCGAGGGGCCTCAGCCCGACTCGCTCCTAGGGCATCTCGAGCAGGTACGCGAACCCCATCCCGCCGCCGATGCACATGGTCACGATCCCGCGCTTCGCCTTGCGGCGGGCGAGCTCGCCGAGGATCTTGACGGTCAGCACGGCGCCGGTCGCTCCGAGCGGGTGGCCAGTCGCGATCGCGCCGCCGTTGACGTTCGTCTTCTCGGGATCGAGCCCGAGCTCGCGCACGCAGTAGACCGACTGGCAGGCGAACGCCTCGTTGATCTCGACGAGGTCGATGTCCGCGAGCTTGAGGCCGGCCTTGGCGAGCAGCTTGGGGACCGCCTTGGCGGGACCGATCCCCATCACGTCGGGCTCGACGCCGGCGACCGCCCACTGGCGGATGAAGGCAATCGGCTCGAGGCCGAGCTCACGGGCGCGCTCCAGGCTCATCACCACGACCGCCGCCGCCCCGTCGTTGATCTGGGAAGCGTTGCCGGCCGTGACCGTGCCCTTGGGGTCGAACACCGGCTTCAGCTTGGCCAGGCTTTCGATGGTGGTGTCGGCCCGGGGTCCCTCGTCGGTGTCGAAACGGAGGTCCCGCCACTGTCCGTTGTCGCGGACGCGGACGTCGAGCGGGACGATCTCGTCGACGAACTTGCCGGAGGCGATCGCCGCCGCCGCCTTGCGGTGGGAGTGGTACGCGTACTCGTCCTGCATCTCGCGGGTGATCCCGAACCGCCGCGCGACGACCTCGGCGGTGACTCCCATCCCCATGTAGGCGTTGATGTTGCTCTCGACGAGGTCGGGGAAGGCGATCAGCTTGTTGCCGCCCATCTCGACCAATGACATCGACTCGACGCCGCCGGCGATCACCAGGTCGTTGCTGCCGGCCTTGACCGTGTCGGCGGCAAGCGCGATCGACTGCGAGCCCGACGAGCAGAACCGGTTGAGGGTCATCGCCGGGACCTCGGCCGGGAAGCCGGCCGCCAGAGTGATCACGCGCGCGACGTTCATGCCCTGCTCGGCCTCGGGCATCGCGCAACCGAAGATGACGTCGTCGACCATCTCGGGCTCGAGGCCGGGGGTGCGCCGCACCAGCTCCTTCAGCGCGGCCGAGGCGAAGCCCTCGGGCCGGGTGTCTTTGAGGCTGCCCTTCTTGGCGCGCCCGATCGGGGTCCGGGCAACTGACACGATGACGGCTTCACGCATCGTAGACTCCTTTCCTCGCACGCCTAGTTCCGCAGCGGCTTGTTGTTGACGAGCATGTACTTGATCCGGTCCTGTGTCTTGGGCTCGCCGCACAGCGACAGGAAGGCCTCGCGCTCGAGGTCGAGGATGGTCTGCTCGTCGACCGGATCGTTGATGGTCGTGTCGCCGCCGCAGATGACCCTGCTCAGCTGCCTGGCCACGGTCTGGTCGTGCGACGAGATCCAGTGGCTGACCTTCATGTTGTGGAGGAACATCTCGAGGGTGGCGATGCCTTCGCGGCCGGGCAGGTGGAACTTCTTCGGCAGCGGCGGCCGGTAGCCCTCCTCGGCCAACCCGATCGCCATCCGCTTGGCAGTCCACAGCTGCTGATCGCGGTTGACCTCGACCACGTCGTGCGGCCGCAGGAACTTGAAGTCGCGCGCCTCCTCGCCGGACGTCGCGACCTTGGCCATGCCGATGGTCTCGAACACCTGCCGGATGAACGGCAGGTTCGACAGGATGGGCACGTCGATGCCCTCGAGCACGCGCTCGATGAAGAACCGGCAGCCGCCGCCGGCCGGGATCAGGCCGACGCCGACCTCGACCAGCCCGATGTAGGTCTCGGCGGCCGCGCACACCCGATCGCCGGCCATGGTGAACTCGCAGCCACCGCCGAAGGTGTAGCCGAAAGGCGCGGTCACGACCGGGATCCGGGCGCGCCGCAGGCCCATCGTCGCCCCCTGGAACTCGCGGATCACCTGGTCGATCAGCGCCCACTGGTTGGCGTCGATGCCCTCGAGGATCATCAGCAGGTTGGCGCCAGCCGAGAAGTTCTCGCCCTGGTGGTGGACCACCAGGCCGCGGAAGTCCCGCTCGCCGATCTCGATGCCCTTCTTGACGACGTCGAGGATGTGGTCGTCGATCGGGTTCATCTTGGGCTGCAGCGCCGAGTGGAACTCGATGCAGGCGATGCCGTCGCCGATGTCGACCAGAGAGGCGCCCTTGGTCTGGTAGATGACCCGTTTCGCGGTCCGCTTCAGGTCGGCCAGGACGATGAAGCTCTCCGGCTTCGGTTCGCGCACGTAGCTGCCGCTTGCCGGATCGTAGACCTGGCGGCCTTTTGCCGTCTGCTTGTAGAAGGTCTTGTGGCCGGCGGCCAGCATGTCGAGAACCCACTGCGCCGGAGCGACGCCCTCGGCCTGCATCCGCTTGACGGACGCCTTGACGCCGATCGCGTCCCACGACTCGAAGGGGCCGAGCTCCCAGTTGTATCCCCACTTCAGCGCGTTGTCGATGTCGACGATGCTGTCCGAGATCTCGCCGTAGCGCTTCGAGGTGTAGACGAGGGTATCGCGGGTCAGCCGCCACGCGAAGCCGCCGGCCCGGTCCTTGGCCGCGACCAGGTCGTGCAGCCGGGTCGCGACGTTGAAGTCCTTCTTGGCCTTGCCGAGCGATGCGATGCTCGGCCGCGCCTTGGGCCGGTAGCTCCCCGTCTTCCAGTCAAGCACGAGCTGGGTCTTGCTGCCGTCCGGCTGCTTGAGCATCCTGAAGAAGCCGCCGGCGTCCTTGGTCTTCCGGCCGAGCGCACCGTCGGCGATCATCTTCTTCATGAAGGCGGGGATGTCGAACAGCGCCCGGGCCTCGTCGTCGGGGCACCCCTCCTTGAGGGTGTTGATGACGTGCGCGAGCACATCCAGCCCGACCAGGTCGACGGTGCCGAACGAGGCGCTCGAGGGATGGCCGATCGCGGGGCCGGTGATGGCGTCGACCTCGTCAACCTGGTAGTCCATCTCCATCATCGTGTTGATGGTCGCGGCGATGCCATAGGCGCCGATGCGGTTGCCGATGAAGTTGGGCGTGTCCTTGCCGTAGACGATCCCCTTGCCGAGCCGGAAGCGGCCGAAGTCGGCGATGAACTCGACGACCTCGGGCGCGGTGTGCTCGCCGGCCACCAGCTCGAGCAGGCGCATGTAGCGCACCGGGTTGAAGAAGTGGGTGACGAGGAAGTGCTTCTTGAAGTCTTCCGACCGCCCCTCGGTCATGCCGACGATCGACAGCCCCGAGGTGTTCGAGGAGACGATCGAGCCGGGCTTGCGGACCTCTTCGACGCGCGCGAACACCCGCTGCTTGATGTCGAGCCGCTCGACGACGACCTCGATGATCCAGTCACACTCTGCGAGGCGCTGCCAGTCATCGTCGAAGTTCCCGACCTCGATCAGCGGCAGGAATCGCTTCGAGTAGAGCAGGGCGGGCTTGGCCTTCTTGATGTTGTCGAGCCCCGCCAGCGCGAACTTGTTGCGGAAGCGGGCGTCCCCCGTCGTCAGCCCCTGCTTGAGGTCATCGTCGCCCAGCTTGGGCGGCACGATGTCGAGCATCACGACCGGGATCCCGGCGTTGGCGAGATGGGCGGCGATCCCGGATCCCATCACTCCGGCACCGAGCACCGCGACCCTTCGAATGTCTCTCGGCATCACTCCACCTCCATTGGTCTTCCGGCACGACCCCGGCCGCGGGACAGGCTCGTGCCACCCGCCCGGGGCTGTCGCAGATGGTGAATGAACACTCATTCATTCTCTCGCAGCCGGCTCCGGATGGCAAGGCCCGCGCACCGGCCGGACCACCGGCGGCGCAGCCGGTGCGGGGGCCGCTGCGGCGCACCCGAAGCGGCCTGGGGTACAATGCCGCGTCAGAACTCGGCACACGACGGAGGTGATCCATGCGGCGTTGGATGGCACTCGGCCTGGGGCTGCTGCTCGGCCTGCCGGCGGTGGTGGGGGCGGGCGAGCTCGCCGGCGTGACCCTGCCGGACCAGGTGACAGTGGCAGGCAAGACGCTCGAGCTCAACGGGATGGGCGTCCGCAAGAAGATGGTGATCAAGGTCTACGTGGCAGGGCTCTACCTGGAGCAGGCGGCGGCGGAGGAGGCGGCAATCGTCGGATCGAGCTCGACCAAGCGCGTGGTCATGCACTTCCTGACCAACATGGCGACCAAGGGCAAGATGGACGAGGCATGGCTCGAGGGGTTCAAGGCCAACTCCCCGGACAGCTACCCGGCCCTGGCGGAGCGGGTCGCGACCTTCATCGGCTTCTTCGGGGACATGAAGGACGGGGACGAGATCGTGCTGACGGTGTCACCTGGCACCGGCACGACCGCGGCGCTGAACGGCGAGGACAAGGGGACGATCGCCGGTGACGACTTCGGCGATGCCCTGCTCAAGGTCTGGCTCGGCGATCATCCGCCCTCGGCGGACCTCAAGGCCGGGCTGCTCGGGAAGTAGCCGCAGGTCGCCGGGGCTCAGCGCCGAGGCGCATCGGAGCAGCCTGCCGGCCCCTGCGTCGTCGTGCCTCGTCGGTCGTTCGGGAACGGGAACGGGGACGGGAACGGGAACGAGCGGGCGGGGCCCTATCCCCCAGATCCCATTCCCCAGATCCTGTCCGCTGGGCGGGCGGGGGCGCGTACACTGTGGCTGCGGCGCGCCAAGGAGGCTTGAGCCATGACATTCGAGACTCTCAAGGTCACGACCACCGATGGTGTCCGGTGGATCACCGTCAATCGTCCGGACAAGCTGAACGCGCTGTCGATGGCGACGGTCGCCGAGCTCGGCCGCGCGATCGAGGAAGCTGCCGGCGACGACGCCGTAGTCGCGGTGGTGATCACCGGGGCGGGGGACAAGGCGTTCGTGGCCGGCGCGGACATCGCCGAGCTCCACTCGCTCGGTCCGGTCGAGGCGAAGCAGTACGCGCTGCGCGGGCAAGCCGTGTTCGCGAGCATCGAGCGCCTCGGCAAGCCGGTGGTCGCCGCGGTCAACGGCTATGCGCTCGGCGGCGGGTGTGAGCTGGCGATGGCCTGCCACCTTCGGGTCGCCGCCTCGAACGCGGTGTTCGGGCAGCCGGAGGTCAAGCTCGGGCTGATCCCGGGCTTCGCGGGAACGCAGCGCCTGCCCCGGCTGGTCGGCCGCGGCCGTGCCATCGAGCTGCTGACGACCGGGCGCAACGTGACCGCGGAAGAGGCCGAGCGGATCGGCCTGGTCAACCGGGTGTGCGAGCCGGTCGCCCTGACCCAGACCGTCAACGAGCTGCTTGCCAAGGTCCTCGGCAACGGCCCGACGGCGGTCGCGCACTGCCTCGAAGCCGCGCTCCACGGCCTCGACATGTCGTTCGACGACGGATGCCTCCTGGAGGCCACCCTGTTTGGCGTCGGCGCCGGCAGCGCCGAGATGAAAGAGGGCACCTCCGCGTTCCTCGAGAAGCGCAAGCCCAGCTTCCGGCGGCAGTGAGGCGACGGTCCGCGAGACGGCCGGCCGGCTCGCGCGGGGAGGTGGCGGCTGCTGCCGGTGGCGCGCGCCAGCGCGGCTGGCGGCGGGTGCGCCCGAGGAGTTCCTTGATCGCCACGCCCTTGGTTCGTAGAATTGGGTGGGGAGATGCCACAGCCGGAGGTGGGTGGGTGAGCGACTCGGACGGGTCGTCCTCCAGGATCAAGGTCGTCGACCGGCGCTGGTTCACGGACGATGGCGACCCGCGCCCCGACCGTCCAGCGAGCGCACAGCCGCTGCCGGCACGCGGCGCCGCCGAGCCGCCGCCGCCGGCTGCGACCTCCGCCCCTGCGCCGACGACATCGCCTGAGTTCATCGACCTGCTCCAGATGATCGGCGGCCAGGCGGAGCTGATGCTGACCGGGGCGGAGGGACTGCCGCCCCATCCCGATCAGGCGCGGATGCTCATCGACTGCCTCGGCGCGCTGGAGGTCAAGACCCGGGGCAACCTCTCCCCCCAGGAGTCGCAGATCCTGTCCAACTTGCTGTTCCACCTGCGGAGCCTGTTCGTGCAGGGCGGTCGATGATCCGCCGGCTGCTGTGCGCGCTGGCTGTCATGCTGGTGCCGGCCTGGGGGCACTCGGCGTCGGCCCTCGCCGACGACTGGCTCAAGGTGCAGCGCGCCCTGGCCGCATCCGACCGCGAGGAGTTCACCGAGCGCGTGCGGCAGCTGCAGGCGCGGGCGGCCGACTGCCAGGCGCTGCGGCTCACGCCCTACGCCGAGGCCCTGGTCACCTGGGCGAGCCGCCACCCGGACGCCCTCGGTGCGGTCGCAGTCCGGGCGGCCCGCGAGCTCGACCCCGAGCTGCCGTCCAGCCACTTCCTGGTCGCACGGTGGCAGTGGAAGCGCGGTAGCGTCGTCGGCGCCGCGCGCTCGTACATCGGCGGCTGGTGGGCGCTGTTCGCGTTCGAGCCGACACGCGCGATGCTCGGTGCCGCGGCGGGGGGATGGGTGCTGCTGTCGCTGGGTTGGGCGATCCTCCTGGCCGTGCTCGTGCAGACGGTGACGTTCCTGCCGCGCGTCGCGCACGACGCCGTTGAGCTCGCGCGACTCGCCCCCCGGCCGGCGAACGCGACCGTGCTGGCGCTCGCCGTCCTCGTGCTGCCGCTGTTCGGCGGGCTCGGGCCGACCTGGCTGCTGATGTACCTGTTCGCGCTCGGCTGGGCCTACATGGCCACCGCCCGCCAGCGAGTGGCGGCGGTGGTCAGCTGTGCTCTGCTCGCCGTTGTGGTGCCGTTGCTCGCGGCCTGGCAGCAGGCGACGCTGCGGTGGCCGGTGCTGGAGACGAGAGTGGCGAGCATGCTCGACGAGCGTCGGATCGACTTCCCCACGCTCCACGAGCTCGGCGATCTCGACGGCGGGCTCGGCGACAACGCCTCCTTCCGCGTCCTGCTCGGCGAGCTGCACCGCATGCACGGCGATTTCGACCAGGCGCGAATCGAGTTCCAGCGGGCAGTCCTGGCCGACGCGGGCAATCCGATGCCGCGCGTGTTCCTCGGCAACCTGGCGCTCGAGGACGGCGACGTGCAGCTCGCGATCCAGATGTACAACGACGCGATCCGGAGCGATCCCCGGGAGGCGCTTGCCCACCGCAATCTGTCGTTCGCGTACGACCAGGCGCGGCGGTTCAAGGACGGGGACGCTGCCCGCACCACGGCGAAGGAGATCGCCGGCGCGGACTGGCAGGAGCTCGGCATCCCGGGGCGGGATGCGCGGATCCGATACCCGCGGCTGGGCCGGGAAGACGTCGAGGCGGTCATGGCGAGCGTCGCCGCCCGATCCAGCGTGGCAACCCGGATGGCGTCGGCGAGGGACCGCTTCGTACAGTCTCTGTTCTCGCCGACGTCGCTGGTGTTCTGGCTGTGCGGTGCCCTCGGCGTCGTCGTGCTGCTGGCGCGCAGCGGGCGGATGTGGACCGCGCAGCGCTGCAGCAAGTGCGGCAGGACCTTCTGCGAGAAGTGCAAGACCGCGTCCGACAACGAAACTCTGTGCAGCCAGTGCATCTCGGTGTTCCTCAAGCGCGACCTGGTCGCCGTCGATCAGCAGCTGGCGAAGCAGGCGCGGGTCCGGCGCTGGGACACGGTGGCGACGGTGGCGCGGCGGGCCGCGGGAGTGCTGCTTCCGGGCAGCCATGACCTGGCGGACGGGCGACCGTGGCTGGGCCTGGCGACCGGCGCCCTGGCATGGCTCTGCCTGCTGGGAGCGCTGGCGTGGGCGCCGCGGGTGCTGCCGAGCGTGGATCCCTTCGCGGCCGTGGTTCCGGTGCAGGTCGCCCTCGGGGCAGGGTTCCTCGCGCTGTGGCTGCGCAGCATCATCGGCGCGTGGCAGGGGAGGTGAGATGGCCCTCGAGGGGACCCTGCGCGACTTCTCGTTCGCCGACATCCTCCAGCTGATCTCCCTGCAGCGGAAGACCGGCGTGCTGACGCTCAAGCACGAGGAGAAGCTGGTCACCATCTCATTCGTCGATGGCTGCATCGTGGGCTCCTCGTCGCTCAACCAGCATCCGGAGGACCGGATCGGCCTCATCCTGCTCAAGCGCGGCGAGCTGACCGAGGATGGGCTCGAGATGGCGCTGCGGCGCCAGGAAGAGACCCTCCAGCGCCTGGGCAGGATCCTGATCGACTCCCGGGTGGTGTCGCCGGACTCGATCCGGATCGCGCTCGGGCAGCAGATCCTGCAGGTCGTCTACCGCGTCTTCCGCTGGTCGGACGGCGAGTACCACTTCTCGCAGGAGAAGAGCGTCGACTACGACCGCGATCTGATGGTGCCGATGGCCGCCGACTCCATCATCATGGAAGGCGCCAGGATGACCGACGAGTGGCCGTTCATCGACCAGCGGATCCCGGACCGCTCGGCCATCCTGATGAAAGTGGATCCGGCACGCCAGTTCGAGGTCATTGAAGCCGAGGAGCGCGACATTGACGAGCTCAGGTTCAGCTTCGCGGACTCGCCCGAGGAGGCACCGCGGCCCGAACCGCCCGGCGACCGGCTGACCCGCGACCAGATGCTGGTCTACGACCTGGTCAACGGCCGCGATACGGTCGAGGAGCTGATCCTGCGCAGCCCGCTCATCGAGTTCGAGACGTGCAAGGCGCTCGCTGACCTGGTCGATCGCCGGATCGTGCGGCAGGCCAGCCCGGAGGAGATCGCCCGGCAGGTCAGCCGGGACGCCGCGGCGACGCCCGAGCTGCGGCGCTCGGCCCCCATCCCCTGGCTGGCGATCCCGCTCGCGGCGGTGCTGGCGTTCTCGGTCGCGATGATCCCGTTCAACGCCGCCAACCCGATCGTCCGCTTCCGGCCTGAGGTGTGGAACGGCATCGTCCAGCAGGGCGTCTCGTGGCTGCGGCTGGTCCGGCTCGCACGGACGGCCGAAACCTTCTACGCGCTCGAGGGCCTCTATCCGGAGAGCGCCGCCGACCTGCTCGACGCCGGCTACCTGAGCGACGTCAGCGACCCCTGGCGCCGTCCGTACCGCCTGTCCACGCGCGAAGGCCGGCTGGTGGCCAGCGGCACCGACGCGAAGGGCGAGCCGGCGCCGGCCCTCACGATCAGCCGGAACCTGGCCATGGAGCCTGACGAGGCGGTCGGTGGCTCGCAAACCCGGCCAGGGGTTCGGCTGCTCGAATAAGACTTGACAAATAGCCACTCAGGTTTCATACTTCGCTTCGGCGACGAGACTTGAGGAGGGCGCAATCATGTCACGAGTCATTGGCATCGACCTCGGAACCACCAACTCGGTGGTCGCCGTCATGGAGGGTGGCAAGCCCACCGTCATTCCGAACCAGGAAGGGAACCGCACGACCGCATCGGTGGTTGCCTTCACACCGAGCGGGGAGCGCCTGGTGGGCCAGGTCGCCAAGCGCCAGGCGGTGACGAACCCGGAGAACACGGTTTTCTCGGCCAAGCGCTTCATGGGCCGCCGCTTCGACGAGGTGGTCTCGGAGATCAAGACCGTTCCCTTCCGGGTGGTGAAAGGGGAGAACGACACCGCCAGGATCCAGATCATGGGACGGGTCTACTCGCCGCCCGAGATCTCGGCGATGGTCCTGCAGAAGCTCAAGGCCGCCGCCGAGGACTACGTGGGAGGCAAGATCGAGAAGGCCGTGATCACGGTGCCGGCCTACTTCAACGACGCCCAGCGCCAGGCCACCAAGGATGCCGGGCAGATCGCCGGCCTCGAGGTCCTCCGGCTGGTCAACGAGCCGACGGCAGCGGCGCTCGCCTACGGGCTCGACAAGAAGGCCGACGAGACGATTGCCGTGTTCGACTTCGGCGGCGGCACCTTCGACATCTCGATCCTCGAGGTCGGGGCCGGGGTCGTCGAGGTCAAGTCGACCAACGGCGACACCCACCTCGGCGGCGACGACATCGACCAGCTGATCATCGAGTGGCTGGTCGACGAGTTCAGGAAGGACCAGGGCGTCGACCTGGCAAAGGACCGGATGTCCCTGCAGCGGCTCAAGGAGGCGTCGGAGAAGGCCAAGATGGAGCTGTCCTCGGTCATGGAGACCGACATCAACCTGCCGTTCATCACCGCCGACGCATCGGGGCCCAAGCACCTGAACATCCGCCTGACCCGCTCCAAGTTCGAGCAGATGATCGCCCCGCTCGTCGAGCGGACCCTCGAGCCGTGCCGGCAGGCCCTGAAGGACGCCGGGCTCGCGGCGAAGGACGTCGACGAGGTGGTCCTGGTCGGCGGCTCGACGAGAATCCCGATGGTCGTCAAGCTGGTCGCCGACTTCTTCGGCAAGGACCCGCACAAGGGCGTCAACCCGGACGAGGTGGTGGCGATCGGCGCCGCGGTGCAGGCCGGGGTCCTGGCCGGCGAGGTCAAGGACATGCTGCTGCTCGACGTCACGCCGCTGTCGCTCGGCGTCGAGACGCTGGGCGGCGTGACCGACGTGGTGATCCCGCGCAACACCACCATCCCGACCCGCAAGAGCAAGGTGTACTCGACGGCGGATGACAACCAGAACCAGGTCGAGATCCACGTGCTCCAGGGCGAGCGCTCGATGGCCGGCGACAACCGGACCCTGGGGCGCTTCCACCTGGTGGGCATCCCGCCGGCGCCGCGCGGCATCCCGCAGATCGAGGTGACCTTCGACATCGACGCCAACGGCATCCTGCACGTGGCGGCCAAGGACCGGGGCACCGGCCATGAGCAGAACATCCAGATCACCAGCTCCTCGGGGCTCTCGGACAGCGAGATCGACAAGATGGTGAACGAGGCCCAGGCGCACGCGGCCGACGACTCGAAGAAGAGAGGCGAGATCGAAACCCGCAACAAGCTCGACGGGCTGATCTACTCGACCGGCAAGCTGGTGAACGAGAACCGTGAGAAGCTCGCCGGGACCGACCTTTCCGAGGCCGAGCGGGCGCTCGAGGACGCGAAGAAGGCCCTCGAGGAGGGCGCCGCGGATCGGATGGAGCGCGCGTACGAGAAGCTCACCCAGGCCAGCCACCAGGTCGCCGCGGCCCTGTACAAGGCCAGCTCGGCCGGCAGCGGCGGCGCCGGGCCGGCCCCGGGCGGCGGCGCCGGCGACGCAGCGGGCCAAGCCTCGAAGGGAGACGACGAGGTCATCGACGCCGAGTACGTCGACGTTGACGCCGACGAGCGCTCGTGAGCCTTGGCAGCCGGGGTGGCGCCACACGACGAGGGCATTCCCGGCGGCCACGCGGTGTTAGGTTCGAGGGGCACTTCACAGTGTGAGGGGGCCCGGACGGGTGGCCTGTCACCCCGCAGTGGACGAGCGGAGGAGCCGTGAAGTCGAAGCCGCGTTACCGCATGATCTCGTGGGTTGCGGAGCGGTACAACGTCCATCCGCAGACGCTCCGGCTCTGGGAGCGCGAGGGGCTGCTGCAGCCCGCCCGGTCCAAGGGCAACACGCGGATGTACGACGAGGAGGCCTGCGACCGGCTGGAGACCGTGCTCTCGCTGACCCGCGACCTCGGCGTCAACCTGGCGGGGGTGGAGATCATCCTCAACCTCAAGCAGCAGATCGCCAAGCTGCAAGCCGAGAACGAGCTGCTGGCCAAGATGCTGCGCAGGACCGTGCAGCAGAAGTCCGAGGTGCCCAGGTACCACGCCATCGTGAAGGTCGAGTCGGCCTCGATCCGGGCGGTTGAGGACGAATGACGCGGCGCGCCGGGGCCTCGCCGAACGCTGAGACGGCGACGCTGCGCCGCTACCTTCAGGAGATCGCGAGGTATCCGGCCCTCGATCACGATCAGGAGCTCGAGCTGGCGCAGCGGATCCAGGCCGGCGACGAGGACGCGCTGCGCCGGCTGGTCGAGTCGAACCTGCGGTTCGTGGTCGCATTCGCCAAGAAGTACCGCAATCCCAACTTCCCCTTCCTCGACCTGATCCACGAGGGCAACCTGGGGCTGATCCAGGCCGCTCGCAAGTACAACCCGTTTGCCGAGGGGCAGGACGTCAAGTTCATCACCTACGCGGTGTGGTGGATCCGGCAGGCGATCCTGCACGCTCTCGCCGAGCACTCCGGGTCGTTCCGGCTGCCACAGAAGCAGGCGAACAACCTGTACCGGCTCGAGCGGATACGTCCGCTGCTCGCCGACCGGTTCGGCCGGCCGCCGACCGAGGGCGAGCTGTCCGACGAGCTCGGGATCCCGGTCGGCGACGTCCGGCTGCTGACCCGGGCCGCCCAGTCGCTGCTGTCGCTGAACGACCCGGTGGCCGTGGACGGCGACTCGGAGCTCGGGGACCTGCTCCAGCAGACTGCGCTGCCCGACACCGACGAGCGGCTGGTCCGCGAGTCGTTCAAGGTGGCGGTTGCCGACGCCCTCGCGGACCTGCCCGAGCGGGAGCGCAGGGTGCTCGAGCTGCGCTTCGGGCTCGAGGACGACCAGCCGAAGACGCTGCGCGAGATCGGCGACATCATGGGGCTGTCGCGCGAGCGGGTCCGGCAGATCGAGGGCCGCGCGCTGAACAAGCTGCGCCGCTCCCACAAGACCCGGGCCCTCGCCGGCTACCTCAGCTAGCAGTTCGGCAATCACTCAACCGCCCTGCCGACCGGTCGCGTTGACTCGTACAATCTGGAACGGCTATTCTGCTGGCAACGATGGGTGCGGCGGAGCGTGGGTTCTGCTGCAGGCCGATCACGGGTGGTCGGGCCGCCATCCGGACGAACGCGGGCTCGGCGGTGACGAATCGCCGTGGCCTGGGGAATCTTCCGGGCGGCCACCATGAGCAAGACTGGGCAGGATTCTGAGGAGAGGCAGAGCACAGCTTCCGGCTGTCTCACCCGTTTCTACTGGATGGTCGTGGGCAACATGGCCCTCGCCTTCCTGGCGATGGGGATCGCTGAGCAGGACTGGTGGCCCCCAACGTGGCGCGACGCCGCATTCTGGGCAGTCGTCGGCTCCCTGGCCGTGGTTCGCGCCCTGGACATCCGTCTTCTCGGCGGTCGCACCGCCGAGGGCGAGCCAGCCACCGAGGCCGACCTGCGACGCTACATCCCGGTGCTGCTCGTCATCTCCGCCGGGCTGTGGGCGCTTGCCCACCTTGTTGCACGTGCGGGTTGGGCACGCTAGCCGCCACCGGCGCCGCCTGCCGCACGTCGCGATTCCCGGTCGGGCACGTCAACTCGCCGCGCCGGCCTCTCTCGTCACGGCGTGATCGGCGGGACGAAGCCGAACGCCGCCGTGACGAGAGCGGAAGCGGGCTCGGGAGCGGGAACCCGGCTTCGCCGTGGCAAGCGGGGACGGGAGCGAAAGCGGAGGCGGGCGCGGGAGCGGAAGCGGGGGAGAGGGGCAGCCAGCCCGATCGTCAGAGATCGGTGCCCGGTCTCTTCGGCCGGCGGACGACGCGGGTGCCGGCGAGCAGGTCGTGCAGGGCGCAGCGGTCGCGGCGGAACAGCATGACCAGGTGGCCGATGCCGAAGGTCAGCGAGCTGACGCTGTAGGCGCACAGCCGCATCACCGCCCGCGACACCCCGATCGGGTAGCGCCCCCTGTGATCGATCACCCGCAGGCCGGCGAGCCACTTGCCGGGTGTCGCACCGAGCAGGCCCCAGCCGACCACGAACCAGCACCACCACAGCGCGATCCACATGCCGAGCACCCCGGCGACGCGGCCGACGAACGCCCGGTCGCCGAGCCGCCGGGTGGCCTCCTCGAGGTTGCCGGGGAGCGACGCCCAGTCGACGGTCCGGACGATCGGCAGCGCGACCGCGGCCAGCAGCGAGCACAGCAGCACCATGTCGACCAGCGTCGCCAACGCTCGTCGCAGCGCTCCTCCGGGGGTGGCGGCCGCCATGCCGCCGGCCATCGGGGAAGGTCGGCTCGGTGTCGTCTTGAGAGCTTCGCCCATCGGACGGGTAGTAACGCGGATCCTACAGCGGAGTCAAGCCTCCGCGCGCCTGGTGCTCGAGCCAAAGGCCCGAGTAGCTGTACAGGAACCGGAAGCGGGATCGGTAGAGCTGCTCGAGCCGCGCGGTGTCGCCGCTGTAGAGCAGGTCGTCGATGAACCACTGGAAGCGATGGTCCATCTCGCGGGCGCGCTCGAGGCTCTGCCCCGACCGCTCGAGGATCTCGAACACCCGCTCGGCGCTCTCGCTGGGCGTCAGCTGCTGGATCCGATTGCGCTCCCCGTCCATCTTGATCCGCAGCGCCGCGCTGCGCAGGAAGAAGGCCTCGAGCTCCCACTCGGTCGTGCCGACCGCGACGCGTTCCTCGACCAGGCTCCGGTAGGCCGCGATCTCCCACGGCTCGAGGTGCAGGACGACCAGCTCGGGTGCGTGGGCAGCCTGCTCCGGCGAGCGGTCCCACACCACCATCTCGAGGGCGAACATGATGCGGTGGAACGTCTCGTTGAGCAGCGGGTCCGGGGCGAGCACCTCGGTCAGCGTGCTGCCGCCGCCGGGCGCCCCGCGGGGGGCCTCGCCGGCGGGCTCGGCCACCTCGGGGAAGGGCTCTCCCCCGATGACGTCGGTGGGCACGTCCGGGGAGAACGGGGTGCTGCGGGCGGGCGCGTCGGGCGCGACCTGGCGCTGCGCCGCCTCGGTGATCCGCCGCATCGGCTCGAACTCTCGGATCACGGCGTGCATCGACCGGCGCAGCTCGACGATGGCGTCCCGCTTGAGGTTGTCCTCGCGACGTCCGGCATCGAACTTCGACCACCACTCCCGGAAGGCTTCGAGCCGCCGCCTCAGCTCGTCGTGGCCGACTGCCGGGTTGCGCTCGAGGAACCGCTCGATCTCGAAGACCCGGGTCGTGTCCTCGAGGATCTTGAGCTCCTCGTCCCGGTACAGCCGCTGGAACTGGTTCTTCGCCTCGACGTTGGTCGCGACCACCTCGATCAGCACCGGCGGGTGGAGGAAGTTCCTGCCGAGCCGCTGCTTGAGCTTCCGGTACCGGTCGAGGACCCCGGACTCGACGAGCGACTCGAAGCTCGAGGAGGCGCGCAGCTCGGCGCGGAAGTCGCGCAGCGCCTCGACGGCCGGGCCCGATTCGGAGGCCCTCAAGCCGGGGATCGAGGCGAAGGCCGCGAGGCGCTCGAAGCTCGACTTCAGATCGGTCGTGCTGCGCACGGAGACCCGGCCGTCCTCGGTCGGGCTCTCGGCGATCCGGGTCAGCAGGAGGTCGAGCTTGTCGAGCGTGTCCGGGCTCAGCTCGGGAGACCTCAGGTAGAACTTGATCAGCGCGTACAGGATCTTCTCGTCCTGGCGCTTGAGGTGGTCGAAGAACCGGCGCAGCAGCGACGGCGGCAGGCCGGCCTCGATCTTCGACAGCTCACCGTGGATCCGGCCGAGCTCCCGCTCCACCTGCTCGAACTCGATCTCGATCGCGGCGGCGTCCTCCATCCCGACCCGCGGCACCATCTCCTGCAGCCGGCGATAGAGCGACTGGAAGTCGTACGAGTAGGGCAGCTCGCCCTGGCCGCGGTGCCTGTACACGCCACCGAGAAACTGGTAGAAGGTCCACAGCGAGCGGAACCGGTCTGACAAATCGGTAAACCGCTCACTCAGCTGGTGAACGTTTGTCGGCTTCATTGTCAACCAGCATACTACGGAGCGCCGGATTCGACAACGAAAGGACACCTCGATGCTCGGGACCACGGTGCTCGACCGCCACGAGATTCAGACGATCGTGCGGCGCCTCGCCTCCGACATCAATTCCGACCTCCCGGGCCGCTCGCCGATCTTCATCGGCGTCCTCAAGGGTTGCGTGTACTTTCTCACTGACCTGACCCGCCTGCTGCCGCAGTCGGTGGACGTCGACTTCATCCAGGTCTCCAGCTACGGCGCCAGCACGACGACCTCGGGCTCGGTCGTGCTGGTGAAGGACATCACCGCCGACGTCCGCGACCGGGACATCTACTTGGTCGAGGACATCGTCGACACCGGGACCACGTTGAACGACGTGATCCGGCTGCTCGAGGCCCGTCACCCGCGGTCGATCCAGGTGGTCTCGCTGCTGTCCAAGCCGTCGCGGCGGCAGGTGGAGGTGGACATCGCATACCTGGGCACCGAGATCGACGACGTGTTCGTGGTCGGGTACGGCCTCGACCATGCCGAGGCCTACCGGAACCTCCCGGACATCCACGAGCTGGTGCTCGAGCCGGACGGCGAACCCGGCGGGCGGGTGGGCGCCGGTGGTCCGCGCTAGAATGTCGGCGAACCGAGTGCGCATGGGAGGGTGGCCGGGGGCCCGAACCTCGCCCGGAGGAAGCCATGATGGGCGGTGACTACCGAGTGCTGATCCGGGGCGCCGGGGAGCTGGCGTCCGCGACTGCACAGCACCTGTACTCGCAGGGGTTCCCGAGGATCCTCATGTTGGAGCGCAGGTACCCAAAGGCGATCCGGCGCCAGGTCTGCTTCTCCGAGGCGATCCTCGACGGCATCCAGACCATCCAGGGGATCCGTGCGCGATTCGCGAGGAATCTCGAGGACGTCGAGCGGATTCACGACGCCGGCGACATCGCGGTCTCGGTGATGGCCCTCGACGACACCGTCGAGAAGTGGCGTCCCGACATCTTCATCGAGGCCGCCATGCTGCGCCGCAACTGGGGGCTGACCCGCGAGCTCGCGCCGGTGGTGATCGCGCTGGGACCCGGCTACGTCGCCAAGCGGGACTGCCACGCGGTGGTGGAGACCTTCCGCGGCCCCGACGTGGGTGCGGTGCTCGACGATACCGGCGACGAGCTCGAGGACGAGCCCCCGGCCGAGATCATGGGCTTCGCGGAGGAGCGCGTCCTGAAGGCGATCCGCGACGGCATCTTCTTCACCCAGAAGCGCATCGGAGACATCGTCGAGCGCGGCGAGCGGGTCGGGACGGTGGTGTCGGTGTACGGCGTCGAGGAGTTCCGTAAGGGGGTGCCGGTCGACGCGTCCTATGCCGTCACGGCGCGGATCTCGGGCGTGATCCGCGGCCTGCTCAGGGATGGCGTGCCGGTCAAGGCGGGCGACCGGATCGCCGACATCGATCCCAGGGGGCGGACCGACGACCTCGACCACATCTCCGACAAGTCGCGGCGGGTCGCGGAGGGTGTGCACGAGGCGCTGCTCGGCCTGGTCGCGAACCTCCCCAAGAAGAAGCGGGCGGTGTAGCCGGACGGGAGTGCGGTGAGCCAGTCGAGAATGCGGCTGCGGCGCGTGCTGTGGCGTCTCCGCAGGCCGGTGCTCGCGCTCGGCGGCGGCGGCGCGCGCGGGTTTGCCCACCTCGGCGTCCTCGACGTGCTCGACCAGCAGAGGCTGCCGGTTCGCGCGGTTGCCGGCACCAGCATGGGCGCGGTGATCGGCGCGATGTACCTGAGCTACGGCTCGGCGGCCGCGGCGATCGAGAAGTGGCGGGAGGCGTTCGATCTGAGGCTGGTGCCGACGGTGCGCCCGCTGCGTCGGCCGCCCCGCGAGCGCAGCCGCGAGAACCCGCTGCTGCAGGCGGCCCGCCGGATCCGCAGCCAGGTCGTGGTCGCGGTCGCCGTCAATCGCTCCACCATCCTCGACGGTGTGGAGCTGATGCACGCGCTGGAGTTCCTGATCCCGGAGATCACCGCCGAGCAGCTGCCGCGGCCGTTCATCGCGGTGGCCACCGATTTCGAGACCGGGACTGAGGTGAGGCTGTCCGGGGGCGACCTGCGCACGATCCTGAGGGCGTCGAGCGCGATCCCGGGGGTCGTGCCGGCGGTGGACGTCGATGGACGCCGGCTGGTCGATGGGGGCGTGCTGGCGGAGGTTCCAGTCGCGGCCGCGCGGAGCATCGGCCGGCCGGTGGTGGCGGTCAGCGTGGCGATGGACATCCCGCCGATCGGCGCGGACGACCTGGTGCTCGACACCATGCAGCGGGCTCACATGATGACCGGGAGGCGGCTCCGAGAGCAGCAGCTGCGGCGGGCGGGCGGCGTCATCGAGCCCATGGTCAGCTATGCGACGTGGGCCGACTGGAACCGGTTCGAGGACCTGATCGAAATCGGGCGGGCGGCCGCTCGGGAGTTTCTCGGCCTGGCGGCCGGGTGACGCTTGTCAGCGGTCGCCGCCGCGCGCGGACAGCTCCATGTGGCGTTCGCGGGCGCGCTGGTACCAGGGCCGCCACTGCGGCGAAGCCTCGAGGAGTGCGCTGACGGTCCCGATCTGCAGCCCCCGGCCGCGGACCTCATCGGTGAACCGCGGCAGCTCGGTCCACGGCGGCACCCTGCGGTTCGTGGACAGGTGCATCAGCACGATCCCGCCCTCGAGCCGGGGGAACTCCAGCAGCCGCTCGATCAGCCGCCCGGAGTCCACGTACAGCGAGGAGTGCTCGTCCTCGACCCAGTCGAGGGAGTCCAGGGACGCGCCGGCCAGCGAGCTCCATCGGACATGCAGGTAGCCGAGCTCCATCGCCCACCCCCTGAGCTGCCGGTTCTCCTCGCCGTACGGCGCGCGCCACAGCGGGGCCATCGGCCGCCCGGTCGCATCACGGAACGCCTTCTCGGTGCGCAGGAGCTCACGCTGCAGCAACTCCCGGGTGACCGCCGGCAGCAGATCGTGGCGGTGGTTGGAGGCGTAGCTCGTGAGGTGGGGGTGGGAGTAGGTGTGGTTGCCGAACTCGTGGCCGGCGAGCGCCGCCCGCCGGACCAGCCCCGGGTGGCGGTCGATGAACTCTCCGGTCACGAACAGGGTGACCTCGAGGCGGAGGTCGCGCAGCATCTCCAGCAGGTCGGCAGTGCCGTTGGCCGAACCCGCGCCATCGAAGGTGAGAGCGAGCCGCGGTCCGCCGTCCGCCACCAGGTGGAGCACAGGCGGCCCGTCAGCACCCTCGTCACCCTCTGGCGAGGCCGCCACGGTGCGAGTGGCGGCGGCGGGAGCTTGCGGAGCGGTCGCGGCTGGCGACGTTGGCGACGGCGAGCGGCGCGGCGCGGCCGGGCTCGGGGTGGCGGTCGCGGCTGGCCGCGGCTGCGCGGCGGTCGCGGCAGGCAGCGCGCCGACCACGACCGGCGGCCCGGCCAGTGAGGACACCCTGATCGCGGCCCCCGCCTCCGGCAGCGCCGGGAGGTCGAGGGCGGCGCGGCCGTTGTCGTCGAGCCGCACGACCGCGACCGGGTGTTCGCCGGCCTCGACCAGCACCAAGGCGCCCGGAGCACCGGTGAGCTCGACGCGCCATTCGCCGTCGTGGCCGACGATCCGGCCCGCGGCGGCGGCGGGAGCCGCCGGAACCGCGACCTCGACGACCCCGCCGTCCGGTGGCGCCGAAATCTCGATCAGCTCCCCGATCAGCCGGCCGACGCCGGCGGCGAGCAGCACGCACGCCACCGTGGTCAGCGCGATCGACCACGCCGCCGGGACCTCGCGGCGGAGCACCGCCGCCGGCCGTGAGCCCAGGGCCCGCAGCCGATCTCGCCACCGGCATCGCCGCGAGCAGAAGTGCCGGCCGTGGTGCTCGCAGGCGCAACGCTCGCACACCCACCGGCCGCAACGGCTGCAGCGAAGCCTCGCCTCGCGCGAGGGATGGTTCGCGCAGTGGGAAACCGCGTGCATCACCGCGGGTGGAGGCGGACGGCAGGGCCGTGGTGACGGCGCCGTGGGGGACCGCTAGAATTGGCGTGCCGGAAAGTGCCCCCTGGACACCGGGCGGTCGAGCGCTCTGCTGGTCGGCGCAGCGAAGGGAGACCCGTGATGTGGAATGTGCCCAACAGCCTCACCGTCTTCCGGATCTTCCTGGCGCCGGTGCTGGTCGTGGTGCTGCTGACCGAGTTCCCGGAGAAGGAGCTGTGGGGCCTGGCCATCTTCCTCCTGGCGGCGGTCACCGACATCCTGGACGGGATTATAGCCCGCCGCACCAACCGGATCACCACGACCGGGGCGATGCTCGACCCGATCGCCGACAAGCTCCTGATGAGCGGCGCCTTCATCTCGCTCGCCGAGCTCGGCGCCGCGCCGGCGTGGATGGTGTTCCTGATCATCGCGCGTGAGTTCGCGGTCACCGGCCTGCGGATGGTCGCGCTCGAGCGCGGGATCGCGATCGGGGCCAACCGCCTCGGCAAGGCCAAGACCACGAGCCAGGTGGTGGCGGTCTCGCTGCTGATCTTCTCGCTCCGGTACCCGGCGTGGGGGCCGCTGGCGGAGGTCGCGCTGTGGGTCGCGCTCGCGCTCACCGTGATCTCGATGGTCGTCTACTTCTGGCAGAACCGGCTGGTCGTGGCCCGGTAGTGGTGGGGACAATGAAGGGCGGGCTGCTTCCGCGGCGGCTCCCTCTCGCCATGGTCCGGCTGGGGGGGCGCCACCCGCGTGCGGTGGTGGCCGGAGCGGTCGTGGCATGCATCGTCGCCGGTCTGCTCGCGACGCGCGTCGACGTGGAGACCGACATCCTGTCCCTGGTGCCGCGCAACAACCCGGTCGTCGAGGCGTTCACCTCCACGATCGAGCGCTTCGGATCGGTCGACACCCTACTGGTGGTGGTGCGGATCGGGGACGGGGCCGACCTCCAGGGAGTGCTCGACTTCGCCGACCGGTTCGCCCGGGAGCTCGATGACTGGGACCAGATCGACTGGGTGACGTACCGGGTCGAGCGCGGGGCAGGGCTGGCGGCGCCGCTGCTCGACCGGGCCACCCTGTTCCTCGACGAGCGTCAGGTCGACCGCCTGATCGATCGGCTCGACGAGGAGGCTCTCCCGGCCGAGGCCGCCCGCATCCAGGGGGCGCTGCTGGCGCCCCAGAGCATGGTGACCAAGGAGTTCCTCAGGGTCGACCCGATGGGCCTGCTGCACGGGATCATCGCCCGGGCGCGGTTCGGCGGCGTGGGCGTGACGGTTGATCCGGAGACGGGATGCCTGATCGACCGGCAGCGACGGATGCTGCTGATGGTGGCCCGGCCGGCCGGACCGGCCCAGGACCTGGACTTCGATCGGCTCCTGGAGGCCGGGCTCGCCGAGCGGGTCTCCCGGGCGTCTCAGGCGTGGGCCGCCGACGGGTGGACCGGCCCGCCGCCGGCGGTCGAGTTCACCGGGGGCTACGCGATTGCGCTCGAGGACAGCCGGCTCATCACCAGCGACGCGGTGACCCAGATCGTGTCCACGCTGACCGCGGTGCTGCTGATGTTCCTGATCGCCTTCCGCCGGCCGGCGGCCCTCCTGTTCGCGATCGTCCCGATGGTCACCGGCCTCGGCCTGGCGGTGGTGTTCGTGGCGCTCGCGCTGGGCCGGCTCAACTCCCTGACCTCGGCCACCGGCGCCCTCCTGATCGGGCTCGGGATCGACTACGTGATCGTGCTCTACGGCCGCTACGTCGAGGAGCGGCAGCAGGGGCAGAGCCACGGCCAGGCCCTCGACGCGATCGGGCGCCAGACCGGCATCGGCGTCCTGCTCGGCGGCGCCACCACCACGGCGACCTTCTACGCCTTCCTGTTCACCGACTTCGCGGGCCTCTCCGAGCTCGGGCTGCTGACCGGGACCGGCATCCTGCTGCTGGCGGCATCGGTCTTCCTGCTGCTGCCGGCGCTGCTGACGATCTTCTACGGCCGGCGCGCCGAGATCCCCAAGCTCTCCCTCCACTCGTTCGGTTCGGACCGGCTGTGTCGGGCGGCGCTCTCCCGGCCGCGCGCGACGGTCGCCGTGGCGGTGCTGCTGACGGTGGCCCTCGGCGCGGCGGCGTTCCGGCTGAGCTACGACGACGACATCCAGAACCTGCGCTCGCCCGACAACCGCGGCAGCGCGCTGCGGACCGAGGTGATGCAGTCCTTCGGGCTGCGGTTCACGCCGATCATGATCCGGGTCGACGGCCGGGACGAGTTCGAGGCGATGGCCAGGGCGCGCGAGATCCTGCCCGAGCTCGAGGCCATGGTGGACGGCGAGACCCTCGCGAGCATCGACACCATCGCCAAGCTCGTCCCCTCGGAGGCGGAGCAGCGGCTGGTCATCGACCGGCTGGCGGCGGCCCGCCACCGGCTCGAGGGTGTTGAGGGCAGGCTGGCGACGGCGTTCCGCGACGCCGGGCTCAACCCGGTGGCGTTCGACGAGGGCATCCGGCACCTCGCCGCCGCGCTGCGGGTCGGCGCTCCGCTGTCAGTCTCCGACCTCAAGGGGACCGCTCTGGAGAGCGTCGCCAACCGCTACGTCGCCGACTTCCCCGGGGGCGTGTCGACCGTGATCTACTGCTACACGCCTTCCGACCGCTGGCGGCGGCAGGTTCCACCAGCGCTGGCGGAGCTCGCGGCTCGCCACGACTGGGCGGTGCTGGCCTCCACGGTCGGGGTGTCGGCCGAGCTGCGCCGGATCGTGTGGAGCGATGCGGCGCGCGCCGCGCTGCTGGGGGCGCTCGCCGTGTACCTGCTGATGTGGGCCGATCTGGGCAGCCACCGCAAGGCGCTGCTCGCGCTCGCCCCGCTGGGGGCAGGGCTGATCTGGATGCTGGGCGCGATGGCGGCGCTCGGAGTCCAGGTCAACTTCATGAACATCTTCGTGATGACGATGGTCATCGGGATCGGCGTCGACTACGGCATTCACCTGCTCCACCGGTGGACGGAGGCGGGCGCCGATCCTGACGCGCTCGCCGAGACCTCGAAGGCGATCGCGGTCGCCGCGCTGACCACGGTGGCCGGATTCGGGTCGCTGGTGCTGTCACACTTCCCGGGGCTCCGCTCGGTCGGGGTGGCAGCGATCCTGGGTGCCGCGTTCTCGGCGCTGGCCAGCGTCACGCTGCTGCCGGCGATCCTGGCCCGGCTGCGCAGGTGAGCCGGTCCCGGCCGACGATCGCGGCCGCGCTGCGGCGGCAGCGTGGCGCGCGGCGGCGCGGCCGGGCCCGCATATACTCGGAGTGACCGCGCCCGCCGCTGCGACCTGGGCGCACGAAGGGGGGGCCATGGCCCGAGAGCTTTCAGTCGACGAGCTGGCGTGGCGATGCCCGCAGGAGTGGCTGCCGTGGCAGAGCTCCCTGGAGATCGAGCCGGCGAGCACGATCGTCGGCCAGGACCGGGCGGTCGACGCGATCGCTTTCGGGCTGGCAGTGGAGAGCATCGGCTACAACGTCTTCGTCACCGGCCTCTCCGGAACCGGGCGCCTGACCACGATCAGCCGTTTCCTCGGCCAGCTGGCCAGCGACGCCGAGGGCCCGGACGACGTCTGCTTCGTCCACAACTTCAGGACGCCGGAGGAGCCGTCGGTGGTGTTCCTGCGCGCCGGTGCCGGCCGGCGCTTCAAGCAGGCCATGGAAGGCCTGGTTCGGGAGCTGTCCGCCAACCTGCCGGCGATCCTGGGCGCCAAGGAGTTCCGCCGCCGCCTGGAGCGGGCCGTCGCCGACCTCCAGCAGCGGGAACGGGAGCTGGTGGAGGGCTTCGAGAAGGAGGTCAAGGAGGCCGGCTTCCTCCTGGTCCAGGTCCAGGCCGGCCCGATCACCCGTCCCGAGATCGTGCCCGTCGTCGGCGACCGCCCGACGCCCCTGGAGGAGCTCAGCAAGGCGTCCGAGGGGGCCCCGATTCCCGACGGCGAGCTGCAGCGGATCGCGGACCATCACTCGCGGCTCACCGAGCGGCTGCAGGACGTGTTCCAGGACGTCGCCGACCTCCGGCGCAAGGGCCAGCAGCGGCTCGAGGAGACGCGCCGCGACCTGCTCGCGCCGACCTTCGCCGACTCGGTCAACCAGGTCCGCAGGGTGGTGGGCGATCCGCGGGTCGAGCCCTACCTCGCGGCGCTCCGCGATGATCTGATGGACCACCTCGACCTGTTCGCCCCCGAAGGCGAGGTCGAGGACCCGTTCCTGCGCTGGCGGGTGAACCTGGCGGTGGACAACGCGGACGTCAAGGGGCTGCCGGTCGTGCTCGAGACCGAGCCCACCTACACCAACGTGTTCGGCACCATCGAGCGGTCGATCACCGCCTCGGGCGAGGTCGTCTCGTCGTTCCTCAAGATCCGCGCCGGCTCGCTGCTGCGGGCCAACGGCGGCTTCCTGGTGCTCAACGCGGAGGACCTGCTGCTCGAGCCGCGGGTGTGGCCCGGGCTCAAGCGCGCCCTCAAGTTCCGGCGAGTCCAGATCCAGTCGCTGGAGAGCCTGGTGCTCGGGGCTAGCGCGCTCAAGCCGGAGCCGGTCCCCCTCGACGTCAAGGTCGTGGTGATCGGCGACCGCAGCATCTACGACCTGCTCTACCGCTACGACTCTGATTTCTCGAAGGTGTTCAAGGTGCTCGCCGACTTCGACTCGGTCATGCCCACCACGCTCGCCCACGCGCGGGACGTGCTGTCGGTCCTGCGCAAGGTTGCGATCGAGGAGGACCTGCTGCCGATGGACCGCTCCGGCATGATCGCCATGCTCGAGGAGGCGGTGCGGCAGGGGCGCTGGCACCGCCGCTTCTCGAGCCGCTTCTCCGACCTCGCCGACCTGCAGCGCGAGGCCTCGCACCTGGCGCGGCGCGCGGGCGGAGAGCAGATCGGCGCCGACCACGTCGCCGCCGCACGCGAGGCCTACGAGCGCCGTCACGGGCTCACGGAGGACCGGACCCATGACCTGATCGCCGACGGCATCATCCGGGTCGAGACCGAGGGGGCGAAAGTCGGCCAGCTCAACGGGCTCGCGGTCTACGACCTCGGGCACCACCGCTTCGGCAACCCGACGCGGATCACCGCCCAGGTCGGCCTCGGGCGGGAGGGGGTGATCAACATCGAGCGCCAGGCCGGGCTGTCAGGCCCCACCCATGACAAGGGGGTGAGCATCCTCACCGGGTATCTGAGGGGGACGTTTGCCCGGCGGGTCCCGCTCACCATGGGGTGCTCGATCACGTTCGAGCAGTCGTACGGAGGGATCGACGGCGACTCCGCCTCCTCGACCGAGATCTACGCCATCCTGTCCGCGCTGTCCGGGGTCCCGATCCGCCAGGACCTGGCGGTGACCGGCTCGGTCGATCAGCACGGCCAGGTGCAGGCGATCGGCGGCGTCAACGAGAAGGTCGAGGGGTTCTTCCGGGTCTGCGCGAGCCGCGGCCTGACGAGCACCCAGGGGGTCCTGGTGCCGGTCGCCAACGTCGCCGACCTGCACCTCGACCGTGACGTGGTCGACGCGGTGTCGGCAGGCCGCTTCCACATCTGGGAGGTGGCGACGATCGAGCAGGGGATCGAGCTGCTGACAGGGCTGCCGGCCGGGCAGTGGGAGGACCGGGGCGGGTGGTCCGAGGGCAGCGTCTACGACAGGTGCCAGCGCCGGCTCGAGGAGATGGCGGAGCTGATGCGGGCCGCTGCGAAGGGCCCTGACCGGGGCGCCGGCGCGGCGGCGGGCGACGGGGCCGGCGACGCCGGCGACGAGCCCGGCTGAGGCGGCCGCCGTCCAGCACCCTGCACGGCCCCGGTGCGGGCTCAGGCCAAGCGCCCAAGTTGAACGGGTTGATTGACATCGGTCACAAGGCCGCAGCGCCGGGGTGTACGAATCCGGCCGGGAATTGACACCGTCGCTCGAGGGTGGCAGAATCCGCGAGCGATACGTCCACGGACGTGGGCACTCCAAATCGAGGGGGGACGAGGAGCATGGCCCGACGGCTGAACACGGTGATCGTCGTCCCCCACAGCCAAGCCAAGTTCTTCAAGTTCTCCTTCTCAACACGAGCTCTCATTCTCACGGCGATCGGATGCGCTCTCGCGGTCCTGGTGTCGGTGCTCGCGGTGTCCGTCACCGGCGGCGCGGTCACGCGCCGGTCGGAGGTGCGGCTGCTGCGCTCCCAGAACAGGGAGCTGGCCGCGGTGAACGAGCGGCTGGCGCAGACCATTGCCGAGGTCCAGGGCCGGCTCGACGAGTTCGAGGAGCAGGCGGCCGAGCTGGCGCTCGCGGCCGGCATGGAAACGCCGTTCGAGGGGCCGGGCCACCAGGCCGTCCCCGCCGACCGCTTCGGCGCCGGCGGTGGCTACGATCGGGTGCCCGAGACCCCGGAGGTGCTCAGGATCCAGGGAGACTGGATCGCGAGCCAGCTCGAGGAGGTCGAGAAGGCGCTGGCCCACCGCGAGCAGGTGTGGTCGGCGACGCCGTCGATCGCGCCCGTGATGGGGCTGATGACTGATGGTTACGGCGGGCGGCGCGACCCGGTCAACGGGCGGCACGCCTTCCATCGTGGCCTCGACATCTCGGCCCGGCGCGGCACGCCGGTCATCGCGCCGGCGGACGGGGTGGTCGTCTTCACGGGTCGCGACGGGGACCTCGGCAGGACGATCCGGATCGCGCACGGGCTCGGCTACGTCACGGTGTACGGCCATCTCGACAGCATCAGCGTCGACCCCGGGGAAGAGGTCCGGCGCGGCGATACGATCGGGGCGGTCGGAAGCACCGGCCGTTCGACCGGCCCTCACCTGCACTACGAGGTCCACGAGAGCGGCGAGGCGGTCAACCCCCTGTACTACATCCTCGACGCGTTCTGACCGCCGCCCTCCCACCCAGGGGATAGGGAATAGGGGATAGGCCCCTCCAGTCGCCGTACCCGTTCCCGTACCCGTTCCCGTTCCCGTTCCCGAATGGAACGACGCGCGTCGCGGTCGCCTGGCCCGGCGTTGAAATCGCCGCCCGCATCATCTACGCTGCCGAAACCCCTCGCCGGGGCATGTCGAGGCGGTCACGGCTGTTTCATGAATGGAACATCCCCACCGTCGGCAGCCGGGCGGTCCGGGGCCGGGACGTGGCCATGAACCTGATCGAAAAGGGCATCGAGATCGTCTTCGGGTCGAAGCACGAACGCGACCTCAAGCGGATGGCGCCGGTCGTCGACTCTGTCAACCGGCTGGAGCCCGAGCTCCAGGCGCTCGGCGACGACGAGCTGCGCGCTCGCTTCCGCGCGATCCGGGACCGGGTCCGGAGCGCGACGGCCGAGCTGCCGGAAGAGGCGAGGCCGCGCAGCGAGCTCGTGCAGCGGGTCCTGGACGCCGAGCTGGCCGAGGTGTTCGGGCTGGTCCGCGAGGCGTCGAAGCGGACCACCGGGATGCGTCACTTCGACGTCCAGCTGGTTGGCGGGATCGTGCTCCACGAGGGCCGGATCGCCGAGATGAAGACCGGTGAGGGCAAGACCCTGGTGGCGACCCTGGCGGTGGCGCTCAACGCGCTGCCCGGCCGGGGGGTCCACGTGGTCACGGTCAACGACTACCTGGCGCGCCGCGACGCCGAGTGGATGGGGAGGATCTACCAGTTCCTCGGGCTGTCGGTCGGGTGCATCCAGAACCAGATGAACGACGTCGAGCGGCGGGCGGCCTACGAGTCGGACATCACCTACGGCACCAACAACGAGTTCGGCTTCGACTACCTGCGCGACAACATGAAGTTCACGCTCGACCGGATGGTCCAGCGGGGGCACGTCTACGCGATCGTCGACGAGGTCGACTCGATCCTGGTCGACGAGGCCCGGACGCCGCTCATCATCTCCGGCCCGTCCGAGATCTCGGTCGACCTCTACTACAAGGTCGACGCCATCATCCCCAAGCTGTCGAGGGGCGAGGAGGTGGAGGACAAGCACGGCAACAAGGAGATCACCGGCGACTTCCTGGTCGACGAGAAGGCCCACACCGCCAGCCTCACCGAGCAGGGCATGGCCCGGGTCGAGAAGCTGCTGGGCGTGGTCAACCTGTGGGACCCGTCGCAGACCGAGATCCTGCACGCGGTCAACCAGGGGCTGCGCGCGCACTCGCTGTTCGAGCGGGACCGCGACTACATCGTGAAGGACGGCGAGGTCATCATCGTCGACGAGTTCACCGGCCGGCTGATGGCCGGGCGGCGTTGGTCCGACGGGCTGCACCAGGCGGTCGAGGCCAAGGAGAAGGTGAAGATCCAGTCCGAGAACCAGACCCTGGCCACGATCACCCTGCAGAACTACTTCCGGATGTATGACAAGCTCGCCGGGATGACCGGCACGGCCGAGACCGAGGCCGAGGAGTTCCAGAAGATCTACGGCCTCGATGTCGCGGTGATCCCCACCAACGAGCCGATGGTCCGCGCCGACCACCCCGACGTCGTGTACAAGACCGAGCAGGAGAAGTTCCGGGCGGTGATCGAGGAGATCCGGGACTGCCATCAGAGGGGGCAGCCGGTGCTGGTCGGCACGGTCTCGATCGAGAAGTCGGAGCGGCTGTCCAAGCTGCTGCAGCGTCAGAAGATCCGGCATGTGGTCCTGAACGCCAAGTACCACGAGCGAGAGGCCGAGATCGTGGCGCAGGCGGGGCGCAAGGGGGCGGTCACGATCGCCACCAACATGGCCGGCCGCGGCACTGACATCGTGCTCGGCGGCAACCCCGAGGGGCTGGCGAGGATCGAGGCGAACCCGGCGCAGGACCCGGAGGCGCACCGGCAGGCGGTCGCGCGCTTCCGGGAGGTCTGCGCGGCCGAGAAGCAGGAGGTGCTCGGCGCCGGCGGGCTGCGCATCGTCGGCACCGAGCGGCACGAGGCGCGGCGCATCGACAATCAGCTCCGGGGCCGGTCGGGGCGGCAGGGCGATCCCGGGGCGTCGCGGTTCTTCCTGTCCCTCGAGGACGACCTGATGCGGATCTTCGCCGCCGACTGGGTCCGCAAGATGATGGACCGGCTCGGGATGGAGGAGGATGTCCCGATCGAGTCGAAGATGGTCTCCAAGTCGATCGCTCGCGCCCAGAAGCAGGTGGAGGGCCGCAACTTCGAGGTCCGCAAGCACCTGCTCGAGTACGACGATGTGATGAACAAGCAGCGCGAGGCGGTCTACCGGCTGCGCCGGCGCATCCTCGAGGGCGTCGAGGGGCGCGACTACATCCTCCGCGTCGTCGACGACATCGTCGGCGGCCTGATCGATCGCTGCTGCCCCGAGCAGGCCGACCCCGGCGACTGGGACAGCGCAACGCTCGGCAACGAGTACCGGTCGTACTTCGGGATCGCCGTCGACAGCCTCGGCGTCGACTGGGGCACGGTCAACCGTCCCGACCTCGAGCAGCGGCTCCTCGACGGGGCGAAGGAGACCTACCTGGCGCGGGTCGAGCGGTTCGGCGCCGCGGAGTTCGAGCGCCTCGAGCGGTTCCTGCTGCTCGACACCGTCGACCGCCAGTGGAAGGACCACCTGCTCGCCCTCGACCACCTCCGCGAGGGGATCGGGCTGCGCGCCTACGGCCAGCGCAACCCGCTGGTGGAGTACAAGCGGGAGTCGTACGCCCTGTTCGAGGAGATGTGGGAGCGCATCGAGGATCACGTCGTCAAGTTCCTGTACCACGCCGAACCGGTTCAGGACTACCAACAGAAGCGACGCGTCCAGCCGGTGCTGTCCCACCATCCCGAAGCAGCCGGCCTCGCCGAATCGCACCGCCAGCAGGAGCAGGCGGCCAACACCCCGGTCGGCGGCCCGTCGCGGCCGGCGACCGTGCGGCGGACCCAGCCCAAGGTCGGGCGCAACGACCCTTGCCCCTGCGGCTCGGGCAAGAAGTACAAGCGTTGCTGTGGAATCGCCTCTGAGGCGGGGAGGTAGCGGAATGGCGAGCGACCTGCCGGTCGGACTGACGTTCGACGACGTTCTGTTGATCCCGACGCGCTCCGAGGTGCACCCCAACCAGGTGGACGTGGCGACGCGGCTGACCCGCGGCATCAGCCTCCAGCTCCCGATCGCATCGGCCGCCATGGACACCGTGACCGAGTCGGGGATGGCGATTGCCATGGCCCAGCACGGCGGCATCGGCGTGATCCACAAGAACATGGCCGTCGAGCGGCAGGCCGAGCAGGTGGACCGGGTGAAACGCTCCGAGTCGGGGATGATCGTCGATCCGGTCACCATCCGCCCGGACCGGCTGGTGCGCGACTCGCTCGAGGTGATGGCGACCTACAAGATCTCCGGCCTGCCCGTGGTCGACGAGCACGGCCAGCTGAAGGGGATCCTGACCAACCGGGACCTCAGGTTCTGCACCGAGTTCGACCGGCCGATCGCGGACTTCATGACCAAGGACGACCTGGTGACCGCTCCTGTCGGCACCACCCTCGACGAGGCCAAGTCCCTGCTCCACAAACACCGGATCGAGAAGCTGCTGGTGGTCGACGCCGAGGGGACCCTCAAGGGCCTGATCACGGTCAAGGACATCAAGAAGGCCCAGGAGTACCCGAGCGCGAGCAAGGACGAGCTCGGCCGGCTCAGGGTCGCGGCCGCGGTGGGTGTCGGCGGCGACCTCGCCGACCGCTGCGCGGCCCTCATCGAGCGCAAGGTCGACGTGCTCTGCCTGGACTCGTCGCACGCGCACTCGCGGGGCGTGCTCGAGGCGGCGCGCAGGATCAAGCAGGACTTTCCGGGCGTGCCCCTGATCGTCGGCAACATCGCCACGCCGCAGGCCGCGGAGGACCTCATCTCGCTCGGCGTCGACGCGATCAAGGTGGGCATCGGGCCCGGCTCCATCTGCACGACGCGGGTCGTGACCGGTGCGGGCATGCCGCAGGTCACCGCCATCACCGGCTGCGCGGCTGTCGCGCACCGGCACTCGGTGCCGGTGATCGCCGACGGCGGCATCCGCTACTCCGGCGACATCACCAAGGCGCTGGCGGCGGGCGCGGACATGGTGATGATCGGCTCGCTGTTCGCCGGCGTCGAGGAGTCGCCGGGCGAGCAGATCCTCTACCAGGGCCGCACCTTCAAGGCCTATCGCGGCATGGGCTCGCTGGGCGCCATGAAGGGGGCGGACAGCTCCCGCGACCGCTACTTCCAGGAGGGGGAGGACCTCGCCAAGCTGGTGCCGGAGGGGATCGAGGGCATGGTCGCGTACAAGGGGCCGCTCGCGGGGCAGCTCACCCAGCTGGTGGGGGGCCTGCGCGCCGGTATGGGGCTGGCGGGTTGCGCCTCCATCGCCGAGCTCCACACCAAGTCCCGGTTCATCCGGGTGACTGCGGCCGGCCTCAAGGAGTCGCACGCGCACGACGTGGTGATCACCAAGGAAGCGCCGAACTACCGCACCGACAGGTAGCGGTCGGTTCACTATCCGATTGTCTCTGCTAGACTTCGCGACATGCGCACAGCCTTGATCACCGGCGTCACGGGGCAGGACGGCTCGTACCTCGCCGAGCTCCTGCTCGCCAAGGGCTACCAGGTGCACGGAGTGGTGCGCCGGGCCTCCACCTTCAACCGCGGCCGGATCGACCACCTGCGGGCCGACCCGGCGACGCGCGACCGCTTCTTCCTGCACTACGGCGACCTCGGCGACCCCGAGTCGCTGACCAGCGTGGTCGACGCGGTGCGCCCGCAGGAGGTCTACAACCTGGCGGCCCAGTCGCACGTCGGGATCTCGTTCACGATGCCGACCTACACCGGCGACGTCACCGCGATCGGGACCGTGCGACTGCTCGAGGCGGTGCGGCGGAAGGTGCCGGAGGCCCGTCTCTACCAGGCGTCGTCGTCCGAGCTGTTCGGGAAGGCCGAGGAGACGCCGCAGAACGAGCGGACGCCGTTCCACCCCCGCTCGCCCTACGCGGTGGCCAAGCTCTACTCCTTCTGGGCCGCCGTGAACTTCCGCGAAGCGTACGGGATGTTCGCCGCCAACGGCATCCTCTTCAACCACGAGTCGCCGCGGCGGGGCGAGAACTTCGTGACCCGCAAGATCACTCGCGCGGTGGCCGAGATCACCAGGGGCCAGCGCGAGCGGGTCACCCTCGGCAACCTCGAGGCGCGGCGCGACTGGGGGTACGCCGGCGACTTCGTGGACGCGATGTGGCGGATCCTCGCCGCCGAGAAGCCCGACGACTTCGTCATCGGGACCGGTGAGACCCACTCGGTGCGGGAGCTCTGCGAGGCGGCCTTCGCCGAGGTCGGGATCGAGCTCGAGTGGGAGGGGGGCGGCGGCGCCGAGGTCGGGCGCGAGCGCGGCGCGGGCACCGTGCGGGTGGCGGTGGACCCGAAGTACTACCGGCCGGCCGAGGTCGACGAGCTCCAGGCCGACGCCGCGAAGGCCCGGAGGGTGCTCGGATGGACACCGACGGTGGCCTTCCCCGAGCTGGTGCGGATGATGGTGCGGAGCGATCTCGCAGAAGTGAAGCGGCCGTAAGAGAGGAACAGCAAGCATGCGAATCGTGGAGTGTGTGCCGAACATCTCGGAGGGTCGCCGGAAGGACGTGTACGACGCGATCGCCGAGGCCGCGGCCGCGGTGCCGGGAGTGCGCCTGCTCGACGTCGATCCCGGCCAGGAGACCAACCGGACCGTCATCACCTTCGTCGGCGATCCCGAGGCGGTGCTCGAGGGCGCCTTCCAGCTGGTCAGCGCGTCCTACGAGCTGATCGACATGCGCGACCACCACGGGGCCCACGCGCGGATGGGCGCGACCGACGTGGTGCCGTTCGTCCCGGTGTCCGGGGTCAGCATGGAGGACTGCATCGAGCTCGCGCACCGGCTCGGGCGGCGGATCGGCGGTGAGCTCCGCGTGCCGGTGTACCTCTACGAGCACGCGGCGACGCGCCCCGAGCGCAGCTCCCTGGCCGCGATCCGCAAGGGCGAGTACGAGGCCCTGCCGAAGAAGCTCCAGGATCCCGAGTTTGCGCCCGACTACGGTCCCGCCGAGTTCGTCCCGAAGTTCGGGGCCACGGTGATCGGGGCGCGCAAGTTCCTGGTCGCCTACAACGTCAACCTCAACGCCACCGACAAGCGGTGGGCCAACCGGGTCGCCTTCGACGTCCGCGAGAAGGGCCGCACGGTGGTCGGCGCCGACGGCCGGAAGGTCGAGCAGCCGGGCATGCTCAAGGCGGTCCGGGGGGTCGGCTGGTACATCCCGGAGTACGGCTGCGCCCAGGTGTCGCTGAACCTGATCGACCTCGACACGACTCCGCTTCACGCCGCCTTCGACGCATGCGAGGACAGCGCCCGTGCCCGTGGCATCCGGGTGACCGGGTCCGAGCTCGTCGGCCTGGTGCCCAAGCGGTCGATGGTCGACGCGGGGCGGCACTACCTGCGGCGGATGGAGCGCTCGCCGGGCGCCCCGATCTCGGATCTCGTGCAGGTCGCGATCCGAACCCTCGGGCTCAACGACGTTGCGCCCTTCGTCGCCGAGGAGAAGATCATCGAGGACATCCTCGCGCCGGCGCGTCCGCTGGCCTCGATGACCGTGCAGGGCTTTGCGGACGAGACCTCGCGCGACTCGCCGGCGCCGGGGGGCGGGTCGGTCGCGGCCCTGGCCGGGGCGCTGGCCGCTGCGCTCGCCGCCATGGTCGCCAACCTCGCGCATCCGAAGCCGGCCTTCGCGGCGGTGCGTGAGGAGCTGGAGCTCCTGGCGGTGCGCGGACAGGAGCTCAAGCAGCAGCTGCTCGACGCCATCGACGAGGACACCTGGGCCTTCCAGCGGCTGATGGAGGCCTCGGCATCGGGCGACGCCGAGGCGGGGCGCTCCGCCACCCTGCACGCGGCCGAGGTGCCGCTGGCGGTGGCCGAGGCCTGCGCCGAGATTGCGGCTCTGTGCGTCCGTGCGATCGAGATCGGCATGCCGGCGTCGGCCTCGGACGCCGGGGTGGGAGCGGCGATGGCGCGCGCGGCGGCCGTCGGCGCGGGGATGAACGTCGCCATCAACCTGCAGGACATGGCGGGTGATGCCGTCGCCGCCGAGCTGCGCCGTCGCGCGGAGGAGGCCGTCCGCCGGACCGCCGCGACCGCCGACGAGGCCGAGCGCCGGGTGTGGCAGCGGATCGGCCAAGGTGCCGGGCGCGAGGTCAAGGACTCGTAAAACGACGCCGCGTCGGCCGTCCTCTCGAGGGAAAGGCGGGGAAGGCGGTCTATTCTCTGACCGGGTGGTGGATGACATGGCAAACCGTTTCGGAAGCTCGGCACGGTCGAGGGCCGGCGCTGCGGCGGCGGTGGCGCTGGCGCGGGTCGTGGTACCTCTCTGGCTGCTGGCCGGCGCGGTCCTCAAGCTGATCGACTCGTCGCCACGCCATCTCCCGGTGGCCCTGGTCAAGTGGGCGGGTGGGCTCGGGCTCGACCTCTCCTTCGTGCTCAGGTTCAGCATCGGGGTCGAGCTCGCCGTGGTCGGCGTGATGTGGCTCGTGCCGAGGCTCGCCCGGCCGGTCGGAATCGCCATGCTGGCGGCCTTCGTGCCGGTGCTGATCGGCGACCTCGCCCTGGGCGCCTCCAGCTGCGGCTGCTTCGGGGCGGTGCAGGTCCCCCCGATCGTGACGATGGCCATGGACATCGGCTTCCTGCTGGGTCTGTGGCTGCTCGGCCGGCGCGTCGAGCCCCTCGCCGCATCGCCGACGCTGCCGACGCTCCAGGTGGTGGCGGCGGGCCTGTGGACGGTGGCGAGCTTCGCGCTCGCCTTCGGCCTGACTGCCGGCGGCGCCTCGGCTGCGGCGGCCGCCGGGGCGGGTGCCCCCGGCGCGGCAGCGGCACCGGCCGAGGGTTACTACCTGCCGCGGTACGGCGACTGGATCGGGCAGCCGTGGTCCGAGCTGCCGATCTCCGGTTGGCTCGTCGGCGCCCCCGACGACCTCGGCGCCGGCAGCCACCTGCTGCTGTTCTACCGCAAGGACTGCGAGCACTGCCACGACCTGATGGAGGCCTACTTCGTGGGCGAGCTGGCCGTCCCGACCACCGCGGTGGCGGTGCCCGAACGGGGCGGGTTTCCGACCGTGGGCGTCAAGCCGTTCCCGTGCGACCAGTGCAGCAAGGCCGAGCTCCCGGCGGGTGTCGACTGGTTCCTGCAGACCCCGGTCCTGGTCCGGCTCGAGGACGGCGTCGTGCGGTGTGCGGCCGAGGTCACGGCGGAAGCGCCGACCTGCCTGGAGCCGTGACCGCGATGCCGGTGCGACGCGGGCGCAAGACCGCGAGGGGAAGCTTGAATCGTCGGAGTGTGTTATAGTCTCGTGACGATGTCGACCGACTTCGAGTCGAATGAAGGCATACGCATACGGAGGTGGAAAATGCGGAAGAGTCTCGTCCCGGCGGTCGTTCTCCTGGTGGTTGTCGGCGTGGCCCTCACCGGTTGTGCGACCAAGAAGTTCGTCAACGAGCAGGTTGCGGCATCCGAGAAGGTGACTGCGACAAAGATCGGCGAGGTCCAGACCTCGGTCGAGGCCAACCAGAAGGCGGTCTCCGACCTGCAGGCCAAGGACGCGGATCTGCAGAAGCAGATCAGCACGTTGTCCGACACCGCCAAGGACGCGCTCAAGCGCGCCGAGGAGGCCGGTGTCCTCGCCAAGGGCGATTTCCTGTGGGAGACGGTGCTGACTGACGAGAACGTCAAGTTCGGCTTCAACAAGGCCGAGCTTTCGCCCGAGGCCAAGGCGGCGCTGGATGCGTTCGCTGCCAAGGTCAAGGCTGACAACAAGAATGTCTACGTCGAGATCCAGGGCCACACCGACAACGTCGGCTCTGAGAAGGTCAACCTGAAGCTCGGCTACGATCGCGCCGAGTCGGTGATGCACTACCTCCAGATGCAGCACGGCTTCCCGCTGCACCGGATGAACGTGACCTCGTACGGCGAGTACAAGCCGATCGTCGACAACGCCACCAAGGAAGGCCGCGCCCAGAATCGGCGCGTCGCCATCGTCGTTCTCCAGTAACCCTGCCCAACGAGACGTTCCTGGCCCGGGCCCCAGCGGCCCGGGCTTTTTCATCGCCTGATCGCGCGCCCGGCCCCGGGGTGATCGCGACGGGTGCGCGCGTTGCGGCGGGCGGCCGACCGTGGCAAGCCCGGCGCCGGGCATGGTGCCCGGAGGTGCCGATGGACGACGGGATTCGGCTTCCGGTGCTGGCGGTCCTGGGCGCTGCGGACGCTACCGCAGACGAGGAGCGGACGGCCGAGGAGGTCGGCGCGGTGGCTGCTCGCCGCGGCTGGGTCGTGCTGACCGGTGGCGGGCCCGGCGTGATGGCAGCCGCCTGCCGCGGCGCGGTTGCGGCCGGTGGCCTGACGGTCGGGATCCTGCCGAGCGCCCGGCCGGAGGCCGGCTACCCGAACCGGTGGGTGCGGATCCCGGTGTTGACCGGCGCCGGCGCCGCCCGCAACGCCTTCAACGTGCTGTCGGCCACCCTGTGCGTCGCGATCGGGGGCGGGGCAGGCACCCTGTCCGAGATCGCGCTCGCGCTCAAGGCGGACGTTCCGGTGTGGTGCTGGCGCAGCTGGCGCTTGGAGCCGCCCGAGCCTCACCGCCGCGCGCTGCCGAGAGCGTTCGAGGACCGCGACGCGCTTCTCGAGGCGCTCGACGCCGAGCTCAAGAGGCACCCGCCGGCGGATGGCGCGTGACCGGGTGAGCTCGAGCCACCCGGCCGGCGAGCCCCGGGCGGGCGCTCTCCGCGGCTCGCTCCAGGTCGTTTTGCCGCGTCCCGGCTACTCCTCCATCTGCCACCGCGCGCCCTTGCGGGCGAGCAGGTAGCAGAGCGCGACCAGCCCGAACAGGCCGACCACGCTCACCAGCTGGCCGCCGATCCCCTGGTACCAGGAGGCGAAGGCGCCGGCGCCCTGCTCGGAGGCGTGGAGCACGTCGATGTACTGCATCGGCGCGAGCAGCTGGGGCAGCAGCAGGATGGCGCCGATCGTGCCGACGATCGCCGCTCCCGCCATCAGACCCGAGGCGATCAGCGTGCCCTGCTCCTTGCGGGCCTCACGCTCCTCCTCGGTCCGGCCGGAGCGGCTGATGAAGTGGCCGGCCGCCGCGCCGAAGAAGACCGCCATGTTGATCTCGATCGGCAGGTACATGCCGAGGCCGAAGGCGAGCGCGGGCACCCTCGCCATCTCCAGCATCACGGCCACGATCCCGCCGAGCACGAACAGGATCAGCGCCTGCTGCTCGCCGCCCATGACGCTGGAGACGATGGTGGCCATCAGGTTGCCCTGCGGCGCCGGCAGGTCTGGATTGACCACCAGCTGGCCGGTCGCGACCTTGATCATGAAGCCGTAGGAGGTTGCGAGCACCCAGATCACGGCGCCCACGCACAGCGACGCCACCAGAATGCCGAGGAACTTCCAACGCTGCTGCTGGTATGGGCTGGCACCGAGCCAGTACCCGACCTTGAGGTCGGTGATGAAGGCGCCAGAGGTCGACAGGGCGGTGCAGACGGCGCAGCCGATGACCAGGGCCACCGACATGCCGAGGGCGTCGCCGCTCAGCCCGGTCGCGACCAGCGCCAGGCAGGCGATGATGAGGGTCAGCATGGTCATCCCGGACACCGGGTTGACGCCGACGATGGCGATCGCGCGCGCCGCCACCGGCGTGAACAGGAAGGCGAGCAGGAAGGTGATGACCGTGCCGACCAGGGCGGTCGTGACCTGGCCGCTCAGGAACCAGAACAGCAGGAACATGCCGACCACCGCGCCGGCCTGGATGAGGAAGGTGTGTCGCGGCTGCATGTCGCGGTCGGTGCGGATCGCCTCGCCGGCGGCGCCGCCGGCCAGCCCCTTGAAGCCGAGCGACAGCGACGACACGATGATCTTCCCCATCTTGAGGATGCCGATGATCCCGGCGACCGCGATGCAGCCGATGCCCATGGGCCGGACATAGGCTGCGAAGATCTGGCCGGCGTTCATGTCGGCGACCAGCGACGCGACGGCAGGCGGCGTCAGCGGAACGGCCAGGCCATGGCCGGCGAAGTAGACCAGCGGCACCAGCACCAGCATCGAGAGCACCGAGCCGGCGGCGATGATGCCGGCATAGCGGACGCCGATGATGTAGCCGAGGCCGAAGTAGACGGCGGTGGCGTTGAGGCGCGCCTCGAACCGGAGGTCAGCGAGCCGCTCCCCGACCGACCCGAACAGCACCCGGGAGTTGAGGTGGTGGTTCCAGAGGTGGAGGAACTCGACGATCAGGTCGTAGATGAAGCCGATGCCGAACGCCATCAGCAGGACCTTGCCGGCTGAGCCCTTCGACCGCTCGCCGGTGGCGAGCACGTTGGCGATGGCGGTGCCCTCCGGGAACGGCAGCTGGCCGTGGAGGTCCTTCACGAAGTACCGGCGCAGCGGGATCAGCAGGACCACTCCCAGGTAGCCGCCGACCAGGCACGACAGGAAGATCTGCACGAACGACGGCTTCAGGTCGAGGATGTAGAGCGCCGGGATCGTGAAGATGGCCCCCGCCACCACGACCCCGGCCGCCTGGCCGATCGACTGGACGATGACGTTCTCGAGCAGGGAGCTGCGGCGGCTGAACAGGGTGCCGATGAACACCGCGAGGATCGCGATCGGGATCGAGGTCTCGATCACGTTGCCGGTCTTGAGCCCGATGTAGGCGGCCGCGAAGGTGAACACCACGACCATGACCACGCCGAGGGTCACGGAGCGAACGGAAATCTCCGGCCGGGGATCGTTCGGCGGCACCACCGGGGCGTAGGTCTCGCCCGGCGCGAGCTCGCGGAAAGCATTGGCTGGCAGGACCTTCCCGGTGTCGGGCTTGGTTTCCATGGGTACTCCTCCTCCTCGAGGACGGAGTGTAGCAGACGGGTCTTGAGGTGTCGGGAGGGCTTACTCGAGCACGATGCGGGCCTCGCCGACTCCGACCTCGAGCTCGATCGAGTGCGGGCCGCTGCCGTGCCACGACGACTCGCGCCCGACAAAGCCCCCGCCGGTCAGCCGTTGGCCGGCGACCAGGATGCTGGCGTCGCCGACGCCGCCGGAGGCGGTGACACCGCCGTATCGGCTCGCCAGCCCGCGGACAGTCGCTTCCCCGACCCCGACCTCTGCCGAAACCGGCCCGTCGACGACGCCGATCAGCGCGTCGCCGACCCCGAGCTCGACCCTCACCCCGGCGGCCGCGCCGTGGACCGTCACGTCGCCGACCCCGGCCGTCAGTTCGATGGCGACCCGCGTCGGGACCACCACGACCCACTGGGCCTCGAAGCGGGGCTCGTCCGAGCTTGACTCCACGGCGAGCTCCAGCCGGCCGCCCTCGATCCGCGACTGAAGTCGCGCGGACTCGACCTCCTGCTCGGCGTTGCGGTACGAGGAGAACAGGCCGCCTCGCCTGGGGATCAACGTGACATCGACCGTGATCTCGACGACCTCCGCGGCCGTGACGACGACGTCGCCTACCCCATTGGTGATGCTGACGCCGTCGACGCCCGCCGCCGGAAAGGCGTCGTCGAGGACGCGTTCGGCGGCCCCCGCCGCGACCGCGATCGAGAGCAGCAGGGAAGCGGCTGCCAGTGTTCGAGTCGTCATCCGATTGCCTCCGCGTCAGTCGCGATCGGGGCTCTCTGCCACATCATGTAACGGGGACCGCCGCAAAAGGTTCTCGGGCCAGGGGCCGCCTGCCGCCGGCCGGGGCGGCGGGCCCCCCGGAGGGGCCGCCCGTCCGTCCGCGCCACGGCTGGCCGCTCGACGACGCTGCGCCCAAGCTGTACTTCATCGCGGGAAGCGGACGACCGGGTTGCGGCCGGGAGGCCGCGACGGCCCGCTCTCCTCGAGCCGCGGGTTGGAGGCGGCGCCGAACGCCCTCCGGGCGAGGGCCCCATCGAGCGCACCGAGGTAGCGGCGCACGCGCTGCAGCGCAGCCCGCACCGTCGACGGGCTGCAGTCCGTCGCGCGGGCGACGGCGGCCGCGGACGGCGGGCGCCCGTCGATCTCCATTACCGCCGTCAAAAGCGCCGCCGCCCAGGCATCCGGAGACTGCAGCCGGACCGGTTCGCGGTCGTTGAGCGCGCGCCACAACCGCTGCGCCGCAAGCGCGACGAGCTCGCCGACCGCGAGCGCCTGCCCGAGCCGGACGATGGCGTCGTCGACCTTGGCCGCAGTGCCCCGGAGCGGGGCGAGCGCGTCGCGCCACGATGCCACCAGCGCCTCCTCCGCGAGCTGGCGGCTCCGCTCGGCGGTGATCGAGCCCTGGGCCTCCAGCAGGAGCGATGCGTCCGGATGACGGTCGAGACCCTCCTCGAGGACCTCATCGGCCTCCGACCAGCGGCCGAGCGTGGCGAGCAGGTTGGCCCTCAGCCCGACCAGGAACACCTCCATTTCGTCCGCGAGCGGCGCGGACGGCGGCACGCCTTCCAGGATCTCCAGCGCCTCGGGCGCGCGGCCCTGGTCGGTGAGCAGCATCGCGAGCTGGATCGGCAGATGGACGGCCTCCGGGTACAGCTCCGTGCCCATCACCAGAAGCTCCTCGGCGCGGTCGCTGTCGCCGGAGGCGTTGAGGGCGTTCGCCATCAGGTGGCAGGCGTGCGGGGAGGCCGACAGCTGCCACGACGCGCTGGCAGCCGGCAGAGCCCGCTCCGGAGAGCCCATCGAGAGCAGGGCCTGGGCCTTCCACACCAGCAGCTGGGCCTCGAGCTGGCGGTCGTCCCCGACCAGTCGCAGCAGACGGTCGACCTCGGCCAGGACCTTGCGATGGCGGCCCTGCTGGCTCCAGTCCAGGCATCGCTCGAGCGCGAGCTGGACGCGAGCCTCGAGGTCGGCCCCGGAGGGGCGTGACGGCGTCGGCATGGCGTGCATGCTAGCAGAGGGGGGAGGGGAGCGAGCGGCGGGGCGACCCCGCGGCCGCCCCGCCCGTCATCCGTCGTTCGCTACCTGCGGCTGCGGGGCGAAGTCCGCGACGCCGCCTGCCGCTTTTCCGGCTCGTCGCCGCCGCGGCGCGCGCCCTGCTCGGAGCGTCCCCGCGACTGCCGTGTCGACGAGCCCACCTGGCGCACCGGCTCGCCGCCCTCGCGCGGCCCGGCGCCGGAGGCCGAGGCCGACCGGGTCGCGGCCGCCGGAGCGCGGCGCACCGTGAGCGGGCCAGCCGCGGTGCGGCTCGATTCGCGGCTCGGCTCGACTCGCCGCCGGTCATCTGGCGCGGCGATGCGGGCGCCATCCGAATGGGGCTGTGTCCGAGGTGCTCTCGCCGTGCGGCTCGCCGCGGCGCTCGGCCTTGCTTCGGGCTTGACCGTCGCCGGCCTTCCCGGTGCAGCGGCGGCAGTCCGCTCCGGCGTCCTCGCCGCGAGGCGCGGCGCCTCGACCCGGTCGCTGCCCGCCGGGCTCGATCGGCGGCTGCCCACCGCCGAGCCGCCGCGACCGCCGACGGGCTCGCGACCACCGGCCGCTCGACGGGCGACGGTCGTCGCTGCCTGCGGCGCCAGCGCGCGATCGAGGGTGAAGGCGGCGTTCCGCTCGACGCTGGGCGCTGCCTGCCCCGGGCGGGCGAGCACCACGTCCCGGCCGGCGACCCGGGCCGTGCGGCGCTCGAGGCCCATCTCGGGCACCGCGATCCCGCGCCGGCCGAGCTCCTGCCGGTTGGGCGCCGCCACGCCGTCGCGGACCACGGCCCGGGGAGCGCCGCCCCGGACAGCCGTCGCAGCGACCGCGTGCCGGCCGACGTCGTCGGCGCCCAGATCGCGCCAGTCGACGTAGGTCGCGAAGCGGGCGTCGTTCCAGCCCCCCCAGTAGCCGTCATCGTGGCCGTGGTGGCCATGATGGTGATGGTGGGTCCAGCCGTGGGGCGGCCGCGGGTACCAGCCGACCCAGGCGCCGGCCGAGACCCAGACCACATTGGCCGGGTGGTAGCTGGTGCCCGGCACCCAGACCCAGCCCACCGGTGCCATCGCCCAGTGGCCGAAGTGGTGAGGGAAGTATCCCCACGGCTCGTAGGCGACCCAGGTCCAGCCCAGTGACGTCCAGACCCAGCGTCCGTGGGTGTAGGGGCGCCAGTCCGCAGCCACCCACGGCCGCCAGCACTGGCCGAGCGAGTCCACCCACACCCACTCCCCATAGCCGGAGAGCTCGGTGCGGTAGTCGATCGACCAGGCCGGGTTTCGCCACGAAGCCCCCCAGACGGCCCAGTCCGTCGAGCCGAAGCTCACGCCGAAGCCGCGGCTCCCGAAATGGACATCGAACCAGTCGCCGCCGCGCGCCGGAGCCGCGAGCAGGGTGAGGCTGATCAGCACCACGGCGAGGATCATCAGGGTGTGTCGCCATCGGTTGGTCATGGTCGCCTCCTCGGAGCCGCCGCAACGTCTGGCGTCTCCGACCCAGGGTTCAGCAAGTGCCATGCCACCGGCTCATGCGACCTCGGAACGGCCTGGCGCCAGGAAGGGGGCTCGAGCGTGCGCCGTTGGGCGACGGCCTGTCCACTCCCGAGGACAGACGGCCAGCGTCAGGATTTCGCGTACAGGAAGGCGCAGTCCATCAGCTCGGGCCCGCTGCCGGCGCGGCAGACCGCGTATTGCCCGCCCGACCAGATCGCCGCGCTGCCGACCTCGCCGGCGCGGTTGACCGCGTAGAGCTTGACGTCGAAGCTCGGCCGGCCGGCGGCGTCGAGGAGGCCGGGAAGGCGCGTCGCCCGCGCGATCCGCCGCAGTGCCCCCAGGCAGGCCTCGGTGGGCGTGGCGCCACCCCGCATCAGCTCGACCGCGGTGTGGGCGCCGGCGGCCTCGATCACCGACTCGCCGCGGCCGGTGGACCCGGCGGCGCCGACCTCGTTGTCAACATAGAGCCCGGCGCCGATCAGCGGCGAGTCCCCGACCCGCCCCGGCATCTTGAAGGCCAGGCCGGAGGTCGTGGTGGTGCCACCGATGTTCCCGGCGGCGTCGACGGCGCACAGGTTGATCGTCCCGGTGGGCCGGATGGCGCCGTACTTCGCGATGTACCAGGCCACGTCGGGGTCGTCGGCCTCGCCGGGCGGTGGCACCCAGTCGTCGCGGTCCGACATGTTGGCCCGCCAGTAGAGCCAGATCTTGCGGGCACGCTCGGTCAGGAGGTTCTCCTCGGGCAAGCCGATCGACCGGGCGAAGCGGGCCGCCCCTTCGCCTACCAGCAGCACCCGGGTCGTCCGTCGCATCACCTCGAGGGCGACCCTGGCCGGGTGCCGGAAGCCCTCGATCGCGGCCACCGCCCCGGCCCGCATCGTCGGCCCGTCCATGCAGCACGCGTCGAGCTGCACCACGCCGTCGGCGTTGGGGAGCCCGCCGTAGCCGACGGTTAGGTCCTCGGGGTCGGCCTCGACCAGGCCGACGCCCTCGACCGCCGCCTCGACCGGGGCGATGCCGGCGGCCATCCGGTCGACGGCGCGGCGCACGGCCTCCAGGCCGTTCGCGGACGCCACGGCGACCGGCCGGGCGTCGCCGCCTGCGGAGGCGATCCGCGCCGCACCGCCGGCCGCGACGGCGACCGCGGCGGCCGCGCCGCCGACGAGCAGGTCGCGGCGGGTGGGTTGATCACTGCTGCGGGCCGTGCTGCTTTGGTCTTGTGGGGTGGACATCGGGGTCATGGTGGGAGGCTGCGGGCGGGGTGTCAAGTGGCCGGCGGCGGCACGTGCCTTGCATCGACAGAGGGCGACAGTCCGGAGCGGCGCGCGCCCGGAGGGGCAGCGGACCGTTCCGATCCGGAGCTCGCCATGAGCGGTTGCAGCGAGACGTTGCGGTCCGCCGACGCCTGGCCGCGCATTGCCGCGGCGCCGGGCACCCATGCCGGATGGCGCGCCGGGATGGTGGATCCAGCGCGACTGGTCTACCATGAAGTCGAGGACGAAACACGGTCCGAGTGGTCTCGGGCAGCCTCCGCCGATCGGCCCGGGGGCCGGCGGCCGGCGGCGCTGGAGCCGGGAAGGTGGACGTCGAGGCTCGTTATGAGATCGCAACTGGGCAGCTGGCTGACGGCGGCGGCGATGGCTGTCGGGGCGGGGCTGATGATCGGCTGTAGCCCGCAGGGCGGCCACTCGAGCGAGCCACCGGGCCCGGACTGGCCGGCGCGCCGCGACCAGATGGTACGGACCCAGATCGAAGCCCGCGGCGTCAAGGACCCGCAGGTTCTCGCGAGCATGCGGGCGGTGCCGCGCCACCTGTTCGTGCCGGACGGCTATCGCGACGTCGCTTACAGTGACTCGCCGCTGCCGATCGGCGAGGGCCAGACCATCTCCCAGCCGTACATCGTCGCGCTGATGACCGAGCTGCTCGAGATCGAGCCCGGGGAGCGGGTCTTCGAGCTCGGCACCGGATCGGGGTACCAGGCCGCGATCCTGGCCGAGATGGGGGTCGAGGTCTACACCATCGAGATCAAGACCGGGCTCTGCGAGCACGCCGGGGCCGTGCTCCAGGAACTCGGCTACGACAGCGCCCGCGTTCGCTGCGCCGACGGCTACGGGGGCTGGCCGGAGGAGGCGCCGTTCGACGGGATCATCGTCACCGCGGCACCGGATCGGATTCCCGACCCGCTGCTGGCTCAGCTTCGCGACGGGGCGCGCATGGTGATCCCGGTCGGCGACTTCTACCAGGAGCTCAAGGTGATCACCCGGACCGGCGACAGCTTCCAGGAGCGATCGGTGATCCCGGTCCGTTTCGTGCCGATGACGGGGGAGATCGAGCGCCGCCGCGACTGACGCCCCCGCCCAGCCAGGGGCTAGGATCTGGGGGCTAGGATCCAGGCCCACCCGCCCGAAGAGCTCGCCAGGACGCCCACTTTTTCCCGAATCCGAAACCCTAGATCCCAGATCCCAGATCCTAGATCCTAGATCCTAGATCCTATGTTCCTCACCGGACCGTGGGACGTCGAAACTCGGCTATAGTGTGCCCGCGGAGGGTCGCTGCATGTGCGGCGTGGTCGGAGTGATCAGCGAGGGCGGGCGACCGGTGGTCAGGGACCTGGCCAACGGGGCGCACTTCCTCCAGCATCGCGGGCCCGCCTATGCCGGGATGTTCGTCTTCGACCCGGTCCATCGCCTGACCTCTCTCGAGAAGGGGGAAGGCCTCGCGGACGACATCTTCAAGAAGCTCGGCCAGATCTGCGGTGACGTCGGGATCGCGCACACCAGGTACAAGACCTACGGCAGCGGGGGCGCGATCAACGCCCAGCCGTTCTTCGACCCGTTCTCGGGGATCGCGCTCGCGCACAACGGCCACATCACGAACGTCCCGCAGATCGCGAATGAGCTCATGGCCATCGGCCAGGGGCTGGCCAACCACTGCGATGCCGAGCCGCTGCTGCGGGTGCTGGCGCTGTGGTACGAGCACTGGCGGCGCCAGGAGCCCGCAGCCGACGAGCGGGAGGCGATGTTCAAGGCCGTCGAGGAGGTCCAGCGGCGGGTCACCGGCGCCTTCTCGGCGGTGGCCGTGACCCAGAACGCCCTCTACGCCTTCCGCGATCCGTGGGGCTTCCGGCCGCTGGCGATCGGTCGCCGCGAGCGCCCGGGGTCGTTGATGGTGGCCTCGGAGACGCTCGCCCTCGAGCAGAACGGATACCAGGTCGTCGGGCACGTGCCTCATGGCGCCGCGCTCCGGGCCGACCGCTCGCTCGAGGTCGAGCAGCGCCTGCTCATCCAGCAGGACCCGCGGCCGTGCGCCTTCGAGCTGATCTACTTCGCCGACGTCGAGTCGACGATGATGGGTGACTCCGTGCGTTCGTTCCGCTGGCGCGCCGGCCGGGCGCTGGCCATGCACGTGATGGAGAAGGCGCCGGAGGTGGTGGCCTCGATCGGCCTGGTGGTGCCGATCCCGCACTCGCCGATCCCGGGCGCCGAGGCGTTCGCCCAGAAGCTCGAGAAGGAGCTTGCCTCCGGCGCCATCCAGTACGCGACGCCGGTCTCCAAGTACCGCTACGGCGGCCGGATCTTCCTCGAGGAGACCCAGGAGGAGCGCGACAAGGCGGCGATGCTCGACTTCCGGGTCGATGCCAAGGCGGTCGCGGGCCGCAACATCTTCCTCGTCGACGACAGCATCGTCCGCGGCACCAACGCCTCCCGGATCGTGCGGGCGCTGCGGGCGGCCGGGGCCGGCAAGGTATTCTTCGGCACCCTGTGGCCGGCGGTGATCGACTCCTGCTTCCAGGGCATCGACACCCCGACCCAGTCGGAGCTGATCGCCGCGCGCTTCGGCGGCGACGCGCGCGAGATCGCGGTCGAGCTCGGCGTCGACGCGCTGCACTACCTGCCGGTCGACGTCTTCCGTGAGATGGTGCTCAAGGGCGCGCCGGCCTGCATGGCCTGCACGACCGGCAAGCGCGCGGTCAAGTTCGAGCACGCCGGCAGGGTTTTGCCCCCGCCCGCCCAGGATCTAGGATCTAGGATCTAGGATCTAGGATCTGGGGTCCGGGAACCCCTCCCTGCCCGTCTCCGCCCGCTCGATGGCAGCGTCGACCGCCGCGGTGTCGACTCTCGCCACTCGACCCGGGACCTGGCACGATCTCCAGGGCGGCGAATCATCTTCCGAACCGCGGGGAGCGCAGAGACCGCGGAGCACGAACAGAGGATCCCTTCCGCTATGGTCTCTGCGATCTCTGCGGCCTCCGCGGTTCGATGAACTGGGGGGAGCGCTCATCAGGGATCTTGGGATGGGTGGCACGGGCGTCCCGATGCCGCGCCCGCTTCCGTGTTCGTTCCGTTCCCGTTCCGTTCCCGTTTCCGAGTCACCGACCACTCACCCCAGGCCCAGCACCGCGCGGCAGGCCGCCAGCACGGCCTCGTGGAGGAGACCGTTGCTGGCGACGATGCCGTGGCTGCGCGCGAGGTGGCGTCCGGCCGACACGTCGAGCGGCCGGCCGTCGAGGTCGGAGACTCGTCCTCCCGCCTCCTCGATGATGAGCGCGCCGGCCGCGTGGTCCCACACCTTCTCCCGGTAGTCGGCGCGGCGGGGCAGCCGGAGGTAGATCGAGGCCTCGCCGCGGGCGAGCACCGCGTACTTACACTGGCTGTCGATCCGGAACGGCGGCCGCCGGATGCCGAGCCGGGCCGCGATCTCGGCCTGGACCGAGTGCGCGGCGTGGGCCGCCTCCACCGACTCGCAGACGATCGCCAGCGATGGATCACTGACGGCGTCGACCCGGATCGGCCGGTCGACCTCCGAGCCGAGCCGCCGCTCGGTGGCGCCGCGCCCCGCCTCGGCGCTGAACACCGACCCCTCTCCCCCCGAGCCGTCGGCCGGCAGCAGCTTCGGGCAGCCGAGGGCGCCGGCCGCCAGCCTCCCGCCGTCGACCAGGGCCAGGGCCACCGCGAACTGCTCGCCGCGCAGGAAGCCCTTGGTCCCGTCCACCGGGTCGAGGACCCAGTGCCGCGCGGCGCCGCCGGCGTGGCCGCCACGGCCGAGGGCGCGCCGCATCCCGGCCGCGTTCAGCCCCGGCAGCGCCTGCCGCGACAGCTCGAGCACCTGGCCGGCGAGTGCCGGGTCGGCGTCAATGGCGGCGGTGTCCTCCTCGGCCAGCAGCCCGTCGGCGGGGAAGCGCTCGGCGAGCCGGTCGCTGACCAGGACCTGGATCGCGAGGTCGGCCACGGTGACCGGCGACCGGTCGGCCTTGGTGACGGCATCGCCGGTGGCGGCGATCCGGTCCTGGACGAGGCGGGCCAGGGCGCTGGCCTCCTCCACGACCTCGACAGCGAAGCGACGTTCGGTGTCGTACATGGGGCGAGAGTGTAGCGCAGCCACGGTGTCTGGGTCAGCGCACGACGCAGATCCCCTTCCGCTTCCGCGCCCGCTTCCGCGCCCTGTCGCGAGGAGTCAACACCGACGCCTGAGTTGTGGATTACCATTCGTCGGGAACGGGAACCCGGCTTCGCCTCTGGCTTCGCCGTGGCAAGCGGGGACGAGAGGGCGGGTCCTTTCCCCTGGGCGGGAGGGCCGGGAGCGGGCGCGGAAGCGGAAGCGGGCGCGGAAAAGGACGATGGCAGCGAGTCAGCCACCGCGGTTCGATTGGCGGGTCTACGCCGACGCGACCTGCGCCGGACTCACTGCGCTGATCCCGGTCCCGCTCGTCGACCTCGCGTTCGAGGCGACCTTTCGCCGGCGGATGCCGGCGACGATCGCCCGCGCCAGCGGCCGCTCGCTGCGGCCCGAGGTGCTGGCGCGGCTTGCCCATCGGGACTGGAGCCTGCTCGGCGTCGCCGGCTGCCTGGCGCTGCCGTCGGCGGTGGCCCGCTACCTGGCTCGGGTGGTGTGGCGCAAGGTGGTCTACGTGCTGGCGGTCGCCGACGCTGCCTCGCTGGTGAGCGCGTACTGGCACCGCGCCTACCTGATGGACCACATGATCCGGGCCGGCCACCTCGACCCGGGCGCCGACGCCGGCTGGGCGCTGCTGGTCTTCCAACGGGTGATCCGCGAGGCGGACACCAGCCCGCTGGTCGGGGTGGCGCGCCAGGTGGCGTCGGCGTCGCGCCGGATCGGAGGGCTGCTGGTGCGGGCGCGCCGACGGGGCTCCCCCGGGCAGACCGAGACGCTGGGTGAGATCCTGAGCGCGCACTGGACGGCCGCCGAGCGCTCGCTGCGCGCCGTCGCGCACCGCTACAACGAGCTGTACGTGCAGCGGCCCGAGGATCTCGGCCGATCCGACTCGCCGCCGCCGGCCGACGGCAGCTCGGGCCCGGCACCGGACCGGCTGGACGATCCCGGGGGCGTGCGATAGGCTTGGCGGCGCCGCGATGGAGGTTGCTGGGATGCAGGCGAGAATCTGTCTCCTGATGCTGGCGATGGCACTGGCCGCGGGCTGCGCGGCGCCGCCGCCGGAGGCCCCGGACTCTCCGGCCGCTGACCAGCCGGCGGCGCCGAGCGAGCAGCCCGCCCCGGCCGACCAGGGCGGCGCGGTGGCCGACGAGGGCTTCGAGTCCGGCCGCTCCGAGACGCTGCAGGCGGTCGAGGGTCCCGCCGCCGAGCAGGCCGAGTGATCCGGGAGCGTGCGGGCACAGACCCCTAGCAGCCTGCAGGGCGTGGGCCCCTGTGCGCGGCCCTGACGTGGCCACCTTTGTTGGCCCCTGCCCACAGGCTCCTCGAGATGCGCTGCGCGCATCCTGACGCGTTCGTGCCGCAGTGGCCGTCCGACAACAACTGGGTCAGCCGCGCCCGCCGAAAAGGCCAATGCGGTACGAGCTCCTAACGCGCGTAACCGAGGGCCCGCAGCCTCTCCATCTCCTCCTCGTTGAGGTCGGGGACCTTCTGTCCGGCCAGGAGGCGCGGCGGCTGCAGCTGCTCCTCGACCAGCGCCATCGGCGACCCTGATCCGCAGCTGCCGGCCGTCCAGCCGTCGCCGCCGAGGGTGAAGCAGTCGTGGCCGCCGCTCCAGACGACCTCGCGCTGCGCCCGGCGCTCGACGCCGTACAGGTCGTCGGCCACCAGCAGCCGGCCGAACAGCTTGTGGATGCCCATCGCGTGCTCCTCGCTGAACACGAGGTCGCGCCGGGCGGCGCCGCGGCCGTCCCGGCGCGGCAGCGGCAGGCCGTCGCTCGGCGGGGCCGTCATCCCGGCCGCTTCCAGGATGGTGGGAAACAGGTCGACGATCGACACCAGGTCGCCGACCGTCGCCGCCTGTCGCTGGTGGGGGAACTTCACGATCAGCGGCACCTCGACCAGCTCGGGATCGAGCCGCCCGCCGTGCCCGAGGACCCGGTGCTCGCCGAGCAGCTCGCCGTGGTCGGCGACGGCGATGATGAGGGCCTCGTCCCACAGCCCGTGCTCGCGCAGGCTGTCGAGCAGGCGGCCGAGCTGCTCGTCCATGAACGCCACCTCGGCGCGATACTCGGCCTGCAGCGCCGCAAGCGCCGCGGCGGGGAACGGGATGTCGTCGACCACGGCCCGCGTCCACGCCGCCCCGTCGCCGCCGAGCATCGGCCCCCAGATCGGTCCCTCGGGCGACGCCGCTCGGAGGCGGTCGGCCTGCTGGGCCGAGCGGAAGCGGTCCGGCGCGTGGTACGGGAAGTGGGGGTCGAAGTAGTTGACGAACAGGAAGGGGCGCAGCCTGTCCGCCTCGGCCAGGAGACCGGCGACGAGGTCGGTCAGGCGGTCGCCCGGGACCTCGAAGCCCTCCGGATCGTGGTAGATCGCGAAGCCCTGGCTCAATCCGAAGCGCGAGCCGCAGAACATGCCGCCGGCAAAGCCCGCGGTCAGCCAGCCATGGCGGCGCAGCAGCTCGGGCGCGGTGAGCCGGCTCGCGATCAGCTCCTGGTCGGTGACGCCGGCGCGGTGACGGGACGGGTACAGCCCGGTCAGGATCGACGCGTGCGACGGCAGCGTCCACGGCGACGTCGCCACCGCCCGGTGGTAGACGGTGGCCTGCCGGGCGAACGCCGCCAGGTGAGGCATCAGCTCGTCGTCCCCGGAGTAGGGGGGCACCACGTCGCGACGGGTCGTGTCGAGGGTGATGAGCACGATCGGGGTGCGGGCCGGCGGCAGGTCGGGCTCGAGCTGCGGCGCGCCCCACAGGTAGAGCCCCTCGGGGGCGCCTTCGGCAACCAGCTCCACCCGGCTGTCGCCGGCCTCGACGGGAATCGCCAGCCGCGCCTTGGCGTGGCTCGCGACCCGCGCCGTCGCCTCGCGGTCGCCGGCGCGGAGCGTGAACACCGCGTCGCCGGGGGACGAGTTCTGGACCCGGAAGCGGAGCTCGCCAGCCGCGGCGCCGGTCAGCGGGAGGGTCACGCGGCGCGGCCCCTCGAAGAGCACGCCGCCGAGCCGCTCGGTCGAGCTGGACCCGGTCACTCCCTGGAGCAGGAAGCCCGCGACGTAGTGGTAGCGGTGGAGGAGGCCGGGCTCGATCCGCGTCTCACGCCCGCCGAGCTCCCAACGCAGGTCGGTGAGCTCGAGCCGGGCGCCTTCGCCTTCCACCAGCGGCTGGTCGGTGCGCACGACCGACAGGGCGTGGCTGCCGGCTGCCAGGGCTGGTGCCGGGATGCGCAGCGCGAGCCGGTTCGACGAGACCTCGATCCAGCCGCTCTCCACCGCCTCCCCGTCCCAGCTGCAGAACAGGCTGTGCGGATCGCCGACGCCCAGCTCCATGGTGACGAGGAGGGGTTCGGCCGGCGGCGTCGTCACGTAGACCGCCAGCGTCCCCGAGGCCGCGACGCCCCACAAGTCCCGCTCCCGGTCGGCCACCCATTGCGGGTTCGGCGCCACCACGACGGGCTGGTCGGTGACCAGCAGGCCGGCCATCCAGGGGTCGACGGCGACCGGCGCCCCGGGCCGGACGCCGGCGGGCTGCGGCGCGCAAGCCGTGGCCGCGATCAGCAGCGGCAGCACGAGGCGATGCACTCTCACGTGGCGTCGAACCTCCCGAGGCTGGCACCTTCCGGCCCAGAGTACACAGCGCCCGGCCGGCCGACAACCGGTGCTGCACGGGGTTCGGCCGCTCGCTGACCGCGAGAGTCGCGTCGGTGAGCTCAGCGACTCCCACTTCAACGCCCCTGGCAACGAGGTCCTCGGCCGCCCTCTTGCTGACTTCTTGACGCGTTGGCCGCCGGAACCAGGCGTCCCGAAGGCACTGCCCAACGAGTGACGCTCGGCAGGGGTCTGCCGACGTCCTCGGCTCTCCGTCGTCCGATCAGTGCTCTTCCTTGCCCGAGACCAGCCCCCGCGCGTGCAGGAAGCCGGCGATCTCCTCTGCGGCGAGGCGGTTACCGGCGATGTTCCAGTGCGTATCGAGCGGCTTGTACAGCTGAGTGCTGGCTGCCGCCTCCGCGAACACCGGGTAGAGGTCGAGAAACGGAATGCCCAGCCCATCGAGCCGCTCACCAAGAATGCGGTTCGGGCGCAGGAAGTCCATCGTGCGGCCACGAAGGAGCTCCGAGCTGGCGACCACCTCTGCCTGGAGCTCGGGGTCGACCTGGGTTTCCTCCGGAATGAGGATCACCGCGAGCCCGGTGCCGCGGCGACGGCACAGCGTGGCCATCCTCTCAATCGCACCGACGGCCTCGTCGACCGACTCATCGAAACCCTGCCAATCCGCCATGTAGATCATCGCCCGGCCGCCGAGAATCTTGATGTAGGTAGGTCGACTGAAGGTGGGCGCTTCATCCGAATACCGTCGTCGATGGTGGAACACACCCACCTGAGTGACCTCGCGGTGGCGCAGTGCGAATCGCAGCAGCGAGATCACGTGGGAGCGCTCGGAGAGTGGACGGCTGCGGTGGAGGGCCTGGTAGGTCTCGGTCAGATCGTTGCCCATGTAGAACGAGACGAGGACCAGGTCGGGCTCGAGGGCAAGGCCCTCATTGACGAGCAGGCCCAGGTAGTCGCCGGGAGCAGTGCGTGGTATCCCCATGTTGAAGATGTCCACGCGTTGACCCTGCCGCTTGAACCCCTCCTCCAGCAAGGTGAGGTAGTTGTCGCAGTAGGGGACGACCCCAAAGGCGAAGGAGTCACCAAGGGCGACGATCCGGAACGATCCCCCCCCCGGATCCGAGAACTCCGTGTCCAAGAAGCCGCGCGAGTTGACGCGGAAACCGTAGAAGTTCGATCCCGGCTTGACCCGGAATCGATTGTACGAGTCGTCGTGGAAGACGAGGCTCGGAGACACCCGATCGACGACTCGGAGGGCGAACTCGCCGACCGCCAGCGAAATCAGCGCGATCAGCACCGCCGTGCCTGCCCTTCTGGCGGTAGCGGAGAGGACGCTGGGGAGGCTCACGAGGACGTCTCCTGTCGAAAGCGCCTGACGCGAGAGAGTATAGGTTGTATGATCGGCGCGAGCATGAAGCGGCTCGAGCTTCACCAGGCCGTGGGGACCGCGGGCCTCGCCGCGCTGGCGCTGCTGCTGGCGACCTGCGGCGGCCGGTCCGGCGAGCCGGGGCTTGCCGGGCTGCGCGAGAAGCTGCCGGAGGCGGCGCGGGGCTGGCGCGCGGTCGACCGCGGCGCGCTCTACGACCAGGAGTCGATCTTCTCGTACATCGACGGCCACGCCGAGGTCTACCTCGCCTACGGAATGAGGGGCTGCCTCGCCCGGCGCTACACCGGTCCTGAAGGCGACGCTGGCATCACCCTGGACGTGTTCGAGCTGGCGTCGCCTGCCGACGCCTTCGGCGTCTTCACCTACGACCGCGACGGCGAGACCGTCGACGTCGGGAGCAACGGCCTCTACCGCTACGGCTGGCTGTCGTTCTGGAAGGGGCCGTTCTTCGTCTCGGTCACCGCCGAGTCCGAAAGCGCGGCCGCCCGCGATGCGGTGCTCGAGCTCGGACGGGCGGTGGCGGCGCTGATCGCCGTCGGCGGTACCCCGCCGGCTCTGGTCGGCGAGCTGCCGGCGGACGGGCTCGACATGGGCTCGGTGCGCTACCTGCACAGCCAGCAGATCCTCGACACCCACCTGTGGCTCGGGGAAGGTGAGGTGCTCGGGCTGGCCTCCGACACCCCGGCGGTGCTCGCCCGGTACCTGCGGGACGGGCGGAGCGCGCACCTGCTGCTGGTGGACTACCCGGAGGAGGGCCGGGCCGCGCGGGCGGCCGAGGCGCTCACCGGCCGCCTGCTCGCCGGCGTGCCGGGCGGCGGCCCGGCGGTCGCCCAGGACGGGCGCTGGCACGCGGTGCGGCGGCGCGGCGCGCGGCTGATGGCGGTGGTCGGCGCGGCGACCGAGGACCTGGCTGGCGGCCTGCTCGCGGACGCCGGGTTCCCACAGGGAGGTGGCTGATGTTCTCCAAGGCGAACGTGATCACGCGCCGCGACTTCGTGAGGGCGGGCAGCGGGCTTGCCGCGGCGGGCCTGCTCACGGGCGTCGGACGGCCCGGTGCCTGGGCGGATGGCGAGCCCGCACGCAGCCGGGTGGTGCTGGTCCGGCGCCAGGATGCGCTGGGCGAGGACGGATCCCCGAACGGCCCGGTGCTGCACGACATGCTGAACGAAGCGGTGGCGGCGCTGCTCGGGGTTGCCGAGCCGGCGGCCGCGTGGCAGCGGCTGATCCGGGCCGGTGACGTGGTCGGCATCAAGACCAACGCCTGGCGGCAGCTGCCCACTCCAGCCGTGCTCGAGGAGGCGATCCGCGCCGAGGTGATCGCGGCGGGGGCGGCGCCCGGCGACGTGGCGGTCGACGATCGGGGCGTCCGCGAGAACCCGGTGTTCAAGCGGGCGACGGCCTACATCAACGTCCGGCCGATGCGCACCCACCACTGGTCCGGCCTGGGGACCTGCCTGAAGAACATGATCATGTTCGTGCCGCAGCCGTCCGAGTACCACGGCGATGCCTGCGCCTCGCTCGGCGCGATCTGGCGGCTGCCCGAGATCGAGGGCAAGGTGCGGCTCAACGTGCTGGTGATGCTGACGCCACAGTTTCACGGGGTCGGGCCGCACAGCTTCTCGCCAGCGTTCGTGTGGCCGTACAAGGGGCTGCTGGTCGGCATCGACCCAGTGGCCGTCGACGCGACCGGGGCGAGGATCATCGAGGCCAAGCGCCGCGAGCACTTCGGCGAGGAGCGGCCGATCAGCCCGCCGCCGCATCACATCCAGATCGCCGACACCCGCTACGGCCTCGGGGTCAGCGACCCGGCCAGAATCGACGTGGTGCGGCTGGGTTGGACGGAGAACGCGCTCATCTGAACCGCGAAGCTCGCAGAGGACGCGGAGAATGCCTATTGAGCCTCCTCTCTGCGGGCTCTGCGCTCTCAGCGGTTGCCCGGCGCCCGAGATCCCAGATCCCTGATCCTCGATCCAGCGTGCGGTCGGCCGTTTCCGCTCCCGTTCCCGTTCCCGTTCCCGCGCCGCCGAGGTAGGGCGGGCTCGCCTCAAACCGCCTCGAAGGCCTGCTCGAGGTCCGCGATGAGGTCGTCGACGTCCTCGCAGCCGATCGAGAGGCGGACCAGGCCGTCGCTGATGCCGGCCGCCAGCCGGTGCTCCCGGGACATCGCGGCATGGGTCATGCTCGCCGGATGCTGGATCAGGGTCTCGATGCCGCCGAGCGAGACCGCCAGGGTCATCAGCCGGACCGAGTCGAGCAGCCGCGAGCCGCCGTCCACGCCGCCCCTGACCTCGAAGGAGACCAGCGAGCCGGCGCCGTCCATCTGGCGCTGCGCCAGCGCGTGCTGGGGGTGGCTGGGGAGGCCCGGGTAGCGCACCCACTGGACCTTGGGGTGGCCCTCCAGGAAGGCGGCGACGCGGGCGGCATTGTCCTGGGCGGTGCGCACCCGCATGCCGATGGTGCGCAGCCCGCGCAGGGTGAGCCACGCCTGGTGGGGGTCCATGCACGCGCCGAGATAGGAGTGAACCGGCCGGATGCGGTCGAGGAGAGCCTGCGAGCCGGGGACGATCATCCCGGCGACGACATCGGTGTGCCCGTTGATGAACTTGGTCATCGAGTGCATGACCAGGTCGGCGCCGAGGGCCAGAGGCCGCTGCAGGAGCGGGGTCGCGAAGGTGTTGTCGACCATCAGCAGCGCGCCGTGGTCGTGGGCGATGCGCGCGATCGCGGCGATGTCGGAAAGGACGATGGTCGGGTTGGCCGGGGTCTCGATGAAGATCAGCCGGGTCTCGGGGCGCAGCACTTCGCGGATCGCGTCGAGGTCCGAGGTGTCGACGAAGTCGGAGGTGACTCCGAAGCGCGAGAAGTCGCGCTCCATCACCACCCGCGACGGGCCGTACACCGAGGAGGTGCCGACGAGGTGGTCGCCCGCGTTCAGCAGCGCGAAGGCCACCGTGCACAGCGCGGCCATGCCCGAGGAGGTGGCGAGCGCTCCTGCGCCTCCCTCCAGCTCGGACACCGCCTCCTCGAGCCGGGCGATGGTGGGGTTGCCCATGCGGGTGTAGATGAAGCCGTCCTCCTCGCGGGCGAAACGCGCCGCGCCCTGGCGGCAGTCGGCGAAGGCGAACGAGGAGGTCTGGTAGATCGGCGGCGACACGGCGCCGGTCGCCGGATCCCGGTGCGCCCCGGCGTGAATCGCCGTCGTGTTCGGTCCTGCTGGCTTCCTGACGTCGCCCATGGTCAGCCCTCCAAGCCCGCCGCGCATTGTAGCCGCTTCCGACAAGCCACGGAAGATGAGTGATTTGGAGGTCGCCGCTGCCCGGAGCCAGCGTGCCTGCGGGCCGTCGATCCAGTATCATCGGCAGCGCAAGGAAGGGGGGAACGTGAGCGACGCCGGTCTGCGGGTGATGATGGTGACGAGCGAGGCGGTCCCCTTCGCCAAGGCCGGCGGCCTCGGGGACATGGTGGGCGCCCTCGCCGACTCGCTGACCCGGCTCGGCCACGACGTCCGGATCGTGCTGCCGCGCTACTACGGCATCGACCTCAGCCGGCTGGCCCCGGTCGGCCGGCCCCTCGGGGTGCCCCTCGGCGGCGGCGAGGAGTGGTGTGCGGTCTACCAGGGCCGGACGCCGGGGGCCGGGGCCCCCGTCTACCTGCTCGACCATCAGGGCCTGTACGGCCGCGACGGCATCTACGGGACGCGGGCCGAGCCCGACTTCCGGGACAACCTGCGCCGCTTCGCGCTGCTGTGCCGGGGCGCCCTCCAGCTCGCCAAGGCCCTCGGCTGGGTGCCGCACGTGGTGCACGCCCACGACTGGCCGGGCGCGCTCGCGCCGGTCTACCTCAACACGGTGGAGCACGCCGGCCCCTTCGCCGCCACCGGCAGCGTGCTCACCATCCACAACCTCGGCCACCAGGGCGTCTTCGACAAGCTGGAGTTCCCGACGATCGGCCTGCCGTGGGAGCTGTTCCACGGCGCCGGCTTCGAGTTCCACGACCGCGTCAACCTGCTCAAGGCGGGCCTGCATGCCGCCGACGTGCTGACCACGGTGTCGCCGACCTACGCCGCGGAGATCCAGACGCCGGCGCTCGGCCACGGCCTGGACGGCCTGCTGCGCTACCGCCGCACCGACCTGCTCGGCGTGCTGAACGGCATGGACTACGGGGAGTGGAGCCCGGAGACCGACCCGCACCTCGTCGCCAACTACTCCGCCCGCGCGTGGAAGCGCGGCAAGGCCCGGAACAAGGCGGCGGTGCAGGAGGCGTTCGGCCTCGCGGTGGACCCCGACGTGCCGCTCTACGGCATGGTGAGCCGGCTGGCCGACCAGAAGGGCTTCGGCACCCTGTGCGGCCCGGCCCACGGCAGCCTGGCGTGGATGTGCGCGGACTTCGATCTGCAGTTCGCGATCGTCGGAACCGGCGACGCATGGTGCGAGCGCGAGCTGTCCTCGCTCTCCGAGCGGTTCCCGAGGCTCGGAGTGCACATCGGCTTCGACGAGCGGCTCGCGCACCTGGTGCAGGCGGGCAGCGACTTCTTCCTGATGCCGAGCGCCTACGAGCCTTGCGGCCTCGCCCAGATGTACGCCCTGCGCTACGGCACGCTGCCGATCGTCCGCCGCACCGGCGGCCTCGCCGACACCGTGGTCAACTACGACCAGGCCACCGGCGACGGCACCGGCTTCGTCTTCGACCTCCTCACCCCGGCGGCCATCTACGACACCGTGGGCTGGTCGCTGTGGGCCTGGCACCACCGCCGGCAGCACCTGGACGCGATGCGCAGGCGGGCGATGAAGGTCCGCTTCTCGTGGGAGGACGCCGCCGCGCGCTACGCCGAGCTCTACCAGGGGGCGATCGACCGCCGGCTCGGCCGGGTGCCGCGGACCTGAGGGGGACGCCCATGACCTCGAGCCGGTTGCCCCTGGTCGTGCTGGTCGGCATCGCGGCCGTCGCCGGCGCCTGGCTGGCCCGCTACCTGTCGGCCGAGCAGGTGATTCGCCGCCAGATCACCTCCGCCGTGGAGGCTTTCGAAAACGAGCAGCTGCTCGGCGTCGCGACGGTCCTCTCGCGCTCCTACCAGGACCAGTGGGGCATGAGCTACGAGTCGATCCTCGGCCACCTGCAGGAGGCCATGGACACGTTCTCAGAGCTGCAGGTCGACCTCGAGCCGCCGGCCGTCGAGGTCGACGGCGACGAGGCGCGGGTCAGCCTGCGCCTCGTGGTCTGGGGCACCGCCGATGGCGAGCGGGGCTACGTGGTGGGAAGCGCCGGAAGCCCGGTCACCACGACCGGGCTGTGGCGCAAGGAGGCGCCGGGCTGGCGGCTGGTCGCCACCGAGACTCTCGACATACCCGAGCTGCGGGAGGAGCTCGACTCCATGAGGTCGCGCTAGGCCGATGCCGGCGTACGACTACTCGACGCTCGCGGACCTCTACGACGAGTTCTGCGTCGTCGCGGAGGACATCCCGCTCTTCCGGTCGGCGGCGGCAGGGGCTCGCGGCCCCGTGCTCGAGCTGATGGCGGGCACCGGCCGGGTGACGCTGCCGATGCTCGATGCCGGCGCCGCCCTGACCTGCGTCGACAGCTCGCCGTCGATGCTCGCGATTCTCGCCCGCAAGCAGGCCGGGCGAGCACGCCGCGCGCGGCTGGTGTGCGGCGACGTCGGGGCGCTGCCGCTCGGTCGCGCTTTCGACCTGGTGGTGCTGCCGTTCCGCGGCTTCAACGAGCTTGCGGACCGGGCCAGCCAGCTCGCCGCGCTCTCCGAGGCGGCCCGGGTGCTGGCGGCCGGCGGGTCGTTCATCTGCACAGCCCACAACCCCACGGTCCGCGGCCCGGCGGCGGACGGCGCCTGGCGCGAGCTCGGGCGCTTCCCCGGGGCCGGGGGCCGGACCGTGAGGCTCCACCTCAAGACCGCGCTGTCACGGCGGCCCGGCGTGGTGGTCGGCGAGCAGCGGGTCGAGGTCCTCGACGCCGGCGGCAGGCTGCTCGACCGCCGGACCGTGGCGCTCGAGTTCTCGCTGGTGCCGGCCTCCGATCTGATCGCCATGGCGGGCTCGGTCGGCCTCGTCGCGACCCGGCTGCTCGGCGACTGGAACGGCGCGCGGTTCGACGAGCCATCGAGCCCGAACCTGATCGCGTTCTTCGAGAAGCGGGATGAACGCGAGAGCCGCTGATGCCGGCTCGACGTCTTCGGGAACGGGAACGGGAACGGGAACGGGAACGAGTCGGATCCGAACGCGGGAGCGGAAGCGGAAGCGGATGCGGGCGCGGGAGCGGGTGGGCCCTAACCCCTATCCCCTAACCCCTGATCCCTTCTCTCATGACCGCACGCACCGCGGCGGCCGCGGCCTCGGCATCGTCCATCGTGACGTGATAGTGGGTCACCAGCCGCACCAGGTTGGCGCCGAGGGCGCTGCACAGGACCCCGTTCGTGGCCAGGCGGCCGACCAGCTCGGACGCCGTCACCCGGGCGTTCTCGTCGAGCCCGAAGCAGATGATGTTGGTCTCCACGGTGGCGGGGTCGAGCAGGATCCCCGGGATCTCGGCGATGAGCGACGCGAGGCGGCGCGCGGTCGCATGGTCGTCGGCCAGCCGCGGCAGCACCTCGTCGAGGGCCACCAGGCCGGCCGCGGCCAGCACGCCGGCCTGGCGCATGCCGCCGCCGAGCATCTTGCGGACGACGCGGGCCTCGGCGATCAGCGCGCGGTCACCGACGAGCAGCGAGCCGACGGGAGCGCCCAGGGCCTTTGACAGGCAGAACATGACCGTGTCGCAGCCGCGCGCGAGACGGGCTGCCGGGACGCCGAGCGCGGCCGCGGCGTTGTGGATGCGGGCGCCGTCGAGGTGCACCGGAAGGCCGAGCGCCGTCGAGGTTGCCACCAGCGCGTCCATGCGGGCCGCCGGCACCACCCGTCCGCCGGCCAGGTTGTGGGTGTTCTCGAGCACCACCATGCAGCTCGAGTTGGTGTGGCCGCCGGCCGGCAGGTAGGCGCCCCGGATCTGGTCGGGGTGGAGGATGCCGTCGGCGGTCTCGATCGGCCGCGCGAGCGCCCCCGAGATCGCCGCCATCGCGCCGTGCTCGAAGTTGAAGATGTGACAGCGGGCGTCGCCGATCACCTCCTGCCCCCGCCGGGAGAGGAGGTTGACGGCGATCTGGTTGGCCATCGTGCCGGACGGCACGAGCAGCGCCGCCTCCCGTCCCATGAGCGCGGCGGCGCGCTCCTCGAGACGGTTGACGGTCGGGTCCTCGCCGTAGACGTCGTCGCCGACCGTGGCTTCGGCCATCGCCCGTCGCATCGACGGCGTGGGCTGTGTTACCGTATCCGACCGAAGATCGATGGTGCGTTCCATGGGGGGCCATTCTACCCTGGCCTCCACTGGCCGAGGCGCAGAAAACACGAGGGATCGGCCTCATGGCGATGGATCATTCAGGTGAGGTGTTCGTCTTCCCGCGCTGGACGCGGGTCGTCCGTCCCGCGATCGCGGCGGCGGTCGCCGGCGGCGCGATCTACGCCGCGCTGGTGGTGTGGCTCGGCTTCTCGCCGCGGGCCACCGATGTCGGCTATGCCCCCGAGCAGCCGGTTCCCTACAGCCATGCGCTGCACGTGGGCCAGCTCGGGATCGACTGCCGCTACTGCCACAACACGGTCGAGAGGGCGGCTCACGCCGCGCTGCCGCCGACCCAGACCTGCATGAACTGCCACGCCGCGGTGCGCAAGGGCTCCGACAAGCTGATCCCGGTCAGCACCAGCTACGCCACCGGCATGCCGGTCGGCTGGATCCGGGTCCACGACCTGCCCGACTACGTGTACTTCGACCACAGCGCGCACGTGAGCCGGGGCGTCGGCTGCGTGTCCTGCCACGGCCGCATCGACGCCATGGACGTCGTCTACCAGGCCGAGCCGCTCAGCATGGGCTGGTGCCTGGACTGCCACCGCAACCCGGAGCGCCACCTGCGGCCGGTCGAGCTCGTCTTCGAGCTCGACTGGGTTCCCGAGGAGGACCAGCTCGCGCTCGGCCGCCGGCTTCGCGAGGCCGCCGGCATCAACCCCCCCGTGGACTGCAACACATGCCATCGCTGACCAATCCGACCGCCCCGAACTACTGGCGCAGCCTCGACGAGCTGGCGCGGACTCCCGAGTTCGCGGAGGCTGTGCGGCGCGAGTTTCCGAACGACGAGTGGGATCGCCTGCCGCCGGCCACCCGCCGCCAGTTTCTCCAGGTGATGGGCGCCTCGCTGGCCTTCGCCGGCCTCACTGCGTGCCGCTGGCCAAAGGAGGAGATCGTCCCCTTCGCCCACCGTCCCGAGGAGCGGATCCCGGGGGTGCCCCAGCACTTCGCGACCGCGTTCGAGCTCGGCGGCACAGCGCTCGGCATGCTGGTGACCTCCTTCGACGGCCGCCCGGTCAAGGCGGAGGGCAGCCCCGAGCACCCGGACAGCCGCGGCGCCCTGTCGGCCCTCGCCCAGGCGAGCGTGCTCGGCCTCTACGATCCGGACCGCAGCCGCCGGCTGGTCCTGCGCGCCGGCGGGCAGGAGTTCGCCAAGAGCTGGGACGACTTCGCGGCCGACCTCGCGGGCTGGACCACGGATGACGGCGAGGGCCTTGCGGTGCTGTCCGGGGCCTCGTCGTCACCGAGCCTGCACCGGCTGCGCGAGCGGCTGCTGGAGGCGAGGCCGCGCGCCACCTGGTTCGAGCACGAATCGCTGTCCCACGACAGCGAGCGGGACGGCCTGCGCGCCGCCCTCGGCCGGCCGCTGCGGGTGCTCCCGCACCTGGACCGCGCGCGGGTGGTGGCGTGCTTCGACGCCGACCCGCTGCTCGAGCACCCGGCGGCGGTGCTCCTCTCCAGGGACTTCGCCGCGTCGCGGGATCCCCGTCGCGGGGCCGGCTGTAGCCGGCTCTACGTGGTGGAGCCGGGCTACTCTCTGACCGGCGGGCGCGCCGACCACCGGCTGGCGGTGCCGGCCTCGCAGGTCACCGGCGTGCTGGCGGCGCTGGCGGCGGAGGTGATGGCGCGGCTGGGGATGGCGGTGCCGGAGGGCGTGGTGGGCGCCGCCGCCGGACATGCCCACGACGCCTTGGTGGCGACCCTGGCCGGCGACCTGGTGGCTGGCCGGGGGGCTGGCGTGGTCCTGGTCGGGCCGCGCCAGGGCGCCGCCGCCCACGCGCTGGCCGCGGCCCTCAACTCGGTGCTCGGCAACGCTGGGACCGTGGTTGACTACCTCGAGCTCGCCGACCCCGACCGGCCGAGCCACCTGGCGGCGGTCGGCGAGCTGGCGCAGCGGATCGGCGAGGGCTCCGTCAAGACCCTGCTCATCCTGGGCGGCAACCCGGCCTACGACGCACCGACGGACCTCCGCTTCGCTGAGCTGCTGAGGCGGGTGCCGAACGCGGTACACCTCGGGCTGCATGACGACGAGACCTCGCGGTCGTGCCGCTGGCACCTGCCGCAGGCCCACCAGCTCGAGGCCTGGGGCGACGGCCGCGCCTGGGACGGCACCATCACCCTGCAGCAGCCGCTGATCGAGTCGCTGTACGGCGGCCGGTCGGCGATCGAGGTCGTGGCCGGCCTGCTCGGTGGCGCGCCGGCGAACGGCTGGGAGATCGTCCGCGACACCGTGCGCGAGCTGGCGCCGGCCGCGGACTTCGAGGCGTGGTGGCGGCGCTGCCTGCACGACGGGCTGATCGCCGGGACCGCCGCCGCGCCGGTGACGCCGGCGCTCGACCTCGAGGCGGTGTCCGGCCTGGCGCTCGGGCACGAGCCGCCCCCGCCGCCGACGGCGGCCGCGCTCGAGCTGGTGCTGGCGCCGGACGCGAAGGTCCACGACGGGCGCTTCGCCAACAACGGCTGGCTCCAGGAGCTGCCGGACGCAGTCACCAAGATCACCTGGGGCAACGCGCTGCTGCTGTCCCCGACCACCGCCCGCGAGCTGGCGGTGGCCGAGGGCGAGGTGGTGGCGGTGAGCGCGGCCGGCGCGACCGTCGAGGCGCCGGTGCACGTGCTGCCGGGGCTGCCGCGCTTCACGGCACTGCTTCCGCTCGGCTACGGCCGGACCGCCGCCGGCGAGGTCGGCAACGGCATCGGAGTGAGCGCCGCGCCGCTGCGCACCACGGCCGCACCCTGGATCGTCCCGGGGGTGGTGTTGCGGCAGACCGGCCGCCGCGTGGCGCTGGCCTGCACCCAGGACCACCACGCCATCGACCGCATCGGCTTCGGCGAGCGCAACCGGCGCGCCGCGATCCTGGTGCGTGAGGCCAGCGTGGGCGCCTTCCTCGAGGATCCCGAGATCTTCCGCCACATGGACCACCACCCGCCGCTCGAGCAGCTGTGGAAGGAAGGGGCCCATGAGGGCGAGCAGTGGGGGATGGCGATCGATCTCAACGCCTGCACCGGGTGCAACGCCTGCGTCGTCGCCTGCCACGCCGAGAACAACATCCCGGTGGTCGGGCGCGAGCAGGTGATCCGCCAGCGCGAGATGCATTGGCTGCGGATCGACCGTTACTTCCGGACGCCCCAAGGGGTGGCCGCCGACCAGGTCGAGGACGCCGCGATGGTGTTCCAGCCGGTGGCCTGCGTGCAGTGCGAGAACGCGCCCTGCGAGCAGGTCTGCCCGGTGGCGGCGACCCAGCACACCCGGGACGGCCTCAACGCGATGGTCTACAACCGCTGCATCGGCACCCGCTACTGCTCGAACAACTGCCCGTACAAGGTGCGGCGGTTCAACTTCTTCAACTACCGCAAGCGGCTCCCGGACGTCGCCAAGATGCAGCTCAACCCCGAGGTCACGGTGCGCAGCCGGGGGGTCATGGAGAAGTGCACGTACTGCGTGCAGCGGATCGAAAAGGCACGGATCGCCGCCGGCAACGAGCGGCGCCCGATCCGCGACGGCGAGATCACCCCGGCCTGCGCCCAGACCTGTCCGGCCCGGGCGATCACCTTCGGCAACCTCAACGACCCGGCGAGCGAGGTGTCGCGGCTGCGCGGCGACCACCGCAGCTATGCGACCCTCGAGGAGCTCAACATCCGGCCGCGGACCCGCTACCTGGCGCGTCTTCAGAACCCGGCGCCCGCGCCGGCCGCGGCCGAGCCGGCGGGCGGCGACCACGGGAAGGAGACGGCCTGAGCCATGAGCGCCACCACCGTCGGCCGCCGCGTGCTGCTCGATAACACCACTGACGACCCGCGGCGGCGGGCGCCACTGGTGCTCAACCACACCGAGTTCTCGTTCGTCACCGACACGGTCTGCGGCGTGGTCGAGAGAAAGGCCCCGCGCTCCTGGTACATCGCCTTCGCCGCTGCGCTGACCATGACCGGCGTGCTGTTCGCGATGATCACCTACCTGGTGACCACCGGCATCGGCGTCTGGGGCCTCCAGGTGCCGGTGGGGTGGGGCTGGGCGATCGTGAACTTCGTGTTCTGGGTCGGGATCGGGCACGCCGGGACCCTGATCTCGGCGATCCTGTTCCTGCTCCGCCAGAAGTGGCGCACCAGCATCAACCGTTTCGCCGAGGGGATGACCATCTTCGCGGTGGTGTGCGCGGGCATCTTTCCGGGCATCCACGTCGGGCGGATGTGGCTCGCGTACTGGCTGTTTCCGGTTCCCAACCAGATGCAGATGTGGCCGAACTTCCGGTCGCCGCTGCTGTGGGACGTGTTCGCGGTCTCGACCTACGCGACGGTGTCGCTGCTGTTCTGGTACATGGGCATGATCCCCGACCTGGCGACGCTGCGCGATCGCGCGACGACCCGGCTGCGCTGGTTCGTCTACGGGCTGCTCAGCCTCGGGTGGCGGTCGTCGAACCGCCACTGGCACCGGTTCGAGATGGCCTACCTGCTGCTCGCGGCGCTGGCGACGCCGCTCGTGCTGTCGGTCCACTCGGTGGTCAGCTTCGACTTCGCGGTCTCGATCATCCCGGGCTGGCACGCCACCATCTTCCCGCCCTACTTCGTCGCCGGCGCCATCTTTTCGGGCTTTGCGATGGTGGTGACCCTGGTGATCCCGACCCGCCACTTCTTCAAGCTCGAGGAGATCATCACCCTGCGTCACCTCGAGAACATGTCGAAGATCATGCTCGCCACCGGCATGATGGTCGGCCTCGCGTACTCGACCGAGTTCTTCATCGCCTGGTACTCGGGCAACCCCTACGAGTCGTTCACGTTTCTAAACCGCGCCTTCGGGCCCTACGCGTGGGCCTACTGGATCATGGTCAGCTGCAACGTGATCGTTCCCCAGATCTTCTGGGCCAGGAGGATGCGCACCAACCTGGTGGTGATGTGGGTCGCCTCGGTCCTGATCAACGTCGGGATGTGGTTCGAGCGCTTCGTCATCGTCGTCTCGTCGCTGAGCCGCGACTACTTGCCGACCAGCTGGGGCTACTACCGGCCGACCCTGATCGACGTGCTGACGTTCGCCGGGAGCTTCGGGCTGTTCTTCACCCTGTTCCTGCTGTTCGTCCGCTTCCTGCCGATCGTCGGCATGGCCGAGGTCAAGGGCGTGATGCCGGCCGCGCTCCACGGCGAGCCAGGCCACGGCGACTACCACGGCGACGTGATCGACCTTCGCAAACGGCGGGGCGGCCTCGAGTGGACCGGCGCCGCGCCGACGGCGATGCATGGCTACCTGGTGTCGTTCGACAACGTCGACGCCCTGATCGCCGGCGCGAACCGGGTCCGGGACGCCGGCTACACGCGTTGGGACGCGCACTCGCCGTTCGTCGTCCACGGCCTCGACAAGGCGATGGGGATCAGGCCCACCCGCCTGCCATACCTCGTGCTCGCGGGAGGCCTGACGGGTACCGCGGCTGGCCTGCTGCTGCAATGGTTCACGAACGCCTTCGACTACCCGTTCCTGATCTCCGGCAAGCCGATCTTCAGCCTCCCCGCCAACATCCCGGTGGCGTTCGAGACGACGATCCTGTTCGCGGCGATCTCCGCCCTGGTCGGCATGCTGGTTTTCAATGGGCTGCCGGCCCTGTTCCACCCGCTCCACGCCAGGCGCTCGTTCAAGCGGGCGACCGACGACCGCTTCTTCATCAGCGTCGAAGCGCGCGACCCGATCTTCGATCCGGTGGCGACCCGCGAGCTGCTCGCGTCGCTCGGCGGCTCACCGGTGGAGGAGGTGCCTTCATGAAGGTCCCGCGCTGGTTGACCTACCTGGTGGTGGTGCTGGTCGTGATGTCGTGGGTGCCGCTGGCGTTGATCCTGCGCGCGCGGGCGGTCAAGAGCGACAAACCCCGGATCCACATCGTCCAGGACATGGACAACCAGCCCAAGCTCGGACCCCAGGCGGGAAATCGGCTGTTCGCCGACCGGCGGGCCATGCGGCCGCCGGTGCCCGGCGCGATCGCGAGGGGCGAGCTGCGCGAGGACGAGGGGCTCTACCGGGGCGCGGTCGGCGGGGCGTGGCTCGAGCAGATCCCGCTCCCGGTCACCGAGCAGCTGATGCGTCGCGGCCGCGAGCGCTACGACATCTTCTGCTCGCCGTGCCACGGGCTGGCCGGTCACGGCGACGGCATGGTGTCGAAGCGGGCCGAGGCGCTCCAGGAGGGCACCTGGACCCTGCCCGCGTCCTTTCACACCGAGCTGGTGCGCGGCCGCCCGGCCGGCCATCTCTACAACTCGATCGCGAACGGCATCCGCAACATGCCCGGGTACGGCGCTCAGATCCCGGTCGAGGACCGGTGGGCGATCGTGGCCTACCTGCGGGCGCTGCAGCGCAGCCAGGCCGCGTCGGTCGAGGACGTGCCGCCCGAGCTGCGGGCGCAGCTGCGCTAGGGGAGGCGAGCGATGAGCTTCGACCTTCGCCCCGATCGCCCAGGAGAGGTGGACGCGAGCCGCGACGGCGCGGCCCATGCGAGGAGCACATGACGCAGGCATCAGGCATCACGACCGAGGCGCGCCGTCTCGACCCGGTGTACCCGCTCTGGCTGGGGGTCGGCGCCGCCCTCGCGGCGGTCGGCGTCGGCGGGGCGGCCGCTCTCGCCGCGGCCCAGGCGCACGGCTGGGAGCGGCTGCTCGAAACCTACCTGGTGAGCTTCTCGCTGTTCCTGGCGCTCACCCTTGGCGCACTGTTCTTCGTCATGCTGCAGCACATCACGCGCGCCGGCTGGTCGGTCGTGGTGCGCCGCATCGCGGAGGCGCTGGCCTGCAACGTCTGGCTGATGGCGGCGCTGGCGCTCCCAATCGTGCTCGGCATGGGTCATCTCTACCACTGGTCGCACCTCGACGCCGCGGCCGGCGACCTGATCCTGGCCGGCAAGTCGGGGTTCCTGAACCCGGCCTTCTTCGTCGTCCGGCTGGTGGTCTACTTCGCGATCTGGGGGGGCCTCGCGTGGTTCTTCCACCGCACCTCCACCCGCCAGGACGGCTCCTTCGATCCCAGGCTGACGGTGCGCATGGAGCGCGCCGCCGGGCCCGGCCTCGTGCTCTACGCGCTGAGCACCAACTTCGCCGCATTCGACCTGCTGATGTCGCTCGACCCGCACTGGTTCAGCACGATCTACGGCGTCTACTTCTTCGCCGTCAGCGTGGTCTGCTTCCTCGCGGTGATGCCGAAGATCCTGGTCGGCCTGCAGGTGAAGGGCGTGCTGGCGCGCTCGGTGACGGTCGAGCACTACCACGACCTCGGCAAGCTGCTGTTCGCGTTCGTCGTGTTTTGGGCCTACATCGCCTTCTCCCAGTACATGCTGATCTGGTACGGCAACATCCCGGAGGAAACGCAGTGGTACCTGAAGCGGCAGACCGGGGACTGGGCCTGGGTCAGCCTGGCGCTGCTGATCGGCCACTTCGTCCTGCCGTTCCTGGTGCTGGTGTCGCGCGCCGTGAAGCGGCGCCCCCGGCTGCTCGCCCTGACCGGCATCTACATGGTCGTGATGACCTGGCTCGACCTCTACTGGCTGGTGATGCCGGAGTTCAGCCCCGGCGTGGCGCGCATCGGGCTGATCGACGGGCTCTGCTTCCTGGGCGTTGCCGGCCTCTACACGCTGGCGCTCGCGGTGCGCCTGAAGCGGCACTCCCTGATCGCCGAGGGCGACCCGCGGCTCCAGGAGTCGCTGGCCTTCCACACCGCGTAGTGAAAGGAGCCGGTAGGCCGTGAGATACGATGACCCAGACGTTCCGGCCTCGGTGCTGGTGGGCGTCGTCGGCGCCATCCTGCTGTTCGTGATCATCGTTGGCCTGCAGGCGCTGTTCTACCGGATGGACGAGAGCGAACGCAGCCGCAAGGTCTACGAGCAGCCTGACCAGGCGCTGCAGCAGCTCGACGCCGACCAGCTGGCGGCCCTGACGAGCTATGGCTGGGTGGACCAGCAGCGCGGGGTCGTGCGGATCCCGATCGAGCGCGCGATGCAGCTCGTCGTCGCGGAGTCCGGCGGCCAGTAGTGGTGGAGGTTGCCGACCCATCGGGTGTCCGGGTCGTCATGCCCGGATATTCGACCGGTGCTGCGATCAGCCGGGAAGCGTGTCGCGCACCGTTGTCATGACCGATGCGACGATGTCGTAGAGACTCCTCTGGCTGTCGATCTGGTTGAGGGTCCCGATCATGGCCACGTCGAACCTCGGCCAGTAGTACATGAAGTTCTGTGATGATCCGGCGTGGCCCCACGCCTGCCCGAGGCCCGCGTGGGCGGGGCTGTCCGAACGGTCGAAGTCGACCAGCCCGATCCCGAATCCGTAGCCGTGGAACGGCCCGGAGTCGATCCAGTTGAGCATCTGTGCCCGGGTCTCTGGCTGGCGAAAGATGCGGTCGTCGACGAACGCTCGCAGAAACCGATTGAGGTCCTCGGTCGTGGAGATCAGCCCACCTCCGGCCCAATCGGCGGTCATAACCGCCGGCGACAGCGAGCACTCGAGGTCACCGAGGAACCTCTCGGACGGGCGTCGTTGTGGGATGCTCGGCCGAGACGCTTCGAAGGCTGGCCGGTAGGTGTGTTCCATCCCGAGCGGATCGAGCAGGCGCTCCCGATACGCCCCCTGGAGCGTCTTGCCCGAGACATGTTCGATGATCAGGCCGAGCAGATTGTAGCCGGTGTCCGAGTAGGAGAAGCCCCCGCCCGGCGGGAAGGCAGGCTCGCAGTTCGACTTGACGAAGGCGATCGTCTCCTCGGGGGTCCAGCGGCGCTCGAGATCGGCCGCAATCCGATCGAGGAAGCCGGCGCACGCCCAGTCGTCGGGGATCCCGCTGCTGTGGTTCAGCAGGTGTCGGATTGTCACCGCGCCCGAGTACGGCGTCCCGCTGATCACGTGAAGCCCGTCCATCAGTGACGGTGGGAGGTAACGGCCAATGGGATCGTCGAGCGCGATTCGTCCCTCTTCGACGAGACCCATGACGATCGTCGCGGTCATTGCCTTGGCGATGCTGTCGATCGCGAACTGGTCGTCAGGCAGCATGGCTGCCCCGGTCGCCTCCGACGCCACACCGCTCGCGCCCTTCCAGTGGAATCCCGGACCGTCGACGAGGAGCAGGCCGCCGCGCACGCTGTCCTGCCCGGCGACGAGGCTGTCGAGCAGCTTCTGGAGGCGTTCAGCCAGGTCTGCGGCGGCCCTCTCGTCGACCGGTGGAGCGGCCGCCGGGGCCCTCTCAGCGACTCTTCGGGCACAGCCCGCGGCCGCGCCACTGAGGAGCATCAGCACTGCGATGGAGAGCGATGACAGCCGGGTCGCCACGACTCCCCGAGCTGACCGTCGCATGGCCGGTCGAGAGGTCCCCCGCATGGTCTGAGTACGCCCCAGAACGACGGGAGTTTCACGCCGGGAGGGGCGGCGCGTGATGCGGCAGGCGACCGGGAGACAGCGCGCCCCTGGTCGCCTCCCCTCGGGAGCTGCTACGGCCGCTCCTGCCCTTATTCGTAGCGGAGGGCGTCGATCGGATCGAGCGCCGCGGCCTTGGCCGCTGGGTAGGTCCCGAAGAAGATCCCGACCAGCGCCGCGAAGCCGAAGCCGATGGCGACCGCCCACATCGGAACGTGGGCCGGCGGGAAGCCCGGGATCGCCTTCGCCCCGACGATGCCGAGCCCCCAGCCCGCGAGCACCCCGATCAGGCCGCCGAACAGCGACAGGGTCACCGCCTCGATCAGGAATTGCACCAGGATGTCGGACCGCCGGGCGCCGACCGCCTTGCGGACGCCGATCTCGCGGGTCCGCTCGGTCACCGAGACCAGCATGATGTTCATGATCCCGATGCCGCCGACCAGCAGCGCGATGCCGACGACCCCGGCGACCACGCTGGTGACCGTGCCGAGGATCGAGCCGGTGGTCTTCAGGATCTCCTCCTGGAGGATCACGTTGAAGTCGTCCCGAACGCCGTCCGGGATCCGGTGGCGGTCGCGCAGCACCTCGGTGATCTGGTCCTCGGCGAGGGCCACGGTCTCGGCACTGGTCGCCTGGAAGTCGAGGATCAGGCGCTTGAAGGACTCGTGGCCGTAGATGTCGCGCGCGGTGGTGATCGGGATCAGCGCGAGGTCGTCCTGGTTCTGGCCGAAGATCTCGCCCATCTCCTGCATCACGCCGACCACGGTGAAGCTGGCGCGGCCGATGATGATCTCCTTGCCCAGAGGGGCATCGCCCAGCTCCAGCTCGTCGACGACCTCGGCGCCGACGATGCAGACGTGGGCCCGGCGGTCGAGGTCGATCTCGGAGAAGAAGCGGCCGCGGTCGACCCACTGGCTGCTGACCTCCTGGTGGTAGGCGCCGACCCCGAGCAGGGTGGTGGCGTGACGCTCGTCCCTGAAGTGCAGGAGCTCGCCCCGGAAGAACATCGGGTTGAAGTAGCGCAGCGCGGTCGCTCGCTCCATGATCGCGAGCCCGTCCTCGTAGGTCAGCACCACCTCGCGGCCCGCCAGGTCGGGGTCGGTCGGGTCCTCCCGCCACCGCACCGAGATGTAGGCCGCGCCGACACTCTCGAGCTGGGTCGCGATCACGTAGTTGAGCCCCTGGACGATCGATACCACCGCGATGACGGCGGCCACGCCGATGATGATCCCGAGCGTGGTCAGCAGCGACCGCATCTTGTTGGCGCGGATGGCCGCCAGCGCGATCCGGAAGTTGTCCCAGATCATGGGAGGGCTCCCCCCGCGTCGCGGCGCACGTCCGACACGACGCGCCCGTCGAGCAGCCTCACGATCCGGCGGGCGTGGGCGGCGATCTCCTCCTCGTGGGTGACCAGCACGATCGTGTTGCCGGCCCGGTTGAGGTCATCGAACAGCGCCATGATCTCGTTCGAGGTGCGGGAGTCGAGGTTGCCGGTCGGCTCGTCGGCAAGAATGATCGACGGCCTGTTGACCAGCGCGCGCGCGACCGCGACCCGCTGCCGCTGGCCGCCCGACAGCTCGTTGGGCTGGTGCTTGACCCGGTCGCCGAGCCCGACCTGCTCGAGCGCCTGCTTCGCCAGCCCGCGCCGCTGCGACGACGGCAGCCGGGCGTAGATCAACGGCAGCTCGACGTTGGCGAGCGCGGTCGCCCGCGGCAGCAGGTTGAAGGTCTGGAACACGAACCCGATCTCCCGGTTCCGGATACGGGCGAGCTCGGCATCGTCGAGCCCGGAGACGTGCTCGCCGTTGAGCACGTACTCGCCGGAGGTCGGCGTGTCCAGGCAGCCGACCAGGTTCATCAGCGTCGACTTGCCGGAGCCGGAGGGGCCCATGATCGCGAGGTACTCGCCGCGCTCGACGTCGAGATCGACCCCATCGAGGGCGTGCACGTCGGCGTCGCCCATCTGGTAGATCTTGCGCAGGTCCCGGATCTCGATCAGCATCAGTCCACCGTCACCTCGACCTCGCCGCTGCCCTCGTCCTCGTCCTCGCTCTCCTCCTTGGCCTCGCCGATCTTGACGGCGTCGCCGCTGTGCAGGTTCTTCAAGGTGCGGTAGGGACCGACCACCACCTCGTCGCCGGTCCCGAGCCCCTCCTTGATCTCGACCCACAGCTCGTCCGAGATGCCGGTGGTGACGACGCTCGGCTGCGCCTTGCCGTCGTCGATGCGGTAGACCACGTCGGTCTTCTCGATGCCCTTCGCGGCGCTGCCCTCGAGCTCTTTGCCGTCCTCGCCGAGGGCGCGCTTGACCACCGCCTGGATGGGCACGGTCAGGGCCTGCTGGCTGGTGGCGGTCAGGATGGCGACCTTGGCGGTCATGGCCGGCCGCAGGTTCGGATGGTGGCTGTCGAGAGCGACCTTGACGCGGAAGCGGATCGTGCCCAGGGACGCGTCCTCGCGTCCGGAGGTGGCGATCTCGGCGACCCGCCCCTGCTGCGGCTCGTCACCCAGGGCGTCGACCGTGACCTCGGCCCGCTGCCCCAGCGCCACGTCGACCACGTCGACCTCGCTCACCTCGACCTCGGCGAGCAGCGTCGACATGTCGGCGACCGTCATGATGACCGAGCCCGGGAGGTTGGTGGAGCCGGGCACCACGGTCTCCCCCTTCTCGGCGTCGAGCTGGATGACGATGCCGTCCATCGGCGAGCGGATGGTCGTGCGGGCGAGGTCGTCCTCGGTGCGCTGCAGCGCCGACCGGTACTGCTCGACCGCGTGCCGCTGGGCCTCGATCTCCACCTGCGCGGTGTCGACCGCGAGCTGGGCCGAGTCGAGTCGCTCCTGGCTGACCAGCTCCTGGGCGTGAAGCTTGCGGGCGCGACGCAGGTTGCGCTCGGCGTCCTCGAGCTGGACCTCGGCCCGGCGCACCGAGACCTCCGCCTGGCGCAGCGCGGCGCGGGCCTGATCGCGGGCCGACTCGTAGAGGTCGCGCTCGATCTGGACCAGGATCTGGCCCGCTTGGACCTGCTGGCCCTCCACCACCGGCAGGTCGATGATCTCACCCACCACCTTGGCGGAGATGTCCACCTTGCGGTCCGGGGTGATCTCGCCGGTGGCCTTGACCCGGGACGAGATCGCGCGCGTCTCGGCAGGCTGCACCTCGACCTCGGCGCCGCGCGGCCCCGAGTCCCGTAGGCTGGCCCACAGCACGAGGCCCAGAACCACCAGCGCACCGAGCGCGATCAGCCACTTCTTCATGGTCACCTTCCTGCTGTCGTGGTGCCGGACGCCCCGCCACCGGAACGACACGAGTCGTCGATCGCCGGACGCCCGTTGCTCAGAAGATCGCGGCCAGCCCCGCCTTGGCGGCCAGCCACACCAGCCAGGGCACCAGCGCGGCCACCACCGCCTTGCCGGTGGAGACCCTGCCGACGACCCGGAACCCGATGATCAGCAGCACGACGATCCAGATGTTGAACACGCTCACGGTGCTCGCCGCGGCGGTCAGCCACGCCGGGGCATCCGCCGGCAGGAATGCGCCGGGGTGCGACTTCACCACGTTGGCAAACTCCTGCTGCGGGATCTTGCCGACCCGCTGGATGAGCGCCGCCGTCAGCACGGACGCGACGACGGAGGGCGGCCAGTACGCGTGCAGCGTCGTCGAAAAAGCGCGCTGGTAGTCGACATCGGAGCCGACGATCTTGAGCAGGATGAAGAAGATCGCGGCCATGATTGCGAACGCGATCGGCGACACGACGAGGCCGATGATTGGCGCGAAGCGGGCGAACTTCTCGCCCTGCTCGACCATGCGCTCGATCTGCTCGTCGCTGACGCCGTCGGCCCGCTCGCCGAGCCGCGCCCGCAGCGTGGCCTCGTTGTCGAGGTGAGGGAGGACCACGAACTGCACCGCGACGGCAAGCAGCGCCATCAGGACCAGGCACAGCACCCAGGACGGCTTGATGGCGATGTCGGAGAAGACCCGCGTCGGCGAGGCGAAGACAGTCCACGACCGCTGTGCAGCGCTCAACCGGGCCGCCGTGCCGGGACCGGCGTGCGCCTCCGCCGGCGCCGGCTCGTAGCTCGGTCGGTCGATGGTGTCAGGCATCGGCAGCTTCCTCCTCCGCCCAATAGTACGCCGGAATGCGGCTTTCGTTCCGGCCCGGCCGCTTCCCGGATGCGGGCAGCGCACCCATCCCGTCGCGCGAGGGCAGCGGCCGGTGGATGGGACACGGCCTCGGACTGCGGGCGGGTGCCTCTGACCTTGCGCGCCGGGGAGGGTTGCCAGCCGTCTGGAGGTGGGGGAGGATAGCTCTCGATGCGGAGCAGGGGTTTTCGCCAGCCGCGGCGACTGGCGGCGGCCGCGTGGCTGGCTGGGATGGCGGTGATCGCGCCGGTGAGCTCGATCTCCGCCGGCGACGAGGACCCGGTCACCCGCCTCGGCCGGACCCGCTGGACCCACGGCAACTCCGCCCGGCTGCTGGTCTATCCCGAAGAGTCGTGGCAGGCGCGTCTCGAGCTGGTCGCGCGGGCCCGCCACCACGTGTTCATCAGCACCTTCTCCTGGCACCGGGACCACTATGGGGACCGGTTCCGCGAGCACCTCGTCGAGCTGGTGAGGGCGCGGCGCCGGGAGAATCCGGACTTCACCGTCTTCTGCCTGGTCGACGCCATCGCGCGAGGGAACTTCGACCGCTCGTTCCGGGAGCTCGAGGAAGCCGGCGCCGTGGTCCGCTCGTTCAACCGCCAGTCGTGGGGGGTGGGCCCGCTGTACGACCCGCGGATGCACGACAAGATGATCGTGGCCGACGGGCGGTGGGCGATCGTCGGCGGCCGCAACTTCGCGGACGAGTACTTCGAACCGGAGCGGTGGTGGCTGGACCTCGAGGTGCTGCTCGAGGGCGAGGCGGTCTGGGACCTGCAGCTCAACTTCCTGAAGGCGTGGCAGGTCGCCGACCTGTTCGGCAACGCCAACCGGTTCTTCATGCCCGAGGAGACGGCGCGGCGGCGGATCTCCGTGCTGTGGCAGACCGGCCGACTGCCGAATGGCCGCAGCCCCCTCGACCGGTTCATGAACGCGGAGTTCTTCCCGCCGGTGGCCGGGAAACCCGGCGAGCGGTCGGTGGCGGTGCTCTACGACAGCCCGCTGGTCCGGCCGCGGGCGGCGACGACCGACCTGGTGATCGAGCTGATCCGGCAGGCGCGCGCCGAGGTCGATGTGATGACGCCGTTTCCGAACTTCACCCGCGAGCTGACCGAGGCACTCATCGCAGCCAGGGCGCGCGGGACCCGGGTGCGGGTCTTCGTCAACGGGGAGGCGGCAGCCCTTCGCAGGGGCCCGTTCCTGTGGGCGGGCCTTCCGACCGTGATGGAGCTGGTCGGCAACGGGGTGGACGTCTGGGCGTGGTCAGGGAACGGTCAGGTGCAGAAGATTCTCACCGAGACCGCCTGCGAGCCGCGGGAGGTGCCGCCGGTCGCCCTGCACGGCAAGCTGCTGCGCGTCGATGACGTCCTGACCATCGTTCACTCGTCGAACTTCAACATCCGGTCCACCTACTACAACACCGAGGCCGGCGTGGTGGTGCGGGACGCCGCGTTCAACGCCGAGGTCGAGACGTTGCTCGACGGCCTGACCTCGCTCCGCGATCTGCAGCTGGACTGCGGCGATCGGATCGACGAGGTGGCCGTCGGGCAGGTGATCGAGAAGCTCGGACCGGATGACCTGCCGCGGCTGCGCGAGGTCCTCGGCAACCGCCAGGGCTGGGTGGACGCGCTGGGGCTGATGTGGTGACCGCGTCCCGGCGAGCGCGACTGGCGGCGGCTGCGCTCGCGGCGGCGGTCGCCGGCTGGGCCGGGAACGCCGGCGCCGGCGATAAGCCGCCCGCCATCGATCTCGACGCGTGGCACCTCGAGCTCGGCGGCGCAGGGGGCGCCGAGCGCGACCAGGAGGCGGACGCCGGCCTCGTGCTCGGGGTCAACCCGAGCTGCAGCGCGGTCCTCGGGTTCCCGAACCTGCTGGCCTACCAGGGCAACGTCTACCTGTCCCTGAGCGACCGCTCGCGGTTCAGCGTCTTCATCGGCTACGGCGTCGAGGGCGGTTCGTCGACCGACGCGACCATCTACACCCTCGGCTGGGGCGGCGTCAGGGAGCTTCCGATGGTGAAGCCGCAGTTGGGCTTCTACGGCAAGTTCCTGCGCTACCGCCGCTGGGAGGACGACCACCACGGCGTGCACGACGGGGTGTCGTTCGGGACCGAGTCGGGGGCCGGCGCGCTCGGCCTGAGGTTCGAGATCGGCGCCGCCAGGTCCCACAGCGACCACTGGCTCGCGGTCGCGCAGATCGCGTTCACGGTGGAGCTGCCGATCGCGATTCCGCTGACATGACGAAGAAGAGAGGATAGAGGACAGGGAAGAGGGGTCGGGGCCGCCGCCCTGGCTGATTCTGAAGGTGCTTCCGTTCCCGTTCCCGTTCCCGCCTCGGTCTTGGTCTGCGACGTCCCGGTATCCAGACAAAACGTCGTTTCGGGGGCGGGCACGGGAACGGGAGCGGGAACGGAGACGGGCACGGGCGAACCCGGTACAATGCGGCCGGTGTCCGCCAACCACGATTCGTCCATGGACGACGGCCAGCAGGTCCGCGACGAGGCGTACCGGATGGTCGCGGAGTTGCTGGTCGGCTTCCGCAGGATCGTGCACCGCGCGCTGGTCCGGGTGTGCGGCGGCGAGTGGTTCGAGCGAGGCTGTCCCCAGCAGGTCCGGCGGAGGATGCTCGAGCAGCAGGAGGTCGAAAGGGGGGTCAACCGCAGCTCGCCGGACGCCGACGACCTGTTCGGCCAGACGACCTTCGCCGATCTTGCCGACATCGTCGAGTTCCTCGAACCGCTCGGCGAGCTGCTCCGTCCGCTGGGACATACCAGGGAGCGCCTGTGCGCCGACCTCCGCGCTCTGGAGGAGCTCCGGGTGAAGGTTGCCGGCGCCCGGGCGATCAGCGAGACCGACCACACCCTGCTGCTGGAGATGCGGCTGCGGTTGCGGGAGAAGCTTGCCAGCGCGCGCCGCAAGGCGCACCCGGATGAGCACGATCTCGACGACCTCCCGGCCGCGGCGGCGACCGCGCCAGACGCTGGCGAGATCACGCGGGAGCTGGTGCCGGAGATTACCCAGGAGATCACTCCCGTGGTCACGGCGCCGGTCGAGCGGCCAGCTGCCGGGCCGGTCGCGGGCGGCGCCGAGAGGATCGGGGGCGCCCCGCCGGCGGTGCCTCCCGCCGAGCGGCGGGTGACGGCCGCCGTCGCCGGCCCGCGCGCCTCCGCTCGACCTCGGATGGAGGTCGTGGTGCGCGCCGAGCCGGCGGTGCTCGGCGGAGCGCCGACGCCGGTCGGCCTGGTTCAGGTCGAGCCGGACGACGCCGCGGTGCTGCGCGAGCTGCGGCGCGAGATCATCGCCGTGGCCGAGGCGGCCTACGCCCACGGCGATCGGATCGCATTGACGGTCTGGACCGGGCTCTGGGACTCGGGCTGGTACTCGAGGAAGATGGAGCGCTACGGCCTCGGCGAGGTCGCCACCTTCTACGCGGTGATCGAGCAGTACCTCGAGCGTCGAGGCAAGGGCTACGACCGCGAGACGATGAAGACCTTCTTCGCCGACCGGGAGCTCGCCAAGATCCTGCTCCGGCTCCGTGAGCTGTTCCTGCGCCTGCGGGTGTAACGGCCCCCACCCGGCCAGGGAACAGGATCTGGGATCTGGGGAATAGGGTTCCGCTCCTTGCCCGTGCCGGTATCCGTCCCCATGCCCGCCTCGGTGTTACACGGTGCCAGGTGGGTCGTCCTTTCGGCGACGGCGGCGGAGAAGGAGACGGAAGGGGAGGGCGCGCCAGATCCTACCGCCCAGATCCTGCCGCCCAGATCCTAGCCCCTAGATCCTAGATCCTCTGCGCACCGCCTCCCCTCAGATAGACGACCCCGGGCGACAGCATCGCGCCGTCGGGCAGGTACTCCAGGCAGTGCGCCATCCAGCCGGTCTGGATCGCGAGGCAGAAGGGGATCGGGAACGCAGTCGGGGGCAGGCCGAGCGGGTGGTAGAGCAGCCCGGTGATGCTGTCGACGTTGGCGTGGATCCGCTTCGTGGCGAGACCGGCCTCGACCTCCTCGCGAAGCGCGAGGTAGGTCTCCCAGCGGCCGGCCATGCCGCGCGCGGCGAGCAGCGCCTCGGCGTGCGGCTCGAGCACCGCCACCCGCGGGTCCGGGCACCTGTAGACGCGGTGGCCGAAGCCCGGGATCCGGCGGCCCTCCGCGACCGCCTCGCGGGCCCACCGCCGGGCCGCCTCCGGGCCGTCGAGCCGGGCGAGAGCCTCGAACGCGAGCTGGTTCGCTCCGCCGTGACGCACGCCCGAGAGCGCTCCCATGCCGGCGAGCACGGCCGAGCCGAGGTCGGCGCCGGTGGAGATGACGGCCAGCGCGGCGAGCGCGGCGGCGTGGAGACCGTGCTCCGCCTGCACGATCAGGCTGGCATCGAACGCGCGCGCCTCCTCGGCCTGGGGGACGCGGCCGAGGGCCTGGTAGAGGAAGTTGGCCGAGTAGCCGAGGTCCTCGCGCGGGGGGACGTCCGCGAGCCCATCGAGATGGCGGATCGCGGCCGCCGCGAGGGCCGCGGTCCAGCTCAGGATCCGCGCCGGCCGCCGCCGCTGCGCGTCGAGCCCGGTGCTGTCCGGCTCCGGGATGTGGCACGCTGCGACCGTCAGCATGGTCCGGTACTGGGCGAGGGGGTGGGCATGGACGGGGAGCCCGCGGAGCGCGTCGAAGGCGGCCCGCGGCGGCTGCCGCCAGCTCGCCAGCTCGGCGCTCCAGTCGCGCAGCGCCGGGGCGTCCGGCAGCTCTCCGAACAGGACCAGGTGGCTCACCTCCTCGAAGGTCGCTGCCTCGGCCAGCTCGCCGACCGGGTAGCCGCGGTACGACAGGTGCCCGCGCTCGCCGTCGATGTCGCTGATCGCGGTCGAGCCGGCAATCAGGCCCTCGAGCCCACGGCCGTAGCGCTGAACAGCGGGGCTGGGCGGCGAGCCGATCATCGCCGGCCTCGCGGAGGAACCGGTCGCGGCGCCGGACCGACGTAGCGGGTGAGCGGGCGGACCAGGCGGACCGTGTCCAGGCTCTCCTCGACCAGGGCGACGATCCCCGCCACCCGGGCGGCCGCGATCAGGCACGGCACCTCGGCGGGCTCGGCACCGAGCAGGTGGAAGAGCAGCGCGCCGTAGAGGTTGATGTTGACGAAGACGCCCTTGGGCGCGAGGCGGCGCGTCGCCTCCTCCTCCACCGCCCGGGCGACCTCGAAGAGGTGGCCCTTGCCGACGCGCGCGGCGTGGGTGGCGGCCGCCTTGCGCAGCACCACCACCCGGGGGTCGGGCATCCGGTAGCTGGGGTGGCCGAAGCCGGGGACGACGCCGCCGCCGTCGAGAACGCGGCGCACCCAGCTGCCGGCCGCGTCGGCGTCATCGAGGGCGAGCAGCGATCGCACCACCCGCTCGGCGGCCCCTCCCTGGCGGGCGCCGCGCAGCGCCGACAGCCCGGCGACGACCGTGTAGTAGGGATCGGCAAGGCAGGATGCGACGATCGCCGAGGTGAAGGTGGGCGCGTCCAGGCCGTGGGCGGCGTAGAGCACCCACAGCAGGTCGAGCAACTCGCGCTGGTCGTCCGTGGCCGGCCGCCCCGCGAGCGCCTCGACGACCGAGCCGGCGACCGACGACGCCGGGTCCGGCGCGCGCCGGTCGCGGCCGCGCCGGCGATCGATGACGGAGGCGACCAGCCCGGCGACCTGGCCGACGATTCGCAGCTCCCGCCAGCGTTGTTGGCCGGCGAGGTCGTCGTCGAGGGCGAGCTCGTGGCAGCCGAGGGCGGAGACGCCGGCCCGCAGGCAGCGGGTGGGATGCACCGACGGGCCGAGGCCTTCGACAAGGTCGAGAACCGCCGTCGGAAGCTCACGGCTCGAGCGGAGGGTGGCGCGGAAGCGGTCGAAGCGCCCCGGCTCCTCCTCCGCGGAGGTGCCGGTGATCAGCAGGAACGCGGCGGCCTCGAAGTCGGGCGCGACGGCCAGGGTCTCGATCGGGACGCCGCGGTAGGCGAGCCGGCCGCTCGATGGGTCGAGCCACATCACCCGCGTCTCGCCGGCGATCACCCCGGCCAGACCGGGCCCGACGTCGGTGGTGACCGGCCAGTCGATGCGGTCGGCGGACCAGTCGAAGCCGTGGCCGAGGGTGCGGATGTGCACCGCGACAGGATATCTGAGAATGGATGTCAGCAGTAGGATGTAGGATGTAGGATCTAGGATCGAGGGAATAGGGGCTGGCGGAGCGGCGCGATCCACCCCAGGACCCCCAGATCCCAGATCCTATCCCCTGGACCCCAGATCCTATCCCCCAGATCCTGTACCCTCACCTACGGCGTGACCGCCGACCACGCGCTGACGTCACCCGACTCGAAGCCGTCCCCGAACAGGTACGGGGTGGTGACGAACCACCACCAGGCGCCGCCGTCGGCCTCGGTCGACCCGCTGCCGTTGACCGCCCGCACCTGCCACCAGTAGGTGGTCCACTGATCGAGGCCGTCGAGCACGGTGCCCATCACAGCGCCGACGTCGTCCCACGAGCCGTCACAGACGCCGTTGTCGACGGTGTCGACGCAGACCTCGAAGCCGGTGGCGTTGGCGCTCGCGGTCCAGCTCACGCTGAGATCGGTGGGCTGGCCGGTGGCGCCGTCGGGCGGAGCGGCCTTGGCAAAGGCGCCCGGGTACGGCGAGCCGCCGGTTTCGCAGGAGGTCGGCACCTCGACATTGGTGATCGTGATGTCGTCGACCCACCAGCCGTTGCCGCCGACGGCGGTGTCGCTGGAAAGCACCCAGCGGATCCGGACGTCCTGGTTGGCCCAGGTGGCGAGCGAGCCCGAGTACTGGGCGTAGGAGTTGTTGGTGCCCGTGAAGTAGCTGCCGGTCGGCAGCCCGCACGCATCCGAGGTGTTGGTGGAGCTGCCGGGGTAGTTGACGGGCACCCGGCTCCAGGTGGCGCCGCCGTCGGTCGAGACCTGGACCTCGCCCTTGTCCCAGCTCGATTCGAGGGCGTACTTGGACCAGAAGGTGAGCTGCGGGCCGGTCCCGAGGTGCATCACGTCCGAGGTGACGCCGGCGCAGACATTGTCCGGATAGGAGCCGGTGGCGTAGACCTTGGGCGCGCTGTGGCCGCCGCTCGCCGCCACGGTCCACGGCGAGGTCGGGGTCAGCTGGGCGGGGTCGGTGTCGCCGGCGTCGTCAGTCCAGGTGCCGATGTCCGGCGGGCCGGTCGGCGCTCCGGAGAGCTCGACGGTGTTGTGGTCCTCGGCGCCGTTGCCGAGGTCGACCGCCCGCACCACGTAGTAGTAGCGCTCGTCGTAGAGCACGTCGTAGTCGGCCCAGGTGGTCGCAGCGACGAGGGAGGCGACCCGGTTCGCGGGAGCGGGCTCGAAGCCCGGCGTCGTCGAGCGGTAGACGTTGTAGCCGACCGCGCCGCCGCAGTAAACCTCGATCGGCGCCGACCAGTCGACCGTGAGCAGGCAGGTCGCGTCGGCGGCGTTGACCACCGCCTCGACGCCGGCGAAGTACGGCGGCTCGCTGCAGCTGCCCGTGGTCGTGGCCTCGACGCAGAGCGACGGCTCGGACAGGCAGTAGCCCGAGGGGTCCTTGGCGTGGACCGTGTAGCCGTAGGTGACGCCGCCCGAGGCGGTGGTGTCGGACAGGTAGAGGTTGGTGGTCTCGCCGACCACGGTCACCGGGCCGGGGTCGCTGCAGCCGCCGGGCGTGCGGTGGACCTCGTAGGTCAGGCCGGCCCCGGATGACGCCCAGCCGAGGTCGATCCGGTTGGCGCCCATCGGCTGTGCCGTCACGCCGGTCGGCGCCGACGTCCGCTCGCACAGCGGATCGGCGAGATGGCCGGCGGCAGCCATGAAGAGGCGCATCGAAGCGGCGAGAAACGCCGGCCCGTTGGCGCCGCAGTTGGCGATCGTGTCGTTGCTGGTGTGGTAGTAGGGGTAGCTGCCGGCCTGGCCGCAGAAGTCCTCGTTGTCGGTGATCGCGCACACCGCCGAGTAGCCCTGCTCCCAGAACGGCCAGTGGTCCGAGTAGGCCATGCTGTTGCACAGGAAGGCGTTGACCGGGACCCCGACCGGGTAGTCGGCGGCGACCTGATTGAGCAGGGTGCCCATCCACGCGGAGGCGGTGTTGTAGTTGATGTCGAGGTTCTCGGGGTTGGGCGTGCCGTTGCCCTGCCAGCCGATCATGTCGGCGTTGAACACGGCCTGGATGTTCTCGCCGGCCGACGCAGCAGCATCGGCGTAGTGCTCGCTGCCGTAGAGCCCGAACTCCTCGCCGGTGACGGCGATGAACTTGACCGTGCTGGCGAAGTCGTACACCGACATCAGCTCGGCGAGGGCGGTCACCATGACCGTGCCCGATGCGTTGTCGTCGGCGCCGGGCGCCGCACCCGAGGACGGCATGTCGTCGAGGTGGCCGATCAGGATGTAGACCTGCTCCGGCGTCACCCGGCCGGTGATGGTGCCGATGACGTTGGGGGCGTGGCCGCCGCTGTGCTGCTGGTAGGAGGGCTCGAGCCCGTACGAGTCGAACAGGTTGTAGACGAAGGTGGCCGCGGTCTGGCAGCCGGCCGAGGTCGAGTAGCGGGTCGAGGCCGCACCGACCAGGCTCTGCCAGTGGGCGGTGGCGAACGCGGTGTCGAGCTGGGTCAGCATGTCCACGACGAGGGGGTCGGCGTCCAGCGTCTCGGGCACGCCCTCGGCGAAGCCCTCGAACCCCGCCGGTGGCGGCTGGGCGAGCCGCACCGCTTCGAGGCGCAGGGGGGTCATCATGAAGCGGGTCGAGCCCAGGCAGCTCGCATCCGCGAACCGGGGCTCCCTGACCAGGACCCAGCTGTCCTCCTGCCACAGCACCTCGCCGCAGCCGGCGAGGTCGGCGAGGCTGGCGCCCTCGCGCAGCCCGGCGAGGGCAAAGCTCGCGGAGCGCGCGGCCGGGTCGAGCACGGTCGCGCTCAGGCCCAGGCTCGCCGCCTCGGCCTCGACCTCGGAGGTGGCGCCCACCGCAAGCACTGCGCCCTCGAGCTCGGCGACGACGGTCACGCCCTCGCTGAGCAGCTGCTCGCGGGTGGCGTCGTCCCGGCGGTCGATCCGCAGCAGGGCCTCCGGCTCGGCCGCGGCCGCCGCGATCGCGGTGAGGACGAGGACTGAACACAGCATCGCTCGAGATCCGGTGTGCGACATTTTCGATGCCCCTCCTGTGACAGAACGACCGTGAGGCGGCCCGATCCGTGCTCACGAGATTAGCAGATCGGCGCCGTCGCGGGTGGTGACTGACGTCGCAAGCCTCTCCGGCGACCAGGGCTGCTAGACTGGCGGTCGCCGGGGCGGGCCCTCCGTCCCGGCTCGAAAGCATGGACCAGCAGCCAGCGACTCCCGCGACCACGTCGCAGCATCGACCGGGGCCCCGACCACGGCTGCCGGCGGTGAAGAAGCTGCTGTTCGCGGCGATCGCCACGGCCCTCTTCTTCGCCGCCCTCGAGGCGGTGCTGGCGGTGGTCGGGATCGCACCGCGGGCCTTCGAGGAGGATCCCTACGTCGGCTTCTCGGGCCGCGCCCCGCTGTTCGTCGAGGTGGAGCAGGACGACGGCACCGTGGTCATGGAGCGGTCCCCGGCCAAGGCCTCGCTGTTCAACATGCAGCGCTTTCCGAGGGACAAGGCGCCGGGCACCACCCGCGTCTTCTGCATGGGCGGCTCCACCACCTACGGCCACCCCTACGAGGACCCGACGTCGTTCTGCGGCTGGCTGCGCGAGCTGCTGGCCGCGGCCCAGCCCGACCACCGCTGGGAGGTCATCAACGCCGGTGGCATCAGCTACGCCAGCTACCGGGTGGCGGTCCTGATGGAGGAGCTCGCCGGCTACGACCCCGACCTGTTCGTCGTCTACTCGGGCCACAACGAGTTCCTGGAGCGGCGGACCTACCCGCAGATCATCGCGCTGCCGCGGCCGGTCCGCGGGATCGGCGCGGTGGCCTCGCGGACGCGCACCTGGACGGCGGTCGAGCAGGTGATCGACCGCGTCCGGGCGCAGCGCGCGGTGGAGGCGCCCCGTCCCGAGGTGCTCGGCGCCGAGGTGAAGACGCTGCTCGACGACGTGGTGGGACCGTCGGCGTTCACCCGCGACGACCGGCTGCGCGAGCAGGTGATGCGGCACTTCCGCTTCAACCTCGCCCGGATGGTCGACATCGCGCGCTCGGCGGGTGCGGAGACCGTGTTCGTGACGCCGGCGTCCAACCTCCGCGACTCCCCGCCCTTCAAGAGCGAGCACCGTCCGGGGCTCGGAGCGGACGAGGCCACGCGCTGGACCACGCTGGTCCAACAGGGGCTTGCCGCCGCTCGCGGCGGCAACGTCGCGGACGCGGCCGCCCGCCTCTCCGAGGCGGCCGCCATCGACCCCCGCCACGCCGACGGCCAGTTTGCGCTCGGCCAGTCGCTGCTCCAGCTCGGCCGCGTCGAGGAAGCCCGCCGCGCCTTCGAGGCCGCCCGCGACGAGGACATCTGCCCGCTGCGAGCTCTGACCCCGATGCCCGGAATCGTGCGCGAGGTCGCGGCCGAGCGGGGGGTGGCCGTGGTCGACTTCGTGCGCCTCGCCGAGGAGCGGGCGCCAAACCGGATCCCGGGCAGCGAGCTCTTCCTCGACCACGTCCATCCCACGATCGAGGGCTACCGGCTGATCGCGCTGGCGGTGCTCGACGAGCTGGTCGAGCGGGGGACGGTCGAGCCGCGGCCCGGCTGGGGCGAGGACGGCGTGCGCCAGGTGGTCGCGACGGTCGAGGGCAGGATCGACAACCACGTCCGCGCCACCGGGCTGCTCAACCTGTCCAAGACGCTCGGCTGGGCCGGCAAGCTGGCCGAGGCGTACCGCCTCGCCCAGCAGGCGCTCGAGCTCGACCCGGGCAGCGTCCAGGTCCAGTACCAGGCCGGCCTGACCGCGGACCTGCTGGGCCGGCTCGACGAGGCGATGGAGCACTACCAGCGGGCGATCGAGATCCTGCCGACGGCCGACGTCGCCCACGGCAACCTCGCGGTCGGGCTCGAGAAGAAGGGGAGGCTCCCCGAGGCGGTCGAGCACTACCGGTTGGCCTGGCGCTACTCGAGCGCCGAGGAGCTCGAGCACAACCGCGACAACCTCGCCAACGCGTTGCTGCTGTACGGCTACCGAGTCTACGGCGAGCTGCGCTTCGCCGAGGCGGTGGCGCTGCTCGAGGAGGCGGACCGGGTGCGGCCCAACGACCCGGAGATCCTCAACCGGCTCGGCACTGCGCTAATGGCATCGGGCCGGCCCGAGGCGGCGATCGAGCGGCTGCAGGCCGCGGTGCGGCTGCGGCCCGGCGATGCCGGCGCCCACAACCGCCTGGCGCTGGCGCTGGCGCTGGCGGCGCGGCCGGACGAGGCGGCCGCCACCTACCGCCGGGCGCTCGCCCTGGACCCGCGGGTCGTGGACGCTCCCGACAACCTCTTCACCGTGCTCGGCCGGATGGGCAGGACCGAGCTCGCGGCGCAGATCCGGGCGGGGCTGTAGCGCGCCCCCGCCCGCCCAGGATCTGGGATCTAGGATCGGGGGGCTAAACCCCCCGCCCGCCCGGCATCTCGGGAACCACGGCTTCTTGTTCCCGCACCCGCTTGCCACGGCGGAACCGGAAGGTGGAGCCGGGTTCCCGTTCCCGTTCCCGAAGCGTCCCCCCGCCCGCTTCCGCGCCCGCTTCCGAGTCCGACTCCCTGTCTCGCCCGTGGCCCTTGACGCTTTCTCGCCCGTCTCTGCCAAAGGCTCACCGACCATCAGCACTTCCCCGGGACGAGGTCGGGCACTGGAAAGACTGCAGGCGGAGGGATGTCCCTCGGTGTTCAGCTTCGCTGATCGCTCTGGATGACCGCCCAGAGAGTTCGCCGAGGACGGCGGAACAGCCTCGACGCTGGAGCGCCATCCGGGCGCGGAAGCGGAAGGGCAAGCGGAAGCGGGACAAAGAAGCGGGGGCCGAAGCCCCCGCTGAGGTTCAAGACAGATTGATGGTTACTGCGGCAGGACGGTGGTCGGGTCTGAGGTCAGGTTGTCGAGCACCGAGCCGTAGCAGTAGATGGTCGCATCGGGC
>Ga0209606_1000147_pt1 | contig 117589 bp, 74 predicted proteins | sample AD_UKC057_MetaG_FD_184412 | JGI IMG/M metagenome (GOLD analysis project Ga0209606, IMG submission 184412) | Active sludge microbial communities of municipal wastewater-treating anaerobic digesters from USA - AD_UKC057_MetaG (SPAdes) (version 2) | ecosystem: Engineered > Bioreactor > Anaerobic >...
CGATTCCCACCACTTCGACAACAACCTCTATTACGACGCGGATCCGGTGGTCTGGATCCCATTGGGGGACAACAACTGGACTTTGGCGGAGTTTCAGCAGAACCGCGGCGAAGATCTCCATTCCCTGTATGCGCCACCAATGTTCGCCGACCCGGCATCCCGCAACTACTCTCTCCTAGAAGGCAGTCCGGCGGTCGACGCTGGAGATGAACTCGTCGATGTGGCGGATGACATCGTCGGCTGCCGTCGACCCAAAGGGACAAGGATCGACGTCGGGGCCTTCGAGTACTGCGTCGATGCCGGCAATCCCCCGGATGTGTTTGCCGATGGTTTTGAGTTCGGCGACACTTGGGCGTGGTCCCGCGCGGTGCCGTAGGCGCCCGGATAGAACGACGCACCTTGATAGAGGCGTATTGCAGGTGTTCCGCGCTGTCCGCCGCACCACGAGTGCGGCCTTTTGACGCGTCTATTACTCGCTAGACCCCGCTGGCAGAATTGACCATCAACCCTCACGGATGCGCGTCTGCCCGGTCTTCGTATGTCGTATCCGCTATCGATGCGGCACAGGGGCTTCGCGTTGCATGCCGCGTGACCAGAGCGCCGAAGCAGCCCATTCCGGGCGCGCCAAGGATCAACTCCCAACCTTGACCGGTTTCACGACATCAAGATAACGTCGCTTCGTGGTGTCGCGAGTTTGACATGACCCTCACCGCTATCCCGGGACCAGGCCCGAGTTCAGTGTCACGATCTGTACGGCACGGTGTCCGTAGCACGGCACGAGGGTTCTCAGATCGGAGCTCCGATGACGGACTCCACCATGCCGACCGTCGACGTCGAAAGTTGGGGATGGCCTATCCAATTGCGGCAGTCTTGTTTGTGGCGTTTGGGTGCAGCCCAAGAGCCCCAGCCGATCACCATGGTGGGATCAACGCCCCGATTCCGCCCGTGGCTCCACGACAGACCGCAACCGATGCGCGCACGCCGACACCCATTGGTGAGCCGAGACAGGCGGCAAGCTTCGTGCCAACGACAGCCACCCTCAGGAGGCCCGAGCCTGTCTCGACGCCTCAGAAGCGTGAGTATTTCGTAGGGGTGGATCATCCGAACGCGTCCGACTCGAACAGTGGGCTCTCCCCCGACCATCCATTCAAGACTCTGAGTCGAGGCGTCGCACCGCTTTCGCCGGGAGATACGCTTTCCATCATGGAGGGCGTTTATCGCGAGGTGCTCGGGGTGGGCGTGGACGGCTTGCCAGACAGCCCGATCGTGGTCCGCGCCTATCCTGGCGATGAGGGAAGCGTCGTGATTCGCGGTAGTGATGTCGTCACGGGGTGGACTCATGATGGAGGTGATGTCTGGAGCGTTCCCTGGCAGCCGTTGCCGCTGTTGGAGTACCCACCTTCGTACCCGGACGTGGATGAGTTTGCCAGGCGACGGGAAATGGTCTTTGTCAATGGTGACCCTCTCGAGCAGGTTCTTTCACCAACAGGATTGGCCGCTGGCCGATTCTGGGTGGATGACGGGGTGGGGAGAATCAGGATCCACTATCAAGGCGATCCGAACACCGCCGGGGTGGAGATTGCGGCCCGCAGTGAAGGCGTGATGGCACGAGGGAGAAGCCATCACGTGTATCGCGGACTCAGGGTAGAGCACGTCACGACCGAGATGTGGATCGGGGCGATGGCGCTGGGTCCCCATGCCCGGGTCGAGAACTGCAGGGTGGAGCACAACAACGGCAACGGCATTGAGGCGTACGCTGACTCGGTGATCTTGAGCACGCACTCGAATCACAATGGGCGGTTGGGGATCGCTCTGGCTGGAAACAACTCGCTGCTCGATTCCTGCGAAACCAGCCACAACTCGTGGCGGTACGGTCCGGAGTGGGATGCGGGGGGCATCAAGGTGGCTGCCGCCAATCTGCCCTCCGGGATCCGCATCGCGAGACATACAAGCGGCCACAACAACGGGCCAGGTGTATGGCTTGACACCGTCGGCTCAGGCAACGTCATCGAGGCATCCCTCCTTGAAGGAAACGTCAGCCGAGGCCTCGAGATTGAGGCGGCGATCGGCCCGAACTGGGTCATCAACAATGTCATCGATGGGACAGTGAAGGCGAACGACGGCAGCACACCCGACGGTGCCGGGATCTCGCTCCTGGTCGCACGTGACACCTACATCTACAACAACACCATCGTCGACGCTGGCGGGCCCGGGATTGTGATAGGGGGCAGCGACAGGGACTACGGCGTGTTCTACCCCGCCAACACCTTGGTGTTCAACAACATCATCGTGAATCCTGGCACAGCTGCGGTTTGGTTCTGGCTGTGGGACGAAGGCCTGATCCCGGAACGGTTCGATTCCCACCACTTCGACAACAACCTCTATTACGACGCGGATCCGGTGGTCTGGATCCCATTGGGGGACAACAACTGGACTTTGGCGGAGTTTCAGCAGAACCGCGGCGAAGATCTCCATTCATTGTATGCGCCACCAATGTTTGCCGACCCGGCATCCCGAGACTTTTCTCTCCTCGAGACCAGTCCAGCAATCGACCGAGGGAGAGGCCTCCTGCAGATGCCCGAGGACCGGTTGGGTACACATCGCCCGCAAGGCCGTCGTATCGACATGGGCGCGCTCGAACGGCTCACCACGGCACCAAGGTCAGACCCGAATCCCGTTCGAAGGCCCACCCCAACACCGGGTTGAGATGGCCGACAGGCCGGGGAGCGCGCGGACCCCAAAGCCTCAAGCCCCGTGCTCCTCCAGAAATGGAATCGACCGTGGGTGCCGAACCCGGCAATCATCCATGCTCGTCGATTGCGTATGGGCATTTCGGGGCACTTCACCGGTCGTTCAGAAAAAAGGTGAGCGGGCCATGAGGATCCGGTGAATTCGAGGTTCGACAACACCACCATGGACATTCCTGGGACAGTGCGGGAAACCCGGTCTTGCAGAACTGCGCGAGAATGGATGTCCCTTGATGTGTGTCACAAGGCTGTTCCGCCTCATCATGAGGCGGCGCTCTCGAGAATCCCGATTAACATCGAGTAGTTCCGCTCAGCTGTGTACAACGCTTCGAACTGGGCTCGTGCTCCATTACCCAGGAATGATCGCAGCGTCGCGTCACCCCAGAGACGCCTGGCGGCATCGGCCAACGCCGTAGCATCGGCGGGATCGAACAGCAAACCGGACTCCTCATGTCTGATGATCTCCTGAATGCCACCCAGGCGTGACCCTATTACCGGGACGCCACAGGCGAATGCCTCGACAAGGGTCAGAGGAAAGGCCTCGTAGCACAGAGACGGCAGGACGAGGAAGCTGGCATGGCTCAGCAGACCGATGACCTCTGGCCGCGATCGCCATCCCACCACCTCGATCCCGGCTCCTGCCGCCCGCCCGTGGGCGTCATTGACCATGGAAGCCAACGGCCCATCTCCCACCACTTTGAGCGGGATGTCGGGGAGGGTTTCCCACGCCTGAAGAAGCGTGGCGATGCCCTTTTCCTCAGAGAGTCGACCTAGGAACAGGGCATACCCTGCGTCATCGGCGCGCGGTCCGGGATCCGGGTACAGAAAGTTGGGTTTGACGGCGATTCTGTCCTTCGGGAGGCCCCCGTCGATGAACTTCTGACGGGAGAACTCGGTGAGGGCGATGAACGTGTGCACGCACTTCTTCCACGTGCCGACGAGACTGTGGAACGAGAGCATCCCGGTGACGACTGCGGTTTGCGCCCGCGATTCCCTGTAGCATCCGTACCGAAGTGCATCCCAGGCGATGGTCCTGCCAACGCAGAGCTCGCACACCCGACCGTCTCGGAGGAGATGTGCGCCGGGACATATCAGACGGTAGTTCGAGAGGGTCTGGACGACGGGGACACCTTCGGCTTCACACGCGTAGTAGGCGGCTGGTGAGATCAGCGGGAATGTGTTGTAGAAGTGCACGACCTGCGGGCGGCTCTGGACCAGGATCTTCCGGATCGAACCAGCGCTGTCGGTGGCCCACACCGCCCGTCGCAGCAGGTCTGCGCGGCGCCAGGTCGAGTAATCGCTGATCTCGTCATTGTGGCGTTCGTAGACCAGAACCTCGTGCCGGGCGCGTTCGAGGAGGCCCTTCTCGGCCTCAAAGACCAGGTCCTCGCCGCCGCGATTCTGGTACCTGTCATGAACCAGAAGAATCCGCACCCGAGCATTATCGCACCGGCACAGGCGCCGTGGGATCATCGACGAGTTCGTTCAACGATGAGGATCCGGGGACAGGTTCGTTGCTTTCAATCCCGAGACCACGAGACGCAAGGGGGATTAGGGAGCTTGCGGCGACGGCCTTGAACGGGCGTTCATGTCCAACGGCCTGGACAATGTAGACTACGCACGGGATTCCGAAGCCCACCGACCGATGAAACCGCGGTGCAATCGCCCGATGTGGGGGAAGACGTGAGGCTGGGACTCGTCTACGTCTTAAGTGTGCCGTACGTGGCAGGATTTGCCTGCTTTGGTGGCCCGGAGATTGGGGGCTTCAGGCTGACGGGTTGGGTGTTCGTGGTGATGCTGGCCTTGGCTCCGCTTGTGTACCTCGTCGATCGGACACCAAGCCGGTTTCCGATCAGTTACTGGATTCCCTGGATAGCAGTGGTGTTGCTCAGCATCTTGTGGGCGGACGAGATCGGCCGATGGCAACTCCAAGACGCCCTCCAAATCGTGACGCCGTTCGTCATCGCGCCGATCGCCTCCAAGTCCATTCATACCAAGCGCGACATGGACGCGCTGATGAGAGGTTTCACCCATTGCCTTTTCATCCTCTTGGCGGCAACTGTGCTCTACTTCCTCGCGAGTGCCCATGTTCTCGTGAGACCGATGGCGCTGACCGCTGCGCTTGTGGGTTGCGTGTTCATTGCCCAGGTCAGGGATAAGCCTCGAACAGCAGTTTTCGGTTGGCTGGGATGCTTGCTCATTACAGGCCTTACCGGTAGTCGCATCGCAACGCTCGCGCTGCTGCTAGAGTGGCTATTGATGCCAGGATTCCGGCGAGTCTGGCCGAGGTTTGCCATTGGCGCCGCAGTTGTCAGTCTAGGAATCGCGCTCTTTTACACGCCGGTGTTCCAGGAGCGGTTCTTTGGAGATGATCGAGGAACGATCGCCGATGTCAAGCGGGGTGAGTACCTGGCGGCAGGCCGCCGCGAGGCCTGGCCGGAACTCATCGAAGACGTCAGAAGACGGCCATGGATCGGTTCAGGCTCGGGAAGCGCGATGGGCTTTGTCGAGGAGGTTTGGGGGGCTGACAACATCACCCAGCCGCACAACGACTATCTTCGAATACTGCTCGAGCAAGGCACTCTGGGATTGCTCTGCTTTTCTTATGGAGTGATCCGCCAACTCGTCAGCCTGTGGGTGGACCTGAGGACTCGAAAGGATGCGCGAGCCGCGATCAGAAGCGCGGCGATTCTGGGGTTCCTCGTGCTTCTGGTGGTAGCGTACACTGACAACCCGATCATCTACGGTGTCTGGTTCATGCACCCGTTGTTGGTGCTTGCCGGGGCATCGTATTCGTCGGATGCTGCTGCAGCGACGCGCAACAGCCACTGTCAGGACAAGACCCACTCGAAGAGAGGACTCGGATGACTCTCGCCGGTGGGCAATCCGGCTCGTCTCCTGACAGTTGCGGGGGGCATGGGGCGGCCGTCTTGGGCTCTTGCTGCTCCAAAGAAAACCTCCGACCGTTGTCGGGCACCAACTGGGTCTTTGGGGGACCCTAACCGATGACCAGGACGGAGCGGGGCGGCCTGACAGCTGATCCTGGTCAGAATCGCAAGCGGGTGCTGATGCTCGCGTACGCATGCAGCCCCTACCACGGTTCAGAACCGGGGACCGGCTGGCAGCGGGCGGTCGAGAGTTCGAAGCACTTTGACACCTGGGTGATCTGTGAGCAGGGCGAGTTCGAGCCGGATATTCGCCGTTTCGAGCGTGAGCACGGCCCGCTACCTGGCTTGCACTTCCGTTTCGTGGCGAAGACGCGATTTGAGAGTCTTCTCGGCCGAATCCCAGGTCTCTACTACGTCGGGTACAATCTCTGGCATCGGCGGGCGTATCGTGCGGCACTGGAGCTTCACCGGCGCGTAGGGTTCGACCTCACGCACCAGGCAAACATGTGCGGGTTCAGGGAGCCAGGGTATCTCTGGAAGCTGCCGCCTCCCTTCGTGTGGGGCCCGGTCGGGGGCACGCAGGACTATCCCTGGCGGTTCCTCAGAGGGGCCGGTTGGCCTGGGGCAGCTCGTGAGCTCACCAGGAGCATCGTCAACCGCGCGCAACTCCGGTTCAGCCGCTCGGTGAGAGCTGCGGCGAAGCGGGCCGCGGTCATCATGGCCGCCAACTCTCAGAACCAACGGGACTTCGCACGAGTTCACGGCGTCACCCCGGAGCTGTTCCTCGAGATCGGAGTGCGATCGGTCAAGGACAGGGGACCGCGCGGGAATGCGAGCGGCACACTGAAACTGCTCTGGAGTGGGGAGTTCAAAGCGCACAAGGCTCTCCATTTGCTGATCGCCGCGCTGAAGAAGGTGCCCGCATCGATACCGTACGAGCTCAGGATCCTCGGAGACGGACCACTTGAGAATCGGTGGAAACGTCTGGCCCGGATACAGGGAATTGAATCGCATTGTCGGTGGCTGGGGTGGTTATCGTTACCTGAGGCGATGGCGCAGTATGACTGGGCCGATCTCCTGGTGTTCACCAGTCTTCGCGACACAGCCGGCACCGTCGTGCTCGAAGCGCTGAGCAGGGGAGTGCCGGTCGTCTGCCTCGACCATCAAGGAGCTGGAGACATCGTCACCCCAGCGTGCGGGGTGAAGATCCCGGTCGCCAGGCCCGGGCAAGTAGTGGACGACCTTTCCGATGCCCTCATCTCGTTGGCACAGCATCCAGAGAGACTCGATACGTTGTCCCGAGGTGCTTCGATGAGAGCGGAGGAGTACCTGTGGAGCCGCCATGGGCAACGCCTCGCCGGCATCTACCGGCGAGTGTTGGAGGATAATGTGTATGCTGGTAATGCCGCCCAGGAGGGGGGAGGCATGGCCGAGCCCTCATCTGCGGATTTGCCGGGAGCCGGAGAGAGGTTGCAGTGATTGAAGGTAGACCCACACAAGGGAAATCCGCGCCCCTGGTGACCGTGGTGATGCCCGCGTACAACGCGGAGCGCTGGATCGCCGAGGCGATCGACAGCGTCATCCGTCAGAGCTTGCCGTCGTGGGAGCTGATTGTCGTCGATGACGGCTCGAGGGACAACACTCGCCGAGAGGTGCAAGGGTACCGAGACCCCCGCATCAGCATGCTCACTCGAGCGGACACCGCGCCGACCCTGGGGAACAAGGGGCCGAGCCACGCGCGCAACCTCGGCATCAACGCAGCTCGCGGCGAGTACATCGCCCTCCTCGATGCCGACGACTGGTACGAGAGGAACCACCTTGAGCTTGCGACACGGTTCTTGCAGGAACACCCAGAATGCTCGCTGGTGGCGACGAACTACTTCTTCGTCAGAGACGACGGGAAGAGGGAGTTGGGGATGCGGCCCGGCGAGGTCCTGGGCCGAGCGGGCAGCGGCGTGATAGACGATTTCTTCGACTTTCCAAAACACAATCGGACGTTTCCGATAACCTGTGGGGCGGTGTTCCGAAGGGGACTGATCCCGCAGCTGGGAGGATTCGACGAGACCTTTCGCATCGCCCAAGATATGGAGTTCTGGATCAGGTGGGCCCTGAGATCAACGTTTGGCTACATCGACGAGCCCACATGTTGCTACCGGGTCGACATACCGGGCAGCAATCGCAAGAACCTCGGGTTGAGCATCCAGATGCGACGGATGGTCTGGCAGAAGCTGACTGCTGCCGAAGACAGATCCAATCCGAGGTGGCGGTCGTACGCGAGGTTTCGAAGCCACAGCCTTTTCCGTCTCACAGCCAAGGCGGTCGCCACCGGCCACTTCGAGGAAGCCAGGCTGATGGCCGGTGCATGGCCCGATTCTCCGGCCCACCTTCATTGGTGGTTCGGAAAGACGCTCGCGTTGATGCCCAGAGCGCTGCAGAGGATCGTTCACGCAACGATCGGTCAGTTGAGTTTCGTGAAGAAGCAGTACGCATAGGCCATCCTTCGCGCGGCTGCCTCAGCGCTCATCCAGCCCGCGGATCCGTGTGCTTGACCTCGCGCGAGCCGAGTGCTCAATTGCCAACAGCATCGCCCTGAAGACCGACGGAGCGCTCGCACGTGATATGCAGATTTGCAGGATTCACTGCTATGATGACTGTCTGGTCTGTTCCTTGGATAAGGGTGCTGTGAAGAGGCATCTCAAAAGGCTCGCAGCGCTGACACTTGGGTTCGTGATCGGATGCCTCGTGATCGAGCTCGTCCTGCGGGTTCACAATCCACTTGAATCGCGAATCAGAGGGGACAAAGTTGTGCTCCCAGTTGACAAGAGGTACATCCTCTTTAACAGGGACATCCCCGGGATTCCCGCGGAAATCGTGCACACGAAGAACAGCTTGGGTTTCAGAGGCCCAGAAATCCCATCCGAGGACTTCGAGGCGACGCTCTCGGTGATCGCCGTCGGCGGAAGCACCACCGAATGCGTGTACCTGCCGGACGGAGATGACTGGCCCGCCGTGTTGGCTGACCTGCTCAAGCCGCAGTTTCCGAGGGTATGGATCAACAATGCGGGCTTCGAAGGCCATTCGACGTTCGGCCACGTCGTGCTGATGGACGATTACATCGCCCGAATCCGGCCGAAGGTCGTTTTGTTCCTCATCGGCCAAAACGAGGTTGCCAACACGGGAGTAACGGGCTTTGAAGCGTCACGCGTCAGGGGCCGCATCCTCTTCTCCTCATTCAGGGCGTTTGCGAAGTCGCTTTCCGCTCACAGTGAACTGGGGTCCCTGCTTCTCAACCTGTATCGGGTCGGCAGGGCTCGATTCCTCGGGCTCCCGCACGAAGTTCTGGATTGGACGTCTCTGAAAACGACGGTGTACCCGGAATCGAATCTGGATGCGATGATTGCCGAACACTCCCAGAGGTACCTGCCGCTCTATGAGAAGAGGCTTCGCCGCCTGATCTCTTCATGCGCAGCAGCCGGTGTCTTTCCGGTCTTCATCACTCAACCCACCTTGTTCGGACCCGGGGTAGACCCGGTGACACATCTCGACCTGGCTGCGTTACAGGTCGAGGGACTGTCTGGCTACGCCCACTGGAAGATACTCGAATCGTACAACGATGTTACCAGGCGGATCGGCATGGAATGTGATGTGCCGGTCGTCGACCTGGCTGCCGACATGCCGAGAAGTTCTCTTTACTACTACGACTCCGTCCACTATACCGTAGCCGGCTCGAAGGAAGTGGCCACCTGCATTGCTCGTCGCCTGATCCCGATCCTCCTGACTCGCTTTCCGGAATACGTCGACGCAGCAACAACTCACGAACCCCCTCCCCAGTGACAGTCGTTCCCGGCATCGGACCAGTCTCCCCAGGGCCGTGAACCCGAATGCGGCATATGCGCCCTGACTGCGGTCGAATGCAGCACGCATCGGCGTTGACCGGTTGGCGCGCGCGAGTCCGCCGATGATTCCCTGTCCGGCCCCAAGAAACACGCTTCTCGCCCCCGCCAGCGAATCTGGGATTGTGTACACGGGCGCGTGAACTCAACGGTCCGGAACCAGTGACACCCGACCGCCATTGTGGTCGATTCGCAGCCTCGGCGCGCAGTGACGGTGAGGGGAAGAGGCTCGCTGCCCCCCTCAATGACGCCGGCGAGCCACGGTACAATGAGAGCCGTGTCATCTATGAGAGTCGTGGAATCTGACGGGTGAACTCGTGGAGGACGCAACACTCGCCAGCTCCTTCCGAACACTGAGGATCGCACACGCGGAGACTGAAGAATTCTGTAGCGGGTCGTCGCGGCGACATCGTCGCAGGTTAATGTTGGGAGAACCTCAGAGAGTTTCGGAACATGTCTAGCGTCGACTTGAAATCAAGTATTGTCACAAGTACTGCATTCAATGTCTCCCACAAAGTCGCCAATGTCCTGATCAAGACGCTGTTGGCACCATTGATCATTGGCTACATGGGACTTGACGGGTTTGGCGTATGGAACCTGCTCCTCAGCGTCACAAACTATCCACGGTTCGGCATTGGAGGGATTAGCGCAGCGTTTCAGAAATACGTATCGGACGCGACTGCCACGGGCGATTATGAGAAAGCGAGCAGATTGTTGACTACGGGTACCGTCATGGTCGTGGTGATGACGCTGCTTGTGAGTCTGCCGTTTCTGGTATTCACAGAAGACATTCTGCGGTTTCTGAATGTTCCTGCCGAGTATTCTGTAACGTTTTCAATGGCGTTCAGGTTCTTGATCATAGTCATCATCATTTCGAACATTGCCGCGGCTTATGACGCTGTCATTGCTGGCGCGCATCGTCTGGACGTTACGAAGAAGATCGCTATCGTCTGGTTAATAGTCGAGTCGATTTTGGTGGTCGCGCTACTCCTCAAGGGTTACAGGCTCTGGGCTCTCGCGCTGCCGTACGGTGTATGCGAAGTCGGGCGTGTCCTGTCGTCGGTGTACTTCGCGAGGAAGATACTCCCGGAGGTGGTGCTGGCTCCAAGGTACGTGTCGACGGGGGTTCTAAGAGAGCTGGTTGCTTTCGCTGGGTCATTCCAATTGGTGGGGGCGCTCGAGATGCTGTATCTGACTCTCGTGCCCGCACTGGTGATGCGATATAGCGGAGCGAGCATTTCTGGCCTCTATGCAGCGGCAACCAGGTTGATTACCCTGGCGAGCATCGCGGGCGAAGCGCTTCTGCTTCCTTTGCTGTCAGGCAGCGCCTACGTGCTGACGAGAGGTGAGCGGTCGAGATACGAGGCGCTGTTTGCCAACTCCTTCAATTTCCTCTTGTTCACGGCACTCCCGCTGATGCTGTTTGTATCGTTTTACGGCGATCAGATCTTGTGGGCATGGACGGGTCAAAAGAGCGACCTGTTTATGTCCAGCATGTTTCTTCTTTCTGGGGCGGGGATATCTAGCTTGCTTGCGCGTCATCACATGATCATATATCGGTCCAGTGGAAAACGAGTTTACGATATTCTGTGGATCGTGATTCGGTTCGGATGTTTTGTGGGTTTTGGGACCGCCTTGGCTCGCCTCCATGGGTATGCTGGATTGTTGTCTGGTCAGCTGATTGGGGAGGTGCTGGGTCTTGTCTTTATGGCGCACGTGATGAAGCGGTTGTTTGCCGTCAATTATGGCGGTATTGTGAGGAGATGGTTCGGGCCTGTTCTCATGATCGTAGGATCGATCGCCGTTCTTTGGTACGTCACAGCGTTTGTTCTGCCGGTGCCGACAGGGAGGATGGAGACGCTCGTGTTGTTGGTGGGTTCGTTCGCCGTCTACATGCTGTTCGTATGTACTTGCCTGTGGTTTGGGTTATCGGGCGAGGAAAGAGGGGAGATCCGTTCACTCTTGCCGTCGGAGAGGTTCAAGAGGATGCGTTGACGGGGCATGGGCGGTGCTGCACGTGCGTGTCTGACGTATGGGGTGTCATGCCGGTCCAAGGTGTGGCGGGTTGGCTGTATGACATGTGGCTTTTGCAGCGGAGCGTAGGGATGGACGATCGACCGGTGCGTTCGACGTGACTCATGTGTGACGTATCGATAGTCATCGTCAACTGGAACACGAGGGACCTCCTGGTGGGTCTGCTGCGATCCATCGAAGATCACTGCGGGTCTCTGCGAGTCGAGACTATCGTTGTAGACAATGGCTCCAGTGATGGAAGCGTCGAGGCCGTGCGTGGGGAGTTCCCTCGAGTAAAACTGATCGTGAACGGTGAGAACCTTGGGTTCGCACGGGCGAGCAACATCGGAATCCGGGAGTGCCACGGTCGCTACATCAGTCTCATCAATTCTGACGTGGTGATAATGCCGGGGTGCATCGAAGCCCTCAAAGAGCTTCTTGACAAGCAGCCTGACATCGGGATTGCGGGCCCTAGGATTCTCGGACCTGACGGAACCCCGCAGGTGTCGTGCGGAGACCTTCCGAACCCGCGGGGCGCCTTGTGCGATGCCGTTCTGCCGTTGGGAGTAGTTCGGAAGTCTGGGTTTCTTGGACGGATTCTCGGAGTTGAACGGAACTACAGCGGCCCGACTGATGTGCAGATGCTGAGTGGATGTTTCTGGTTCGTCCGACGTGAGGCCGTCGACCAGGTGGGCTTGCTCGATGAGCGGTTCTTCATCTACTCGGAAGACTGCGATTGGTGCAAGCGCTTTCATGACAATCAGTGGCGCGTTGTGTTCTCTCCAGCATCGGAAGCGATCCACCTCGGGGAGGGGAGTTCGTCAATTGCCCCCATACGCTTCTACCTTGAGATGCAGAAGGCCAGATTCGCCTATTGGGAGAAACACCACGGCTTTCTCGGTAAGGCCTACTATGGCGTGATGCTCGTGCTGCACGAGGTGATCCGACTGGGCGCAGGGTCGGTGCTTTATGTAGTTGACGCTGGGGCTCGGCCACGTCATGGCGCATTGGTCGTCCGGTCCGTCAGTTGTCTCTTGTGGCTCTTTCACCTACGAGAAGGTCGCTGACTATCTCCTGACTGCAGCGTCGGCCGATGCAGCGCTGCAATGACTGGCGGTTCCCGGCTCATGGTCTGTTGGGATGGCTTTAGTGGGATGCTGGTGGGCGTGCAGAGTCCGAACCCCAAACCCGCCACGACACGCTTGGGATGACGTAAGCGGGGTTGATCTCACGAGTCTTCATTCAATTGCGGACAGGTGGACGTCGTCTCATGCCTCACGAACGTGCAACGTAACATGTTGGCAGCACTCATCTGATCCCATCGAACCCGATCGACTCCATCCCGCGGGGCCGCTCACGATAATCAAACACCGCTCTGTCCCCGCCCGGTAGGCCCCCCGGGGACACAAGTCGCGCGCTAAGTCGGCGTGTCTGCGGCTGTCATGCGTCCGAACTGACTTCACCGACGTTAAGGAGGTCGAGTCCTCACAGCGCCTGGGTTTTCGCTGTATGGCTCGAATTCCCGTTCACTCAATCAGCGTCCGGGAATTCGGTGTCTGAGCGCCGGAAGTGCCGTACTCGTCCCTGGAAGAACTCGACATCGCCCAGCTGAATGAACCTTCGGTTCAAGATGTCCTCGAACAAGGTGCAGTTGAAGTTGATATCGCCGACGCGACAGGTGCCAGATTCTGGGTCCGTGCACGAGTCCGTCACAACCCAACAGAAATGGCTGTCGTCGTGGGTCCCGTCCAGACTTGCCCAGAACTCGCTTTCGTCCCGCAGAATGAACCTCCTCAGATCGTATTTGCGATAGTCGACAGGTCGAGGAACGACCACGATCCTGTTCATGCCTCTGTAATGATGTCGAATGCCGAGAGCTGCTTCTGCATTGAAAACGATGATGGGCTCTCCTGGGCGCTCATTGCGTTCGATGAACCTCGCAATCCTCCTGCTGTCTCCCCGTTTGGCAAGGTGGCCGAACTCATGGAGGCCGGCGAGACAGTTCAACGCGACGACGCCTGTTAGCGCCAATGCCGCCAGGCGTCGGCCGAATGCGGTCAACGCTGAAAGGAGAGCGAGGTTCCACGGAACCAACACAACGATGAAGTGTTTCGGGTGGAGGAATGCAGGCGCTGACACTGTAGAGGCGAGCATGAGGCACGCACCCAGAACGGCGGCCACGATGAGTGGTCCGATGGGTGGCAAACCAGGCTTGCCCGCCGCCCCGCTCCTTCCGACCTTGACGATGCAGAGTGCCGCCGCTGCCATCATGAGCAGCTTGGCTGCGCCATTCCAGCGCCCGAACCACAGTGTCGAGAGCAGGGTGTCCAGCGAGTAGGACGCAAAACGCCGGATGATCGCAATCTGTCCCATTGATGACGGTTCTAGCGTTTCGTACGTGTGGATTTGAGACACAACATCCAATGCCAGCGGTGCGAACAAAACCGCCACGAATGCAAGGCTCGTGAGCTGAATGCCGAGGTCCGACAGGCGACGCCTGAAGATCAGCAGGACGGATTGGGCAGCCAGGATGAATCCGGAAAAATACTCGGTGTAAAGGCACGCGAGTGCTGCCAGCGAATACGCCGCCCTCCAGTAGACTGAGGCCTTTCCGGTGCGCGGGAAGGCTTTATCGAAACAGATCAGGAGGCCACACGTCAAGAACAGAGCCAAGGCGTATCTGCGCATCTCGACGGCGACGAACATTGTCAGTGGCTGTGCGGCGACAAGGAGCGGGAGTACGAACGGTCGCACGCGATCACCAAGAGATTTCTCTGATATGAGCGCGGCGGCAAGGATCGATGCGGTCGTGCAGACGATGGAAAGCAGCCGAGCAAAGAACACCGAGTCACAGATCTGACGCCAAGCCGTGACGAGGACGAAGTACCCTGGAGGCTGCGATTCGAAGTGGATGGCCTGTCTCCAGGCGTACGAGATTGTGCGGCCTGTGGTATCGAGTGAATAGCCCTCGTCTACCCAGACGTTGAGGGTCGCTGCAAGAACGCAGGCAATTGTCGCGTGTGCGCCGGCTATTGCCAAGGTCCAGGCATACTTCTCCGGAACCAGAGCCAGAAGCCGCTTCATCGGCTGACTCACGTCACCGCCGTAGCGCTTGGAGGGGCGGGTTTGATGTACTTGAATGCCGAGACCACGTACAGGCTCAGCGCCAAGATCAGGGTGATCCGGTTGATCGAAACCGCGAAGGTCCAAGCGCCCGGTACAACTTTCAGTTGCTGCAGCACCCGGAATGCGATGAGTTGGTTGACTGCCGGCACGGCGAGCAAGATGATCAGGGCCGTCCTCAAGGAGCGTGCGCGAGACACCTGAGCCGGCGCCCAGCGGTTGATGACGAGCGCCGTCATCGGCAAGACGAGCAGGAGGGCGCCGTACAGCTGTTGGTACAGTGGAACCAGGATCGCGAGAGTGGCGATGGAGAAACAATACAAGTCGGCCTCGCGCCCAGAAGCGGCGAGGCGCACCCGCCTGATTGCCGCGCATGCCGTGCCGACTACGAACACCAGGATGCCGGCCTGAGCTGCAGGTCCTGCGGACTTCCAATGCAGCCTGCTCACCAACGCGACCGCATCGATCCGGGAAGAGCTGAGAACAGGGTTTGCGGATTCGTCATCCTGGAACACTGCAGCACTGTCCAGGAAGCTGTCTGCGAGAGCGCTGACTCCTCCAGCCGAGCTCACGAGCACAAGCGTGGGCGGTAACGTCGCGAGTACGGCGATGCACGTCCCGATGGCAACCGACCTCCAGTACCGACAGCAGATCATCAGGATCACGAGAGGGAGGGCGATTGTCGCTTTCATGGTGGCAGCTGCAAGCGCCAAACCAGACACCAGCGGCGCTCGGGCGCCGAAATGGAGCGCTACGTACGCGAGGATCACGAACTCCAATGTCACTTGTCCGAGCGTGAGGTTCCAGTGCCCGGGTCGACTGAGGAGAGCCATAGCCGCAATTCCCAGAACCGAGTACAGCGTCGAATGACTACCGCAGATTCTCAGGGTGAGATGTGCGAGGAAAACCGTCAACGCAATCGTCAGCACGAAGTAGACGAGCTGTGAAGCACCTTGAGGTAGCAAGCCGAAGGGAGCATGGGCCAGCAGGAAGAGTGGTGTGTACGGGGGGAAGCGCACCCGGACTGGGTAAGTCGCGACGTGGGTCTCCCGGTCGTATGGATTGCCGCCGCTGAGGAACGCTTTCGCCGGGTAGTAGACGTTGTCGCGAAAATCCACCAGCGCCCAATGATCCGGGTCCACTCTCGTCCCGGGGATGTTCATGTGGCGAGAAACACGAACCGCCGGGACAATCACGGCGAGGAGGAACGCGATGATGGACAGCGCAGCTCGCCATCGCCGCGCAGATCTGCTGGGCAACCTGTCAGCATTCTCGACTTGGATGCTGCAATCGTCGCCCTTGGCCATGTATGAGCTCCGTTCAAGATCTTCCGTATGGACAGCGTCGCAGACTCGGTCGTCGACCCATGTGACGTCAGCGGCTCCACATGAAGCTAACACAGTCCTCTTGGTCATTGACCGTCCAGATGCGTCGGTCGAATTCGGCCGGTGAACCGATCGTAGCGCCGCGGATTGGACTTGGTACTGGTGAACCGGGGCACAGGCCCAGCGCGGCCCTAAATCGCAGGCGAGCCTGTCGCTGTGGCCACCATTCGCGATGGACGCCCCCTCGCACATACCCTGACCACGGAGGGATGGGGTGGCTCTGCGTCGTGCCGCGGAGTCCGGCATCAACCTTCGTCGGGTGGGGAGAAAGCCGACTGTCCTTCCGGGATGCGCGGCTCGGTTCAGCGGCCCTGGGCGCGGCTCGGATAGAATCTAATTACTACGGCAGTCCGCCACATGCCGGGGGGAGGACACCGGGGTTGAGGTGCGCCCTTGTGAACACACCGGCCCCTCGTAGGGCCGAGTCCCACGACCTTCCCGACTACCCGCACATGGGCATCGGGTACGTGGCAGCTTCGATCATGGCGCGAGGTCTGGAGTGCGACGTCATTGACGCGAAGCTGGAGAGGCTGTCGTCGAGCTCCCTGGCGAGGAGGATCGCGAAGGGTCCGTACGACATCGTCGGCTTCTCTGCGATGACACACGAGATCTCAGAGGCCGGAAAGCTGGCGGACCTGATCAAGACCAGGAGACCGAAGATAACCACAGTCATTGGCGGGGTGCACGCGACCGCGCTGCCCGCCGAGACCCTCAGGGATTTCCCCTCGTTCGATGTCTTGGTTCACGGCGAGGGGGAGGTCACCCTCGCCGAGCTTGTCGGTGCCATCCGGGTGGGATCACGACTGGACGGAATCGAGGGAGTGGCCTACAGGTCCGGTGAGGACGTGGTTGTGAACCCCTCCAGGCCGTGGACCGACAATCTCGATCTACTGCCCTTTCCGGACTACTCGCGGTATCCGGCGTGCAGGGAGTACCACGTCATCACGGCCAGAGGTTGTCCCTACCACTGCATCTTCTGCATGTCGCCCTATGGGCGAACAGCGGTGAGAGAACGTTCACCCGAGAATGTCATCAAAGAGCTCGCAAGCATCGAGAGGTTTCACCCTCGCATCGTCAAGTTCAACGACGAGACATTCGGCATCAACCGACGGCGTGCGGTCCGCCTGCTGGATCTGATCCGTGACGAGGGTCTTCACCGGGCAAGGAAGGTAGCCTCGATGAGGGCAGACCACGTCGACGTCGAGCTTCTCAAGAAGATGAAGGAGGCGGGGTTCTGCTATGTCGACTACGGCGTTGAGACCGGGAGCAGTGATGTGATGGTGCGGATCAGGAAGGGGCTGGCACTTGAGCGGGTCGAGGAAGCCGTTCGATTGACGAAACAAGCTGGCCTGAAGGTGGGCGCCAACTTCATCATCGGGCACCCCGACGAAACCTGGGAGACGGCGATGCAGACGATCGACTTCGCCGTGAAGCTCAACGCCGACGTCAACGCAATCGGACTGATGGTTCCCTACCCCGGCACCGAGGTGGCGGAGATGGTCAAGACGGGTCGGGGCGGGTACCGGCTGCTGTCGGGTGAATGGGCGGACTACAACAAACAGCTCGGAAACGCCCTCGAGCTGACGAGCCTCTCTCGAAGGAGGATGGAACGACTGCAGTTGATCGGGTACCTGAAGGTCCCGCTGCGGAATCACCGGTACCTGGGTTTCCTGCGTTTCTGCTGGCAACATCGACGAGCCGCAGTGGCCTATCTCAAGAAAGCGTGTTGGTGAAATGGGGATGATCGCCTCAGGTGAGAGCCGAGAGGTGTCAGGACGCGGAACGCTGACCTGGGTTGACCGCCTCAAGGGGCTCGCCCTGGTCTGGATCTTCCTGAATCACGCCGTGGAACGGATCTTCGGGTTTCCGTACATGGCGAATCCCACAGCGGATTGGCCCCCGCTGGAGACCCGGATTGGCCAGCTCGCTCCGGTCGCCGGGCACGGGCACTGGGACATCCCACTCAACGTTCTTCGCTACCTGGGCTGGACCGGTGACCAGGGAGTCCAGCTGTTCTTGATTGTCAGCGGGTTTGCCCTGACCTGGGGGATCCTCGGACGGTGCGGCGAGGAGTCCTTCCCGGCCGCGGACTTCTACCGGCGCAGGCTAGCGAGAATCTATCCGCTCTGGTGGGCCGTCCACCTTTTTGCACTGGGCGCAATCATCTTCCTGGCGAACAGTCGATCGCTGGAGGTGGTCAAGTTCGCGCTGAGTGCGCTCGGGATCCGAGTGACGGGCCCGCTGTTCTACTTTCTGGTTTCTTCGTGGTGGTTCATTGGCCTCATACTCCAGCTATACCTTGTGTACCCCTTGATCTGGGAAGGCCTCAGGCGGGTCGGCCCGCTGCGAGTTCTCGTTGTCTCGTGCGTTTGTGCGCTCACGATCAGGGGAGTTGGCCTCGCCGTCTTCACTGAGTATCTCGATCCGTGGCAACGCGGGGCAATCTTCGTGACGCGGTTGCCCGAGTTCACGCTGGGTGTGTGTCTCGCCTGGTGGATGTTTCACGACCGAAACGCTACCGACACGCGGCTCCGGCACCCTGCCAGCGCGACAGTCGCCGTGCTCGGCTACGCGGTCGGGCTGGTCCTGTCGTTCTCGCTGATCGGAATGACGCTCGCACCGGTCCTCCTCGGGGCAAGTGCGTTCGTGCTCCTTTACGGCGCCCTTCAGAGAATCGAGAGATGGAACCCTGCTGGCAAGGGGGCAGTGGCGTGGGTCGGTGTTCATTCCTACGCCCTGTACCTGGTTCACGAGCCCGCCGTGTCGCTGGCGATTCCCCGGGGGCTCACAGATGGTGGCTGGAGAATCGTGGGCGGCCTCATCGGTGCGGCGGCTCTGACGATCGCGGGAGCGCGCGTGCTCGAGTTTGGCGTCTCGAGCGCGCTCGGCCTCCTCGGCCGGGTGAGGGTGCGGATAGGAGAGTGGCGGACGGCGCTCACCTGCGCGGCGGCAGCTGCCTTGGCGATGAGCCTCCTCGTCGGCATCGAGCTGAGCATCAGATGTCGATGGCCCCAAGAGACCTTCGCCGACAGTGGATGGGGCGAGCGGCCCGCTCTGGATCCTGACCCGGACTTCGGCTGGCGACTTCGCCCCTCGGCGGTGACTCACCTCCGCTGGGAAAGCTATGACTACACGGTGACGGCAAACTCACTCGGCTTCCCGGGCCCCGAGTATCCCCGTGAGAGATCCCCCGGGACCTACAGGATTCTGACGACCGGCGACGCATTCACGAGCGCCGAGGGCGTCGACACCGAACGGAGCTGGCCGCGGATCCTGGAGCGCAAGCTGTCGGCCGAGCTCGGCGAGCGCAAGATCGAGGTCATGAACTTCGCGATCTCAGGCTACGGCCCGAGGCAGTATGCCGAGATCGTCGAAAGGTTCGCCCCGCAGTTCCAACCGGATCTCATCATGATCGGGTTCTTCGTCAACGACTACGCTGACGTTCTGGAGAGCGATGACAAGGTCCGTCAGGAGATCGGATTTGAGCGCCCTCGGTCAGACAGTCTCGAGTCGATTCTCAAGTTGTCGCATCTGCGCCACTTGATCGGGGTGAAGCTGCGAGGAAGGCTCGAGGAGGTGTTCCGCGACCGGCCCAACTCCTACGGCTACTACTTGGGGAACTTCCGATTCCTGGAGAGAGGGGACCCTGAATGGAGCACCCGCGGCCGAGACGCTGCTGAGGAGTGTCTCGCGCGGGTGGCGAACACGGCCGAGACTCTGAAAGCGAAGGTCGCGATCGCGATGATCCCGGCTCCGGTTCAGGTCTGCGACCATGACGACCTCGCGTACTATCCGCGGCATGTCGACCTGGGCAACCCTGAGGAATATGACCAGGAGCGGCCGCAGAGACTGACGCGCGAGATCGCCAAGCGACTGGGCATTGCGTTCTACGATCTGCTCCCGGTCATGCGAGCAGGCGGCAGCGAGTGTCCATATCAGCCCAGGAACATGCACTGGACCGCGACGGGCCACGAGGTTGTTGCCACGTACCTTCTACAGGCGCTGATGGACGCCGGCTACTTCGACCCGATCAAGGAATAGGGAACGATGAAGAACCTCATCTTCCTGAGCACGATCTCGCTGGCAGCGGGCTGTCTTCTCTTGATAGTGGGCTGCCTCATCAGGAGGCGCACTCCCTGGACCAAGCTGAGTGTTCTCAGGGTCGTGCTGACCGGTTTCGCGGTCTGGAACATAGTGTTCGTTCTTTTTCTGTGGTTCAACCATGTGGGTTTCCCGCTCAATCTCGAGATCATGGAGGGGACGATTCTGCAGCACGTTCGGCGCGCGATATCCATGGCGCCGATCTACCCGAGCCCGACCCCGGCGTATGTCCCCCTCTCGTACAATCCTCTCTACTACGTGATGGCTGTTCCGTTCACGTGGGTGTTCGGAGCGAGTCTTTCGACTCTCCGGGTACTCACGATCATCGGTACGATCGGCAGCGTTGTCATCATTGCCAGGGTTGTCAGGACGAAGACCGGCTCCGCATGGTGGACGTTGATTTCGGTCGGGTTGTTTGCGGCTTCGTATCACGCCATGGACCATTTCTTTGATGTTGCCCATGCGGATATGTGGATGCTCTTCTCAGTCCTTCTGGGGACGAGCATCATCGCCCTCAGACGATCCATGGCCTGGAATCTTCTGGGTGTGGTCATCCTCGTCGCGGCCTTCTGGTTCAAGCAGCACGGCGCCTGGTTTGCCGTCGGGGGCGTGCTGTACCTGACCTGGCGCGAGGGATTGAAGCGATCCGTGCCGTACTGGGTGGTGGCAGCCGGGCTCGGGCCGGTGTTGTACTTCGTTGCGGGGCCAGCCCTCTTTGGATCCGATTTCGTCTACTTCACCTGGGAGATGCCCCGAGGATGGATGGAGCTCAGCCTCGGCACCTTCAGGACTTTCGTCGGGTGGGTGTTGAAATTCTCGCCGTTGATGTCGCTGTCCGCTGCCGGGTACGGCGCGTGGGTGTTGTTGAAGCGGCGTGAAGAACTCGATGTCTGGGCTGTCCAATTCGTGCCCGCAGTGCTGTGTGGCGCCCTGGGAGCGCTGGATCCCGGTTCGTCGTACAACAATCTCATTCCAATGGGTGTGTGGTTCATCGTGTTCGCGGTGACCTGTTTCGCGGCGATTGAACAGAACGTGGTTCGCTCGAGCGCACGGTCATTGGTCGAACTGGTCCTTGCAGTGAGCTTCGGAGTTCTGATCTATGACCCCGCGTTGGTCGTTGTCCCGAGCGACAGCACCCGCAAGTACGGCGAGTTGGTGGAGATGTTGAAAAGGCTCCCTGGTCCCGTCTATGCACCGTCCATCGGCGAGCTGCAGCGGGATTACACGCTCTTTCCGACCGCCCACTGGGTCGCTTTGGAAGACATGATTCGAGGCCCCGGGAAGGACACTCGAAATCACCCGAACACTCGGCGCCTTCTTGATCCGGTGATCCACCCGGAGGGGGAGGCCTTCATCCTCGCGTACTTTCCTCTGACCTACTATCCCTGGCTGGCGTTCTTGGACGACTGCTATGTCGTTGAAGAGGATTTCGGAGAGTACTACTCCAGCTTGGGTGTGTTGCGAGTGCGTTATGAACACGGATTCCCAAGGTATGTCTATCGGTTCTCACCGGAGAAGGCTTCGGCTCAGGGGCGTGAGTGAGCGCCGTCTCGAACAGAGTGGGCCCCTGAGTCGATGGCCATCTCGTCTTCTCTGAGGTTCGCGGCACTTTCCCGACGGCGGTGCCGCGTCCGATTTGGCGGCACGCGACAATTCGGTCAGCCCTTCGGGTCGAGCTCGGCAGGCGAGCGGATGGGCAACTCGCGGGAGGTGAGACACCGCTTCGAGTGCACTGACATCGTCACTACCGAGTGCCGCGAAACGAGGACTCGCAGGAGGCTGCCGAGCGAGTCGGCCTTGCGTCCGGCATCGAGGTTCATGGCAGGGAAGAACGCAAGCTGGGGAACGTCGTCGCTGCCGAGGAAGTCGAGGGGGTGAAGGAGGAGCGAGGGCTCGACGCGCATGGCGCGGCAAAGGGCAAGTGCGCTGCGGAAGTAGAGCAGGGAGAGGGTAGGGGAGTAGGTGGCGATGTAGAGCAGGTAGCTGAAGTGGAAGGGAAGCTTGAGGATCGGAAGCGTTGTGACAGGGATCTCGAGAAGTTGGCCTCCGCCGACTTTCCGGAGAAACGGCTTCAGAGGCTGCAGGCCGTCGCGGAAACCACCGAATAGGAGGCTTCGCTGCCGCCGCTCTTCGGTGGTCAGGTTCTTGGAGGCGTGGAAGAAGTAAGCGCGGGCGAGGGGGCCGAGGTAGGTGGGGAGGGTGGAGGCGTCGTAGAGGTAGCCGCGCTCCGCGAGGACCTCGAGGGTGGTCCGCGAGAAGGTGTAGCCGGGGCCGCGGAAGCCGCGGGGGTGGTGGCCGGTGGCGGACTTGATGGCTTCCTCGGCGCGGCTGATCTCATCGGCGACCCGCTGTTTGGTGTAGAGGTGCAGCCAGGGCTCGTGGTTGAAGCTGTGGTTGCCGATCTCATGACCGGCCGCGGCGATGGCCTGCAGCGCCTCGCGGTTCTTCTCGAGCGCGGCGTCCTGGCCGACGATGAAGAAGGTGATCGTCCAGCCGAAGCGGTCCAGGATCTCGAGGGCGCGCGGCACCACGAGGTCGAGGTAGGACGGAAACGACTCCCACCCGGCATCCCCGTGCGTCTTCATGTACGACCACTGGTTGTCCAGGTCGAGCGAGAGGCTGCAGATCGGGAGCTGCCTGGTCATTGCGGTGCCTGCCACGGGCCAGTCCCCGCGCCATGATCGGTGGAATCCGAAAGCAAGAGGCCGACTGACTCCTCTGCAAGGCGCACCGTCTCGTTGACGTTGAGGGTGCCGTTGACGATCTGGGCCGAGTTGACGACGTGGATGCCGGGCAACGAGGTGCGCAGCGCCGGCACGCGCTGCGAGTAGCCGAGAGTCGGCAGTGCGTAGACGTGGCGCTCGCGCGACACCTGGAAGGCGAGCACGTCCTCCGGGTTGAAGCCCGGGTACATGGTGGAGAGGGCCTCGATCGCGCGCTCGCCCCACTCGTGGTCGGGGAGGGTGAAACCTGGGTCGTCGCTCGCGAGGTACCTCGGCAGGTAGACCAGGGCGTTTCCGCCGAACTGCTCGCGGTCGACCAGCGCCGACATCTCGATCACGGCCGTGAACGGGAAGCGCGCGTCGGTGACGTTGGTGATGTAGCAGTCGGCGAGCGGCTTCTTCAAGAGCAGGGAGGCGCACACGATGCCCTGGTACTCCACCTGCTCGAGGAGCTTCTGCTCTGCGTCGGAGATGCCGGGGCACAGCCGGGCCGCGATCGGCGCCGGCACGGTCAGCACGACCCGGTCGAAGCGGATGCGGGTGCCGCTGGCGAGCTCGACGCAGACCTCACCCGTCTGCTCCTTCCGGACCGCGGCTACGGTCATGCCGAGGAAGAGGTTCACGCCGGCCTCCTCCAGCCGCCGGCGGAGCGCGTCGAGCATGCGGGCGTAGCCGCCGGGCAGATAGCCGAACAGCTCCTGCTTCAGGCCTGACCGACGAGCCGCGTACATCCGCTGGATGGTGGCCCAGATGAACGCCGCCGAGGTCCTCGTGTAGGCGTTGCCGAGCTTGGCGCGCAACAGCGGCAGCCAGATCTTCTCGAACGTCCGGTTGCCCGACCAGGTCCGCAGCCAGTCCTCCACCGTGATCTTCTCGAGCGGCTTCCAGTCGGTCAGGCGCGAGGCGTGGAGGATGGTCGCGGCGAGTCTCGCCTTGCTGACCGGTCCGAGCGGCGGAAACAGCAGGAACTCGAGCGCGCTCGACATCGAGTAGAGCCGGCCGCCGGTGTAGAAGCCGGTTCGCGCCGGCACCCATCGCATGTCCTGCTCGAGACCGAGCTCGTCGAGGATCGCGCGTGTGTGGCGGTCCGACAGCAGGGTGACGTGGTAGTGGCGGTCCCACACCACGTCGCCCAGGCGCCAGGCGCTGGCGAGCCCGCCGAGCTGCTCGGCGCGCTCGATGATGCTCACCGATAACCCGCGCTGAGCCAGCCGGAGGGCGAGGGTCATGCCGAGGATGCCGCCGCCGACGATCGCCCAGCGCTCGCCGTCGGTCGCGGTCATGAGTCGCGGCTCCGTGTCGGGCTGTGGGGGCGAGCGCAGCGCCGCGATCTGAGCCGGCGGGTCGTCATGACGGCGGGTTGAGCTCCTCAACCTTGTGCCCGCTGATCCGGTAGGGTAGGCCGCAGTGGCCGCAGGAGGCATCCATCACCGGCTCTCTCATGTCGTCAAGGCGAACGAGCAGGTGGCCGCAGCGGCAGACGCAGCCGACCGGACGCGCCGGGTGGCCGAGCACGAGGTGGAAGTCGGCCACCGACTTGGTGACCAGGGCGCCCATGCCGACCATCGCGAAACGGCCGATCTCCAGATCGTTGCCGATCACGCAGCCGGCGCCTATGGTCGCTCCGGCTCGGACCAGGGTCGGCAGCGTGTCCGCGTCGGGCTCTGACGGACGGAGGCGCGCCAGGTCGACAGTCGTCGCTCGCGGGAAGCGGTCGTTGGTGAAGACCGTGCCGGCGCTGATCATGACCCCGTCCTCGATGGTCACGGCGGTGCATATGTAGACCATGGCGTTGATTTTGACCAGGTCGCCGATCTTCACGTCGTAGGCGATGTAGCTCTTCTCGCCGACGATGCAGTCGCGGCCGATGGTGGCGCCGTGCCGGATGTGGACGTTGTCCCAGATCGAGGTGCCGTCGCCGATCACGACGCCGTCCTCGATGATCGCGGTCGGGTGGATGCGGGTCGCCACGCTCGCCTCGCTCTCTGCCAGCTTACGCCGTCGCGCTCGCGCCGTTGCTGACGCTGATCCAGTGGTTCTGTTGCAGCGACTGGTAGGCGGCGTCGACGACGCGAACCGACGCCAGGGCATCGGTGCCGTCGATCAGGAGGACATCGTCGCCGCGGATGGCGCGGCTGAAGTTGACGATCTGGTTGCGGAAGGCGCGGACTTTATCGTAGCCGGTGCCGAACGAAACCCAGTCGGGCGATGAGGCCTGGCGGTACCTGGACTTCTTCCACCCGACGATCACCGTGCCCTGGCTGCCGTAGATGCTGATGTATCGCTCCAGCTCCTTGTTGATGCTCCACGACAGGTCGATGGTTCCCATGGCACCGCGTTCTGAGCGAACGAACACTTGCACCGTGTCCTCAACCTTTAGGCCTTGGCTGCGCCGGCCCTCCATGACGTGGACGCCGGAGAGCGGGCCGAGGAAGTAGCGGGCGATGTCCACCGAGTGGGTGCCGTTGTCGATCAGCACGCCGCCTCCGCTGATCGTGGGATCGGAGTTCCAGCGCCTGGACATGTCGACCCGCGCAGTGAAGGCGTTGTCGAAGAGCACGACGTCACCGAGGATCCCGGAGTCGACGATCTGCTTGGCGCGGATGACGTCGTCGACGTAGCGGAACTTGGACGCCATGGTGATCTTGACGCCCTTCTCGCGCGCCGTGCAGACCACCGTCTCGGCCTCCGCGACGGTGACGGTGAACGGCTTCTCGCAAAGCACGTTGACGCCGCGGTCGATGAAGTCCAGGCAGATCTCCGCGTGGCTCGACGGTGGGGTGCAGATCAGCACCGCGTCGAGCTCGCAGGCGTCGGCCATCGCCGCGTGCGAGGTGAAGGCCGGGCAGCCGAGCACCTCGCCGAGCGACTTCGCCGCGTCGAGCCGGGTGTCGGCCACGGCCACGGCCACGGCCTCGCCGCAGCCCTGGAAGGCCTGGCCGTAGCCCTGGGAGATGGCGCCGGCGCCGACGATGCCGAAGCGGACCCTGTCGTATCGCATGACCTCACCTCGCCAGCTTGGTAACCGAGCTGTGCACGGCGTCCGCGATGTAGCGCACGTGCTCGGTCGTGTACTTCTCGTTCCAGGGCAGCACCAGGATCCGCTCGAGGCCCCGCATCGTGCCCGGGAACTTGGTTGGATCGTAGTCGACGGCCTCCGGCCGCGCCAGCGTGAACGGCCAGCGGCTCTCGCCGAACGTGCGCTGCTCGCGGAAGATCTGGCACATGAACGACGGCTTCTGGATGTAGCGAGGGGCCGACGCGATGTCGAACTCCTTGAGGGCGCCGCCGAGCGCCGGCGAGCCACCCTGGATGATATCGGGGTCGACGTTGAGGCAGTACTTCCAAAAGGTGTGGACATCGCCGTCCGGGACAGGCGGCGTGGTGATCCCGGGGACGCCTTCGAGCATGGTGGTGAGTTGGCCGGCGGACGCGATGCGGCGTTCGGCGACCTCGCGGAGCTTGGCGAGCTGGGCCACCGCGACCGCTCCGGTGATCTCGTTCATCCGGTAGTTGAGCGCCAGGAAGTAGTGGTCGGGCTTCTCGTCGCCGTAGCCCCAGGCCTTGTTGATGTACAGGAAGAGCCGGCGTGCGATCTCGGGGTCGTTCGAGACCACCAGCCCACCCTCTCCGGTGGTGATGTGCTTGCCCTGCTGGAGGCTGAAGCAGCCGACGGAGCCGAAGCTACCGACCTTGCGGCCCCGGTGCTCGGCCATGAGCGCCTGCGCGGAGTCCTCGATGACCGGGATGCCCCTCGAGTCGGCGAGCGCCATGATCGAGGTCATGTCGCACGGCGAGCCGAAGAGGTGGGTGACGATGATCGCCTTGGTGCGACCGCTCAGCCGCTCCTCGATGGTCCGGGCCGTGACGTTGCAGGTGATCGGATCGACGTCGGCGAAGACCGGGATCGCGCCCTGGTAGAGGATCGGGGTCAGGGCGCCCATGTCGGTGACCGAGGTGGTGACGATCTCGTCGCCGGGCTCCGGGTTGATGGCCGCGATCGCGGTATGAACGGCGGCGCTGCCCGAGGTGCATGCATAGGCTCTGGAGGCGCCCAGCATCTCGGCGAAGCGGGCCTCGAGCTCGTGGACGAAGCGTCCCTTGGGGGCGAACAGCTTTCCGGCCGCGATCGCCTGGGCGAGCAGGTCGAGCTCGTCCTGGCCGAGGGTCCGGCCCGAGGCGTCCTGGTCCGACGGCAGGACCATCTTGGTCACGGTCGATCTCGTCGTTGTCATGGAACCAATCTCCTTGAATGAAATCGAGGCGGCGAGGCGATGCTCAGGCCACGCTGCCTTCCTTGAATCTATTCTTGGGCGTGCTCACGCCCAACAACTCCGCCACGGCGGACACGATGCGCCGCGCGCTGTCGCCCCGGCCGAATGGGTTGTCGATCGCTCCGACCGACTCGATCCACGACGGATCGGTGTCGAGCTCCTCCAGCATCGTGGCGAGCCGGTGCGGGTCGCCCCCGACCAGCCGGGCCACGCCCGCCTCCACCGCCTCGGGACGCTCGGTGTTCTCGCGCAGGATGAGGACCGGCTTGCCCAGTGTCGGGGCCTCCTCCTGGACGCCACCCGAGTCCGACACGATCAACCAGCTTCGCGAGAGGAGGTGGATGAAGTCCTCGTAGCCGAGCGGGTCGATGAGGTGGATTCTCGAGTGATCGGTCAGCTCCTCGCGCGCAGCCTCCTTGACGGACGGGTTCGGGTGGACCGGAAAGATCAGAGTGACGTCCTGACTTGACTCCACGAAGCGCCGCAGGACGGCGAGGTTCTCGCGCATGGTTTGGCCGAGGCTCTCGCGGCGGTGCGTGGTGAGCACGATGCGGCGGCTGCCGTCGGTCGCGTCCACGACATCGTCAATGGCACCCCGATCCCGCGGCCGGGCCAGGATCACGTGGAGCGCGTCGACCACCGGGTTGCCGGTGACGAAGATGGTCTCGTCAGGGACGCCCTCGTCGCGCAGAGTGCGCCGGTTGTGCGAGGTCGCGGCGAAGTGGTAGGTGGCGACGCGGCTCACCAGCCGGCGGTTCATCTCCTCTGGGAACGGGCTCATCGGATCGCTTGTGCGCAGGCCGGCCTCGACGTGGCCGACCGGGATGCGGCTGTAGAAGCCGGCGAGGGCACCGGCGAGGGTGGTGGTAGTGTCGCCTTGGACCAGGATCAGGTCAGGCCGCAGCTCGGCAAGCAAGGACTCCATGGCCGTCAGCACTCGCGCGCACACCTCGTGCGGCGACTGGTCGGCGCGCATCACCTCGAGGTCGTGGTCGATCCGGATGCCGAACGACTCCACGAAGGGGTGGAGCAAGCTCGTGTGCTGCGAGGAGGCGACGTTGACGGTCTCGAACGCGGACGGAAACTCCTCGAGACGGCGAATGACCGGGGCGAGCTTGATCACCTCGGGGCGAGTGCCGAACAGGGTGAGGACTCGGGCGGTCACGCCGCAGGTCCCCGATCACTGGACGCGGTCGGGCAGGTGGACCGGACCCGGCACGGCATTGTGCGGGTTCGCAGCGGGCGCCGGCGACCGCGCTCGGTTGCCTCGGGGCATTCGTCGCGCCGCCGGGCCTTGCCGAGGGCATCACGTGGTTCGTGCTTCTGTGCGGTCACCGTACACCTTTCAGCCGACGGCGATGACCAGAGATGTCGTCATTCTGTTCGAGACCGCCTCGGAAGTCAAACGAAGCTCGCCGTTCTGAGGAACGGCGACAATTGACGAATCGAATCGTCGAGAGCCGACGGCTGAGAGCACGGCTCTGGGGAGCCGTGGATAATTCCGACGCGCGGTGGCATACTCTGAGAAACGGGAGTTCAGCCTCGGGCCCCGGGCAGGCGAAGGGTCGAGAGTCAGCCCGGGACCGACCTTCGGTGGTTGGTGTGAAGGAAACACGCAACGACGCACTCCAGGATCTTTCGGCGGTCCACTTCGATGCACAGTGAGGCCGCCGGAGGCATGCCACCGGCGAGCGCCGGCGCCGTTACTGACGCGCCGGTCTGCCCTGGCCCGCGCAGGCACTTGCTGACGATCGTCCTCGAGGACTACTTCCATGTCGCGCCGCTGAAGAGCGTGGTCGAGAAGGAGCACTGGTACCGATTCGAACGGCGATTCGAGGACAACACACGCAGGACGCTCGATCTGCTCGACGAGTTCGACGCGAAGGCCACCTTCTTCGTGCTCGGCTGCATCGCCGACGAGATGCCGGAGCTGATCCGTGCGGTGGTCGATCGTGGCCACGAGGTCGCGAGCAAGGGCTACGCCCATCGCAGCATCGATCAGCTCAGCTCGGAGGAGTTCCGCGAGGATCTCCTGCGCTCTCGTGACGCGCTCGAGCGCGCCTCCGGGCGAGCCGTGCACGGCTACCGGATCGCCCACCGCTGGTTCGGCCCGCGAGACCTGTGGGCGCTCGATGTCCTCGCCGAGGAGGGGTTCCGCTACGACTCGAGCGTGTGTGCGCTCTTCCACCGTTACGCCGGCGAGCCCTGGCGGCGCGCGCCACACGTCCACAGCGCGCCGGCCGGTGAGATTCGGGAGTTCCCGCTGCCGGCCTTCACTGTCGGCGGGTGGTCGCTGCCGATCGCCGGCGGCAACTACGCCCGGCAGTTCCCGCACTGGCTGATGCGGCGGCTGGTGGCGGCGTGGATGCGAGCGCACGCTCAGCCGTTCCTCTTCTACTTCCACGTCTGGGAGCTCGACCCCGACCAGCCCAGGATCCAGGCGGCGCCGCTGCGCGAGCGGATCCGCCAGTACCGGAACCTCGACAAGATGGGCGACATCATCCGGTACTACCTGGGCAGCTATCGCTTTACGGGGATCGCGGATCACCTCGGACTGCCGATCGACAGTGCGATCCCGGTTCGGGAGAGGCGTGCGACATCCGCTCCGCTGCACGTGGCTGGATCGCACGCGGAGAGGGCGCGGGCGGAGCGGGACCCGGTGTCGGTCGTGGTCCCCTGCTTCAACGAGGAGCTGATCCTGCCCTACCTCGCGAACACGCTCGAGAACCTCGAGCGCTCACTAGGGGCGGCGTACGACTTTCGGTACATATTCGTCGACGATGGCAGCGCCGACGGGACCTTGCCGGCGCTCGAGAAGATCTTCGGCAACCGTCCCGGCTGCACCCTGCTGCGGCACGGGACGAACCGCGGCGTCGCCGCAGCGATCCTGACCGGCATCCGGGCCGCCGACACCGACGTCGTGTGCTCGATCGACTGCGACTGCACCTACGACCCCCTGCAGCTCGCCTCGCTCATCCCGCTGCTCGAGGACGGCGTGGACATGGTCACTGCCTCGCCGTACCACGCAGAGGGTGAGGTCCGTAACGTGCCGGGCTGGCGGCTCTTCCTGTCGAAGTCGCTGTCGAGGCTGTACCGCGTAGTGCTACACCACCGCCTGGCGACCTACACCAGCTGCTTCAGGGTCTACCGCCGCGACGCGGTCGCCGACGTGGAGGTCCGCGAGGGAGGGTTCCTCGGCGTCGCCGAGCTGCTCGGGCGGCTCGACCTGAAGGGCGGCAGGATCATCGAGTGTCCGGCGGTGCTCGAGGTGCGGCTGCTCGGACGCTCCAAGATGAAGACCCTGCGCACGATCCTCGGCCACCTTCGGCTGCTCGCCCGGCTGAGCGCCGCCCGCCTCTTCAAGCGACGGCCAGCCCCCTCGTCGGGCCTGTAGGGTAGCCTTCCTGGCCGCAGGTGTTCTTGGCGTGGCTTTTCTCCCGCGGCGGGCTCTCAGGTGGCGATGATGTCGCCAGGATGCATGCGGCTGCCATGCAGCGTGCTTGGCATAGGGAATCAGCACCCACATCGTTGGATTGGTAGACTGCGCCAGTGACGATAGATCATCTGGTCGGGACGGGTACATGAACGAAATCGCTTCGTCTCTTCTCACAAAGGTCAAGTCGCGCGAGGCCCTGGTAGGCATCATCGGGCTCGGCTACGTTGGACTTCCGCTGGCACTTGCATTTGCCGAGCGGGGCTTCAGGGTACTCGGCTTCGATGTCGACCCGCACAAGGTTCAGTGTCTCAGGCGCGGGGAGTGCTACATCAAACACATCGAGCGCAGCCGGATCCTCGCGGCGGTAGAGTCGGAGCGTTTCTCGGCCACCTCCGAATTCGGACGGCTCAGCGAACCCGATGTCATTCTGATCTGTGTCCCAACCCCACTCGGCCCGCACCGCGAGCCTGATATGCGCTACGTCGAGGGCTCGGCCTGGCAAATTCGAAATCGAATTCGCAAGGGGCAGCTCATCGTGCTGGAGTCCACGACCTACCCAGGTACCACCGACGAGCTGGTGCTGCCGATCCTTGCCGACACCGATGCTGGTTGTTCGGACCCCCAGACCGCTCGGGAGGTGGAGAGAGGCGAACGGTTCACCGCGAGAGCCGGATCCGGCGACCGGCCTGACTCTTGCCGTGGTGACTCACCACGTTCGGCCAGCGCGAGTGGACTTCCGTCGCTGGTCTGTGGCAAGGACTTCTTTCTCGCGTTCTCGCCGGAGCGCGAGGACCCCGGGAACCCTCGCTTCGGCACGACCAACACTCCCAAGGTTGTGGGAGGCGTTGATCAAGTCTCCGGTGATCTCGCTGAAGCGCTCTACGAGGAGGTGATGGAGACCACCGTGCGTGTCGGGTCAGCGCGGATCGCAGAGGCCGCGAAGCTCATGGAGAACATCTTCCGCGCGGTTAACATCGCCCTAGTCAATGAGCTCAAGATTGTTTTTGACCGCTTGGACATCGACATCTGGGACGTACTCGACGCGGCCGACACCAAGCCCTTCGGTTTCATGCGCTTCAACCCGGGTCCTGGACTTGGGGGACACTGCATCCCGATTGACCCCTTCTACTTGGCATGGAAGGCGAGAGAGCACGGCGTGTCGCCGAAGTTCATCGAGCTCGCCGGCGAGGTCAACATGCGGATGCCGGAGTATGTCACCGAGCGCCTATCCATGGCGCTCAACGAACGCGGCATCCCCGTCAAGGACTCGCGCGTTTTGGTGTTGGGCCTCGCTTACAAGCCCGACGTTGACGATCCTCGTGAGAGCCCTGCATTCGAGATTATTGACCTGCTGCTTGCCCGGGGCGCCCATGTCAGCTACCACGACCCGCACATCCCGACGGCGCCGAGGATGCGCAGCTGGCCCGATCTGCCACTGATGTCCTCGGTGGCGTTGACCGCTGGTGTCCTGCAGGCGATCGACGTCGCGCTCATCGTAACCGACCACCGCGCCGTGGACTATGAGCTCATCCTCGAGTACGCGCCGTTAGTTGTTGACACTCGCGGGGTTTTCCGCCACCGGAACGGCAAAGTCCGCCGCGCGTGACAGTGACCGCAGCGTGAGACTCTCGCCCCTGCGGCGTCCACGATGCAGCAAGGACGTTAACCGGCGGGATTGATGCCCAGGAGGCTGGATGGCGATCGAGATATCGGACGAGCTGCGTCGCTGGATTCGCGGACAGTTCACTGCGTTGGCAGGGGAGACGGTGTTCCTGGAAAACGCCGGTGGGGCGCAGGTGCCGCAGTCGGTGGTCGACCGGATGCGGGACTACATGGTGGGGACCTACGTCCAGCTCGGTGCGAGCTACCCGCTGTCGGTGCGGGCGTCCGCGACCGTGGACGAGGCGCGAGCGTTCGTGAAGCTGCTCTTCGGCGGTGTCGACGGCGAGGTGGTCCTGGGGCCGTCGACGTCGGCTCTGCTGCAGATGCTCGCCGACTGCTACGCGAAGGTGCTCGAGCCGGGCAGCGAGGTGGTGGTCGCCCGCTGCGGGCACGAGGCCAACGTCGGGCCGTGGGTCCGGCTCGAGCGGGTCGGCGTGAAGGTCCGGCGGTGGGAGGTGGATCCCAAGACCTTCGACAGCCCGATCGACGCGCTCGCGCACATGCTCACCGATCGGACGGCGCTTGTCGCCTTACCCCACGTGTCGAATCTGCTCGGAGGCATCTTTGACGTTCAGGCGATCACCAAGCTCGCGCACGCCGCCGGCGCCCGCGTGGTCGTCGACGGCGTCGCCTACGCGCCGCACCGGGCCATGGACGTCGAGGCGTGGGGCGTCGACTGGTACGCCTTCTCCACTTACAAGGTCTACGGGCCGCACATGGCCGCGCTGTGGGGGAGGCGGGAGGCGATGGCCGGGCTGGAAGGCCCCAACCACTTCTTCGTCGCTCCCGGCGACGTGCCCTACAAGCTCGAGCTCGGCGGTGTCAACCACGAGGCCTGCGCCGGTTTGCTCGGCGTGCGGGACTACCTGGCATTCCTGGCTGACGAAGCCCCACTCGATCGACTCGATCGGCACGGCGTCGAGCGGGCATTCGACGTCGTGGCCGCCTGCGAGCTGCCGGTTCAGGCTCGGCTTGTCGAGTACCTGCTGTCGCGGCCGGAGGTGAAGATCATTGGTCCCCATCACGCCCGGGAGTCGCGGGTCGGGACCGTCAGCTTCGTGCACCGCTCGAAGAGCTCGCGCGAGATCACCGAGGTGGTCGACCGCTCGGGGATCGCGATTCGCAGCGGCCACATGTACGCCCACCGGCTGTGCGAAGCGCTCAACCTCGACCCGGCCGACGGCGTCGTCCGTGTCAGCCTCGTCCACTACAACACGGTCGAGGAGATCGGCCGGCTGATCGCGGTCCTGGATCGAGTCTTGTAGCGCAGGCATCCTTGTCGCGCAGGCATCCTGCCTGCTTGTGGCGCAGCCATCCTTGTAGCGCAGGCATCCTGCCTGCTTGAAGGCTGAACAACTCGACATCGAAGCTGTCCTTATAGGGAGGTGATGGACCGCGATGACGGAAGCGCATTGGGCCCGGTGTTCTGCGAGCCGCAGAACCCGCGATCGCTTCCGTTCAGCCCCGGGAGATCTAGGGGCAGGCTTCCTCATCTGATCAAGCCGGGCTGCACCTATTTCGTGACCTTCTGCCTCCAGCAGTCGCGCTGCGCTCACGCACGGAATCGACGTCGTCCGGAGCCTGCGGCCGAACCCGAGGAGGTTGCTCAGCTGTCGGAGCCGCCACCGGCGTCGGCGGCCCCGCTGCTCGGCTTGCCGAGAATCGCTCGTGTCGTGGAGTTCGCGCTGCTGCACTTCCAGGGCCGACGATACGGACTCCACGCCTGGTGCGTCATGCCGGACCACGTTCACGTGTTGTTGACGCCTTTCGAGGATCGCCCCCTGGAGACGATCCTGCACTCGTGGAAGTCCTTCACCGCGAGCGAGGCGAACAAGATGCTGCATCGCGTGGGAGTCTTCTGGCAGCGCGAGTCCTTTGACCACCTCGTCCGCAGCCCGGAGGCATTCCAGAGGTTCTTGGATTACATCGAAGCCAACCCGGTGGCCGCGGGCTTGTGCTCAGTGGCGTCGGAGTGGCCGTTCAGCAGCGCCCGTCATCGCAGCGCGCTTGGGATCGTGGGGTAGGCGTCCTTGCCTGCCCCTTGAGCACGTTGCAGCGAAACGTCCGTTGTAGCGCAGGGTTCCTTGTAGCGCAGGCATCTTGCCTGCATTCTTCGTCGTCGCCCGATGCAGCCAAGGATGGCTGCGCTACAAGAACGCCCGCCCGGGGAGGACGTGAGAGTTACGAGCGCGATGCAGCCAAGGATGGTTGCGCCACAAGAACGCCCGCCCGGGAGGGGCGGGAGAGTTATGAACGCGATGCAGCCAAGGATGGCTGCGCTACAAATTAGCGGGCGGTGATCTCCAGGTGCGACACGGCAGCGGCGGCGGCCTCGACCGCCGCGTCGAAGGCCGCCTGGCTGCCGGAACGGTGGGGACCGAGGAGGCCGGAGAGGATATCGCGCGCCTCCCGAGTGGAGATCTCCACCGTCACGAGGTCGCCATCGACGTGGACATGCCCCTCGTCGACGATCCGTGCCGCAAGCTCGGTGAACGGCGCCTGCGGGTCGGCGACCGAGCCCAGGTGCTCGCGGAGCACTGGCTCGACCTCGGCGGCGACCGCCTTCTCGAGGCGCTCCCCGAGCTCCTCCATCTCCTCGTGGATCGGCTCGAGCTCGCGTTGGACGGCCTCCATGCGCTCCTGGAAGGGCTCCATGGCCGCGTGGATCTTTTCCAGCTCCTCGTGCTTCGGTTCGAGCTGCTCGTGCATGGCCTCGAGTCTCTCGTGGATCGGCTCCATTTCGCGGTCGATGGCCGCGATCTGCTCGAGCGCGGGAGCCATCGAGAGGTGGAGCTGCTCGAGCTCCTCCTCCAGCGGCTCGAGCTGCTCTCGGAGCTGGCGCTCGATGTCGGCCAGCGTGCCGTCATCGACGTGGAGCTCGAGACCCTGCAAGCGTGCTTCGATGGCCTCCATCTCGGCCTCAGTCGGCGCCATGTCGAGCTCGAGCGCCTCGATGCGCTCGAGGTAGGGCTGCAGCTCGGCCTCGATGGCGGCGATCGCCTCGTCGTCGATCTCGACCTCGAGCGAGGCAATCTCCTCGAGGGAGGGCGCCATTTCGGTCTCGATGGCCTCGATCTTGGCGAGCTGCGGCTCCATCCGGGCCTCGGCTGCCTCGATGTCCTCCAGCGCTCGCTTGAGCTGTGACGTCGTCGCGGGCCGTGGCGCATCCGTCGGCGCGACGGCGGCCAGCGCCGGGACCATTGCGGCGATCAGGACGACCGCCGGTGCGAGCACTCGCCGTCCGATGCGGCGGGGGTTGGATGTCTCGAGAATACTCATGATGCGTTCCTCCAGGTGACTGGCGCGCGCCATCTCCAGGCCGGAGACTGCGGGCGCGGGATGCCGGGCGACCGCGTGGGCGATGCCCAGCAGGTGGCAGGCGTAGACGCTCGGGCGGGTGCCCAGCGCGACCACCTCCTCGTCGCAGGCGAGCTCCTGCTCGAGGTCGAGGCGCCGCACCGCCCACCAGGCGAGCGGGTTGAACCAATAGCAGCCACGAGCCAGCCGGGCGACCAGCCGCAGCGGCCAGTCGAGGCGGGAAACGTGGACGAGCTCGTGCAGCAGAACCGCCTCCCGGCGCTCGCGCGGCCAGGAAATGGCGGCCTGGGGCACGATCACTGTCGGCCGGACGACACCGACCGTGGCCGGGATCTCGACCTCCCGAGTGATCACCATCCGGACGGCGCGCCGCAGGCCGACGCGCCGCCGCGCTCGGGCGAGGTCCTCGAGCCACTCCGGGTCCGAGATCGGAACCGAGAGGCGGATCAGCCGCCGGGTGCGCCAGTACCCGACCGCGAGCCGGGACAAGGTGAGCCCGGCGCCGGCGGCCCAGGCCACCAGCAGCAGGGTCGACCACTGGATGCCCGGGTCGGCAGGTGCTACGAAGTGGGGCATCGAAGTTCCGTGGGCCGAAAGCGCCTCGCCGGTGTGCGCCGCGTCCGTAGGTTCGACGGCGGTTGGCGCGTTGGTGCCGCTTGCGGGCTGCAGCTCGCCAGCGAAGTTGGGCAGCATCGGCAGCTCGAGTGGTGGCAGGACCGGCGTCACGACTGGGATGAAAAGCGAGCCGGCCAACGCGGTGGCCCAGATCACCACCCGCAGGCGCGCCGGCTTGTCGTGCAGGAGCGTCGCGCCGGCGGCTGCGATCGACAGCAGGAGCAGCGCCTTGGCCGACCCGAGGGCGAGAGCGAGGAGGAGCTCCATCAGCGGCCCTCCTTGCGCGCCTCGGCGATGCGGTCGGCCAGGCGGCGCAGCGCCTGCTCGTCGAGGTCCTTGACCCCGAGGTCTATGAGGGCGGTCAGGGCGCTTTCGGCCGAGCCGTCGAAGAAGGTGCGGACCACGCGCCGCAGGGCCGATTCGCTCGCCTCCTCGCGCGGCACGGTCGGGATGAACACATAGCGGGGGCCGTCCTGCTCGTGGCGCAGGTGGCCCTTGTCCTCCAGGATCCGCAGCATCGCCCGCACCGCCGAGTAGGACGGCGGGTCGGGCAGCCGCTCCCGGATCTCGGCGGAGGTGGCGCGGCCCAGCTCGTAGAGGACGTCCATGATCTGGCGCTCGCGCCGGCTGAGCTCATGGGGCTCTGGTGTCATGTCACCTCCTGGACCGCAGCGCCGATGGCCATCGACATGATGCTAGAAAATTAGCATCATGCTAAGAATTTAGCCCTCAAATCGGATTTGTCAAGCCCCTCACGAGGAAAATTACGGAACGCGGGCCGGGTGGGTTCGGGTAGGGCTACAACCCTACTCGACGAAGGAGGACCAGTCGCCGAGGCCGCCGTTGTCGAGGTTGGAGCGGAAGACCAGGTAGTCGCCGAGTCGGAAGGTCTGGATCTCGTTTGCGTCCACCGGGACCTGGATCACGCCGCCCGCCGCCAGCGCCGCCGGGCCGGTGTCGGTCTCGATGAGTGAGCTCGGCCAGGCCTTGAGAACTCCCATGCTCGAGCCGTCGATCTCGACGACGGTGGGCTCTCCGCCGAGCTCCCACAGCCTGACGACGTAGCCCTGCCACGCGTCCTCGGCGGGCTTGAAGGCTGTGACCACGACATTGTCGGCGTCGACCGAGAGCAGGCCGGCGGACGGCGCGGCGAGAGGGCCGTTCTGGTTGCGGGGCAGTGCGATCACGTGGAGGGGGTTCTGGTGGGCGAGTGCGGTCCGCATCGCCTCGGGGGCGTCGATTGCGCCTGCAACCCCGCGCAGGGCGAAGCGGTTGAGGAAGAAGCCGTCGCCCCCCTGGTCCGAGGTTCCGGCGCCCGTGGGCTGCTCCATCACCACCACGTGTACCGTGTCGCCAGTGAGGTCAAAGGCCGAGTCGGTGCTGTCGTTGAGCTTCATGGCGAAGGCGTCCCAGTTCGACAGCACCAGGTGGTAGTCGGGCCGGGCAAAGGCCACGAAGTGGTTGAGGGTCATCCGGCTGGCGCGGGTGCCTGGCAGGTAGTCACCGCCCTCAGTGACCATGCCTGGGCGCGCGATGGCGCCGACCTCCTCGAAGCGGATCTGCGCACCCGGGAGGTTGGCGTGGAAGCTGTAGGTGCGAAAGCCGGAGACGTTCTGGTCGATCGTGTCCTGGACATCGATCCGGTCGACCTCGGAGCAGAGGGTGATTCGCACCGTGCGCGCGGGGCTGGCGAGCGTGGCGCGGAGCGTGGCCGACACAGGCCCGACGTTTTCAGCCACCACCGACTGGATTGTCCCGCTGCCGAGGTCGTTGAGGCCGTTCGCTCCCGCGAGCTGCACGTCGGGTGACGGCGCCTTGTGCACGGCCTCGACGATCTGCCCGCGCCCGCCAAGTCGTACCCGGTAGAGTGCACTCTCGATGGTGCGCGTCCCGGGCGTCACGGTCGCGGCGGGTGGAAACGAACCAGGCGTGCCCGGCTCGTAGGCGAAGACCTTGTAGCCGAGCGACGGCACGCTTCGGGCGATGAGCTGCAGGAAGCGCGCGCCCCCCCGCTCGATGACCTGGGCCGGCACCTCGAGGCCGGTCGCGACGTCGGTCACGACGTAGGGGCCGGGGCTCGGGACCGCGACCTCGGCGATGTCGGTACGCGCAAAGCCGAGCGGGTTGAAGACCGCCACGCGGTCCTCACTGGGCGTCGAGAAGAGGGCTGAGATGGCGGTGTCCGCTGCATTGATCGACTGATCCACTGCGGTCTCGAAAGCAGAGGCCCAGGCCTCTTTGTCGTCCTGCATCTGGGCGAGGCTCGGCCCCCCTGCCGTCACGTCCCAGTTGTGCTCGAAGTACTTCCACGCCGAGAACAGGCCTTGCTCGAGGCCGGCCCGCACCGGCGTCCAGAAGTTCGGGTCGTGGCGCTGCGCCCACACTGCCAGCGCCTCGGCGGTGCGCATCCGCTCGAAGGCGCGGCGCGCGCGCGCTGTGCGCCCGGCGAGCGACGCCGGCCACATGTCCCAGTCAGAGCCCCAGCCACCACGCAGCGTGTTGAGCGCATCGGCAACGCCGCTCGACAGCAGGGCTTCGAAGAAGTCGACGCCGTTGGACACGATCGCCGTGTTGCCGGTGCCGAGGGCGTTGTAGCCTTGGGCGCTGTCGACGAAGGAGGTGGTCTGGTAGCCGACTTCGTCCCAGCCGGCGTCGAACAGGCCCGTGAGCGGGATGCCCGGCATCCGCGTCTGCGTGCGCGTGATATTCAGGTCGATCCGAGCCGGGTCGTTGAGGTTGAGCCTCGCCTCCGAGTAGCCGCCCCAGTCGCGATTGTCGCCGATCAGGTTGTACCACTTGACCAGCAGCTCCTTGCCGTCGGGCCCCTGCCACCAGAACAGCTCGTCGTCGTTGCGCAGCGGCGCCGACTGGTAGCAGTTGCAGATGCCCTTCCAGCTGAAGCGGACGTCGCTGCCGCCCCAGATGCTGGCGAGCCCCCAGGGCATGGTCGCGCTCTCTCGGTACTCGGCGAGCGGGAACCCGAGGTCGAACTCGCGCGCGATGCGGCCGGGGTAGTAGCCGGCGCGGATCGCCGCCTCGGTGGGCAGGGCGCCGTACAGGGTGACGAAGGGATTGAGCGGGATCGTGATGTGGCCGGAGCGAATGGCGTCGAGCAGCTGCCGGAACTGGGCCGGCGAGCGGTGCTCCTGGTAGAGGTGGAGCCACCACCAGCAGTCCGGCACGTAGCGGGACTGCTCCTCGGGCGGGTTGCCCGCCGTGGCGGCGATCTGTAGCAGGTAGTAGTCGAGGTCGGCGAGCATCGCCGCGTCGTACTGGGCCGCCGTCGCGTTCCAGTTGTAGTCGGTGTGGTTGCTGTTCATGAGGTAGACGTCGTGCGCGCCGGCCGGCCCTGCTGCCAGGATGGCCGCGGCGGCGGCGGCCAGCACGACGGCTGCTCGACGCATGGGTCGCGACGTGACACTCGAGGTTCTCGACAACGGTGTGCGAGCAGGTCTCATTTCAACGTGCATTGCGCATAGCATACAGGAGTTGTAGCGCAGGCATCCTTGTAGCGCAGGCATCCAGCCTGCTTGTAGCGCAGCCATCCTGGCTGCATCGGATGACGAGAATGGCGTGCAGGCTGGAAGCCTGCGCTACAAGCTACTGGATGTCGAGCTTGTACTGGGCGATTTCCTTGGCGAGCTTGTTGGCGGCGGCCTTGAGCTCGGGCGTCGAGGCCTTCTTGGCGTACTGCTTGACCTCCTGCTCGATGCGGTCGACCTCGGCGAGGGCGGAGGACGCCGCGTCGGTGGCGTCGACGCCGGACACGGCGACGGCCTTCTGGGCCTCGCGATAGTCGCGGGCGGCCGCGCGGAACTCGCCCTGGAGGCGGTCGAGCTCGTGCTCGGAGCCGCTCATCGAGCCGCCCGGCAGCAGCTTGAGCTCGCCGGTCGTCAGGTAGTTGAACGCGAGCAACGCGATCACGACCATCAGGATCAGGATCAGCAGGGATTTCATAGGTGCTCTTGCCTCCATGCCCCGTTTCGAGCGCTCCGAGTCTCATGCCTGGTGCGGGCTCGCGGGACGACACCATTTTCGCATGCCATGCGGAGTTCGTGCCGGGTCAGCTTACCGGCCGGGCGTGACAGGCCGGACGCATGGGTGGCGGCCACTGCGGCACGAGCTCCTAACCTTTGACGATCCAGCCGCGCGCCCCGAGCAGGGTGCGCAGGGCCGCCAGGTGGTCGCCCTGGAGCTCGACCCGGTCCTCGACCACGGTGCCGCCGGTCCCGCAGGCGCGCTTCAGGTCGGCCGCCAGCGCCTTGAGGAAGGTGGCGTTTCGGGGCAGGCCCTCGACCACGGTGACCGTCTTGCCGCGCCGGCCGGCGCGCTCGATGCGGAGTCGGGCCACGATCCTGCCCGGCACCGCCTCGTCGAGCTTCGACGAGCAGCGGCAGTCCCTCGCCGGCCAGCCGCAGCCAGGACACACCCGGCCGGTGCCGGTCGAGTACACCATGGGCGGTGTCCGTCCGAGCGGGCGTTTCGCCACCTGACCAGGGTAGCCGGTCCGTCGAGCGGTGAGTTGACAGTGCGGCCGGCCGGCCCCACATTGTGGGTCACGACTGATGTCCATCGTCTGGAGGGGGTTGAGCCATGGCGCACCACGAGACCGCTCGCAGGAATCCGGCGTTCATCCCGGGGTGGGCGTTGGTGGTGGCCGGGCTGGCCGCTGTGCTCGCCGTGGCGTTCCCCGCCAGGGCCCAGGCGGACTGGGAGCCGGTGGTCGGCGGCGGCGCGGCCGTCGGCAACGGCTTCGGCAGTCCCGCGAACGAGGGGGCGACAGCGATGGCCGTCTTCAACGGCCAGCTGTTCGTGGCCGCCGGCGGCGAGACCGGGTCCGCCTTCGTGATGCGGTCGAGCGCGAACGGGGTGAGCTGGGACGTCGTCACCGACGACGGCTTCGGCGACGCCGCGAACCAGGTCGTTCTCGCGATGGCCGTCTTCGACGGCTACCTGTATGCCGGAACCACAAACGCTGCGACCGGCGCCGAAATCTGGCGGTTGTCCAACGGCACGACCTGGGAGCAGGTCAACTCGGACGGCTTCGGCAGCCCCGCCACAACGGCGGTGGTCGCCCTCGCGGTCTTTGACGGAGTGCTGTTCGCCGGAACCGAGAACCAGTCGATTGGCGGCGGCATCTACAGGTCACCGGACGGCACGAGCTGGATTCCCACGGTGATCGGCGGTTTCGGTGACGCGGCAAATCGCGCGGTCGCGTCACTGGCCGGCTACGGTTCGCGCTTCTATGCAGGGACCTTCAAGGAGTCGACGCTGTTCAACCAGCCCGGGGAGCTGTGGTGGACGGAGGACTTCGTCACCTGGAACGGCGCGTCCGCCCCCGGCTTCGGCGACACCTACAACGTGGCGATCATCAGCCTGGAGCCGTTCGATGGATACCTCTTCGCCGGCACCAGCCAGCCCAACTTCCTGTTCGGCGACGGCTGCGAGGTCTGGCGATGGGACGGGGCGACGTGGATCATGGTCAGCGTCCCGGGTTTCGGGTCCTCGTACTCGACCACGGCGGTGCGGCTCGCCGAGCACCTCGACGAGCTGTACGTCGGGGTTGACCACCAGAGCTCCGGGGGCGCCAAGCTGTTCCGCTACCTCGGCCCGATGAGCTGGCTCCCCGAGACGGACGACGGCTTCGGCGACACCGGAAACTCGGCGATCGCGTCCCTCGCCTCGTTCAACGGCAGCCTCTACGGCGGCACCCTCAACCAGGCCGAGGGCTGCGAGGTGTGGCGGCAGGCCGGCGCGGCCTTCGCCGACGGCTTCGAGTCGGGCGACACCTCGGCGTGGTCGGCGACCGTGCCGTGACGAGTCTGGACCGCCATCGCACCCGGTGAGGCGGCACCTTGTCGCTCTTCGGGCCCCGTGGAGCTCTTCTGCGCCGCGGGCGCGGCGCTATCATCGGGCGGTGCTGACCACGCAGGAGGCTCGCCGATGAGAACGCCCGCGGTCATCGCTGCTCTCATGGTGCTGGCAACCACTCCGGCCGCCGCCCAGCGCGCCACCTACCCGCCGGAGGAGTTCGCCGCCCGGCGAGCCGCGCTGTGCGGGGTGCTCGACCAGGGCACGGTGCTGCTGTTTGGCAACAGCATGCCGCCGGCCGGCGTCCGCTCGCGCCAGGACAACGACTTCTTCTACTACACCGGCGTCGAGGACCTCCACGCGGCGCTGCTCCTGCAGGTTGACGGCTGCGCCGCCACGCTCTTTCTGCCGCAGCAGGGAGAGCAGGAGGTGCGCGCCGACGGCGCCAACCTGCTGACCAGCAAGGTCGACGCCGGGAGCCTCGGGTTCGCCGCAATCCGGCCGCTGACCCTGCTCGAGGAGTCCCTGGCGGTCGAGCGCTACGACGGCCCGGTGCGGCTGTGGGTGCGGCTGGCCGAGCCGGACACGGTCGACAACGGGCGGCTCGACATCGGTCTCTACCTCGCGCTGCGCTTCACCACCGGCTTTGGCGGCCGGCCGTCGGACAACGCGTGGAAGGTGTCGACGCTGCGCGCCCGTTTCCCGGACTTCGAGCTCCGCGACGTGACGCCCTTCATCGATCGCCAGCGCATGATCAAGACGCCGCGCGAGATCGAGGTCCTCCGGCGCAACGGCCGCGTCAGCGCCGAGGGCATTCGCCGGGCCATCACGGCGACCCGTCCCGGGCTCTACGAGTACCACCTCGAGGCGGCAGCCCGCGCTTGGTACGACTGGAACGGCGCCGACGGGGTCGCCTTCCCGGCCATCGTCGCCTCGGGGCCGAACCTGCTGACCTGGCACTACGCGGCCAACAGCCGCCAGCTCGAGGCCGACGACATCGTGGTCATGGACTTCGGCGCCGACATGGGCCACCTCACCATGGATGTGACGCGCACCTGGCCGGTCGACGGCGAGTTCACCGAGCTCGAGCTGCGGGCCTACCGCTGCGTGCTCGAGGCCCAGAAGGCGATCATCGCCGCGATGCGGCCGGGCGCCACGCGCGCCGACACCGTGGAGGTGGAGAGGGCGATCCTGGAGAAGTGGGGCTTCACCGACCAGCGGGCCGGCGGCGCCGGCCACTTCGTCGGCATGGCGGTCCACGACGTCGGCGACGAGTCGGCGCCATTCGCGCCGGGCATGGTCATCGCGGTCGAGCCGGCGATCATGATCGACGATCAGGAGCTTCAAGTCCGGATCGAGGACACGGTGCTGATCACCGCGGAGGGTGCCGAGATCCTGACGGTGGGGCTGGCGAGGGAGGTCGACGAGCTGCTCGCCCTGGTCGGGAGCGATCCGCCGGGGCACATCCCACCGTGAGCATGGAAAGGGGAGACGGCCCGGCAGGTGGCCCGGACCCTCCGCTCTCGGGTGGCCGGGGGTTGATTGCCCGGGTTGCGCTGGAGTAGGATGTGACGTGTGTCACAGAGCGAACCGAGCGCGAGCTGGGCGGGGCTGGAGCCTCGCTCAGCGTGAGCCATGAAGGAGGGGAGGACGAGGTCATGAGAGGTCACTGGTTGCATCGTGGGTTTTGCCTCGCCGGCGTGCTGCTGATCGCGGCCATGGCCGCGGCGGCAGTCCCGCAGGACGAGATCGCCGCCGAGCTCGCGGCCGCCGCGGCCTGGGAGGCTTCGCCGGTGTACGCGGCGAAGGCGACGGCAGCGCCGGCCGGCGCTCCGGCGGCGCCGGAGGCGATCGTCTACTTCTCCGACTTCGAGGCCGACAACGGCGGCCTGATCGGCACCCTCGACTGGCAGTGGGGGGTCTACGCGTGGGTCGGATCCACCTGCGGCACGACCCAGCACAACCCAACAGCGCCGTACTCCGGCACCCACATGTGGGGCACGGTGCTCAACGACTGCTACACCGGTTACGGCAACAACGGCGGCTATGCGACCTGCACCAACACCAACCCCGCCGACGACAGCATCCTCACCCTGAGCGTCGACCTCACAGGGTTGCCGGACGCGACGCTGACCTGGTGGGAGTGGTACGACCTGTTCAGCAACTGGGACTGGGCAGAGGTCTACGCCAACGGCACCCAGGTGTTCCCGCACTGCGAGAGCAGCTACACCGCCCCGACGGCCTGGGTCCAGCAGACCGTCAACCTGACGCCCTTCGTCGGCGGCGTGGTCACCATCGAGTTCCACATGATGGCGTCGACGGTCGTGAACTACACGGGGTGGTACCTCGATGACGTCTCCGTCACGACGACCGCGGGTGGCGGGCCGCAGAACATCAACGTGAGCCCGCTCAGCCTGAGCAGCACACAGGCGCCCGACACGGTCACCACGCTGCCGCTGACCATTGGCAACACCGGCGACCAGGCGCTCACGTGGGCGATCCTCGAGGAGGGCGCGCCGGACTTCGTCGACTGGTTCGACAACTTCGACAGCTACGCCACTGGCAGCCAGCTCCACGGCCAGGGCGGCTGGAAGGGCTGGGGCAACTCCGCGGCCGCCGGTGCGCTGACCAGCAGCGTCCAGGCTCACAGCGTCCCCAACTCGGCCGCCATCCTCGGCGCCAGCGACCTGGTGCACGAGTACGCGGGCTACACCACCGGGCCGTGGGTCTACACGGCCTGGCAGTACGTCCCGACCGACTTCACGGGCACCACCTACTTCATCCTCCTCAACTCCTACGACGATCCCGGCACCAACCTGAACTGGTCGGTCCAGGTGTCGTTCGACGCGGCCACGAACCTGGTCGCCAACGACGGGCCTGCCGGCGGCACACTGCCGCTGGTCAAGGGCCAGTGGGTCGAGATCCGCGACGAGATCGACCTCACCCTCGACACCCAGTCGTTCTACTACAACAACACGCTGCTCTTCACAACCACGTGGACGGGCGGGATGAGCGGCGGCGGCGCGCTCAACATCGGCGCCGTCGACCTGTTCGCCAACAACGCGTCGGTGGTCTACTACGACGACGTCAGCCTGGCCGCGCCGGGAGTTCCCGACGTCTGCGACCTTCCCAGCGACGTGCCGTGGCTGAGCACCGCGCCGAGCGCCGGCACCACCCCCGGCTGGGGGACGACCCCGGTCGAGGTGGGCCTCGACTCGACCGGCCTGCCGATCGGCACGTACAACGCGAACCTGTGCGTGACCAGCGACGACCCGGATCCCGGACCGGGCAACGGCACCGACCTGGTGGTCGTGCCGGTCGAGCTGATTGTCGCCCCGGGGACCAACCCGGCCATCAGCCTGGTCAAGACGGTCGGCACGACGGCGGGCGTGTGCGCGACGACCAGCAACATCACGGTGGCGGAGGGGACGACGGTCTACTACTGCTATGAGGTCACCAACACCGGCGACGTGACCTTCACGACCCACGATCTGATGGATGACCTGTTCGGGGGAATCTTCACCGGTTTCGCGTACTCGCTGCCGCCGGGCGCGAGCGCGAACACGGTCGAGGACCTCGGCCTGACCGTCTCGACGACCATCAACGCCACGACCACCAACACCGCGACCTGGACGGCCCACGATGCCGCCGGCGCTCCGACCCAGGCGACGGCGTCAGCGACGGTCAACGTCGGCGGCGTGAACCCGGCGATCGTGCTGACCAAGACCGTCGGCACGGTGGCGGGCGTGTGCGCGACCACCGACGAGATCACGGTCGCGACCGGGACCGATGTCTACTACTGCTACCAGGTCGAGAACACCGGCGACATGACCTTCGAGGTCCACGATCTGGTGGACGATCAGCTGGGGACAATCCTCGACGGCTTCGCCTACACGCTGCCGCCGGGGGCGCAGAGCCCCGAGGTGATCGTGCCGGACACGGTGACCGGGCCGGTGGTGAACACCGCGACCTGGACGGCGATGGGCCCGCCGTTCGCGGTGACGGGCTTCAGCTTCATCGACATCAGCACCAGCGGCACTCCGCTCGGCCTGACCGACGACGGCGAGGCCAACATCACGTTGCCGTTCGCGTTCACCTTGTTCGGCGTGTCCTCGAGCGACCTGCGCGTGGCCAACAATGGCGGCATCCTGTTCGGCGTCACGACCGGCGACCTGTCGACGGCGAACACCGCGCTGCCCAACGCCAGCATCGGGCGGGCGATCCTGCCGTTCTGGGACGACATCGACGCCGACACCGGCAACGTCTACTGGGAGGTCCAGGGCTCGGCGCCGAACCGGGTGGCGATCGTCGAGTGGTACAACCGGCCGCACTTCAGCAACACCGGGTCGGCGACCTTCGAGGTGCTGCTCTACGAGGGCTCGAACGCGATCGTCTTCCAGTACCTCGACACCGACTTCGGCAACGCGTCCTACAACGCCGGGGCGTCGGCCACGGTGGGTTTGAACGACAGCGCCAGCAACGCGCTGCAGTACTCGTTCAACCAGGCGGTGATCACCGACGGGCTGGCGCTGGTCCACGACCCGATCCTGTACGGGATCGCCACCTCGACCGACTCGGCGACGGTGAACACGTCGGACCCGGACATCGAGGTGACGCCGACCAGCATGGCGAGCACGCTGCTGGTCGGGACGACGGACACCCAGGTGCTGACCATCGGCAACGTCGGGGCCGGGGTGCTGAACTGGAACATCGACGAGGCACCTGTGGCGAAGGAGACGGGTCGCCGTGAGATGGCCGGTGTGGCCGGTCTGGGCGATCTGATGGTGGCGGAGGAGCGGGCGAGTGACTTCCCGGCGCCGAAGCCGACGGAGTTCATCCCCGAGCCGGTGGCCTGGTCGTCGCCGGATGCGGTGATCTACGACAACGGGCCGCTGGTCACCCATCCCGGAGGCGGCGCGGGCGGCGCGGATGCGAGTGCGCTGCAGACGGCGCTGGGGATGAACACGTACGGCGCCGGCGCGCAGTTCTCGGCGGGCAACCGGGTAGCGGACGACTTCACGGTCACCGACTCCGGCGGCTGGGCGATCGAGACGATCACGTTCTTCACATACCAGACCGGTTCGGGGACGACGTCGACGATCACCGGGTTGAACCTGCGGATCTGGGACGGGCCGCCGAATGCGGGCGGGAGCGTGGTGTGGGGCGACACCAGCACCAACATCATGGCGAGCACGACATGGTCGATGGACTACCGGGTGCTCGACACGGCGCTGACGAATGCGGATCGGCCGATCATGGCGGTGGTGGGGACGGTGAACACGGTCCTGCCGGCCGGGACCTACTGGCTGGACTGGCAGTTTGACGGGACCCTGAGCTCCGGTCCGTGGCAGCCGCCGATCTCGATCCTCGGGCAGACGACGACCGGCAACGCGATGCAGTACACCAGCACGGGGTGGGCGAACCTGACCGACACCGGCACCCTCACCCCGCAGGGCCTGCCGTTCGTCATCGAGGGCTCGGCGTCGGAGTGCAGCGCTCCGGCGGACGTGCCGTGGCTGAGCGTGAGCCCGGACATGGGGACGACGGCTCCGGGCGGGTCGACTCCGGTGGACGTGACCTTCGACGCGACGGTGGTCGGGGTCGGGACCTACGAGGCGCTGCTGTGCGTGTTCAGCAACGACCCCAACGACCCGATGGTCGAGGTGCCGGTGACCATGGAGGTGGTCATTCCGGTCGAGCTGATGGAAATCTCGATCGAGTAGCCGAGAACACCGCGCGGGCTTACCCGCGCCGACAGTAAACAACCGCCGCCACCCTCCGGGGTGGCGGCCTTTTTCGCGGCGTCGGAGCCGATGGGCAGCGGCCGGCGCGGATGGTGGCCGAACACGGGCGGCGCGCTCGCACCCGGCGTGCCGTCGAAAGCCAGGGACGACTTGATTTCTCAAAACCGGGGCGCGTAGAATGTGATGGATGTCACATAGCGAATTGGTCACAGTCAGATGAGGCGCCCGTCTCATCTGGCCGGAGCATTTCAGAAGGGGAGGAGGACGTCATGAGAGCTCACTGGCTGAATCGATCAACGCTCGTGGTGGCGCTGCTGCTGATCGCAGCGGTGACCGTGGCCCAGGACAAGCCGCTGCCCCCGGTCACGCCGGAGAGCGACATCGGCCTGGAGGCCGGTCAGCTCGGACCGGATGCGGCCTGGCCCGGGCCGGACGGCTTCGGCTACAGCGGCCAGACGGTCGCCTACAGCTGGATCGAGATCAGCAGCTCGGGCACGGTGATCTCGGGGCTGACCGACGACAACTACCTCGGACCCTTCCCCATCGGCTTCACCTTCAACTTCTACGGAACCGCCTTTACCGACTTCTACGCCGCCAGCAACGGCTACATCACGCTCGGCGCGGGCGTCAGCGATCTGTCGAACGATTGCCCGCTGCCCAACAACAACACGCCGAACAACATGATCGCCCTGATGTGGGACGATCTGGATCCGGGCGACACCGGGGACCTGGCCTACTATCAGACCTTCGCCACCTGTCCGATCGGGAGCGGCGCCTGCCTTGTCGTGCAGTACGACGACTTCTGCCACTACCCCGGCGGCGCGTCGTGCCCCATCGCCGGAACCTGGGAGGCGATCCTCTTCGAGGACACCGGCAACGTCATCCTCCAGTACGAGGACGCCGGCGTCGAGGAGGGATCCGGCTCGACCGAAGGCATCGAGGGCAACGACTTCGCCGCGGGCCACGGCCTGACCTACGCCTGCGATACGGCGACCTCGGTCGTCGACGGCACGGCGATCGAGTTCATGTTCCCGAGCGGCCTGATGCTCAGCCCCGACATGGCGGCGAAGCAGGCCTGCGAGGGCGGCTTCGCGACCTACACCCTGAGCCTCGCCAACTACACCGGCGCGGACGCCACGTTCGACCTGAGCTACACCTCCGCGTGGGAGGTCATCGGGCCGGCGAGCCTGTTCGTCGCCGACATGACGTCGGTCGACTTCGACGTCACGATCCTGATCCCGTGCGGCGGCGTGGACGACATGGCGACCGTCGCCGCCAGCGGTGGCGGATACAGCGACAGCTCGATCCTCACCACCTCGGTGACGGCCGGCGGCTTCACCGAGTGGGAGGCCATCGACTCGATCAACAGCGTCGGCCGCTCCCGGCCGGCGGCGGCCGCGGTCGGCGGCAAGGTCTACCTGTTCGGCGGCGAGATCTCGGGCGGCCGCGAGGACACGGTCGAGATGTTCGACCCCGCGGTCGGCGTCTGGGTCGACATGCTCGGCCTGATGCCGGTGCCGGCGAGCAACATCTGCGCCGCGGCCATCGGCACCGACATCTACATCCCCGGCGGCTACGACGCGTCGAGCACCTACATGACCCAGCTGCAGGTCTACCACACCGCCACCGACACCTGGGAGACGGTCACGACCGACCCGTATCCGTTGGCGATTTCCGGCGTGGGTTGCGCGGCGCTAGACGGCAAGCTGTACGTCTTTGGCGGCACCACCGGCACCTACACCAACGCCGCCTACGTGTACGACCCCGCCGCAGCAGCAGGCACCCGCTGGACGGCGCTGCCCAACATGACCTACACCCGCGCCTACTTCGCCGGCGCAGCCGTGAACGGCAAGGTCTATGCCGTCGGTGGGCGCGACGGCACAGTCACGAACTTCAACTACGTCGAGGCCTTCGACCCGGCCGACGGGCTGTGGCACACCGTGACCCCGATGAACGTGGCCCGGGGCGGTGGCGGCGCCATGGTCTGGGGCGACCAGCTGGTCGCCTGCGGCGGCGGCTGGAGCACCTACCTGACCAGCTGCGAGTCGTACGACACCACGCAGGGCTACGCCGGGACCTGGACCACGCTTCCTCAGGCGATGCTCCAGGGCCGGCGCACCTACGGCTACGCCTCGCTGCCCGACGCGCTGTACGCGGTGGCCGGCTACAACGGCACTTTCCTCACCAGCGCCGAGCGGCTGCCGGCCTTCCTCTGTCCGCCCTGCACCGACACCAACATCGACGTCAGCCCGCTCAACATGAGCGCCTCGCAGCTGCCCAACACGATCACCCAGCAGACCCTGACCATCGGCAACACCGGCGGCAGCGGCCTGATCTGGAACATCTTCGAGGAGGCGGCGGTCAAGGCCGCGACGGCGGGAGGAGCCGAGCCGAAGTCGCTGACCGGCTCGTTCGTCACCTTCGACCCGTCGGCTGGCGGCAACACCTGCTACACGCCGGGTGCACCGGGCACCTTCTGCTTCAGGGACGAGTCATTCAGCCCGGACTATGCGTACGTTTACAATGTCTGGCAGAAGTTCCCGGCCGACTGGACGATCGCCAACGTCTATGTGCAGGGAACGCCTTGGTGCGACAACGGGAGTTGGGGGACCTTCAGCTGGGTGTTTGAGACTCCCCCCTACGAGGTGAACATCACGCACAACCGGTACCAGGGTTCCGGTGGCGCTCACTGCGTTGCTTACTACTGCTTCGATGTGACGGCCGGAGCCGGCCCTGGGGATGCCGGCGTTTCCTGGTACTGGTCTGGCGACGATTACGGCAACCCGCCGGATCACCCCTGCAGCTCGGATCAGTACACGCCGGCAAGCGCCACCGATCCGTGCGACGAGTGGGTGAACCCGCTGGCGACGGTGCCGGCGTGCGGCGGGGGCGTCAGCTGCACCAACCCGGCGGACGTGCCGTGGCTGAGCGAGCTGCCGACCAGCGGCACCACCGCCGCCGGCGCCTCGACCCCGGTCGAGGTGACCTTCGACTCGACCGGTCTCGCGACCGGCACTTACAGCGCGAACCTGTGCGTGGAGAGCAACGACCCGGACCCGGGCCCGGGCAACGGCACCGGCCTGGTGGTGGTGCCCGTGGTCCTGGACGTCACGGGAACCGCGAACCCGGCGATCTCGCTCGCGAAGACGGTGGGCACGGTCAACGGCGTGTGCGCCACGACCGACGCCATCACGGTCTCGCCCGGGACCACCGTCTACTACTGCTACGAGGTGACCAACATCGGCAACGTGGAGCTGACGACTCACGACCTTGCCGATGATCAGGTCGGTACGATCTTCAGCGGGACTGCCTACGTGCTCGCTCCCGGCGCCAGCGTCAACACGGTGACGCTCGGAGTGACGGTATCGGCGGTGATCAACACGACGACGACCAACACGGCGACCTGGACGGGGCACACCGTCACCGGGCTGTCGGCCCAGGCGACGGACAGTGCCACGGTCACGGTCGAGTTCGGGCCCGAGATCGACGTGACGCCGACGAGCATGACGGCGAGCCTGCTGGTCGGGACGACCGAGACCCAGGTGCTGACCATCGCCAACACCGGCGACGCGGTGCTCGACTGGACGGTCGGCGAGGCGGCTGCGGCGAAGGCGGACGGCCTACCGCAGACGGCGGAGCCGGCAGCGGCGGGTGACGCTTCGGTGGCGCAGGAGCTGGTCGGAGCCGAGGTCCCATATGCGGCTCCAGAGGCGATTGCCAAGGGTGGGACGTGGGCGCCGCCGGAGGTGGTGCTTTATGACAACGGGCCGCTGGTCACCCATCCCGGAGGGGGCGCTGGCGGAATGGACGCGAGCGCGCTGCAGACGGCTCTGGGGATGAACACGTACGGCGCCGGGGCTCAGCAGTCGGCGGGGAACCGGGTGGCGGAAGACGTGGTCGTGCCTGGACAGTGGTACGTGGACACGATCACGTTCTTCGCGTACCAGACGGGATCGGGGACGACGTCGACGATCACCGGGCTGAACCTGCAAATCTGGGACGGACCACCGAACGCTGGCGGTACCGTGATCTGGGGCAACACGACGACCAACATCATGGCGAGCACTGCGTTCTCGAACATCTACCGGGTGCTGGACACGGCGCTGACGAATGCGGACCGGCCGATCATGGCGGTGGTGGGGACGGTGGGGACGATGCTGCCGGCTGGGACGTACTGGCTGGACTGGCAGTTCAACGGGACGCTGAGCTCCGGGCCGTGGCAGCCGCCGATCTCGATTCTGGGCCAGACGACGACCGGGAACGCGATGCAGTACACGAGCACCGGGTGGGCGAACCTGACGGACACCGGGACGCTGACCCCACAGGGCCTGCCGTTCATCATCGACGGGACGGCCTCGGCGTGTCAGGCGCCGTCGGACATTGCGTGGCTGAGCGAGAGCCCGACGGCGGGCACGACGGCGGCCGGGGGGACGAGCCCGGTGGACGTGACGTTTGACGCGACGGTGGTTGGGGTTGGGACGTACGAGGCGCTGCTGTGCGTGTTCTCGAACGATCCCAACGAGCCGATCGTGGAGGTGCCGGTGACGATGGAGGTCGTCATTCCGGTCGAGCTGATGGGCATCTCGATCGAGTAGAAGACCTGACCGCGCGGGCCGACCCGCGCTGACAGCAACCAGCCGCCACCCTCCGGGGTGGCGGCCTTTTCATGCGGGCGGTCCAGAGTCGAAGCCACGGGCCGGCTGGCCGGAAGACGGGGGCGCGCCCACCGCCCCGGAGCTCCCGGCGAGACTCCTTGACCCGGCGGCGGGACGTGGGCTAGAGTTTTCCTGAGAGAAGTCCTCTGTCACAAGCGGTTTCGGATTAGGAGCGAGAGGGAGGACCAGGGTGGCGATGCGGCGGACGAGAAGGCATGCACGCGCAGCCACACCACCGCGGCAGTGACGCTGAGCACGATCGCGCGAATCCACGCCTGCCGGCCTGCGGGGAAGGGGTCCGGCAGGGTGACCATTAACCTGTGGTGAACGGCAACACGACAAGGAGTATCTGATCATGCGAAACACCACCAACCTCCGCCTCGTGGGGATGCTGGCCCTGGCAGTCGCGCTGGCGATGGCGTCCGGCGCCCAGGCGCAGCAGGCGCCGGTGGACCTGACGCTGGGCAGGCCGGCGCCGGTCGGCGGGCCTGCGGCGGGCGGCGGTCCGGTGCCGGCCGGCGGCACCGAGGCCATCCTCGACGACTTCAACCGCGCCGACGGGCCGATCGGCGCCGGCTGGACGGTGCACGACGGCTACTGCAACGTCGTCAGCAACGCCGCGGTGTGCGGCGGCATGGGCCGGGCGACATTCAACGGCGGCGGGGCAGCCGGGGACACCGCGGAGGTGGACATCGCCACCAACGGGACCGCCCTGCAGTACGCCGGGCTGCTCCTGAACTACGGCGCCGGGGCGACCAACCTGTTCCTCAAGGTGCAGGAGCAATCGAGCACCGGTCAGTTCAGCAACGCGGCGTGCTACACCGGCAACAACGGCGGCGCCTTCGGGCTCGGGTTCTTCACCCTGACGTCGCCCTTCGCCACCGCGCACATGGAGGCGACGAGGTCAGGCAGCGACGTGACGATCGTGTTCTCCAACGTCGACGGCGGCGCCCAGCCGGACCAGACCTACGTCTGCACCGGGGCGCCGGCGCCGGAGGGCACGGGCATCGGGATCATCGGCTACGACGGCATCGCCCGGATGGACAACTTCGGGTCGGACGCCATTCCGGTCGAGCTGATGGGCCTCTCGGTCGAGTAGCCACGATACCGTCCGCGCGGCGTGCCGCGCGATCGATCCGGAGTCCGGCCGCCGCCCCACGGGGCGGCGGCCTTTTCGTGTCGCTGGATCCAGCCGCGGCGCCCGGCGGCCCCCGCCTCGGCCGGGCCGGGAAGGACGGCGAGCTGAGCGCCGCCGGAAGCCCGGGTTTCGCTTGACTGCGTCGGCGCGGCCGAGCTACAGTCCGCTCTGAGAGATGTTTTCTTTCGATTCAGTCTCAACTTGGGGACGCGGAGGAGGAGCGTGGCTGCGGCGCGGCGCACCGCGAGGTGCGATGGATCGGGCCGACCACCACTCCAGGGACTCCGTGGATGGCCACGTGAGTTCACGCCTGCTGCGCGACGGGGGAGGAGCGCAGCAGCGCGACGAGCAACACCTCGCACACGAGAAGGAGTGAGTCACCATGCGACGCAAGGAAGCCCTCTATCTGGTTGTGATGCTCGCCCTGCTGATGTCGCTGCCGGCGGTCGGCGCGGCGGAGCAGAAGCTGCCGCCGTCAGTCGGCGCGGCGATCGAGGAGGTCAAGCCCGCCGAGATCGAGCTGACTGTGACTCAGGAACCGCCCGGCGAGGCGCCGGAGCAGCAGCTCAAGGCAGGCACCGAAGGTGTGGCGACCGACTATGGCTGGAGCCAGACCACCGGCACCTACACCGAGATCACCGGCGGCACGGTCCACGGCACCGCCAGCAACGACGACACCAGCTTCAATGCCGTCAACCTCGGTTTCACCTTCACCTACAACGGTACGGCCTACACCCAGATCAGCATCCAGAACAACGGCTTCATCGCCATGGGAGCGACGGTCAGCAGCTCCTACACGCCGCTGAGCTCCGGCTCCACCAACAACGTCGCCGCCATTTTCGGCCGCGACCTGCAGGGCAACGGCACCACGTCGGAGCTGATGTCCAAGCTGGAGGGCACCTCGCCCAACCAGGTGTTCACGGTCCAGTGGAAGCACTACAAGCGCTATGGCGCGAGCTACGTCGGCGATGACCTCAACTTCCAGATCAAGCTCTACGAGACCAGCAACGTGGTCGAGTTCGTGTACGGCACCTTCACCCCCGTCTATTACTCGACACCGCCGACGATCCAAGTCGGTCTGCGCGGGGCCTCGAACGCCGACTTCAACAATCGCACGAGCACCGGTGACTGGACGGCATCAGCGCCCGGCGCGGTCAACACGGCCACCATGGTCATGACCGACGTTTACTATCCTCCGTCCGGCCTGACCTGGGACTGGACGCCGCTGCCGCCGTCCCCGTTCTTCGGCACCTCCTACAAGGCGGCGCCGGCGCAGGGGCTCGTGGGCTTCTCGCTCGCCTACGTCGTCCACATCATCAACACCGGCTCCGGCGACGCCACCGCGGCGACGATGCTCGACCCGATCCCGGCCGGCACGACCTACAACGGCGACGTCACCTGCTCGGCCGGGACCTGCGGCTACGACGGGGCGAACGTCACCTGGGCCGGCACCGTTGCGGTCGGCGCCGAGGTCACGGTCGGCTTCTCCGTCGACACAGACGGCATGGCCTGCGGGAGCATCGTGACGAACGAGGCGACCCTGGACGACCCGGGCCTCTATGGAGGGCCGGTGACCAAGTCGGCCTCGACGACCCTGGTGGGCTCGACGCCCACGCCGCTCGACGGCTTCGAGACCAGCGTTCCGCCCCCGGCATGGACCGAGACCATCGTCCTCGACCCGGGCACCGACCCCGACTGGAGCCAGGTGACCGTCGGCACGTATCCGACGATCAATCCGCACAGCGGCACCTACATGGCCAAGTACAACTCCTACAACCAGAACGGCGGTATCGCCCGGCTGTGGACCGGCGCCCTCGACCTGAGCGGCTACGCCGCGCCGGCGGTCGTGTTCTGGATGTCGCACGACACCGGCTACTCCGGCAACGCCGATCGGCTCCAGGTCCAGGTCTCGACCGACGGGGTCACCTGGGTCGACGCGGGCGCGCCGGTGCTGCGCTACGACGCCGCCTACACGACGGCCGGATGGGGCGAGCACGCCGTGGTGCTGCCCCCGGGCTACAACATCAACGGCGTTTACATCGGCTTCACGGGCATCAGCGCCTACGGCAACAACTTCTACCTGGACGACACTGCCCTCGCCGAGGGCTGGTACCCCTGCCCCTATGTGTCCTTCGGACCTGACGGCGCCAAGTCCGTCTGCCCCGGCGGCACGGTCACCTACGACCTGACCCTCACCAACATGACGCCGAACGCCGACACCTTCGATATCACCATCGGCAGCAACGTCTGGAACACGGTGCCGTCCTCCTGGAGCGTCGCGCTCGGCGCGGGCGGCTCCGCACCGGTCGTCATGACGGTGGAAGCGCCCTGGGCGACCGGCACCGACACGGCTGAGGTCACCGCCACCGGTCAGACCTTCGGCGGGACCGCCACCGCGACCGTGGTGACGACGAGCGCCAACGGCTTCTGGGAGCAGGTCGCCAGCGAGCCCAACAACGGCCGCATGGACAACGTCAGCGCGGCCTGGGGCGGCTACGCCTGGTCGATCACCGGCTACGGCGCCAACCGCGACGTGCGCTACTACGACCCGGCCACCGACAGCTGGACGGTCGTCGGCACCCCGCCGACCTTCACCGGCAACTACGCCCGTTCGGGCTGCCAGGCCGGCAGCAAGGTCTACATGTACGGCGACACCTCGACCGCCGGCTTCACCGGCCTGTGGTCCTACGACATGGCCACCACGACCTGGGCGCAGGAGACGCCGAGCGGCACCGCCCCGGTGCCGACCGGGATCTGGGCGCCCGCCTGGGCGGCCGACGCCGAGACCGGCTACTGCTACCTGACCGGCGGCGCGACCGCAGCGGGGGCCGGCACGCTGACCACCGTGTACGTCTACGACCCGGCGACCAACGCGTGGCTCGCCCAGCTGCCCGACTTCACGAGCGTGCGCGACTTCCACGCCGCCTGGGTGTTCAGGGACGCCACCGACCGCAAGCTGCTGTGCGTGGCCGGCGGCAACAACGGCGTCGGCATGGACAGCACGCAGTGCTACGACTTCACGGCCGGCGCCTGGGGCGTCGAGAACGCCGACATCGGCCCGCTGCCCGCGACCCTGTGGGCCATGGGCTACGCCCAGAAGGAGCACGAGGGCACGACCCAGATCTGGGTGATCGGCGGCGTGCGCGCGGACCTGCTGACCGCGCAGACCAGCTTCTTCGACGTCGTGGCCGGCGCCTGGGCCGACGATGGCAACCTCGCCGGCGGGGCGGTCTACCGGACCAGCGCCGTCACCCTCGACAACCAGATCTACCACCTCGGCGGCTCGATCGGCAGCTTCAGCTACACCGGCCTCGCCGACCGCCACGTCCAGTGCAGCAGCTCCCCTGCGAACATCATGGTGGATCCGCTGACCATGGCCAGCACCCAGGATCCCAACACGACCACCCAGCAGACGCTGACCATCAACAACACCGGCGGCGCGGACCTGACCTGGACCCTGGGCGAGGAGGCCACCGCCAAGAGCGCCGCAGCGGATGCTGCCGATCCCAAGTCGCTGACCGGCTCGTTCGTGGCCTTCGACCCGTCGGTCGGCGGCGACGCCTGCTACACGCCGGGCGCCGCGGGCACCTTCTGCTTCATCGCCCACTCGTACAGCCCGGACTGGGAGTACGTCTACAACGTGTGGGCGAAGCTCCCGGCCGACTGGACGGTGACCAACGTCTACGTGCAGGGCACGCCGACCTGCGCCCATGGCACCTTCGACACGTTCTCCTGGTCGTTCGAGACCTCGCCCTACGAGGTCAACATCGCCCACTCGCGGTACCAGTACAACTACCCCGACGAGAACTGCATCGCCCACTACTGCTTCGAGGTGACCGCGGGCGCGGGCCCGGCGGATGCGGCGACGTCCTGGTACTGGGACGGCGACGGCTACAACGCCACGCCGCACCACCCGTGCAGCGGCGACCAGTACACCCCTGCCAGCATGTCCGCCGAGCCGTGCGACGAGTGGATCAACCCGCTGGCGACGGTGCCGGTGTGCGGTGGGGGAGATCCCTGCACCAACCTCGCCGACGTGCCGTGGCTGAGCGAGGTCCCGACCGGCGGCACCACTGCTGGCGGCACCTCGACCCCGGTCCAGGTGACCTTCGACTCGACCGGCCTCGGGGCCGGCACCTACAACGCGAACCTGTGCGCCTTCAGCAACGACCCCGACCCGGGCCCCGGCAACGAGACCGACCTGGTGGTGGTGCCCGTGACCCTCACCGTCAACCAGCCGCAGGTCCCGGCGATCGGGCTCACCAAGACGGTGGGCACCGTGGCCGGCGTCTGCGCCACGACCGACAACATCACGGTGGCTGCCGGCACCACGGTCTACTACTGCTACGAGGTGACCAACACCGGCAACGTAACCCTCAACCTGCACGACCTGGCCGACGACCAGATCGGGACGATCGTCAGCGGCCTCAACTACGCGCTGGCGCCCGGGGCCAGCGTCAACACGGTCGACGCCGGACTGAGCATTTCGGCGGTCATCAACATCACCACCACCAACACCGCGACCTGGACCGCGTACAACGCGGGGCCGGTCGACGTGGCGACGGCGACGGACTCGGCCACCGTGACGGTGGCGCTCGATCCCGACGTCGACGTGACGCCGACGAGCATGGCGGCCAGCCTGCTGATCGGGACCACCGAGACGCAGGTGCTGACCATCGCCAACGTCGGCAGCGCGGTGCTCGACTGGAGCCTGGTCGAGGAGCCGGACGTTCTGCTGCCGATGCAGTTCCGGGGCCCGCTGGCCTGGATGGTGGCGGAGCAGAGCGGCGGCGCCGTCCAGATTCCGAACGACGCCATCGTCAGCTCTCTGCCGAGCAGCGGCGAAGTGATGCCGCACAGCGGCCCGCTGGCCGTGCTCTACGACCAGACCGACAACCAAGGCGCCAACAGCGTCACCTCCCAGGACTTCGAGGCAGGATTCGACACCTACGACGATCAGGCGGCGGACGACTTCGTGATCCCGGCCGGAGACGGCTCGTGGACCATCGAGCAGGTCGACGTTGCTGGCGCCTACTTCAATGGCACCGGCCCAGCGCCGGCGGTCAACGTGTTCTTCTACGTGGATGCGGCGGGCCTGCCCGGGACCGAGGTGTACAGCGCGATCGGTGTCGTTCCGACCGATCCAAGCGGCCTCGGGTCCTTCACGATCACCCTGCCCGTGCCGGCGGTACTGCCTTCAGGCGCCTACTGGCTGTCGGTGCAGGCGGTGATGGACTTCGGCGTCGGCGGCCAGTGGGGCTGGACCGAGCGCACGGTGCAGTCCAACAGCGCATCGGCGTGGCGGAACCCGGGCGGGGGCTTTGGCACCAGCTGCACGAACTGGGCCCCGCGCGTCGCGACCTGCGGCGTCGGAACAGACCCAGACTTGATCTTCCGTCTCAACGGGACGATCGGCGGCGGGCCGCAGTTCTGCACGGCGCCGGCGGACGTGCCTTGGCTGAGCGAGTCGCCGACCGCCGGCTCGACTCCAGCGGCTGGGTCGACCCCGGTGGACGTGACCTTCGACGCGACTGCGACCCCGGTCGGCTGGTACTACGCGACGCTCTGCGTGCTGAGCAACGACCCGGACGAGCCGGTCGTGCCGGTGCCGGTCGAGATGGAGGTCGTGATCCCGGTCGAGCTGATGGGCATCTCGATCGAGTGACGAACAACCAGGCGCGGGCTCGCCCGCGCTGTCGGCAACCAAGGCCGCCACCCTCCGGGGTGGCGGCCTTTCTTGCCTCCCAGCCCGCCGGCGACGACGGGGTGGGCTGGCGGCGGGCGGGGCGCGACCTGCCCAGGACGGGGGCCCGCGGCCTTGACGACGGCGTGGAAAACGGGGTAACGTCGCGACGATTCATGTCCAGGGACTCGGCTTTCGCCCGATCGATTTGACTTCGAAGGAGGAAGGCGATGACGATGCGGAGCACACGTTGGCTGGTGCTGGCGGCGGTGGGCCTGTTGGCTCTCGGCGCCGGCGTGAATGTGGCGGCGGAGGGGATGCCTCCGTATCAGGTCATCGAGGTCGCGGACGACCTCGGGGCCGAGGAGCTGGCGGCTGCCGCCGGGGAGAAGGTGGACGAAGGGGCCAAGCCCCAGCTGCCGCCGGCCGCGCCTCCGGCGCCGAAAGGGATGGATTTCTTCAACGAGGCCGAGTCGAACGACACCACGGCCACGGCCAACGCCCTGCCGGGCAGCGAGGCGGTCGTCTACGGGACGATCCCGGCCAACGACGTGGACTACTTCTCGTTCACCGCCAATGCCGGGGACTACGTCTCAGCCGCAACGATGACGTCGTTCTCGGACGGCGGCTCGACCGACACCGAGCTCAGCATCATCGCGAGCGACGGCGTGACGGTGCTCCAGTTCGACGATGACAAGGGTTCGTTTTCATCGCTGTCGTCGGTCGTCTCTGGCGTGGTCATCCCGGCCGCCGGCACCTACTACGTCTTCGTCGACGGCAGCAGCACCACCTCGGCGATCAGCCCGTACCACCTGCACCTCCGGGTTCTGAGCGGCACGCCGACCGCGGAGGTCGAGCCCAACAACGACACCGCCACCGCCAACCCGCTGCCCGCCTCCGGCTGGACGAGCGGCAACGTCTCCGCCACCACGGATCCCGACTTCTTCTCGTTCGACCTGAACGCGGGCGACTCGGTCTTCCTCGCGCTCGACATGGACCCGAACCGCGATCCCGCCAACACCAACTGGAACGGCCGCCTCGGGATCGGGCTGTTCGGTGACGCTGACAACATGATCCTGGTCGCCAACGACAGCAGCACGGTCAAGCCTCACGCCGAGGCCTTCTTCTACACCGTCAAGGAGGCCGGCACCTACTACGCCTACGTCGACAGCACCTCGGCGACCGGCCTCGGCGACAACGCGCGCTACCACCTGAGCGTGCGGGTGATCCCGAGGCGGGTGCAGACCGACTGCACGATCATCGCCAGCACCGACGTGCCGGTGACCATCGGACCGGAGACCGGCACCGTCACCTCTATCGTCACGGTGCCGGGCACGATCACGAGCTCGATCAACGATCTCAAGGTCGTCCTCGACCTCACCCACGCCTTGATGGCGGACCTCGAGCTGACCCTGACCTCGCCCGATGCGACCGCGGTGCCTCTGTTCACCGACGTCGGCCCGACAGCCACGGGCGGCCAGGTGCTGATGGACCTCGTGCTCGACGAGAACGCCGCTCTGCCCATCGGGACGTTCACCGTCGTCAAGGGGATGGTCAACCAGCCCGAGCAGCCGGGACGGCTGTCGAGCTTCAACGGCGAGCCGGCCGGCGGCGTGTGGACGCTGTCGATCACCGACGACCTCACCAACACCAGCGGCGGCACGCTCAACGGCTGGAGCCTCGAGGTCTGCGGCCCGCAGCCCGAGCCCTACGCCGTCCAGCTCAGCAAGACGGTCGGCCTCGAGGCGGGCGTCTGCGCCACCACCGACTCGGTCGTGGTGCCGCCGGGCGGTTACCAGGTCTACTACTGCTACACCGTGCGCAACACCGGGCTCAACACCGTGAACACCCACGACCTCGTGGACAGCGAGCTCGGCACGCTGTTCACAGGCTTCGCCCAGACCCTGGCCCCGGGTGACACCTACACCTACATCGAGCCGGCGATCGTCAGCGCCACGGTCACCAACACCGGGACCTGGACCGCCGGCGACGGGGTCGGCACCGCCTCGGCGAGCGACACTGCGACGGTGACCGTCCCGCAGCTCTGCCCGGCAGGGTTCGAGGACGTGACCGTCGACTTCACCTTCTTCGAGAACCCCTTCCCGCCTGCCGGGTGGACCGTCACCAACACCAGCGTGGGCTGCGACCCGCCCGGCGTGCCGGAGTGGACGAACACGAACCCCGATGGCCGGGCCAACATGACCGGCGGCGTCGGCCTGTTCGCGATCGCCGACAGTGACACCTGCGGCTCGGGCAGCACCCTCGACACGATCATGACCACCGGCATGCTGGACTTCACCGGCCTGACCGACCCGGCGGTCTCCTTCTGGATGGACTACAACGACATCAGCACCGGCGGCGACATGGGCGAGCTCGATGTCAGCACCGACGGCGGCGCGACCTGGACCAACCTGGTCAACTGGGACGCCGACTTCCGCGGACCGCTGCAGATCGTCCAGCCCTTGCTGGGCGCCGGCGAGAACGACGTGATGGTGCGCTGGCACTACATCCAGGGCACCTACGACTGGTGGTGGGAGGTCGACGACGTCATGATCACCGCCTGCCAGCCGGCGGGTGTCCCGTCGATCGCGCTCGCCAAGACCGTGGGCACCGTGGCCGGCGTCTGCGCCACCACCGACAGCATCACGGTTGCGGCCGGGACCACGGTCTACTATTGCTACGAGGTGACCAACACCGGCGGCGTGACCCTCAACCTGCACGACCTGGCCGACGACCAGCTCGGGACGATCGTCACCGGCCTCAGCTACGCGCTGGCGCCCGGGGCGAGCGTCAACACGGTCGACGCCGGCCTGAGCGTTTCCGCGGTGATCAACGAGACGACGACCAACACGGCCACCTGGACGGCCTACAACGTCGGGCCGACCGACCTGGTGACCGCTACGGACGCCGCCACGGTCACGGTCGCGGCGCCGCCGGACATCGACGTGTCGCCGACCAGCCTGGCCGCCACGCAGGACCCGAACACCACGACGCAGCAGGTGCTGACCATCGCCAACGTCGGCGGCAGCGACCTGGTCTGGGAGCTGTTCGAGGAGCCGGCGGAGGTCGTGGGGAACTCGACCTACATCTCCCAGGACATCGCAACCGAGCCCGTCGACCCGGCCCAGGCCCTGGCGGCGGAGCTGAGCGGCGGCGAGGACGCGCCGCCGCAGGCGGCAGTGCCCAGAGACGCGGCCGCCGCGGCGCGCGCGAAGCGCCTGCTCCTGACCCAGGGGCTGCTGCTGATCCCCGACTCGACGAACGACCGGGTGATGGCCTTCGACGCGACCACCGGCGACCTGGTGGACGCGGACTTCATCCCGACCGATGCGGCCCACCTGTCCACACCCAAGAGCGCCATCCTGAGCGCCGACGGAACCAGCGTGCTGGTGTCGGACCAGGTCGACGACGTGGTCCAGGAGTACGACCTGGACGGCAACTACATCGGTGTGTTCGCGCCGGCCGGCGGCCCCAACACGGCCATCTTGGACAACATCCTGGGCATCGACCTGCTGCCCAACGGCAACCTGCTCGTCCCGGTCACCGGCGGGGCCAACTCGGACGCGGTCGCCGAGTTCGACGCCAGCGGCAACTACCTCGGCAACTTCATCGCGAACGCTGCCGGCGGCCTGGGCGGGCCCTTCGACGTCTGGCCGCTTGGGACCGACTGGATCGTGCCCTCGATCGACACCGACGATGTCCGTCGCTTCGACTCCGCCGGCGCGCCGCTGGGCGTGTTCGCGTCGGCGGTGTCCTTCGGCGAGCAGGTCAACGGTGCCGCCAACGGCAACGTCCTGGTCGCCAACTTCAGCACTCCCAACACCGGCGTGATCGAGTACACGCCGGCGGGCGCGCTGGTCGCCGTCTACAACGTGATCACCGGCAACCGGGGCGTCTACGAGCTGCCCGACGGCACCATCCTGACCACGAACGGCAGCGGCGTCCATGTGATCGATCGGGCGAACAACCTGATCGCAACCAAGTTCAGCGGCTCCGGGGCCCAGTACATCGAGCACCTTGCGCCGCAGGCCAACTGCACCAACCTGGCCGACGTGCCGTGGTTGAGCGAGAACCCGACCGCCGGCACCACGGTGGCCGGCGCCTCGACCCCGGTCCAGGTGACCTTCGACTCCACCGGCCTTGCCGGCGGCACCTACAACGCGAACCTGTGTGCGACCAGCAACGACCCGGACGAGCCGCTCGTCCAGGTGCCGGTGACCCTCGAGGTGATTCCCCCGCAGGCGCCGGCGATCGAGCTGGCCAAGACAGTCGGCACCGAGGCCGGGGTGTGCGCCACGACCGACGCCATCACGGTCCCGGCCGGGACCACGGTTTACTACTGTTACGAGGTGACGAACACCGGCAACGTGGAGCTGACGACTCACGACCTTGCCGACGATCAGGTCGGGACGATCTTCAGCGGGCTGAGCTACGCTCTGGCGCCCGGCGCCAGCGCGAACACGGTGGCGCTCGGGGTGACGGTCTCGGCGGTGATCAACACGACGACGACCAACACCGCCACCTGGACGGCCTACGTGGTCGGTGGCCCGTCGGCCCAGGCGACGGACTCGGCGACGGTGACGGTCGAGCTGCTGCCCGAGATCGACGTGACGCCGACGAGCATGGCGGCGAGCCTGCTGGTCGGGACGACGGAGACCCAGGTGCTGACCGTCGCCAACCTGGGGACCGCGGTGCTCGACTGGACGATCGGCGAGGCGGCTGCGGCCAAGGCGGATGGCCTGCCGCAGATGCCTGAGCCGGCAGCGGCGGGTGACGCTTCGGTGGCGCAGGAGCTGGTCGGGGCCGAGGTCCCATATGCGGCTCCAGAGGCGATTGCCAAGGGTGGGACGTGGGCGCCGCCGGAGGTGGTGCTCTATGACAACGGGCCGCTGGTCACCCATCCCGGAGGAGGGGCGGGTGGCGCGGATGCGAGCGCGCTGCAGACGGCGCTGGGGATGAACACGTACGGTGCGGGTGCTCAGCAGTCGGCAGGGAACCGGGTGGCGGAAGACGTGGTCGTGCCTGGACAGTGGTACGTGGACACGATCACGTTCTTCGCGTACCAGACGGGATCGGGGACGACGTCGACGATCACCGGGCTGAACCTGCAAATCTGGGACGGACCACCGAACGCTGGCGGTACCGTGATCTGGGGCAACACGACGACCAACATCATGGCGAGCACTGCGTTCTCGAACATCTACCGGGTGCTGGACACGGCGCTGACGAATGCGGACCGGCCGATCATGGCGGTGGTGGGGACGGTGGGGACGATGCTGCCGGCTGGGACGTACTGGCTGGACTGGCAGTTCAACGGGACGCTGAGCTCCGGGCCGTGGCAGCCGCCGATCTCGATTCTGGGCCAGACGACGACCGGGAACGCGATGCAGTACACGAGCACCGGGTGGGCGAACCTGACGGACACCGGGACGCTGACCCCACAGGGCCTGCCGTTCATCATCGACGGGACGGCCTCGGCGTGTCAGGCGCCGTCGGACATTGCGTGGCTGAGCGAGAGCCCGACGGCGGGCACGACGGCGGCCGGGGGGACGAGCCCGGTGGACGTGACCTTCGACGCGACGGTGGTTGGGGTTGGGACGTACGAGGCGCTGCTGTGCGTGTTCAGCAACGATCCCAACGAGCCGATCGTGGAGGTGCCGGTGACGATGGAGGTCGTCATTCCGGTCGAGCTGATGGGCATTTCGATCGAGTAGAAGACCTGACCGCGCGGGCCGACCCGCGCTGACAGCAACCAGCCGCCACCCTCCGGGGTGGCGGCTTTTTCGTGGCTGGTTCCCAGTCTCAGCGGATGGGCCGGGCCCTGCCGCATGCGGTGTGGCAGCGCGCGCGATCGCTGCTACAATCCTCGCCGGGTATCGCTCACACAGGGTCACCGACGACGAGAGGGGCTCGCAGCCGGCGGCCCGAAACCGGGCGCGGGCCGAGCCCGCACCAAGTCGTCGGAGGTGGGTATGTGTCGTCCGATGCGTCTCCTGCCGGCATTCGTCGTGTGCTCTCTGCTCCTGGCGTCGATCGGCGCCGCCCAGTGGTCTGGGGATCCTGCGGCGAACCTGCTGATCGCCGACCGGTCCGGACCACAGGTCCAGGCAAAGATCGTCGCCATTCCCGGCGGCGGCTTCTACGTGAGCTGGTTCGACAACGCGAACGGCGGCTACGATGTCTACCTGCAGCGGCTCGACGTCGCCGGCGTCGAGCAGTGGTCCCATAACGGCGTGCTGGTGGCCGACCGCAACTACGGCTGGACGATGGACTACGGACTGGGCGTCGACACCGCCGGGTGTGCGCTCCTCGCCTTCAACGACGATCGCAGCGGCGGCGAAGAGGTCACCGTCGCCAGGATCGATCCGGACGGCAACCTGGTCTGGGGAACGGACGGCGTCCAAGTGGGCTCCGGCGAGGTCTACCAACCGCAGGTGGCGGGGACGAGCGACGGCAGCTCGGTGGTCGCATGGACGGAAGGCCTCGCACTGAAAGTGCAGAAGCTCGATCCCAACGGGGCGCCGCAGTGGGGGCCCGGGGTGACTATCTCGCCGACCTCGGGGATGTTCTTCGTGGCCGACGTGAAGGGGTCCGACGCGGGCAATGCGATCGTGTCCTGGGTGCACGGGGGCTACCCGAACCCGCCCCACCTGTGGGCGCAGAAGCTGGCGTCGGCTGACGGCGCGCTGCTGTGGGGCGCCGGCGGCGTCGCTGTCTGCGACGGGGATTCTCTGCAAATGGGCAACTTCCCGCCCTTCGTGAGCGACGGCGAGGGCGGTGCGGTGTTTTCCTGGTACATCAACTCCGCTCCGGGGGACTATTTCCTGCAGTGCCGCGTGCAGCGCGTGCTCGCCAACGGCAGCGAGGCCTTCGCGCACAATGGCGTGAACGTCTCGACCTTCCCCACCCGGCAGCGGGTCGGGCCGAGCGCCGCCTTCCTGCCCGACACCGACGAGGTGGTGGTGTTCTGGGCCGAGACCGACTACCTCCAGGACCAGTACGGCCTCTACGGCCAGAAGCTCGACGCGTCGGGTGCGCGCCAGTGGACCGACAGCGGCGTCGAGCTGGTCCCGCTGAGCGGCAATTTGATCTCCAGCGTGACGACCCTGCCCTTCGCCGACGGCGCCATGGTGGCCTGGGTGGACAGCGTGGCCTACTTGACCAACGAGCCGCTCCGCGGCACCCGCGTCGACGGCAACGGCGACTTCGTGTGGGCAACCCCGATCGTCGACCTGTCGACCGTGGCGACGCCGAAGTCGGACGTCGTTGGCGCGCTCAGCACAGCCGGCTACGGCGCCTTCGCGTGGACCGACGGCGACGAGGTCTCTACCTCTGACATCCCGGCCCAGAACTTGAACGGCGACGGCAGCCTCGGCAGCTCCGCGCTCTTCATCGACGGCTTCGAGTCGGGCGACACGACAGCCTGGTCGGTGACGGTGCCGTAGGAGGTGGCAAGCTAGGGCAGCAGGAAGACGTGGGCCGCTCCGGCATCGGGGCGGCCTTCGACGTCGGCCAGGCGCGCACCGATGACCGCGGTGTGACCGAACATCGCGACCTCGCCGAGCAGGTCCGAACGCGCCGCGTCGTCGGCCATCACAAGACCGGACGGGGTCCACGACCCGCCCGAACGGTCGAACAGGTAGGCGCAGCCGGCCTGCCAGACGCTTCCCGAGCTGTACCACGGCGATCCGACCAGCAGGTTGCGGCCGGCGACCGCGACCGACCAGCCGAACTGCTGCCAGGGCGTGGCCTCGAATGGGACGAGCTTCTGGGACTCGACCCACTCGCCGTCGATCCGGGTGAAGACGTAGGCCGACCCCGAGCTCTCATTGACGGCATCGTCGTCGTAGGGCGCGCCGACCACGATCAGGTCGCCGGCAATCGCTACCGAGGAGCCGAAGTGGTCGCCGTTGGCGGGGTCGCCGGCTGCGAGCTCCTGCTCGAGCCCCCACTCATCGCCGTTGCGCACGAAGACCGACGCCCCTCCCGCCGTGATCTGCAATGAGGAAGACCACCGCCACTCGGCCCCGACCACCAGCCGATCGCCGTCGAGAGCGAGGCTGTGGCCGAAGTTGCCGCCCTGCCCCGGCAGCGCCCGGATGATCCTCGGCTCCGGCCACGAGCCATCGCCGCGCTCGTAGACGTACACGGTGTCGGTGGCCCAGGTGCCGACCGCGAGGGTGTCCCCGTCGAGCGCCAGGCTGTGACCGAAGTGCGCTTCGTCGAGGGGGTCGGGGGCCGTGAGCTTCTCCTCCAGTGCCCAGGTCCGGCCGGAGCGGACGAAAACGTAGACCGAGCCGGCGTTCGAGATGGCGCCGTGGTCGTCGTGCTCGGCGCCAACGGCGATCAGGTCGCCGCCGACCGCGACCGCGCGGCCGAAGCCGTCGCCCTGCTCGCGGTCGAACGCGAGCAGCCGCTGGCGGGGGCGCCAGCGACCGCCGCCGCCCACGAAGACCTGGGCGAACCCTTCGCGGTACAGCGCCGGATCGCCGATGACGTCGCCGGGCGCGCCGACCACGATGACGCCGGGCGCGACGGCCACCGAGCGGCCGAGCTCGTCGCCCGCGGCGGGAACCTGCGCCACCAGCCGCGCGACCTCGGTCGGCGCGGCCAGGACCGAACGCCGGCCCCGGGCCCGGCGCCAGTCGGGTGCGTCGGCGGCGAGCATGGCGGACGTCGCGGCCGAAGCTGCGACAACGAACAAGGCGATTCTGACGCCTCGAGAGGGCACCCCCGACCTCCCTCGAAGGCGCACTCGCGCCGCTCGGCACGTCGCGTGCGGGCGCGGGAGCGCCTCCTTCTCCCCCGCAGGATTGTAGGGGCTCCCGTGCCGCAACGACGCGCATGAGATGCGGTAGCAGTTGCTTGCCGGCGCGGTCCGGCGGGACGGGCTGGATGAGCGTTCCGGGCGTCGTCGGCTCGGCTGCAGCCGGGCCAGGGGCTATCTCTGCTTCCTCGCCGACGGCTGGGGCATCGCCCGCCAGAAGCGAAGGCCGGCGAGCCGGACCGCGCCGCGGTGGTAGCCGTCCGGAAACAAGCGCTGGAGATCGCTGAGCTCCAGGCCGTTGTCCTCGCAGGTTGCGTAGAGGGTCGGCACGACGCCATCTCGAGCGTGGGCCGCGCGCAGGTAGTCGATGATCCGCCAATGATCGGCGGTCAGCCCGCCGGGCATCTCGAGCGCGGCGGCGGTGGCCTCGGCGAAGCCGCGGTCCCAGTCGGCAGGGTCGAGGAGGAAACCCAGGGTGTCGGTCCGGTAGCCCTGAAGGGGGTGGCCGCCGTCAGGCGGCCGCTCGGCGGCGACCGGCGGCTTGCCCTCGACCCAGTGCTGGCTCTGCGCGGTCCAGTAGGCGACGCCGGCGAGACGGCAGGCGCCGCGGTGGTAGCCCGCCGGGAACAGGCGCTTGAGGTCCTTGAGCCGCATCTTGAAGTTCATGCAGGTCACGTAGACCAGGGGGACCCTGCCGCGTTCCTCGAAGGTGTCGCGGATGAAGCGGATCACCGTCCAGTGCTCGTCGGTCAGGCCGCCCTTGATGCCGGCCGACCGGGCGTAGGTCCTGGCGAAGCCCTCGTCCCAGTCACCGGGGGAGATCAGGAAGCCGTTGTCGTCGATCCGATACTCCTGGCCGTCCGGCTTCCGGGTCATCTCGTGCCCCCCCCGGCCGCGCCTCGTCGCGCGGCCACCGAGCGCTTCGTCTGCGCCGAGTGAACTCCGGGCGGTGCGCTGTCGGCCGTGCGCCCGTCGTCATGACAGGTGTCGCAGGTCGGCGAGGCGTCGTAGCGGTGGTCCACGTGGCACGCGTCGCAGTCGATGTCGGCGTGGACGTCGTCGAGCACCAGCCCGGTCACGTGGTGCTTGAAGTTCTCCGGGGTCCACTTGGCATGGCACGAGCTGCACATGCTGTTGATGCGGCCCATCCGCTTGGCCTTGGGGTGGCATGCCCAGCAGTCCAGCTGCTGGTGGTAGCCGGTGAGCGGGAAGCCGGTCCGGTTGTGGGTGAAGCCGGGGCGCTCCTTGGTGTCGTGGCACTTGGCGCAGGGGTCCTTGGCGTGGCACCCGTTGCACATCTCGTGGACCTCTTCCTGGGTCCGTGCGCGCTGCCGGCCCACCGTGATGTCGTGGCAGTCGGCGCAGCTCTCCTTGATGTGGCAGTCGGTGCACTGGAAGCCGAAGAGCTCGACGTGCTCCTTGTGCTGGAAGGTCACGATGGGCCCCGCCTGGTAGGGCGTCGTGAAGACCCTGGTCGTCGGCACCGCGATCTCCGGGTGGACCGCCCCGACGATGTCGGTCGGATCGGCCGCCGCGGTCGCCAGCTCGGCCTGCCGGCTCGGGGCGTGGCACACGACGCACTTGGTGTCGTGGCTCCACTCGCGATGGCAGGCCAGGCACTGGCGGTGGTAGGCGCCCTTGAGGTTCGGCTTGCTGAGGTCGGCGGCGCTGCCGTTCGGCTCGTGGCAGTCGCTGCACGGCGGGATCAACCCCGGCGGGCTGAAGTGGTGGCAGGTCGCGCAGTCGAGGCCCATCTCGGCCATGCCGGCGTGGGCCTTGTGGTTGAACTCGACCGGCAGATAGAGGTCAGCGATCTGGTCGAGCTGGACCACGCCGGGAGCCTCCCGCAGCTGGTGCTTCGACGTCATGTGCACCATCTGCGTTCGCGGGCAGGACTTCAGGCACGTTTCGCGGGCGGTGGGCACGCCACAGGTGTGGCACTCGCTGCAGTCCGCGGGCATCGCCTGGCTGCCGGCGGTCTGCGGGCTTGCCGACCCGGGCAGCAGCGCCACGAGCAGCAGAGCGAAGCTGACGATCCAGGGGCGGGCTGAGCTCATCGGGTTGCTCCCTCCGGCTCCGACGCCGGTGCCGTCGCCGCGACCTCGCGATGGTCCTCCAGAGGCGGTGCGGCGATGACCGGGAAGATCATCACCAAGGCCCGGTAGACTAGCACCAGGGTGGCGATCAGTCCCACGGTGACGACGATCTCGAACGGGCTCGGGAAGTAGCCCTTCTCCGGGTAGAGCGGCTGGTACGCGACGAGAAAGACGTTGATCCGGTTGAGCGCGACACCGAAGATCACGAGGCTGGAGGCGATGAACAGGCCGGTGAGCGACCGGCGCACCTTGGTCACCAGCAGCAGGACCATCGGCGCGATGACGCCGAGCCCGATCTCGATGAGGAACATCACGGACTGCAGCGATCCCTCGAAGACGTAGCCGACCGCATCGCGCTCCACGAGGTCGGCGACCTTGAGTGCCAGGTAGGCGGCGAGGATGATCGGGGTGTACAGGGCGATCTCGGACAGCAGCTTCCGTTCAGGTTGAAGCTTGAACGAGCGGCTCGCGAGGATCGACTCGAAGATCACCATCGGGAAGCCGACCGCGATCGCCGACATCAGGAACAGCAGGGGCGAGACCGGGGTGTACCAGAGCGGGTGCATCTTGGTGGGCGCGATCACCATGAGGGTGCCGAGCGACGACTGATGCAGGCACGACAGCACGACGCCGGCGATGATGAACAGCGAGATGAACCGGCCCAGGAAGCGGTGGCAGACCACCAGCCAGGAGTTGACGACGCGGTTCAGCAGCCGCAGCGGGCCCGGCAGGTTGACCCGCCCCATGAACCGCTCGGCAACGATCGGCAGAAACTCGATGTAGAGCACCGAGAGGTAGATCATGACGCAGATGCCGACCTCGAACAGGACCGAGTCGCCCTGCCACATGCTGGGCAGCATCGGGTGCCACACGTTGTAGTAGCGGCCGAGGTCGGCAAGCAGGCCGATCACGACGAAGGTGTAGCCGAGCATGGCGGTGAGCAGCGCCGGCCTGACGATCGCGTGGTACCGCTCCTTGTGGAAGATGTCGGCGAGGGCGGCGGTCGTGAATCCGCCGGCGGCGAGGGCCACCCCGGAGGCGACGTCGATCGCGATCCAGATGCCCCACGGCCACTGGTTGTCGAGGTTGGTGGCGGCCTCGAGGCCGAACAGCAGGCGATAGAGGTAGGCGGCGCCTCCCACCAGCGCGAGCGCCACCAGGACGAGCGTGCCCCGCGTCAGGTAGGGGGTCTTGACGGGGTGCGGATGGTGGTGCTCAGCCACTGGTGCTCTCCTCAGACCCTTCCTCGCCGCGCATCGCGTGCATGATCAGACCGAGGAAGCCATAGAGCGCCAGCGGCGGCACGAACGACTTGAAGATCGCGTGCTGGATCCGCTCGGTATGGTGGGGGATCGGGTCGTTGTCCAGCACCGGCAGCCCGGTGTGCCAGAACTCGACCGGCGTCAGGTACAGCCAGCAGGTGCCACCGCCCTCGAACTCGCCGTAGACGTAGGGGTGGTAGCGCCCCGGGTTGCCCTGGATCCGAGTGTGAGCGGCGTCGAGCAGCGACTGCCGGGTGCCGAAGGTGAGGGCCTCGTTGGGGCAGATCGCGACGCAGGCGGGCGCACGCCCCTCCTCGAGGCGGGAGTCGCAGAACGTGCACTTGCGGACCCGCGGCTGCACCGCCTTGTGGTACTCGTAGGCGGGGATCTGGAACGGGCAGGCGACCATGCAGTACCGGCAGCCGATGCACTTCCACTCGTCGTACCTCACCGGGCCGGCGTCGGTCTTGACCAGTGCCCCGACCAGGCACGCCGACGCGCAAGCCGGGTCGACGCAGTGCATGCACTGCAGCTTGACGGTCCACGAGCGGTCGGGGACGGACGGGCTGCGGAAGCGGTTGACCACCGTGTAGACGTCGTGGTCGGGCCGCCGCGGCGTGTCGACCACCTTGAGGTCGTCGAAGCTCGAGGCCGGAACGTCCGCCAGCCCATGTTGGACATTGCACGCCCACTCGCACTTGCGGCAGCCGATGCAGGCGACCGTGTCCACCAGCACCGCCCACGACTTGGCCGCGTCCGGGCTGGAGGCCGATTCGGCGTCGGCGGGTCGAGCGCCGGCCGCCAGGGCCGCGCAGCCGGCCCCCGCCAGCCGGAGAACCTGTCTGCGATCAAGAGTCATGAACCCCCCTCACGAGCATCGCCGGGCAGTGTAGCGACAGACCCGGTGCACCGCAAATCGTTCCTGATCGTGCAAGCGCCGTACCACCGGCGAGGCGGATCCCGGGTTCGAAAGCAAACCTTTTCCTTGGAGTGACATACGCCGAAGCGCCAGGGGCCGGTTGACGCTCGGGGGTGGGACAGAATGTTCCAGGGCTCCTGTCAGCCCGCGGTTGTCGAACGCAAGTTGCTTCCTATCAAGGAGATCGACTGTCGACCCCGACTGAGACAGGATGTCCCAAGACGGCCTGACACGCCGGACCGCCCGTGCTGCGAGCGGCGCGTCGCTCAGGCCTGCCTCTCCTCGAGGTCGTCGATCAGCGGCTGCCACGCGCCGTCCTCGCGAATGGACGGATCGCGGGCCAGCACGTGCCCGCAGCTCGGACAGGTCGTGGACGCGGCCGGCTCGTGCGACGGCCGCTCCCACTCCTCGTAGCACTCACCGCATTTCGGGCAGGAGACCTCGATCTTCTGGATCGCCCAGCTCATGAGTCCTCCTCTCCGGGCCCCGGCAGAGGCCGTATCGCCACCTCCAATGTAGGTCATTCGGGCGGAAAACGCCCGTTTTGTGGGGCAGCCATCCTGGCTTCCTTGTGTTTGCGACCGACCGCTGTCATCATCCCGCGCATGTCGCGCCCGTCGCGCAAGGAGAAATCATGAGAGCTCTTGTGGGGATCGATCGCCGTTTCCGTGGCCGACTGCTCATGGCAGTTGGCGTCATGTTGCTGGTGCCCGTCCTTGCCGGTGCGGACGAGGGCGCGCCGAAGGTCGTCAAAGGCGAGCCGCCTGCCGACGTTTGCGCGATGCTGGACGACGTCGAGCTGCGCAGCCGGATGGACGGGCTCCTGTTCAAACTGACCGTGCTGTGCGGCCGAACGGACCTGCTCGGCCAGGTACCCCCTGAGCCGGCGGCCGAGGTCGGGCCGGCGCAGCCGGACGCGGGGGGCGTCGACATCCCGGTCAACAACCCGGCCGGCGACGTTGGCCAGACCTCGCACACCCAGAGCGAGACCTCGATGGCGCGCAACGAGGTCACCGGCACGATTTGCGCCGGCTACAACGACTCCTACAACTACTCGGTCAACGGCGTCACCGGCTTCTCCCGTTCCGTTGACGGCGGCGCGACCTTCACCGACCGCGGCGGGCTGGATGCCAACAGTTTCGGTGACCCGAGCCTGGTCTGGCGCAAGAGCGACGGCCACTTCTACTTCGCCACTCTCCACACCAGCGGTCTGGGCATCTACCGTTCGACCGACGACTGCACAACCTTCTCCTTCCTGGGAGTGATCTCCAACGGGGGCTGGTCTGACGACAAGGAGCTGATCGCGGTCGACAACAACCCGGCGAGCCCCTACTACGGCCGGCTGTACTGTGTATGGACCGACTTCGGCGCCGGCCAGGTGATTCGCTCCACCTACTCCGACAACGGCACGACGTGGTCGTCGCCAGTCACCATCAGCACCGGCACCACGCCCCAGGGAGCGTGGCCGGTGATCGCGCCCAACGGCGACGTCTTCGTGTCGTGGGCGCGCGGGGTGGAATCGCCGTCGCTCACCATCGACATCACGCGCTCCGCGAACGGCGGCGTCAGCTACACCATGGCGACCTCGCCGGCCGCCGGCAAGACCACGCCGAGGGATGCATCGGGGACCGGCAGCTGCGGTCGCTACGCGCTGAAGGGCGGAATCCGCTACCTGCCGTCGCCACAGATCGCGGTCGGGCCGGACGGCGTGCTCCACGCGGTCTACAGCTATGACCCGGACGGCTACAACACCGGCGACGTGATCGACGCCTTCTACCGCCGCTCGACCGACAGCGGGGCGACCTGGGGCCCCGAGGTGCGGCTCAACACCGACGCGACCACCCGCGACCAGTTCTTCCCGACCCTCTCGGTCGGCGCCGGCAACATCGTCTCCACCACCTGGTACGACCGCCGCGAGGACGCCAACAACACCCTGTTCAAGTACTACCAGCGCTTCTCGTTCGACGGCGGCATCACCTGGGAGCCGGACGAGCCGGTGTCCGACGTGGCCTCGCCGGTCTACCTCGATCCCAACCTGGCCACCTGCTACCACGGCGACTACGACACCCACCTCCAGACCGGGACCCACGCGGTCGCGCAGTGGTCGGACGATCGCTACGTCCAGAGCGGACACAACGACCCCGACGTGTTCGCGGACCTGCTGCCGATCAGCACCGACTTCCTGCTCCTGCCGCAGGAGACGTCGCTGGCGGTGTGTGCACCCGACAGCGCGGTCGTCACCATCGACGTGCCGCAGTTCTCCGGCTTCTCCGAGCCGGTGACGCTCGCCACCGGAACCCTGCCGCCCGGCCTCGCCGCCGGCTTCGTCCCGAACCCGGTCACGCCGCCCGGGTCGAGCGACCTGACCCTGAGCGGCACCGGCGGCGTCGCGGCCGGCAGCTACGAGATCACGGTGACCGGGACCTCGAGCCCGGGCGGCGTCGTCCACGACGCCAGCATCACCCTCGGCGTGTTCAACGCCCCCGCGGGCGCGGTCGACCTCGTCGCCCCGGCCAACGGCGCCCTCAACCAGGCGCTGCGGCCTGCCTTCGCGTGGTCGGCGGCCACCCAGGGGTCCAGCTACACCCTCGAGGTTGACGACGACCCGGCGTTCGGCAGCCCGGCCCTCGTCGAGCCCGGAATCACCGAGACCACATTCACCCCGAGCAGCGATCTGGCGTCCAACACCACCTACTACTGGCGGGTCACCGCGCTCAACGTCTGCGGCGCCGGGCCGACCTCGCTGGTCTTCTCGTTCACCACCGAGGCGCTGCCCGGCGACTGCGGGATCGGCACGATTCCGCTGGTCACCTTCACCGAGGACTTCGAGGAGCCCGGCGCGCCGGGATGGACCCACAGCGGCACCGGCGACACCTGGACCCTGTCCGGGGCGCGGGTGCACGGCGGCGCCTTCGCGTACCACGCCGACGGCGTCGGAACCACCACGGATCAGCGGCTGGTTTCGCCCGAGCTGGTGCTTCCCACCGAGATCCCGGTGACCATGCAGTTCTGGAACTGGCAGTCGATGGAGCCTTCCGGCGGCGGCTGCTACGACGGCGGTATCCTCGAGATCTCCACCGACAATGGCGCCACCTGGACCTACCTGCCGACGACCGTGATGCAGACCGATCCCTACGACGGTCCGGTGTCCGGGCTGGGTGGCCTCGAGGGCTGGTGCGGCGACCCGCAGGACTGGCTGCGCTCGGTGGTCGACCTCGATGCCTACGCCGGCCAGACGGTCCGCTTCCGCTTCCGCCTGGGCACCGACGTGTCGGTGAGCCGCGAGGGCTGGTACGTCGACGACGTGGTCGTCCAGTCGTGCGTGCCGGCGTTCCCGGACTTCTACCTCGGCACGACGCCCGGCAGCTCCACGATCTGCGCCGGTGACAGTGCCGACTACACCGTCAACGTCGGCGCATACAGCGGTTTCTCGAACCCGGTCACTCTCGCGGCGAGCGGCAACCCGGCCGGCACGACGGCCGGCTTCTCCCCGAATCCGGTGACGCCCCCTGGCTCGAGCCTGCTGACCATCGGCAACACCGGTGGCGTCGCCGGCGGCAGCTACGGCATCACCATCAGCGGCGCCGCCGACGGCAGCGCAGGCCACTCGACCGGGGTCACGCTCAACGTGGTCGTGCCGGCCGCGCCGCCGGCCCTGACCGCGCCGGCCAACGGAGCGATCGACCAGCCGCTGCGGCCGGTCTTCCAGTGGACCGCGGCGGCGGGCGCCTCGAGCTACGCGCTGGAGGCCGACGACGACCCGGCGTTCGGCAGCCCGGCGGTCGCCGTGACCGGCCTTGCCGGGACGACCTACACGCCGACGACCGATCTCGACGAGGGCACCACCTACCACTGGCGGGTGAGGTCGGAGAACCTGTGCGGGCCCGGCGCCGCCTCGACGGTGTACTCGTTCACGACCTTGAGCCTGATGCCGTTCGCGGACGGCTTCGAGTCCGGCGACACCAGCGGTTGGTCGACGACCGTGCCCTGAGGAGGATCCAGGGGATAGGATCTGGGGGATAGCCCCGACCCACGCCGCAACCGAGACCGCCCCGGGAAACCGGGGCGGTTTCCTTTCCCAATTCGGGAACGGGAACGGGGACGGGAACGGAAGCGGAATCGGAGACGGGCACGGGTGGATGGACGTGTTGCCCTGGATCCTAGATCCTAGATCCTAGATCCTGGGTCCCGCCCCGATGCCCCTTTGTGCGAGCTCGTCGTGGATCCACGCCTCGAGGTCCGGCGTCATGTAGAAGCGCGGGCGCAGCAGGTCGTCATCCCTCGCGATGACATGCTCGGCCTGTGCCGCGTCGGCGAGCTCGGTGCCGGGGTAGATCCGCACCCCGACCGTCACCCTGAGCAGGTCGAGCCCGAGCGACTGGGCGAAGTCGAGCGAGGCCGTGACGCTGGCTCGGGTCTCGCCCGGGCCGCCGAGCAGCAGGAAGCCGAAGCGGCCGATGCCGTGGCCGGCGAGGAGCTCCGAGACGCGCCTCACCTCGGCAGCGTTGAAGTGCTTGCGGTACGCACGCAGCATGCGGTCGTCCCCGGACTCGAAGCCGAGGCTGACGGCCCGGCAGCCGGCTTCGGCCATGGCGCTCACCAGCTCCTCGTCGAGCCGGCTCGGGTAGACGATGCACTGCCACTCGACACCGGCGTCGAGCGCGCTGATGCGGCGGCAGAGCGCGAGGACGTGGTCGCGGGGGATGTTGAAGACGTTGTCGACAAACTGAACTCGCTGCACTCCGGCAGCCGCCATTCTGGCGAGCTGTTCGGCGACCAGCTGCGGAGACCGGCAGCGCAGGTGGCAGCCCTCGATGAGGGGGGTCGAGCAGTAGCTGCAGCGGAAGGGGCAGCCGCGGCGGGTCTGCACCGGTACCCAGACATCGGGCCGCGCGACGTCGGCGCTCGCCCACAGCCGAGGGCCCGGCTCGGGCAAGGTGTCGAGATCTGCCACCGCGGCCCGGCGCTCCGCCGGCCGATGTCCGGGGCCGAACACGCCCGGCAGGTCCCAGGCGTCGCTGCCGATCTCGAGACGGTCGAGCAGCGCCGGGAAGGCCTCCTCACCCTCGCCGCAGACTCCGAGGTCGGCGTCGAGGTAGCGAAGCACCGCCTCGGGGAACAGCGTGAAGCCGGCGCCACCGAGGATGACTGGTGCCGCCGAGGCCGACCTGCAGGCCGCGATCAGCGGCCGCACCTTGTCGAGCAAGAAGGCAGGCCGCGCCATCTCCTGATCGTCGATGTTGCGAACCGAAACGCCGATCGCATCCGGCCGCGTGACACCGATCTCGCGGCGGAGTGCGAGCTCCGGATCCGCCTCGCCCATGAGGTCGAGGAAGGCCACGTCGTGGCCGTGCGCCGCAGCCGCGGCGGCAACCAGTGCTGCGCCCAGCGGCAGCGTCGGCAGGTTGATCCGCTCGGTGTTGCCGGCGACGACCAGGACCCTCACCGGCGGCCGCCTGCGATCAAGGCGTCGTACGCCTGCTCGAGCTTCTGCCAGTGCCTCGTCTCCTCGACCGCCAGCGCCTCGAGCAGGGTGGTGATCCCCAGGTCGTCGGCGGCCGCTGCGAGATCCCGGTACACCGTGTAGGCACGGCGCTCGGCGTCGATGGCGGCGAGCAGGACCTGAGCCGGGGTCGCGTCAGGGGTCAGGGCCGGCACCGCCAGTGGGGCGGAGAGCTGGACTGTCGGCGACCCCTTCGCGAACAGCGACAGGTCCCCCTCGCGCACCCCATCGAGGGCCTCGCGGTGGGCGTCCTCCTCGCCCGCGATCAGCAGCAGGAGCTCACGCAGGCCCGGGCCGTCCACGCGACCGGCGAGGTCCCGGTAAGTCGTGGCCGCCTCGACCTCGGCCGCGATCGCGAAGTCGAGGACCTCCTCGATGGTCATCGGATCCATGGCAGTGACCCCCAGGGCCACGCGGGCCGGTGAACGGTTCCCCCAGTATGCCCGACTCCAAGAAAAACTGAACCGCCTACGGCACCGTCGCCGACCACTGGTCGGTGTCGCCGGTCTCGAAGCCGTCGGCGAACAGCAGCCCGGCCTCGAAGGCGCCCAGGTCGCGGGCGCCGTCGTCGGGGCGGGGCGCGGCTGACTGGTGGCGAACGTACTGCCACGCCGGCAGGTGGTCGGGAAGGGCCTCCGGGTGAAGGTCGCCGCCGGCGTCGACCAGCGGGCTGGCCGGGGCAGGGGAGAAGTCCTGCAATGGGAGGTCGGTGAAGCCCGGGTCGTCGCCCGCGAGGTTGCCGCCGTTGTCGACGAAGCTGCCGTCGAAGGTGCCGTGGCTGACCACCCATCCCGCCCGCAGCCAGCTGTCGCGCAGCTCGAGAACCCCGGAGCTGTCGAGCAGGGCGAGGTGCGGCCCGCTGGCCGTGGTGTAGACGACGTTGTCGCGCACGTCGGCGTGCTCGTCGTTGGTCGACAGCCGCATCAGGGTGGTGTTCTCGGCGCGCGTCGAGACCACGGTGTTGTGGAAGAAGTGGAGAGTGCCCTTGCGGTAGTCGCTCACGGTGCCGCTGTCGCCGCCGTAGTGCACGACCTGGCTGTTGCCCTCTCCGTCGGACTCGACAAGGACATTGCCGTAGACGAAGGTTCGCCGGTAGTCGGGGTGGTTGACCAGCACCGGGCTGTCCTCGGCGTCGACCAGGTCGAGCTGCCGGTTGCCGTCCTCGATCCAGTTGTAGCGCACGACCAGGCCGGCCGAGCGGTCCTTGAGGTTGTTGCCGCCGCAGCCGTCGCGCAGCCGGCCCATGCGGTTGAGCTGGTAGGTGATGTGGATTGCCGCGGTGTAGGTGTTGTGCTCGTAGTAGCTGCCCTCGATGCCGTTGCCGTAGATCCAGTTGCGCTCGACCAGGATGTCCTGGGTGGCGCCGTCGAAGGCGCCGACGAAAAGGCCGTTGCCGGAGTCGCGCAGCACGCAGCTGCGGATGACGAGGTGCTCGGCCTTCTCGACGTAGATTGCGGCGGCGTTGTTGGCGTAGGTCTCGATGTCCCCCGAGTCATTGGTGAACGTGAAGGGCGGCCGGCCGGAGCGGATGTCGAGCTTCTCGACGACGATGAAGCCGGGCAGGGTGTCGGGCGGGACGCTGGCGCCGCCGATCTTGAGCACCCCGCGCGCCTCGTTCCAGTAGTCGAGCTCGAGGCGGGTGACGGCGTCCCGGCCGTCGATGACCGGCAGCTCGCCGCCCGGCCCCGGCACTCCCGAGACGACGATCGGCGCCTGCTCGGTGCCGCGGCGGCAGAGCACCCACTTCTCGCGGTAGGGCTCGGCCCGCCAGTGGATCAGCACCCGGTCGCCGGGTGAGAGGCTCTCCCAGGGCACGTCGCCGATCGCGGCCAGCATGCCCGGCCCCTCGCCGACCTGGTAGTCGGTGGCGAGCGCCGGCCCCGCCGCGCCGGCGGCCACGGCAAGCGCCCAGGCGACCCGCCACGGCCACGAAGTCGAGCGCAGCATCAGGTTCGACTGTATCGCCCGGCCGGCGCCGGGCGGGTGACTGCTGTCACCCGAGCGGGAGCCAACCGTCGACTGCTCCGACGCCTGGCCGAGGGGCCTACTGTTTCAGCGGGAGAAGGGTTCTCACTGCCGATCTCCAGATCCGATTCGCGCCAGCGGATCGGACTACATGTTGCGCCGGTACTGGCCGCCGACCTCGTAGAGCGCGTTCGAGATCTGGCCGAGGGAGCAGGTGCGGACGGTGGCGAGCAGCTCCTCGAAGATGTTGCCGCCGTCACGTGCCACGCGCTGCAGGCGGGCGAGGGCCTCCGGCGCCCGCTCCCGGTGCCGCTCCTGGAAGTCGCGGAGGTGGGCGAGGCGGGCGTTCTTCTCCTCGGGAGTGGCGCGGGTGAGCGGGATCTCGCCGCCGATCGCTGCGTTCGGATCGATGAAGGTGTTGACGCCGACGATCGGGTGCTCGCCGGTGTGCTTGAGCCGTTCGTAGTGGAGGCTCTCCTCCTGGATCTTGCCTCGCTGATACATGCTCTCCATCGCGCCGAGCACGTCGCCGCGCTCCGAAAGCCGCTCGAACTCGTCGAGCACCGCCTCCTCGACGACGTCGGTCAGCCACTCGACGAACTGCGAGCCCTGGAGCGGGTTCTCGTTCTTGAGCAGGCCGAACTCGAGGGCGTTGATGAGCTGGATCGCCACCGCGCGCCGCACCGACTCCGGGGTCGGGGTGGTGATCGCCTCGTCGTAGGCGTTGGTGTGCAGCGAGTTGCAGTTGTCGGCCATGGCGAGCAGGCCCTGCAGCGTGGTCCGGATGTCGTTGAACGCGATCTCCATCGCGTGCAGCGAGCGGCCCGAGGTCTGGATGTGGTACTTGAGCTTCTGGGAGCGCTCATTGCCGCCGTAGCGGTTGCGGATCGCCGTCGACCAGATCCGCCGCGCGACCCTGCCGATCACGGTGTACTCGGGGTCCATGCCGTTGGAGAAGAAGAAGCTCAGGTTGGGGGCGAAGTCGTCGATGTCCATGCCCCGGGCGAGGTAGGTCTCGACGTAGGTGAAGCCGTTGGCCAGGGTGAAGGCGAGCTGGGTGATCGGGTTGGCGCCGGCCTCGGCGATGTGGTAGCCGGAGATCGACACCGAGTAGAAGTTGCGCACCTGCCAGTCGCAGAACAGGCGCTGGATGTCGCCCATCATCCGCAGCGCGAACTCGGTCGAGAAGATGCAGGTGTTCTGGGCCTGGTCCTCCTTGAGGATGTCGGCCTGCACGGTGCCGCGGATGGCCTGCATGGTCTCGCGGAGGACCGCATCCCACTCGCCCGGCTCGAGCAGCGGCTCGAGCGCCTCCCAGCTCTTGCCGCCGGCAACCGGCTCGAAGGCCTCGGCCCGCTTCGCCTTCAGCCGCTTGGATGCGATCAGCCGCTTGCGCGCCTGCTGGCGCGCGGCCGCGTTGAAGAACATCGCCAGCATCATCGGCGCCGGGCCGTTGATGGTCATCGACACCGAGGTTGTGGGGTCGCAAAGGTCGAAGCCCGCGTACAGCCGCTCGACGTCCTCGACGGTGCAGATCGAGACCCCGGACTCGCCGACCTTGCCCCAGATGTCCGGCCGCTCGGCCGGGTCCTCGCCGTACAGGGTCACGGAGTCGAAGGCGGTCGACAGCCGCGTCGCCTCCTGGCCCTGGGCGAGCAGGTGGAAGCGCTCGTTAGTGCGCTCCGGACCGCCCTCGCCGGCGAACATCCGCGTCGGCAGCTCCTGAGTGCGCTTGAGAGGGAACACACCGGCGGTGTAGGGGAAGGCCCCGGGAACGTTCTCCAGGAACAGGTAGCGCAGGATGCCGGGCCAGGTCGCGCAGCGTGGCAGCTGCACCTTGGGGATCCTGGTGCCCGCGAGCGAGGTCGAGGTGAGGGGCACGTGGATCTCGCGGCCGCGCACGGTGTAGGAGAACTCGTCGCTGGCGTAGTCGCGCTGGATCTTCGGCCAGGCCGCGAGCAGCTCACGCGAGTCGTTCTCGAGCCGGTGGGCGATGCGCCGGATCTCGGCGTCGAGATCGGCGAGCTGCGGCTCGGCGGCCGCCTCTGAGCCGGTGATCTCCTCGAACAGCCTCCACAGGTCCTCGGGCGAGCCGTCCCCGTTGCGGGCGCACAGGATGGCACGCGCTCCGACCAGCTGGTAGAGCCGGTTGGCGACCCCGACCTGCTCCTCGGCCCACTCCTTGTAGCCGCGCACCGTGCGGGCGATCGACCGCAGGTAGCCGACGCGGTCACCGGGGATCGTGGGATGCCGCTCCGGCGCCCCGACCGGCACCGCCGAGGTGCCCTCGAGGGTCCACGGCGCGCCGTGGTCCTGCTGCAGGCGCCGCACGATGCCCTGGTAGAGGCTGTTGACGCCGCGGTCGTGGAACTGGCTGGCGATGGTCGCGTACACCGGCAGCTCGTCGTCGGCCGGCCCCGCGAACAGCCCGCGGCTGCGGCGGTACTGCTTGCGCACGTCGCGCAGCGCGTCGAGCGCCTTCGGCCGGTCGAACTTGTTGATGGCCACGAAGTCGGCGAAGTCGAGCATGTCGATCTTCTCGAGCTGCATCGCGGCGCCGTACTCGGGGGTCATGACGTAGAGCGAGAGGTCGGCGACGTCGACGATCTCCGAGTCGGCCTGCCCGATGCCGGAGGACTCCACCAGCACCAGATCGAAGCCGGCGGCGCGGCAGAGCGCGATCGACTGCTCGATGTTGGCCGACAGCGCACGGTGGGCCTGCCGGGTGGCGAGCGACCGCATGAAGACCCGGTCGGAGCCGAGCGAGTTGAGACGGATGCGGTCGCCGAGCAGCGCGCCGCCGGTCTTGCGCTTGGTCGGGTCCACCGACAGGATGGCGATGGTCAGCTCGGGGAAGTCGGCGAGGAAGCGCAGCACGAGCTCGTCGACGACCGAGGATTTGCCGGCGCCGCCGGTGCCGGTGATGCCGAGCACGGGTGCGGCCCGCCCGACGACCGGCAGCTCGGGCTCGGTGCCCTCCTCGGCGCGGGTGATCGCGCGGGCCACGGCGAGCCAGCGATCGGCGGTGGCGCCGAGCGGGGACGACGGGTCGAGGCTCGACGGGTCGAAGTCCGCTGCCCTGATCATGTGGTCGATCATGCCGTCGAGGCCCATGGCGCGGCCGTCCTCGGGCGAGAAGATCTTGGCGACGCCGTAGGCCTCGAGCTCGGCGATCTCGCGCGGCACGATGACGCCGCCGCCGCCGCCGAAGACCAGGATGTGGCCGGCGCCGCGCCCTCGGAGCAGGTCGATCATGTACTTGAAGAACTCGAGGTGCCCGCCCTGGTAGGAGGAAACCGCGATCGCCTGCGCGTCCTCCTGGATGGCGGCCTCCACGATGTCGGCGACCGATCGGTTGTGCCCGAGGTGGACAACCTCGGCGCCGTGCGCCTGCAGGATGCGGCGCATGATGTTGATCGCCGCGTCGTGGCCGTCGAACAACGAAGCCGCGGTGACGAAGCGGACCTTGTGCTTCGGCTCGTATCGCGCGGGCGTGGCGGGCGTGGCCATCGGACCTCCCTGACGGGTGCCTGGCCGATGATAGCAGGGAGCGCCCGTCGTGGTTTGACGGTCGGGCTGCTAACTCTTCATCCCGGTGGAGTTTGACGTTGCGGGGGAGAGCTCGGCACTGAACCGCAGAGCTTTCGGGAACGGGAACGGGAACGGGTTGGGAACGCCGCCGCAAGCGGGCGCGGATCCGGCTTCGCTTGCAGCTACGCCGTGACGTAAGCGGAAGCGGATTTGGCTCCGTCCTGCGGGCTACGCCGTGACGAGCGGGCACGGAGACGGAGGCGGGAGGGGCGGGTGGCCCTATCCCCCAGATCCCAGATTCTAGATCCTATCCCCTAGATCGTCCTCAAGGCACCGTCACACTCCACGCCGCGGTGCCGCCGGACTCGAAGCCGTCCTCGAACAGCGGGCCGCCGGGGATCTCCACGGTGTAGCCGCAGCTTGCGAGCGCGGTGGCGATGGCGGTCACGTCGGCGCTCGGGTAGCCGAGGTCGATGGCCGCCTGCAGCACGGCGTGCGCGGCGACGTCCTGATTGGAGCCGCCGTTGGTCATGCCCAAACCGACCACGAACGCGCGGTCGCTCTGCTCCCGGCCGACCGCGTTCCACACCCGCATCATGCATCCCGACCAGATCATGCCGTCGTTGTAGATGTCGCCGACGAGGCCGGTCGGCCAGGGGTGGGTGTCGACCCAGTTGGTGACCCGCCCCGGCCAGAACGGGTTGTGGCCGTCCCAGCTGAACACCCAGTTGTACTGGGGGTCGGCAGGCGTCCACTGGCCGAAGCTGCGGCTGTACGACGCAGCGATGTAGTCGCCGCATCCCTCGCTGAGGCCTTGCACCTGGGACAGGCCGCCGTGGGTGACCCAGTCGTGGATGCCGTGCCCGAGCTCGTGCAGGAGCACGTCGGCGTCCTCGGCGTCGTCGACGCCCCCCTCGCCGAAGGTCAGCCGGCCGGAGCCGACGCTGTACGAGGAGTTGTCGGCGCCGTTCCACCCGCTCGGGTCGTAGACCACACCCGTCGAGTACTGGTAGGGCATCACCTCGACGCCGAGGGTCTCGTTGAGGTACCGCATGAAGGTGTCGATGTGGTAGTAGCCGTTGACCGCCTCGAAGGCGTCGGCCCCGCGCGTGAAGGCGAAGGTGGGGGAGGCCTGGCTGAAGATCCCCTTGTACGGCGCATCCCAGTCGAGAATGTGCGCGTAGGGGCCGCGCAGCTCGTACGTCCCCGAGGCCTCCTTGATGCCGAGCAGCGCCCGGTCGAGCGCCTCGGCCGTGAGCTGCGGCGTGTCGGCGTCGTTGCCGTCGACGAATCCGGGGTCGTTGTAGCTCGCGTGGGCCGACGACAGCGGGTCGGGGTCGAAGGCGTTGCCGTTGCCGTCGACCGGCGCGTACAGCGCGATGTCCGCCGCCCGCACCACCCGCCCGTCGACGGCATCCACCAGGACCTCCCACTCGCCGCGCGGCTCGACCTCGGGCGCGGTCACGATGCGGTGCACGAGCCGGGTCCTCGGCCCGTCCTGGAAGACGACGAGCTGGTTGGACTCGTGCAGGACCGGCCCCTCGACCCCGAGGTGGGCGTGCGCGATGGTGCGGGCCGCGGCCGCGTCGAGCTCCGGCTCGAGCCGCTCGATCGCGACCTGCGGCCGGTAGGTGCTGGCCACGAAGACCACCCGATTGTCGGCGTTGACGGTCACGGTCACCTCGGCCCCGAGGACCGGCACACCGTTGACGGTCTGGCGGAAGCGGACGGTGCTGCCGGAAGGACCGGTGCGGGTCGCGTGGTGCCGCAGGTCGGAAAGGTCCGGCTGCCGCAGCCCGAGCTCGAGGGCGGAGGCGCGCAGGTAGTCCATCACCTGCGCCTCCGGCGTGCCGGGCCTGGCCCGATAGCCGACGTCGTAGATGGCGAGGGGGTATCCGGTCTCCAGGCTGATCTGCCGGCCGTCGCGAACGATCGACGGCTCCGGCTCGAAGGAGCCGACCTCGAGGCCGGTGGACGCAGGAGGCCGGGCGGCCCAGAGAGGTCCGCACAGGAGCGCCGCCAGGGTTGCGGTCGCCAGGGGCGCAAGGTGACGTCGGCGGCGGGTGTCCATCATGGTCATCGTCCTTCCAGGGGGATGTCGCATGCCCCGGTCCCGCGGGCGGCCGGCGGCGCCGCGACATTCTCTCACGGCCGAGCCGGCGGCGGTCGCGGCCGCGGGAGAGCCGGGCCGGCTGGCGGGCCCGCGCCCTACGCGCTCGAAGCCGCCACCTTCTCCAGCTCGTCGATGATCAGACCGCGGAACATCGGCAGCTTGTAGGCGTTCTTGGCGAGCGGCTCGGCGCCGGCCACGGCCGCGTCGGCGGCGGCGGCGATGGTGCCGGCGTCGAGCGGCCGGCCGACGATCGCCTGCTCGACCGCGCGCGAGCGCCAGGGCACCGGCGCCGCGCCGGACAGGAACACGCGGGCCTCGGCCACCTGCGCGCCGTCGAAGCGCACAACCAGGGCGGCCCCGGCGAGGGCGAAGTTCCAGGATGCCCGGGCGCGCACCTTGCGGTAGCTCGACCGGGTGCCGGCCGGCAGCGGAGGCAGCACGATCTCGGTCACGATCTCGTCCGGGTCGAGCACCGTCTCCCGCTGGGGATCGTCGGACGGCGGAACATGGAGCGCTTCGACCGGCACCGACCTGGTCGATCCCGGGCCCGCAACCCGGCAGACGGCGCCGAGAGCGGCGAGCGCCGGAGCGGTGTCCGACGGGTGGACCATGAAACACATGTCGCCGCCGAAGATGCAGTGGTACTGGTTTTCGCCGTCGTAGGCGAAACACCTCTCGCCGCCCTTGCGCAGGCAGGGGAAGTCGCCCCGGTAGTACCAGCAGCGGGGCTTCTGGCAGAGGTTGCCGGCGAGGGTGCCCTGGTTGCGCAGCTGCGGGCTGGCCACCACCTGCGCGGCCTGGTGGAGCGCGCGGTAGCGCTCGGCGACGTCGCCGCTCGCGATCAGCTCGGAGATCGTGGTCAGCGCGCCGATGCGCAGGCCGCCGCCGGCAGCGCGCGTGATCCCACGCAGCTCCTGGATGCGGCTCAGGCTGACCACCTTGGGCGTGGCGAACACGCCGTCGTGCAGGCAGCCGAGCAGGTCGGTCCCGCCGCCGTGCAGCCGTGAGTCCCCGGTCGCCAGCTGTGCGAGGGCCTCCGCCAGCGATGTCGGTCGCACGATCGTGAAGCTGGGCAGCATGTCAGGCCCCCTTCCGCTCGGCCTCGAGGAGCTCGATGAGGCGCATCGCGTTGGTCGGCGCGTGGGTCACCCACACCCCGGTGGCGTGGTGGATGGCGTTGGCGATGGCCGGGGCGGTCGGAATCGTCGCCGGCTCGCCGACGCCCTTGGTCGAGGTTGTGTTGCACTCGTGGTCGTGGGGGTCGATGGCCACCACGCCCATGTCGGCCGGCACGTCGAGAGCCGTCGGGATCTTGTAGTCGTGGAGGCTGAGGCTGACCAGCTTTCCGGTGGCCTCGTCGAGCACCCGCTCCTCGGTCATCGCGAAGCCGATGCCCATCGCGATGCCGCCGAAGACCTGGTTGTCGAAGGTCAGCCGGTTGAGGACCCGGCCGGACTCGTGGGCGGCGACGAAGCGCAGAATCGTCACCTCGCCGGTGCGGGTATTGACCTCGACCTCGCAGAACTGGGCGGCGAAGGGGTTGACGATCTTGCCCTCCGGGTTGGGGCCGCGGTAGCCGACGCCGACCACGACTCCCCGGCGCTTGAGCAGTCCGAGGTCCCCGATCGCGACCCGGTCGGACGGGCTGGAGCGGCGCTCGACCGCGCCCTCGACGAGCACCAGGTCGTCGAGCGGCCAGCCCTTGTCCTCGGCCGCGGCCTCGAGCAGCTGCTTCTTGACGAGGTAGGCCGCTTCGCGGACCGCCGGCGACTCGGTAGGCACGGTCTTCGAGCCGCCCGACGAGGTCGCGAACTGGGTGGTGCCGGTGTCGGCGTTCTCGATCTGGATCGCGTCGGGATCGATGCCGAGCTCCTCGGCGACCACTATCGCCATCACGGTCTTGGTGCCGGTGCCGATGTCCGAGGCGCCCATGTTGAGGTTGACGCTGCCGTCCGAGTACATCCTGACGATGGCGGTCGAGGGCGGCCCGCCGCCGCCGGCGACCCACAGGCAGGCCCCCATTCCGACGCCGCGCCTGAGGTGGCCGTCGCCCGGCGGTGCCTTCCTGGCCTGTGCCCAGCCGAAGGCCTTGGCCCCCTCCTCGAGGCACTGGCGCAGCCCGGTCGTCGTGTACGGCTGGTCGCCGCGGGCCTGGCTGACCGCGGGCACGTTGCGCAGCCGCAGCTCGACCGGGTCCATGCCGATCGCCTCGGCGAGAGCGTCCATCATCTGCTCGAGCGCCCAGGCGCCCTGGGGGTGGCCAGGCGCGCGGAACGGCCGCGCCGGGCCGGCGTTGATGAAGGCGAGCTCGTTGCGCGTGCGCACGTTCGGGCAGGCGTAGAGGTCCTTGACCACCCAGTCGACGATGCCCGCGCCGCCGCCGAAGTGGCCGCCGGCCGAGCTCAGGCTCTCGAAGTCGATCGCGGTCAGCGTGCCGTCCCGCTTCACCCCGGCCTTGAACCGCATCACGGTGCCGGGCCGGTTGCCGGCGACCAGCATCACCTCCTCGCGGCTGAGGAAGAGCTTGACCGGCCGCGCCGTCTTGCGCGCGAGCAGCGCGGCGATGACGGTGTGCTTGGAGGGCTGGAGCTTGGAGCCGAAGCCGCCGCCCATGTAGTGCCCGATCACGCGGATGTTGGCGAGCGGCAGACCGAGCACGCGGGAGATCACGGTCTGGGTGATGTACACCCCCTGGAGCGACTCCCAGATCACGAGCCGGCCACCGTCCCAGCGCGCGACGCAGCCGTGCAGCTCCATCGGGTTGTGGAGCTCGTACGCGGTGTGGAAGACCTTCTCGAGCACGACGTCGGCCGCGGCGAAGCCGGCCGCGATGTCGCCGCGCTCGTGGGTGTCGGGCTCGCCCTGGCGGTTGCCGTCGCCGCCGACCAGCGGCGCGCCGGGAGAGAGAGCGCGCTCCGGGTCGAGGACGTGGGGCAGCACCTCGTAGCGCACCGCGATCGCCCGCGCGGCGTCGCGCGCCTGGTGTGGCGTCTCGGCCGCCACCGCGGCCACCGTGTCGCCCTCGAAGCGAATCACGGGGTCGAACAGCTTGGACGAGTCGCCGCCGCTGTAGTGCCAGTCGACGTCGGCCTCGCGATCGGCCGCCGACAGCACCACCGCGACGCCGGGCATGCGGGCCGCCGCCGAGGTGTCGACCTCGAGCACCCGGGCGTGGGCGTGGGGGCAGCGCAGGATCGCACCGTAGAGCATGTCGGGCAGGATCACGTCGGAGGGGTAGACGGCGGTGCCGCTGACCCGCTCGTAGGCGTCGACGCGCGGCCGCCGGGTGCCGACGACGCGGGTCGCCGTCCAGGGGGCCGGGTACTCGCTGGGCTCGGGCGTCTCCGGGACCGGCCCGTCGATGTAATAGTCGCCGGCGGGACTCATCGGCCGCCTCCCTTCTTGAGCTCGGCGGCGCGCCCCACCGCCTTGAAGATGTGGACGTAGGCGGCGCAGCGGCACAGGTTGCCGGCCATGCCGTGGCGGATCTCGTCGAGGCCGGGGCTCGGGTTGGCGCGCAGCAGCCCCTCGGCGGCCATGATCTGGCCGGGCGTGCAGTAGCCGCACTGGAAGGCGTCCTCCTCGACGAACGCCTGCTGGGTGACGCCGAGTTGCTCGCCGTCCATCAGCCCCTCGAGGGTGGTGACCTCCGATCCTTCGGCCTCTACCGCCAGCGTCATGCAGGCGTAGCGGGCCACGCCGTCGATCAGCACCGTGCACGCGCCGCACTCACCGCGCTCGCAGCCGACCTTGGTGCCGGTCAGGCCGAGCTGCTCGCGCAGCACATAGAGCAGGCTCCAGCGCGGCTCGACCAGGAGCCGGTGGAGCCGGCCGTTGACGCGCAGCGCCACCGGCACCATGCCGCCGCTGTGCTGCGGCTGGTCGACGGCGGCCGGCTGCGCGACCGGCAGCCCGGTGGCGGCGACCACCGCCCCGGCGCTCACCGTGCCCAGGAAGCCCCGCCTGGTCACTCCCTGGGGCCGGTCCTGCTCGCGGTCGTGATCACTCATGGCACGCTCCCTTCCATACCGGGTCCGAGCCGATGTTGAGACGGAGTATTGACTGCCGGGCTCACGCCGGGATTGTACCGCCCCCGCCCGGCCAGGGGGTAGGGGCGAGGGAACAGGGGATGGGCCGTTCCCGATCCCGTTCCCGTACCCGTTCCCGACCGACACAACGTTGACAGTTCCCGCGGTGAGGCGGAACCTGGGTTATGCCCGCCGACTCCTCGACCGCGCTGCCGGTGATCGACGCGATCCTCGCCGAGGCGGCCGCGGCGCCCTGGGCCGGCGATGCCGCGACCCTCGAGGTGCGGGTGGGCCCGTTCTGGACGGTCGTCCGGACCTCGGCGGGCACCGGCCTCGCATCGACGATGGCGGACGCCGGCGAGCACCAGGGCCCGCCGATCCGGCACGCCGGCTCGCTCCACGGTCGCGCGCCAGTCGAACTCGCCCGGCTGCTGCGGTCGGCGTCCCCTCCGGAGGCCGCGGTCGGCCTGGCCGCGGTCAACGCCCTGCTCGCGCCGCTCGCCGCAGGCGCCGTGGACGGCAATGCCAGGGAGCTGCTGTGCGAGCGGGCCGAGGGGCGGCTGCTCGCGGTGATCGGGCACTTCCCCTTCACCGAGCGGCTGCGGGCCGTCTGCCGGGAGCTGTGGGTGTTCGAGCGCGCGGGGCGAATGCAGCCAGGCGACCTCGAGGAGTCGAGCATGGACGAGCTGCTGCCCCACGCCGAGGTGGTGGCGGTGACCGGGAGCGCGGTGGTCAACCACACGGTGGAGGCGATCGTCGGCCGGATGCGCCGCGATGCGTTCGCCGTCATGCTGGGGCCGAGCACGCCGCTCGCCTCCTGCCTCTTCGAGCACGGCTTCGACGTGCTCTGCGGCACCGTGGTGGAGGACGCTCCGGCGGTCGCGCGCGCGGCCTCCGAGGGCGCGGTCACCGACCAGATCCCGGGCGTGCGAAGGGTCTGCCTGTGGCGTTCGCCGGGCTGATCCTGGCGGGAGGGGAGGGCCGCCGCTTCGGCCAGCCAAAGGCCCTCGCGCGGCTGCCGGACGGCCGCACCTTTCTCGAGGCGTGCTGCGGGACGTTGACTGCCGCGGGCGCCCGGCCGGTGGCGGCGACGCTGCCGCCCCGGCACTCCGGACACGAGGTGCCGGGCTTGCTGCAGATCCCGCTGCCCGGCCCGGGCCTCGACATGCTCGGCTCGGTGCGCTGGGGGCTGCGGCAGCTCGCCTCGATCCCGTCGTGGAGCGCCGTGGTCGTGCTGCCGGTCGATCACCCGCTGGTCGGCGCCGCTGCGATCGCCGAGCTCGTGGCGGTGGATGCGGCGGCGGCCGTGCCCAGCTACCAGGGCAAGCACGGCCACCCGGTCGTCCTCGCCCGCGAGGTCGCGGTCAGGGTCGTGCGCGACGAACGCGCGGGCGCCACGCTGCGCGATCTGCTGCGCACGGTCGAGGCGGTCGACGTGGCCGTCGACGATCCGGGGGTGGTCGCCAACTGCAACACCCCGGAGGCGCTGCGCGGCTGGCTCGAGCGGTTCGGGTGAAGGCAGGCTGGCAGCCTACCCCACAAGGGAGACTGGCAGCCTACCCCACAAGCCGAGTGGGGCTCGCGGCGCGAGCCCCACCCCCAGATCCTATTCCCCAGATTCTGGATCCTACTTCTTGGCCACCTCGAGGTTGATCTCGATGTCCACGTCGTTGCCGAGCAGAAAGCCGCCGGTCTCGAGGGCCTTGTTCCAGACGATGCCGAAGTCCTGGCGCGCGAGCTCGGTCGCGATCTCGAAGCCGGCCTTGGTGTTACCCCACGGGTCCTGGCCCGCGCCGAGGAAGGTCACCGGCACGGTGATCTGCTTGGACACGCCGCGCATGGTCAGGGTGCCGGTCACCGCGAAGCTGTCGTCGCCGGTCTTCGAGATCCCGGAGCTCACGAAGGTGATCGTCGGGAACTTCTCGACGTCGAAGAAGTCGGACGAACGCAGGTGCTTGTCGCGGTCGGCATTGCTGGTGTCGATGCTCGCCGCCTGGATGGTGAAGGTCACACCCGAGGCGCCGAGGTTGTCGAAGTCGCTGGTGATGGTGGCGTCGAAGTCGGTGAAGCGCCCGGTGACCTTCGACATCAGGTGCTTGATCTTGAAGTTCACCTCGGAGTGGGCCTTGTCGATCGTCCAGGTGTCGGCGGCGCTCGCGACCCCCGCGAGCCCGACGAGCAGCGCCAGTGTGGCAAGAGCAGTCCGCTTCATTGCAGTTTCCTCCCGTGTGGTGTTGGTGGTTTGGCGGAGGCCCGACACCCATACCGGGCTCCTTTTTAGAAAACCCCCGCCCGGACGCACGAATTCCAGCCCGCCGGAGGAGTGCGCCAGGCCGTGCTTCGAACCGCCTGCCGGCCGGCGAGCGGGGCGCGTCAGCCTGACCCGCAGGCCCTGCCACGGCGGCACGGCCGAGCGGCCCGATGCGCGGTGCATGGCGACCTGGATCCGGCTATCTCGAGCTATCCTTGCAGTTCGACGGCACCGGGGGGCTCCCGGCGTGGGCGCCCGAACCGCATCCGAGGCGGTCGTCGGGCGGCATCGGGGGTTGAGGTGGCAGGGAACTTGCACTCGAGCCTGCTAGGGTAGGGGTGTGGAGAGGAACCGCTCGCTGTTCAGCCGCGCGCTCGGCGTCTCGCTGGCGCTGCACCTGCTGCTGCTGTTCGTGGTCGTCCCGGGCGCGAAGAAGGTGTGGCCGGTGAGCCTCTCGGCAGCCCCGATCTTCCAGACCGCGCCGCCCGAGCAGGCCGAGCGCCCGCTCGAGTTCGAGTTCGTCGACCTGCCGGGCGCCCGCGAGGAGCCTCCGGTCAGTGACCGCGTGCCGCTGTCCGACCTCGACCGGCGCGCCCACGGCGGCGAGGGCGAGCCGGCCGCCAGCCCGGGCTCGGACGGGAACACCCCGCAGCTCGTGCAGTCGGTCGGCGGTGACTGGCTCGGCCAGGGCGCGCCGCCGCAGCAGACGGGCCCGTCGACCCGGCAGGTGCCACCGCCGGAGCGCCCCCCCCGGGAGCCGGTCGAGAGGCGACCTGCCGAGCCGGCGGACGATGCGACCCAGCGGGAGCGGGAGACGATGGAAGAGGGCGCCGGCGAGACGGAGCAGCCGCAGCCGCGGGCGGAGGAGCCGAGGATCGTGCTCCCGCCGTCGGGTAGCTGGGCGCTGCCGCCCGGCGTCGGGGGGCTGCCGGAGAGCCCGGACCGGGAGGGCGGCCGGGTCGACGAGGGCGGGCTGTCCTTCGACACCCAGTGGTACGACTGGGGGCCGTACGCGGCCAAGATGCTGCGTGCGATCCGGCGCAACTGGCAGATCCCGGAGATCGCGCGGCTCGGTGTCAGCGGCGTCGTCCGGATCCGCTTCTTCATCGAGCGCAACGGCGAGGTGACCGGCCTGACCATCACCGACGAGTCGGGGAAGCCGCCGATGGACTTCGCGGCGCGCGACGCGATCGCCGACTCGTCGCCCTTCGATCCGTTGCCGGCCGACCTCGCCGGCGTGGACCGGGAGGGCGTCACCATCACTTTCTTCTACAACACCAGCCCTCCGCGGCGATGAGCGAGGGCACGCGATGCGGACCGAGGCAAGGAGTGACACGTGGTTGACATCCTGATTTCCGGCGGGCCGGTCATGATCCCGCTCGGCGTGGTGTCGCTGGTGGCGCTGGCGATCATCATCGAGCGGCTGTGGGTCCTGAGGCGGAAGAACTACCTGCGCGACGAGACCGTGTCCACGCTCCAGCACTACCTGGTGAGCCGGCAGTACAAGGCGGCGACCGACTACTGCATGATGAACCCCGGCCCGTTCACCCACCTGGTGGCGGCGCTGGTCGCGAACCGCTTCGCTCCCTACGACGAGCTCAAGGAGATCCTGGAGGACACCGGCCGCCGCGAGCTGATGGGCCTCCAGCGCGGCCTCGGGGCGCTGGCGACGATCGTCGGGGGCGCTCCGCTGCTGGGACTGCTCGGGACGGTGCTCGGCATGATCCAGATCTTCGGGGTGGTGGCGACCTCGGGCTCGGGCCTCGCCGAAGGGCTCGCGGCCGGCATCGCCCAGGCGCTGATCACCACCGCGGCCGGGCTGATCATCGCCATCCCGGCGCTGTTCGTACACTCCTTCCTGGAGGCGCGGGCGGTCGGGATCCTCTCCGAGGTGGAGGCCAAGATCGTCGAGTTCCTGCACCTGGTCCGGCAGCGGGACGAGGCCCGCGCGGGCGCCGAGGCGGCATCATGAGGCTCACCCCGTTCCAGGGCAGGCGCCGCGCCGAGGTGCAGATGGCGCCGCTGATCGACTGCGTCTTCCTGCTGCTGATCTTCTACGCCGTGACCACCCAGTTCGTCTCCGACGAGCGCCTGAAGCTCAAGCTCCCCGAGGCCAAGACCGCCGAGTCTCCGGGGGCCGGCGCCGCGGACCGGCCGCCGGTGGTCGTGGTCGCCGCCGACGGCACGGTCTGGATCGACGACAAGCTGGTCGCCGAAGACGAGCTGGAAGCGAAGATCCGGGACATGGTCGGCACGGCGCCGGAGCAGGCGATCATCCTGCGGGGCGACCGCGACGCCGACTACGGGGTGGTCGTGCACGTGCTCGACATCGCCCGCTCGGTCGGTGCCAAGATGATCCAGATGTCGGCCGAGCGCCCCCCCGAGTAGTTGTAGCGCAGGCTTGCTCGCGGCCTGCGGCCGCGGCGACGCGGCGCCACGAGCGGGTGGCACAAGGCCGGGTCCTCCCAGACCGCCCACCGGCCTGTGCCACAGGCCGCTCCCGTCGCCGGGTTCTCAGCCTGCCTTGTAGCGCAGGCATCCTGCCTGCTTGTAGCTTCAGCGCCCGTCCGGCTGTCCGGAAGCGGGCGCGGATCCGGCTTCGTCGTGCGGCTTCCAGCTCTGCCTGCGGCTTCGCCGTGACACGCCGCCGTGACGAGAGCGGAAGCGGATGCGGCGACGCCGGAGGCGCTCCCCGCGAGGCCCGGCCCTCAGGCCGGCGGCAGCTGGAGCCCGCGCTCCGGCCGGCTGAAGCCGTGGCACCAGCTGCAGTCCCGGCGCTTGTCCTTGACGTGCTTGTCGTGGTTCTCGACGAAGCCCTTCGGGCTCTTCCACCCATGACACTGAACGCAGAGCACCGACAGCTCGTCCTTGGGCGCGTAGCCGAGCGCCCCCTGAAGGTCCATGCGGGCGTTCGAGCCGTGGCAGTCGGCGCACTGCAGCGCCTGCTCCGACGGGCTGACCTCGTGGTTGAGCATCTGGAACGTGTCGGTCTCGATCCAGGCGTATGGGGTTCCCGCGGGCAGACCCATGTTGACCAGTCCGGCCTCGGTGGCGGCCGCGGCGTCGGCGGTGGCGAAGAAGACCGCGGTGTCGAGGGCGATGAGCGTCGGCTCGGGCCCGAGCGTCACCGGCTGGTGGGCCGTCTTGAACTTGAAGGCGTAGAGCTTGCTCTGATCGTCGTCGACCGACCCGAGCGGCCGTGAGGTCGGGTAGCGGTTGGTCTCAGGATCGATCGTCGCGAGGTCGCCGAGCAGGTAGTTTCGGTTGCGCCGGTTCCAGAAGCGGTACTCCGGGACCAGGTCATTGAGCTTCTCCGCCGCGGGATGGAACGGCGGCTGCGTGGCGTGCGTGTCGAGCCAGGTGCGGTAGACCTCGGTGGCCTCCGTCGCCGGCGTGTCGCTGGCATCCTTGGCGTAGAGCGGGATGTGGCAGGTCTGGCAGGCGACCCGCGCGGTGTGGCGATCGACGTAGGAGCTCTCATGCCCGCCGCTGGCCCTCGCGGCGTGGCAGTTGGCGCACTCGAGCGAGATCGGTGAGTCGGTCGCTCGGAGGTCCGAGCCCCTGCCGGCCACCCGATGCTCGGTGAAGGTGTGGCACTGCTGGCATCGCAGGTTGGCGCCGGTGGTCGCCATGTGGACGTCGAAGGACCGGTCGGTCGTGGCAGCGTGGGCAAGGGTGATGTCGCCCCGCTTGACGGCGTCGCCGCCGCCGGCCTTGGCGTGGCACTGCAGGCAGTTGCTCCGCTGGGGCCGGTGGACGGTGCGAACCGCCTCGTCCATGGTGATCGTCATGGCCGCATCATCGGGCACGAAGACCCCGCCGACCCGCTTGCGGCGGTACTCCTGCTGGTGGCAGAGCATGCAGTCGATGTTCTCGAGCTGCTGCGGGGAGGCCTCCGGCTCGGGGGGCAGGCCCAGCCCGACGTGGCAGCTGCCGCAGGCGTTCCAGTTGCCGAGGATGTTGACGCAGTAGCTGTTGATGGCGCCCGAGATCTTGCCCTGGACCGCGGGGCCGTGGTCCATCTGCTGCGCCGCCCCCTCCCACTGGTACATCACCGAGGCATGGACCTCGTGGGCCTCGTTGGTGTGGCACTGCAGGCAGGTTCCGGGCCCGTTCCAGGTCAGGGCGCTGTGCGGTGCGCCGCACGGCAGGTCGACACCGTTGCAGTCCTGGTCGATGCCGTCGCCGCAGGCCTCGAGGGCGCCCGGGTGGATCGTCGGATCCGAGTCGTCGCAGTCGTCGCCGCCGCACGCAGCGTCCTGGTGGTCGTCGCCGTCGGCGTCGAGGCAGCCGGGCGGGCCGGCCGCCACCAGCACCGGCACCTCCTCCTCGCCGCGCCGGTTGGCGGCGTCGACGATCCTGGCCTTGACCCGCCACTGGCCGGGGGACCCATTGGGAGGGATGGCCGTGCTCCAGGTGAACGACCCGCCACCCTGATCGGTGAGGGCGCCGCGCTGCACGAGGTGGCCGCCCGCGTCCTTCAGCTCGACGCGGGTCGAGCGCACGCTGGTCACCGGCGAGCCGTCGGCGTAGGAGGCGAGGGCGGTGACGGCGACGGCGCCGCCCGGCGCGTAGATCGGCTGGTCGGTCGAGAGGACGATGGTGATCGGGTCACGGGCCGCGGCCGTCCCGGGGACGATCGCGAGCGCCAGCAGGACGAGCAGGAGCGCCGCCGGTGGCCGCCGAGGGGCCCGCCGACGATGCGCCGCGGCTGCTGCGCCGTCCGCCTTGGTCACCAGGCGCGGCGCGGCTGCGGAACGGTGGCCTCCCGGCCGCTGCGCACAGTCCTTCCCCAGTGGGCTCATGAATCACCTCCTGATCCAATTTCTACAGTTGGATATATAGGCATCAATGAATGTATCTGCCGTGACCAAGGTCACCCACCGGTCACAGCCGGGGTGCGCCGCCGTGCAGCGGCCCGGCCGACGCCCGCTCGCCGCCGCCGCGGCGTTTGCGAAGCGGGCCGCCGTCTGGCATAGTCTCGGGCGCAGCGTTTGGGTCCGAAGAGCGGAGCTGGTGCTCGCGGGGGCATGGCGGGTTGCGGCCGCGGCACGCGGGACGACCGCCCACGCGATGAGGATGTGGATGAAGCGTCAGGTTCGTGCGCGCGCACTGATTGCGATCATGTTGGCGGTGGCGGTCGCGACCGCGGTCATCGGCTTCTCCGTCATGTACCACGCGGCGGTGGACGTCGAGCGCCAGCGTCTCGCTGTGAGTGCCGGGAGAGAGGCGCGCTGGCTCGAGTCCATGGTGCGTTTCGAGCGCGAAGAGCACCTGGGGGATCGGCAGGAGGCCGAGCGCGAGGCCCTCACCCTGTTCCTCGACGCCCACCGTCGATTCCAGCTCCACGGTGCAACCCAGGAGACCGTGCTGGCCCGACGCGAAGGGGACCAGATCGCGTTCCTGATGCGGCATGGAAGGGGATCGATGCAGGCGGACGACCGGCTGCCGTTCGACGGCGTCCTCGCGCAGCCGATGTTCCGCGCCCTCCAGGGCCTGTCCGGGACCATGATCGGGCTCGACCACGACGGCGTCCGGGTGGTGGCCGCCTACGAGCCGGTCGAGGCTCTCGATCTGGGCATCGTGACCAAGGTCGACATGGCCGAGGTGCGGGCGCCGTTCATCCGGGCGGGGCTGCTGGCGGCGGGCGTCCTGGTCGGGTTGTTGGCGGCGGGTGTCTGGCTTTCGGTGTCGATCATGAGGCCCACGATCCGCGAGCTCGAGGAGCACGCGCGCGATCTCGAGCGGCTGGTCGAAGCGCTCGGGGCGAGCGAGGAGCGGTACCGGGCGATCGTGCATCAGCAGACCGAGTTCGTCGCGCGCTTCCTGCCCGACGGAACGCTGACGTTCGTCAACGATGCGCTCTGCCGCTACTCAGGCCGGGAGCGCCCAGAGCTGCTCGGCCGCAGCCTCTGGGACTTCATGTCCGACGAGATGCGCCGCAAGTCGGCGGCCCATCTGGAGACTCTCACCAGCGACCACCCGGCCGGCAAGAACGAGATCACCTGGACCGCCGCGGATGGCAGGACCCGCTGGGTCAGCTTCGTGAACCACGCGCTGTTCGACGACCAGGCCCGGCTGATCGAGTACCAGTCGGTCGGGCGCGACGTCACCGACCGGCACGAGCACGAGGCGAAGCTCGAGCGGGCGCTGGCCCAGCGGGAGATCCTGCTCAAGGAGATCCACCACCGGGTGAAGAACAACATGGCGGTGATCTCGAGCCTGCTCAGCCTGCACGAGCGCGACATCGAGGACCCGATGGCGCGCGAGGTGTTCCGGGCGATGCGCGGGCGCATCAGGACGATGTCGCTGGTCCACGAGCAGCTCTACAGGTCTGGAGACTTCGAGCGCGTCGATCTCGGCAGGTACATCGATCAGGTGGTCCGGACGCTGGTCCAGTCGCAGGATGACGCATCGGGAAGGATCACCGTCCGCCGCGAGATCTCGGAGGTGACCCTCGACCTGGAGCGGGCGATCCCGTGCGGCCTGATCCTGACCGAGCTGCTGAGCAATGCGCTCAAGCACGCCTTCCCGACGGGACGAAGCGGCACCGTTCTCGTCAGCCTCCGGGAAGGGGCCTCCGGCGAGGTCGAGCTCGCCGTCGAGGATGACGGCGTTGGGACGGCAGCCGCCGAACGGGGCGGCTTCGGCCTCCACATGGTCGAGCTGCTGACCCATCAGCTCGGCGGTACCGTCGAGCTCGATGTCGCCGCGGGGCGGCGGGTCGTGGTCCGCTTCCCCGCACGCTTCGCGTGACGGGCCGCCTGTCGCCGCCGCGGGGCTCAGCCGAGGAATCGGCGCTCGAAGTCGTCCGCGGGGCACGCGGCGCCGAGCAGGAACCCCTGCACGAGGCGGCAGCCGCGGGCAGCCAGCCAGGCCAGCTGCCGCTCGTGTTCGACGCCGCCGGCCGAGGTCTCGATCCCGATGCTGCGGGCGCTCGAGAGCGCCGCATTGACGATGGCGCAGGCGGCGGGATCGTCGGGCACGCCGCTGATCAGGGTGCGGTCGATCTTCAGGGAATCGAGCCTGAGCCGTCGCAGCGAGACCAGCGCGGCCTGGAACGAGCCGAAGCCGTCGAGGGTCACCTTCGCGCCGAGCCGGCGCAGCTCGTCGAGGTTCGCGGTGACCTGGGCCGATGGCCGGTCGACCACCACGCGCTCGGCAACCTCGAGCTGCAGCCGCGCGGGTTGGAGCCGTGAGCGGGAGAGGGCGTCGCTGACCGCGCACGCGAGGTTGCGACGCAGCAGTTGGGAGTCGTTCAGGTTCACGGCGATGGCGAGCCCCCGGTGGTGGAATCCCCATCGCACCGCCCGGGCACAGGCGGAGACCAGCACCTGGTCGGTGATCGGCGCGATCAGGCCGGTGCGGAACGCCGTGGCCAGGAAATCGGCGGCCGGGATCAGACCGTGGTCAGGGTGCCGCCACCGCACGAGCGCCTCCGCGCCCGACAGCCTCCGGTCGGGCAGTGAGAAGATCGGCTGGTAGTGGACCTCGAACTGACCGAGTTCGTAGGCCTGCCGCAGGTCCCGTTCGAGAACGCGGACCTGGGGCTCCGATCCGTGAGCGAACCCCTCGTGCGCCATGGCACGGTTCCGGCCGCCCTGCTTGGCGCGATACAGGGCCTCGTCGGCGCGCTCGACCAGCGCCGCCGACCCTTCCGCATCGCGCGGAAATACCGACACGCCGGCACTGATTGTCGAGACGATCTCTCTGCCGTCGATGATGAAGGGGTGGGAGAACGCCTCGACGAGCTTCTCGGCAACCCGGCTCGCTCCGGCGGCGGACTCCAGGTCGGGCAGCACGATCGCGATTTCGTCGCCGCCGATCCGGGCCGCGGTGTCCGATCGCCGCAAGGAATCGCGGACCCGCTCTGCGGCCGCGGCCAGCAACCGGTCGCCGGCGACGTGGCCGAGGCCGTCGTTGACCTCCTTGAACCGGTCGAGGTCGACGACGACGACCCCGACCGGGCGCCCCGTACGCCGGCTCTGGTCGAGTGCCTGACCGAGCCGCTCCTCGAACATGATCCGAGTCGGCAGCCCGGTCAGCGAGTCGTGGTGGGCGAGGCGCAGCAGCTGCTCCTCGTGGCGGCGCCGCTCGCTGACATCGTGGAACAGGAGCACCGCACCGCCGACGTCTTCCCGCGCGGCCTGAATCGGGGCCGCACGCAGCTCGATCGCGACCTCGGTGCCGTCGCTGCGCGCCAGCGTGACGACCGACGCCCCGGGGCCCTCCTGTCCATCGGCGAGTGCGCCGCGCGCGGCCTCGGCGGGCGACGTGTCGCCGTCGTCCGGAGACCCGCGCAGCACGTCGGCCAGATCGTGGTCGATCGCCTGCGACTGTGACCACCCCGTCAGCCGCTCGGCTGCGGGGTTCACGAACTGGACCCGACCGACCCGGTCCGTCGCGATCACCCCGTCTGCGACGCTCGACAGCGTGGCGTCGAGCCACTCACGGCGCTGATGCAGCGCCGAGTCCGCGCGGTGGCGTAGAAGGGCGATCTCGAGCGCGATTCGGAGGTCGCGTTCGTCGAAGGGCTTGCGAAGGAATCCGTACGCGCCGGCGCCACCCACCATGCGAACGGTGGTGTCGTCGGAGAATGCGGTGACGAAGATGATCGGGATGTCGTGTCGGGAGCGAATGGCGGCGGCAGCAGCGATCCCGTCCATTTCCCCCTGAAGACGGATGTCCATCAAGATCACGTCGGGTGGCGAGTCGTCCGCCAGCGCCACCGCCTTCTCGCCGGTCGGCACAGTGGCGACGACATCGAACCCCCAGCCTGTCAGGAGGGACTCCAGGTGCAGCGCCACCACGCCTTCGTCCTCGACGACCACGATTCGGGTGGGTGTGCCCACGCCGCCGGGGGGCAGCGGGTCGCCTGGGGCGCGGCCACGCCCTGAAGGATGCGACGCGGTGGTCATGACCTGGCCTCTCCTGCACCGCCAGCCGGGACCGAACCGCGCCCGGCGCGACGGCTCCGGCAGTCGTCATGCGGGGTGGTCGGAGACGGCAGCGAGCCGGTGGTGTATTCTGAGGCGCCGGACAATCGTGCAGCGGCGCCCGGTGGAAGGGGGCAAGCGGCCGCGTCCCGCTGCCTCTTCCGGAGCCCGTTGGAGGGGGGATGGCAGTGGCGCCCGACAAACGGCAGTCGATCCTCGTCGTCGAGGACGAGGGCGTGGTCGCCGAGGACCTCCAGCACCGGCTCGCCGGGCTGGGGTACGAGGTCGCGGGCTGGGCGACCAGCGGCGACGACGCGATGCGGCTCGCCGAGGAGACCCGGCCCAGCCTGATCCTGATGGACATCAGGATCCGCGGCGGGGTTGACGGCATCGCGGCCGCGCACGCGATCCGCGAGCGCTGCGACATCCCGGTGATCTTCGTGACCGCGTTTGCCGACGCCGACACCCTCGCTCGTGCGAAGGTGGTCGGGCCGCTCGGCTACATCGTCAAGCCGTTCTCGGACCGCGACCTCGAGACCTCGATCGAGCTGGCGCTCTACAAGCACCAGACGGACCGGCAGCGGGCCGAGCTCCTCGTCCGGCTCCAGCAGGCAAACGCGGAGCTCGACGAGAAGAGCGGCTTTCTGTCGGCGCTGTTCGAGTCCGCGCCGTTCTCGGTTGCGGTGTTCGACGGCCAGCTCCGGGTCCGGATGGCCAACGGCTTCTTCAAGCAGATCTTCCGCGGAGGGGCTGCCGTCGAGATCGACGTGCGGGCCGGCGAGGTGTTGCGCTGCAGCCACGCGCTGGCGAACCCCGGGCAGTGCGGCACGCTCGAGGACTGCCTCGGCTGCTTCATCCGCGACCCCATCCTGGGTGCGCTCGAGGGCCGCGCGACAACTCGCCAGCGCTGCGCCCTCGACCATCGCGATCAGGGCATCGCCCGCCGGATGACGCTGCTCGTCAGCGCCACTCCCATCAGGTTCAAGGACGAGGCGATGGCGATGGTCATCCTCGAGGACATCACCGAGCTGAGCGGGCTGCGAAGCCTCCTGAAGACCGAGCGGTCGTTCGCTGGCATCGTCGGCACCACGCCGACGATGGTCGAGATCTTCAACACGATCCGGGAGGTCGCCGACGTCAACGTGCCAGTGCTGGTGCTCGGCGAGAGCGGAACCGGCAAGGAGCTGGTGGCCCGCGCCATCCACAGCGAAGGCAGCCGCGCCAGCCGTCCATTCGTCCCGGTGAACTGCGGCGCACTGCCCGACGGCCTCCTCGAGAGCGAGCTGTTCGGACACGTCAAGGGAGCGTTCACCGGAGCGGTGCGCGACCGCAAGGGGCGGTTCGAGCTCGCGGACACGGGGACCATCTTCCTGGACGAGATCGGCGACCTCAGCCCGACCATGCAGGTCAAGCTGCTTCGGGTGCTCCAGGAAGGCAGCTTCGAGCGCGTCGGCGGCGAGAAGACCGTGACCGTCGATGTCCGTGTGGTCTGTGCCACAAACAAGCAGCTCTCCCGAGAGGTCGAGGCCGGCCGGTTCCGCGACGACCTCTACTACCGGCTGGCCGTGGTTCCGATCACGGTGCCGCCGCTGCGCGAGCGCGTCGAGGACCTGCCGCTGATCGCCGAGCACATCCTCGCCCGGGAAGCGGCCGCCGCGGGCGGGCGCCGGGTGACGCTGTCGCCCGAGGTCATCGGCGCCCTGTTGGCCCACGACTGGCCCGGCAACATCCGCGAGCTCCAGAACGCGCTCCAGTTCGCGTTCATCAAGTGCAAGGGCGACACGATCGGGATCGACCACCTTCCGCCGGGCATGCGGAAGGCCCGCCTCGAGGCCGCCGCGGCGCGCCGAGCCCCGGTGGCCCTCACCGCAGAGGCGATTGCCCGGGCGCTGCGCGAGGCCGGTGGCAACCGCACCCGGGCGGCCGAGCTGCTCGGGGTGTCGCGCGCGACCTTCTACCGGCACCTGGGCAGCGGCGACAGGTGACGCCGCCGGCTGCCGCCGCCCCCCCGGGGGGCGGCGGGTCGGCCTCGGCCGGGCAGCGGTCGCGGGCGGCCCGGTCGTCACAGCCTCCAGCCGAGGGTGGCGCTCACGCCCAGCCCCGGCTCGTCGACCGTGAAGCCTGACCGGAATGGGTTGCGCTGGTACGACAGGTGCTCGTGGTAGTCGCGGTCGAACAGGTTGTCGACGATCAGCATCAGGCGCCAGCGGCCGAAGGTCGCCCCCGCCTTCAGGTTGACGATGCCCCACGCCGGAGTCCGCGCCTCGGACAGGTCGGCGTCGACCCGGTCCTGCTCGGCGGCGCCGACGCCCTCGAGCTCGGTGAAGTACCTCGGGCTCTGCCACCGCAGGGCGACGCGGCCGGTCAGCGGCGGCATCTCGGCGAGGTTCTCGGACTCGAGGCCGAGCCCGGCGTCACGGTCCTTGGTTCCCTCGATCCACGCCGCCCCGCCCGACAGGAAGAAGCGCGAGCTCAGCGGCATGGTCCCGTCCAGGGTCACGCCGAGCAGCCTGGCATCGACGTTGGCGTAGCTCTGCGCGGTCGTGTTCATGACCCCGGGGACCATGTTGATCCGGGGGGCGCTGTAGAGGGTGATGTAGCCGTCGACCCAGTCCGACCAGGCGGCAGCGGTCAGCACCCCGCTGGCGCCGCTCCAGGTGAGCGAGGCCTCGGCGGCGGTCGACAACGGGGGATCGATGTCCGGGTTCCCGACCCAGTCCGAGCCCATCCGCCGGAGCCCGAAGTAGCGCTCGCGGGCGTCCGGGGCGCGGGTGGTCCGGGCGACGCTCGCTCCCAGCGAGAGGCCGCCGCCGAAGTCATGGATGACCCTGGCGGACAGCGACGGGTCGGCGTCGGACCGCGAGGTGTCGCGAACGCCGTGGTACGCGTAGTAGAGGTCGGTGTCGGCCTTGCCGGAGTCGGCTGCGGTCTCGATCCGATCGTAGCGCCCGCCGAGCTCGAGCGTGGTCGCGGCCGCGACCCGGCGGCGCCAGCGCGCTGACACTCCGAGCGCGGTGACGTCCACGTCGGGGATCGAGAACTGGCGCATGTAGGCCATGCCGGCCATCTCGGTCCAGGCATCCCAGGTGCGACGGTAGGCCTCGAGGCCGAGCGTGAAGTCGCCGAGCTCCGCCTCCGCGGAGGCGCCGAAGGTGCTCGTCTCCGCGTCGGTCCCCATGCTCCAACCGCGAGGGGCCGGCGCCCCGGTGACCCGGAGGTTGTCGATCATCCAGTGGTCGACCCGGGTGGCGTAGGCGGTGGCATGGACCGCGCGCAGGGTGCCGCCGTCCACCGGCTCGAAGCTGTAGCCGAGCGACAACCGGTCGGTGTTGTCCCAGACCGCGTCCATCATGAGGCCCGGGTAGAGCACGTCGGAGGCCTCCTGGCGGGCGTACGACAGGTTCAGCTCGTGGCCGTCGGCCGGGCTGTAGAAGAGCCGCGTCCAGCCGCTGTCGACGCTGTAGGCGTCGACGTCGGCCGCGGGCTCGGCGTAGTTGGCCATCTCGGTCAGGCTCTTTCCCGAACCGTCCTCGAAGGGCGCGCTCGAGCGGTGCGACAGCCCGCCGAGCACCCCGAAGCGGTCGGACCCCCAGCTCACGGTGGCCGACGGGTTGATCATCTCCCAGGTCCCGGCGACCAAGCTGACGTCGGCGGCGAGGCCCTGTCCCGGCTTCTTGGTGACGACGTTGACGAGCCCGCCGAGGCTGCCCTGGGCCGACATCTTGCCGGCGGTCGGAGACAGCTCGACCCGGTCGACCTCGGCGAAGTCGAGGTGGAAGGCCGGCGGATCCATCCGGTTGGGGCACGCGCCGGCAACCCGGGCGCCGTCGATCAGCACCGTGATGTTGTCCTCGCGATAGCCGCGCAGCACCACGTCGTTGGCGATGCCGCCCTTGCGCGCCTTCCAGACCCCCGGATGGCGGGCCAGCGCCTCGCCGAGGTCGCGAGCACCGCTGTCCCGGATCTCGACGGCCTCGAGCGAGTCGAGCGGCGAGGCTGAGGCGACCTCGATGGTGTCGCGAAAGGTCGAGCTGGCGAGGGTCATCGCAATTCGGCTGGCACCGTCGGCCGCAACTGCCACCGCGGATACGGTGGACGCGTGGAAGCCGGGCAGAGAGCCTGTGACGTCGTACTCTCCGGGAACGAGGTCCGTCACGCGGAACTCGCCGCCCTCGCCGGTGACGACTTGGCGCGAATCTTCGTTGGACGTGGCGCTGATCGTGACCACCGCTCCGGCAAGTCCGTGAGATTCGGGCCCCAGAACCACCCCGGCCAGCGTGCCTGCCAGCGCTGTCGAGGCGGCCGCGATCACGGCCGCCGCCAGTACAAGCGACGGCAACGCGCTGAGCTGTGTGCGATGCATCGTGTCCTCCGTACTCCCGATCGGGAAGCTGTGGAGGGGCGGCGATGGCGGCCCGCGGCCTGCCGCTGTTGCGGTGCGGCCCTGTGGACGCCTGGTCGTGGCCCGCCGATCGTCGCTCCTCCGGGTGGCACGGGGCCGGTGGACGTCGTGTCCTGGGCCCGGGCCCGTCTCTGCGACGGTTCGACCGGGCGCCGGCTCCGCGGTGCTTCAATCCGCGTGCGGGAGCGCGCCCGGAGGGGCGCGGGGCGATGCCGGGTCGCCGGCGGTTTCGCGTCGGGGCGCGGCGGCGGCGTCGATCAGGCGAGCGGTCGGGCCGCGGGGCGCCGGATCGGTCGCGCGGCGGTCCACCGTGAACGGTCCGGCGTCGGAACCGGCCGCCCTCGCCAAGCCGCCGTCGGGCAGTCCGGGGAAGCGACACGAGATCGACGAGTTCAGGACGGGGCCGGTCAGTGGGTCCGTCGAACGAGTGGCTGCAGGCCCGTGGTTGCAGCAGTTGGCGGTGCAGTGACAGTCGGCTGGATCGCCACAGCAGCAGAAGATGTCGTCGGCGGGGTGGGCGAGGGTGCGGACGAGGCCGGCGCCGGCGAGCGACGCCGACAGGGCCGTCAGCAGCAGCAACGCGATCACGGCGCGCGGCACCCACCTCATGCGCTCGGCACTCCCCTCTGATCCTCCGGGCGGCGACCCTCGGTCCGTGCCCTCATCATCTCGCGAATCGGCCCGGAACGCGACGTCGCCGCGTCGACGACGAGGCCTCTTGCAAGGCGTGTGCCGACCGTCTGGGTCGTGCGCAAACCATGAGCTGCAAACCACTTGTCATCAATCCGCGAGGCGGGTGCGGTCCCGCCGAGACGTCCCGGCCCGCTGCCGGCGGCGCCTCGGAGCCCGCGCCACCTCCTGTCGGCGGTCGCCACGGGCCGCCGGGGGCGTCCGCAAGTGACTGAGAAGGTGCGGTTTGAGCAAGACGGTCACGATGGACCCGGCGGCCGGCCGGGTCTGTCTCGGACCCTTGAGACGGTGAGACATCGCGAGACGGCGCCGCACGCCGGGGGCCGGCACCTCTTCACCCTCAGCGAGGCCGCCGGACGTGTGCATGCCGTTGTGGGGTACCGATCCCGGCTGCCTGTGGGGTCGCCATCCTGGCTACCGTGCGGGGTAGCCATCCCGGCTGCCGAGTTGGGGGTCGACCCGGCTGGCCGCGCTTGACAATGGCTCGAGCCTGCGGCCATGATGGCCAACCATGCGCAAGAAGCTCGCGACCATCGCCGCGCTGGGGGCACTGCTCGCGGTGCCGTGCTGCGAGACGGCCTGGACGGCCGATCCGGCGCCGACGCCGGACGCCAAGACCCGCTGTGGCGTGTGCGGGATGTACGTGGCCAGGTACCCGCAGTGGGTGGCGTCGATCGGGTTCGCAGACGGCACCGTAGTGTTCTTCGACGGGCCCAAGGACATGTTCCGCTACCTGCTCGACCTCGCCACGTTCAAGCCCGGCACCAACCCGGAGGAGGTGGCGGCGGTGTTCGTGACCGACTACTACTCGACCCGCCCGATCGACGGCCGCGCGGCGTTCTACGTCGCGGGCTCCGACGTGATCGGGCCGATGGGGTCGGAGCTGGTGCCCACCGTCGACCGGAGCCACGCCGAGACCCTGCTCAAGGACCACGGGGGTGAACGGGTCGTGGCCTTCGGCGAGGTCACGGCCGAGATGCTGCAGCCGTGACCATCTCCAAGCATCGCGTCTTCCTGCTGCTGACCGCTGTCGAGCTCACCGTCGTGGTCGCGCTCGTGGTGCACGCCCGCGGCCTGGCGGCCGATCCCGCCGCGAGCCACGTCCCGGCGAAGGAGGCCGTCGCCGCGCGGCTCGGCCTGACCGACCTCGCGATCTGGACCGAGGCGCGCTACACCCGGCACCCGTCACAGGCCGACCTGTTCTCGCCGTTCCAGGACTTCCCGGCGTCTCTCGAACACTTCCCGGCCGGGTCGGTGGTGGGGGGCCCCGACCTGTCCACGTTCCGCCAGCCGGCGGGGCCGTAGGCCGCGAGGGCCCATGCTGCGCCGCCTCAAGCTCCTCGAGTTCGCGCTCTCGTCGCTGTGGCGGCGCCGTTTCAAGAACCTGGCGATCGTCGTCGTGTACGGCTTCACGATCGCGGTGCTGGCGTCGGTCCTGCTGATGACCGACTCACTGCGCGGCGAGGCCCAGCAGATCCTGCGCGGCGCCCCTGATCTGGTCGTGCAGCGGGTGGCGGCCGGCCGCCACGACCTGATACCGACCACCTACGCCGAGGAGATCCGTGCCCTGCCCGGCGTCGGCGACGTCCGTCCCCGCTACTGGGGCTACTACTTCGACGCCTTCACCGAGTCGAACTTCACCTTCGTGGGCATCGACGACGGGTCGCCCGGCGAGCTCGAGCTGCTCGAGGGCCGGTTGCCGTCGGCGCCCTTCGAGTGCGCGGTGGGCGAGGGGGTGGCCCGCGTCCGCTCGACCGGCGTCGGTCACGAGCTGACCCTGATCGCCCACGACGGGCTGGGCGTCATCTTCGACGTCGTCGGCGAGTTCCGCGCGCCGTCGAGCATCCTGACCAACGACCTGGTGGTGTTCACGGACGCGGACCTCGTCGAGCTGTTCGGTTTTCCCGCCGGGCGCGCGGTCGACCTCTCGGTGGAGGTCTACAACGACGCCGAGGTCTCGACTGTGGCCGCCAAGGTCAAGCGGATCTTCCCCGACACCCGTCCGATCACCCGCAGCGAGATCCTGCGGACCTACGACGCGGTCTTCTCGTGGCGCAGCGGCATGCTGCTCACCGTGTTCGCGGCCGCGCTGGCGGCGTTCTGCATCCTGGCGTGGGACAAGGCGACCGGGATCAGCGCCGAGGAGCGGCGGGAGATCGGGGTGCTCAAGGCCCTCGGCTGGAGCACCCGCGACGTCCTCGAGCTCAAGTTCTGGGAGGGCGCCGCGATCTCGCTGACCTCGTTCCTGCTCGGCCTGATCGCCGCGCTGGCGCACGTCTTCCTGCTCGGCGCGTCGCTGCTGGCGCCGGTGATCAGGGGCTGGTCGGTGCTGTTCCCCGACTTCCGCTTCACGCCCTCCGTCAGCCTCTACCAGCTGTTCGTGCTCGGCTTCCTGACCGTGGTCCCGTACGTGGCAAGCACCGTGGCGCCGTCCTGGAAGGCCGCCGTGACCGACCCCGAGGAGGTGATGCGCGGATGAGCGCGGCCACGACCCCCCTGATCGCCACCGACGGCGTCTGCAAGGCCTACAACCTCGGCCGGGCCGACGAGGTGCGCGCGGTCGACTCCGTCACGATGGCGGTGGACCGGGGCGAGGTGCTGGTCCTGGAAGGACCGAGCGGCTCGGGCAAGACGTCGCTGCTGAGCTTGATCGGCTGCATGTCGCGGCCGACGCAGGGCCGGATCGTGGTCGACGGCCGCGACGTGGCCAAGCTCGCCGAGAGCGAGCTCACCCGCGAGCGGAGGCAGAGGTTCGGCTTCATCTTCCAGCAGTTCCACCTGATCGCCGACCTGCCGGCGGCCGAGAACGTGCTGCTGCCGCTCTACCCGACCGGGGTGGCATTCAGCGAGATGCGGCGGCGGGCGGGAGCGGTGCTCGACCGCCTCGGCATGGGCGGCAAGGCGGCGCGCCGGGTGCGGACGCTGTCGGGCGGCGAGCAGCAGCGGGTGGCGATCGCGCGGGCGCTGGTCAACGATCCGCAGGTGGTGGTCGCCGACGAGCCCACCGCCCACCTCGACCGGAAGCTCGCCGACGAGCTGCTCGAGATCCTGGTGTCGATCCATGGCGAGGGCAGGACGGTGGTGATCGCCACCCACGACCCCCGGGTGTTCGAGCACCCGATCGTCGACCGCATTCTCGAGATGCGCGACGGCCGGATCGTCGGTGAGCGGCGATCGTGATCCTCCACCCGGGCATTCTGGCGCTGCTCGGCGGCTCGGCGGTTGCGCTCGGGCTCCTGGTGGCCGCCTGCGTGGTCGGCGTCCAGGTGCTGCGCCGCTGGGACTTCTCGTCGAGCTCGGCGCGCCAGCTCGCGCTCGAGCGCCGGACCTTCCTGGTGTCGTCGCTCGCAACTCTCGCGCTCGCGATCGAGGTCGCCTCGGCGCTGCTCTTCCTCTACACCGTCGACGACCTGCACGGGCTGTTCGTCGGCGCGATGTGCGCCACCGGCTCGCTCAACGCGAACCCGATCGGCTGGTGGGTGCTGCCGGTCAAGGTGCTGATCGTGGTCGCGGCGCCGCTGTGGATCGTGCTCAACGGCCTTGACGCCCGCGCCGGCGACTTTCCGGTCATCCGGACCAAGTACGGCGCGCTGCTGCTGCTCACCCCGCTGGTGGCGGCCGACCTGGTGCTGCAGGCGCGCTACTTCCTCGGGCTCGACCCCGAGGTGATCACCTCGTGCTGCGGCTCGCTGTTCAGCGCGGCGGGCAGCGGCGTTTCGAGCGACCTGGCAGCGCTGCCGGTTCTCCCGACCATGGCAACGTTCTACGCGTGCGCGGCCGCGTACCTCGCCGCGGCCGTCGTGTGCCTGGTGCGTCCGGCCGCCATCGCCAGGATCGTCCTGGCCGTTCTCGCGCTCACGTTCCTGGTGGCGGCGCTCGCGTCGATGGTGTCGTTCCTCTCGCTCTACATCTACGAGCTGCCGACCCACCACTGCCCCTTCGACGTGCTCCAGCTCCAGTACCGCGGAATCGGATACCCTCTCTACGCGAGCCTGATCGCCGCGGTGGTGCTCGGCCTGCTGCCGGCGATGGCGCTCGCCTTCCGGCGACGGCCGTCATTCGCCGCCGTCTCCGCTCGGGCGGAGGGGCGGTGGCTCAAGGCCGGGATCGCGGCGACGCTGCTGTTCCTCGGAATCGCCACCTTCCCAATCGTGTTTGGGGCGTTTACGATGACAGGGTACTGAGCAGCGGAGGCAGATCGATGGCAAACCAACTCGAACGACCGCCCGGTATCACGCCCTCGCCGCGATGGGGGCGTTCCGTTGCGGCCCTGCTGATCGCCGCGGTCGTCGGGGCAAATGGGTGGGCGGCGGACAACCCTCGGTTCACACGGACCGAGGTCACGGTCGATCCGCCCGCCGTGACGCTGATCGACCAGGATGGGGACAGGGTCGACTTCCACGCTCTCCTCGCGTCCGGCAAGCCGGTGTTCGTGGACTTCATCTTTGCGACCTGCACGACGATCTGCCCGGTGCTGTCGGCCGGGTACACCAGCATCCAGCGCAAGCTCGGCGACGATCTCGACCGGGTGGTCCTGGTTTCGATCACCATCGACCCGGAGAACGACGGCCCCGAGGAGCTGACCGCCTACCTCGAGCGCTACCGGGCGAAGCCCGGCTGGGAGTTCCTGACCGGGACTCGCGCCGACATCGACAACGTCATGCGCGCGTTCGACGCCTACGTTCCCGACAAGATGTCCCACCGGCCGCTGCTCTTCATCCGCACTCCGGCGGACGGGAGCTGGGTGAAGCTCTACGGCTTTGCCGGCAGCGCGGACTTGATGGCGGAGCTGGCGCGGGCATCGGGCGACGCCGGGGCGGCGGGGGTGCCGGAATGAGGAAGCACGGACTGGCGACGTGTGCGATCGCGTCTGCGTTGGTGGTCGGGCTCGCCGCGCCGGTGGCCGCCCAGAAGCAGGACAAGGTCGCCGGGCTGTCCCCCGACGAGGCGCTGCGCCTCGGCGAACGCATGTACCGAGAGGGCGTCCTGCCCTCCGGGGAGCCGATGATGGCCGTGGTGTCCGAGGACATCGAGGTCGAGGGCACGATGTTCAGCTGCTCGAGCTGCCACCTGCGCAGCGGCAAGGGGTCGCTGGAGGGCACGGTCATCACGCTGCCGACCTGCGGGTCGTGGCTCTACAAGCCGCTGGTCGGGAGGGAGATGCGGCCGTCCACGCGGGTGCCGGAGTACCTCAGCCCGCCGCCGTTCCGCGAAGCCTACACCGACGAGCTGGTGGCGCGCGCGATCTGGACCGGTAAGGACCCCAACGATCGCGAGTTCAACTGGGTCATGCCGCGCTACAAGATGTCGACCACCGACATGGAGATCCTGGTTCACTACCTCAAGAACCTGTCGGCTACGTTCTCGCCCGGGGTGGACGAGAGCACGATCCGCTTCGCGACGGTGGTCAGCCGCGATGTCTCCCTCGAGGACCGGAACGCCATGCTGGAGCCCCTCAGGGCCCTGGTGCGCGACCGCAACAGCCAGGTCCGGCACAACGAGCGTCGCGCCCAGCACGGTCCCTTCGAGATGGAGGAGATGTACAACCCGTACCGCCGCTACTCGCTCGCGGTCTGGGAGCTCCAGGGCAAGCCCTCGACGTGGTCCGCCCAGCTCGAGGACTACTACAACGAGGCGCCGGTTTTCGCGCTGCTCGGCGGGATCGCGAACGGGGATTGGGCCCCGATCCACCAGTTCTGCGAGCGCTACCAGGTCCCCTGCCTGTTTCCGGTCACCGACCACCCGGTGGTGTCGGAGAGTGACTGGTACACGCTCTACTTCTCCAAGGGGTACTACCAGGAGGGCGAGGCCGCGGCGCGCTTCCTGCGCCGGGACGAGGGCCCGGCCCGGGGCGCACCGGTCGTCCAGGTGATGCGGGACAGCCCTGCCGGCCGCGAGCTGGCGGCCGGGTTCGGCGCGGCACGGCTGTCGATGGACCAGCCGCCGGCGCGCGACCGCGTCGTTGCGCCCGAGCAGCCCCTCGACGCCGGGTTCTGGTCGCGTCTGGTGTCTGATCACCCGGGCGCGGTGCTGGCGCTCTGGCTCGAACCAGCCGACCTGGCTGAGATCGGCGCACTCGCCGGAGCCGAGCCGAGACCGCCGCTGGTGTTCGTCGCGGGGGGCGTGTTGGGCGACGGCGCCATGCAGCTGCCGGCCGGCGTGCGGCCATTCACCTACATCACCCATCCCGGCTCGCTGCCGGAGGACGTGGGCCGGTCGCGCATGGCGGTGGAGCTCTGGCTGAAGGCCAAGGGGTTGCCGGTCACCAACTACGCGATCCAGTCCAGGATGTACTTCCTGTCGTGGGCGCTGGCGCAGATGGTCCACATGATGCGGGACGACTTCTACCGCGACTACTTCCTCGACATCGCGGACATGATGCGCGACGAAACCTACTCCATCGCGTCGATCTACCCCCGGCTGAGCTTCGGCCCCGGCCAGCGCTACGCGTCGAAGGGCTGCTACGTCGTGCAGCTCGACGACAACGATCCGCCGAAGCTCTTGAAGCGGAGCGAGTGGGTGATTCACTAGGGGAATTGGGGCTGTGGGGCTGTGGGGCTATGGGGCTATGGGCCGAATGATCTTCTGCGTTGGATGAATGCGGCTAGGGCGGCTGCTGTTCTTCCTTGAGGCTCTTTCATGCATGCCGCGGAGTCCCGCGAGAGGAACCCCAAACGCTCGGACAGGTCCACGAGGTACCCCACCTCCCTGACCGAACCGAAGGCGATGTGTAAGAACCGGCTGAACTCTGCTTCGGTCTGGCGACCACAGCCCTCGACAATATTCGTGGGTACGGAAACGGCAGCCCGCCGCATCTGACTCGTCAGTCCGACTCGTTCCGATCTGGGCATCTCCCGAGTCTCGCGATACACCGCGACGGCCAGCTCGTCGGCCAGACGAAACACCTCCAATTTCCGGTGATCTCGCACGTTGTCTTCCCCTCTGAGAAGTCAGAAGGGCGGGAGACAACCAAGATTGACAACCACCCGATGAGTCGCCAGCCCTAACCGACGCATCTCGGTAGATCGAACACGCGATCCTGATCGCCCTCCACCCCCACCGCCTCGTAGCCCCACAACTCCATAGCCCCACAGCCCCACAGCCCCACAGCCCCATAGCCTCATAGCCTCATCGCCCCAAAGCCCCACAGCCCCTGCACCGTCTCACTGTCTCACTGTCTCATCGTGACCAAAGCAGCCTCGGATGGGCCTGTCGCTGATCGGCAGAATTCAAGATAAAATCAATGATTTAAGCTATTTAAGTTTTTCATCCAGGACTCGCGCGCGACCCCGCCCTGGCCCCGGGCCGGCTTCGAGGGGGTGTCTCGTGCCTCGGTTGAGAAACACCTGCTCGTGCGTGACGCCGGTCACGCGAAATCACGTCCAAGTCGTTTCTCCACGGGAACTTAACTATCAATTTTGAGACGCACGACCAGGTTGGCATGCATCGTGCTCAGGCACCTCCCGGATCCTGCTCCAACAACCGGCTGCAGGGAGGAGGCGGAGAGTGGACTGTGACGAGCACATCGCGCGCGCCCTCGAGCTCGCGGACAGTTTGCTCGAGCTCGCCAACGCCGACCGCAACGGCTGCGAGCACGACGGCTGCCTGCTGCTCGACGGGATCGTTCGCGACAGCGCTCTCAAGATCCGCCAGGTGGCGCTGCGCTGGGCCTTGGAGCTCCACACGACAACCAACGGCGTGAGGAAATCAACGTGACGATGGATCGAATCACAACCAAGGACTCTATGACGACCGACGGGAGGTATGCGATGCGTTCGGTTGGAAACGGTTTTTCGGACCACAGAGCAACGAAGAAGGAGGAGTCTCCATGAGCACGCGATCTTTCAACGTCCGGCGTGCCGGCGGACCGGGCCTGACGGCCGCGGTCGCCGGCGCACTGCTGCTGGCAATGATGCTGGCATCGGCGCCAGCCCAGGCCCAATCGCCGCTCACCGGTCTGACGGTGATCGGTGTCGACGCCAACGGTGGCGAGACGCCCGTCGACGCCTACCGCTGGCTGATCGAGGAGGACAAGACCTACCACGTCCAGACCGACGCGTCGGGCGCAGCCTTGCCGACGGTGTTCGACCCCAACTGGGAGCAGTACGCCGACGGCGTCCCGGGCGGCGAGACCCTGTCGGTCTCGTTCCACCGGAGCTACATGCCGGTGGTAGGCAAGGGCTGCGCGGGCTACAACGATTATCTCGGCACCGACTACGAGTGCAAAGCGCTCGCTCCGGTGCTCAAACCCAACACTTACTACTTCGTCTCGGTGCTGCCGCGCGCCGGCGCCTCGATCGGCGGCGCCGGCTTCAAGACGGGCGGCGACGGGGCGATGCCGCCCACCACCGTTTACGTCAACCGGTACCCGATCCCGACCGCGCAGATCACGGTGCTGATCTTCCACGACAACAACTCGATCAACAACGCCCCCGACCTGCCGGCAGAGGACCCGCTCACCGACGGCGACGGCGACGGCGAGCCGGACAACCCGATGGCCGGCTTCCAGATCCTGGTCGAGGACGCGGGCGGCCGCTACGGCGCGTCGGCCGGCATGCAGAGCCAGGACGCCTTCGGCAACCCGCTCGGCACCGAGTACGACGCGGCCGGCAACGTGATCGGCTGGCATCCCCTCATCACCGGGCCCGATGGCCGGCTGACGATCAAGAACCTGGCCCCCGGCAAGTACGGAGTGCAGGCCGTCCCGCCCGCAGGCTCCGGCTACCAGCAGACGGCGACCATCGAGGGCACCAAGGTCATCGATGCCTGGGTGAAGGCCAACGAGCCGGCGTTCTTCGCCGAGCTCGGCCCGCCCGGCTTCCACGTCTTCATCGGCTTCGTCAAGAAGTTCAACTCGATCCCGGCCGGCGGCGGCACCACGATCACCGGCCAGATCGTCAACAACCACATGTCGCGGCCGCCGATGTACGCCTTCAACGAGGGCACCTGCTTCGGCCACACCACCCCGTGGGTGGGGCTCAACGAGATGGTGGCCGGCCTGCCCGGCCCGGGTCTCTACGCCGCGCCGACCGGCGACTTCAACGGCGACGGCGACGGCTGCGAGTTCGAGATTCCCAACGTCCCGCCGGGCGATTACCAGCTCGTGGTCTGGGACTCGGCGCTTGACCTGATCTTCGCCTTCCATGGGGTCACGATCGGATCCGGGACCGGGACAACCTGCGACCCCGGCAGCGCTGGCGTCTGCAACCTCGGCCCGATACCGGTGTTCCAGTGGTTCCACCGCTCCGAGCACCGGGTGTTCGACGACATCAACGCCAACGGCGTCTGGGACACGTCCGAGGGCCCGGCCGCGGCCGAGCAGGCGTTCAACCTGCGCTGGCGCGACGGCACCATCTACCAGACCAACGTCTCGGACGGCGTCGGCGCCTTTACCTTCGACCAGGTCTTCCCGTTCTTCAACTGGCTGGTCGCCGAGGTTGACTTCCTTCGCTTCCAGGCCACCGGCCTGACCGTGGTGGTCGACGACGGCGGCGCGATCTCGGCCGTCTCCGGCCCCGCGCCGTACGACGACAACGACATCACCTTCGGCGGCGCGATCACCCCCCAGGACCAGACCAACCCGGTCGACCCGTTCTGCCTCGCCAACCCCACCGTTTGCGAGGAGAACGCCGCCTACCGGGTCGAGCGCGGGCCGGTCCTCCTGCAGGGCTTCCAGGGCTTCTTGGGCCAGACCAACGCCTTCCTGTGGGGCAAGCGTCACTACCCGGATGGCCAGAACGGCGGCATCTCGGGCATCGTCTTCTACTCCGTGACCCGGGCCGAGAACAACCCGCAGTACGGGGCGGCCGAGGTCTGGGAGCCGGGCATCCCGGGGGTCACCGTCAACCTCCGCGACTCGAATGGCAGGCTGCTGGACACCACCGTCACCGACAGCTGGGACGAGAGCCTCCCGACCGGCTGCAAGTGGGGCAACGGTGCCACCGGCCCATTTGCGTTCGACCCCGACGGTACCGGAATCGGGATCGGACCCTTCCCCCAGGACTGCTACGACGGCCTGCGCAACTTCAACCAGGCGAGGCCAGCGGTGTTCGACGGCGGCTACGCCTTCGGCCCCGAGTTCGACTGCGCTGGCGGCTGCCCGAGCTGGCTGGAGCCCTCCCTCGACAATCCCGACATCGGCTACTTGAAGCCGGGCGACTACATCGTCGAGGTCATCCCGCCCCCAGGCTATGAGATCGTCAAGCCCGAGGACAAGAACGTCGACTTCGGCGACGCGTACGAGCCGGCGCCCGAGCTGCTGCCGCCGCCCTGCGTCGGCCCGATGACGCCGGTTCCGGCCTACCTGTCACTGTTCGCGGACGAGCAGATCCCGGCGCCGTTTGCCGGCACCTCCCGACCGCTCTGCAACAGGAAGCTCGTCACCGTGTCGGCCGGCGCCAACGCGGCCGCCGACTTCTTCCTCTTCACCGAGGTCCCGATCGCCGCGCACGCCACCGGCTTCATCCTCGACGACACCGCGTCCGAGTTCGACCCGAACTCGCCGCAGTTCGGCGAGAAGTTCGCGCCGCCGTTCGTGCCGATCACGGTCCGCGACTGGACCGGTCGGATCATCAACAAGACCTACTCCGACCAGTACGGCGTCTACAACTTCGTGGCGCCGTCGACGTCAACCGCCAACCTGCCGCAGCCGAGCGGCATGTCGGCGAACATGCTGACGACCTGCATGAACGATCCCGGCGACGATCTCGCCAACCCGGACCCGAACTTCAATCCGCAGTACAGCACCTTCTGCTACAACTTCCAGTACATGCCGGGCGTGACGACCTACCTCGACACCCCGGTGCTGCCATCGGCAGCGTTCACAGGCCCCGAGCAGTTCCCGCTCGACTGTGAGTACCCGGACGGAACTCCGCGGATCTACTCGGTCGACGTCGCCACCAACGGCGTCGGCGGCGGGCCCTACATCCCGACCGCCGGCAACGTCAACAACCGGGGAGTGAATGGCGACCAGACGATCACCATCAACTCGCTGGGCACCTGGTCGGTCCAGAACCCGGACTACTGCAACCCGGCCGCGGGCATGTGCCCGGCCGGCGCTGACACGGTCAACAGGTTCATCTTCCGTGACTTCGGGTTCGGAGACGTCCCGGGCGTGCTGACTCTGGGCGACATGGGCGTCTTCACGATGACCGACGACGGCGATCCCGCCACCGCGACCTGCGCGGATGGGGGGTCGTGGACCAACGATGTCATCACCTGCACCATTGCCGACGACACGACTGTCCCCAACGACACGGCCGCGAACACGGGCGGCGGTCGTCAGCTGACGGTCACGCGCGGCGACAACGGTCGGTCCACGGTGGCCGGCGTCACTGTCCAGGTCGGCCTGCGGGCCCAGTCTGAGGTGATCGTGGTGACCCCGTCGGCCGATCCGATGGCAACGCCGATCACCGACGCCATCCTCGCGAACTCCACGAACGCCAACGCGCTGATCCTCGTTCAGCCGGGCGCCTACAACGAGATGGTGATCATGACCAAGCCGGTCCAGCTTCAGGGCTGGGGCGAGGGATCGACCATCATCAACGCGCTCAAGGCGCCGACCGAGAAGCTCCAGGCCTGGCGCGACCGGGTGGACGGTCTGGTCTCGAGCGGCACCGTCGACCTGCTCCCCGGGCAGGAGGTTGGCCTCGGCCTTCCGGAGCCCACCACCCTGCAGACCGAGGAGGGCGCCGGCGTGCTGGTGCTGGCTCGTTCCGGCGGGAACAACCGCTTTGACTTCGGCCGCAACCGCGGCGCCCGCATCGATGGCCTGACCATCAAGGGCGCCGACACCGGCGGCGGTGTCATCGCCAATGGCTACACCGACTACCTGCGGATCTCCAACAACCGGATCGCCAACAACTCCGGCTTCTTCAGCGGTGGCATCCGGGTTGGCCATCCGATTCTCGTCAACCCT